>Ga0315281_10001874_pt1 | contig 31252 bp, 31 predicted proteins | sample YL17G07_0_MG_FD_204540 | JGI IMG/M metagenome (GOLD analysis project Ga0315281, IMG submission 204540) | Sediment microbial communities from Yellowstone Lake, YNP, Wyoming, USA - YL17G07_0 | ecosystem: Environmental > Aquatic > Freshwater > Lake > Sediment | place: USA: Wyoming | collected...
ATCCGCCGTTAGGAATGGTTAGGTCAGCATTAGCAAAACCAGTCACAGCTTCGCTGAATGTAAATGTTACAAGTGAAGTTTCCCCGACTTTAAGTGCATTGTCAGTGAAAACAGCAGATGTAAGTGTTGGTTCCTTTGTATCAATTGCATAATTGCTAGAATCTGTTGTGCCAAGTCCGGCATTTCCTGCAGCATCTGCTACGCCGGTCATAGCCACTGTAATAACATTTGTTGCATCTTCAAAATCATCTGTTGGAGTAAAAGTAGCTGTCCAAGTTATGCCGCCATCTGCGGAAGACACGGCGGTCAATCCGCCGTTAGGAATGGTTAGGTCAGCATTAGCAAAACCAGTCACAGCTTCGCTGAATGTAAATGTTACAAGTGAAGTTTCCCCGACTTTAAGTGCATTGTCAGTGAAAACAGCAGATGTAAGTGTCGGGTTCTCCGTGTCCACGTCAAAGGTAGCTCCATCGCTTGGACCCTCCTCGTTGCCGGCAAGGTCGGTGGCGCCGGAGCTGCCCACGGTGACGCCAAGTGCTTCTTCGGCTGTGCCATCGTGCGTGAAGCTCTGTGTCCAGACGTTGTCATCTGCGTTCCAAGCTCCGGCACCGGGCGTGAAAGTACCGGCTGCTCCTGTGAAGGTGATCGTTGGCGTTGAGGTGCCGTCCATCGTTTCATCGTATGTCACGGTGACCTCCTGGATGAGGTCGCCGTCATAAATGAGAGCCGTGCCCAAGGTCACGGTTCCTGTCGGCACTTGGCCGTCGGCAACCGCCTGATCGTCAAGTGCAACCAGCGTGTTCCCGGCCAGATCAGCAACCGTAGCCCCAATATCGATGGTTGCCGTTGCATCAGTTGCGACAGCGGCTCCGTCAAACGTGACCACTATGGTAGTCGTCCCGCTTCCGGTAATGCCCGTGACATTTCTTGCTCCGATGGATCCCTTCAAATCCGTGTAATCCCCTGCAACGGTGGTCACGGCTTCCGAGTACACTATCGTGAGTTGATTCTCGGCGGTTATCTTTGCACTGACCACGGTCGGCACGACCGTGTCTACCTTGAAAGTGTCGGGCGTGCTTGCCCCCTCCGCGTTTCCGGCCACATCCGTTGCGCCGGAGCTTGAGATACTCTCGACTGGAATCGTTTCTGCAGTCCCGTCATGGGTGTAGGTCCTGGTCCAGACCGTATCTCCAACACTCCAAACGCCAGCCGCGCCTCCCGCGAATTTGGTGGACGTAGCGAAGGCGATGGTGGGCACTGAGGCAGGATCCATCGCTTCATTGTATGTGACCGTGACGACTTGGACGAGGTCGCCGGTGTAGATGGGATCGGTGTCGACGGACACTGTGCCTGTCGGCGCCACGGTGTCAATTGTGGTAGATCCAGCAGGGTCTATAGGTGGAACATCCGTTCCGGCCGCCCCGGACGCCGTCAGCGAGTAGCTCGTTATCTTGCCGTCGACTGTATTGCCGTCCACGGCCGTGGCTGCGATCTTAAACTTGAGCGTTACGGTAGCCGTGACCCCCCCGGCGATAAAGTAACTTCCTGGGAGTGTTCCTGGGAAACCGTATAGCGTTCCATAGAGAATATCGTCAACAAAAATCTCTGCATAATCAACGTCCGCGGTATCGGTACCCGTATACACAATATAGAGGGAAGTGAGGGTAGTGCCGCCCGCGGGTCCAACTATGTTGAAGCTCAGTATGTCTATGGTGACATCCGCCTTCGCAAAATCGGGTGTTAAGTCCTCTTTCAAAGCTGCTGCCGGTGCTATTAACACTAATGATAAAATGATCGAGACCGCGAGAATTGCTGCGAGAAATCCAGCCGCTGCACGCTTTGAATCCAACTCTTCACCCCTCGATACTAACTAAAACAGAGCTTTCACCCCTTTTAAACCTTACTTTCCCAGAATTCCATACATTCCTTGGACAATTAGTGTGTATTAAGCTTTAGACCACGCGACGGCATTGGGACAAAACTCACCCGGGCTTCACCCTCACGGTGAACAAGTTGTGAAGTAACGCAATGGAGAACATTGCGGTTTCTTGTATGTCCTCTCTCCGCTGTCTTATGGTCCAGCCGAACCTCCTCTTGTCCGCCGAGAAGCCCGCCTCGCTCAGGTTTCTCATGAAGTACTTCTTCAGGAAGAGGACAGGATCTTCGATGACCCTCTTGATGATTTTAGTCCACTCGAAGCCGAGTTTCGAGATGTTCTTTTTTGGGATGACATACACCGCCGTCCTCTCGTCGAAAAGCCGCAGCACCTTCCGAGAACTGTAGTACTTGTCGAGCGAAACCTCATCTACGACGATGCCGAGCCCCCTGAGCATTTTCATCGCCTTGTCGAAGGCCTCCATTTCGGACTTCTTCGAGTAGCCGAAGCCCGCGTACATCCCGGTTTCTAGGTCGATCAACCTGAACACGTACTGGGGACGCTTTAATGATTTTTGTATAATTTTGTATAATTTGGGGAACGCTTTAAATACTACTAAATCATATAACAATAGACCGAGGGACCGAGATGGATACAATTTCCTCTGATGGCTTCTATATCGCAGCCTGCAATGATGGTAAGGTCTACCTCTTCTCCAAAGATAGCAGCACTCCCCTGTGGATCTACACAGCTAGTGGTACTTTTGTCTCAGTCTCGGCGATTGTCCCATTTCAAGGGTGCTAAGAATGTCAAAGAAAGTAAGGCGGGAGATCTTGGGGGTGAGCAAGATCACGTACAAGTTTCAGGTCACCGTCCCAAAGGAAGTACGCGAGAGATTTCAGCTGAGGGAAAGGGAAACAATCGTCTTCATCGGGGAGGACAGCAGGCTGTTCATCGTCAAGAGCACGGAAATCTGATCCATCGGCTTCATCCGAATGTCGATGGCCGAGCGCCCCGGGGATCTCACGATCGTCGAGGAACTCGAGCTGAGGAAGCTCGGGAAGGCTCGAAAGGGTTGAGATCCCTCTGGGCCACCATTTCTTTTCTCCGTCAGTCGCGCATCGAATGGTCCCGCGGTGCCGTCCCTGCCCAATTCGGCGCAAGCAAAATAAATGGAGTGAAGGGGCATCTCGAACTATTCCCGTGATTGATACAGAATCTCCAGCGCCATTTGCTCACGATCCGACATCGGCTTTCGTGATTTCAACATTTTGCCCCAAGTGCCCTTTGTGAAAAGTTTTAATCCAAACTCCAGACCCAAACCCGCAATTGAACTTGAGGATGTTTGTGCGAGGAGCGTGTACGAGCGGGGCCTAGTAAACGCGGCACCGCACGATAACTTGAACCTGCATGTAGTTGTGAATGGTGTTGGGCAGACAAATATCGACAACTCAACCGCCGTGCTGAACGCTGGCAACGACTGGGATCCCATGATCACTCTAGACTACACGACGGGGGGCTCGGCGGCTACCGGAAACATTACGGTAAACGTTTACGCTAAGGAGGCTGGAATAAACTCCGGATTCGGTTGTGTGAGCTACAAGTGGACAGTCCCTTATGAGATATTTGGGGGGTGAGTAATCGAGATGCCGCAAAAGAACAATTCGTCCAAGAGATTAATACTCCCTGTTGTAATTGGTGGCGGGCAACACTCTCAAAAATCATCAAGTGTAGTGCCTCGGCAAAAAACAGGCATTCCTGGATTAGATGAAACTCTTAATGGCGGTCTTCCAAAATATGCTCTAATACTTCTTGCAGGAACATCAGGAACAGGTAAAACCCTGCTCTCATTTCAATGGCTGTTTGATGGCGTAAAACAAGGGGAGAATGGAATTTATATTTCTATAACAGAGCCTCTTTCTATGGCTGCGCGAAATATAGAATCAATGAAATTTTATGATAGAAAAGCAATAGAACAAGAAAAATTAAGATTGGTTGATATTGGGGAAAATATTTTTGACTATGAAAAAATTGATTCGCAATCGCTTCTACGCTATATAGCAAAACAGGTCAAAGAAAATAATGCGAAACGGCTTGTTATTGATTCTATAACTGGAATTTTATGTGCAATAAATGACAGAACAAAAATAACGCAGTTTATGTTTGAACTAAAGAAAGTTCTCGCAACACTCGGATGCACAACAATTTTAATAAGCAAAGTTACTGAACCAAACAAATACTCTGTCTATGATATAGAGGAGCTTGTTCCAGATGGTGTTATTTCATTAAATGCCCACTTTGTTGAAAACCAGATTGTAAGAAATTTGCGGGTCGTTAAAATGCGTGGTATCAGTTTCAAATCGGGGGCAGTTATTTTTGATATCACTTCATCAGGTGCCTTACTTTATCCAAAAATACCAATAGACCGTAGTGTCGCAGCAACAAAATTTGAGAATAGACTAAATACCGGGAGATAAAGACAATTTCTACAAATTATTAATGTAGTGTAGTTACTATATTCTATCTTTTACTCTCAAATTTAAAGCGGGGGTTTTGGGGCTTAAAATTTAACCTCTAGCCAGCTCGTCGATCCTCGCTCAACATGATGAACTTCGGAAATATCCTAAAAATCTGGCCGACTATTCTTCGAGTATCTCTATGGCTTTCTTAACGGCGAACTTCACCCGTTCGGTGCATGCATAGTCGTGGACGCTTCGGAGATACTCCCTCATGCCCTCAGCCGCCTTAACATCTAGACCTGTGAGTTCCCGACATGTCGTCGCGCCCCACCTGTCCTTGAAGGCCGCTATGAACTTGTCGACCCTTTTCCATGTGGCCTGGGGGTTCTCCTCGCTACTCTTTCTGCCATATTTCAGACCTATGGCCATGGTGGCTGCCGAGATGGAGCCGCAGGTAAACCCGTTCAAGGAGAAGCCCGCGCCTACACCCGTGGCGATTTTAGGGATCAGGTCGGATTCGACGCCAAGGTATTCCGCAAGAGCAAGGAGAACACTCTCGCAACAGTTGTAGGGACGTCCCTCGGGGAAGTTGAGTGGCCGCTCCTGAAAGTGCCTTGCAGCCTTCTCCTGCAGTTCTTCTACGGTAGACATGACTAATTTATTTCCTCGTTTAATTTTAGTTCCGCATTCGGGACAGTAAGACACGGCTCGACCTCCACAAACTACTCGATTTTGGGCTTAAAACCATGGGATATGGTCGTCCGGCTAGCTTGCCGATCCTCGCTTGAACGCCAATAAAAAATAAAAAGGGGAAAAACCGTGCAGTCTTGATTTTTATATCCTTAAAAGCGAAATGGCCGGAACTTTGGCCCTTCTGCATACTCTTTCAACGAACTTCGGAATCTCGACCACTTCCGTCGCTCGTCGCTTTTTCACTTGGGGGCCTTTCTCCAGCAGTCGTTGCCTCACGCCCTTCTTCCAGGCGCTTTTCCGCGGCCTTCCCTGGTTTTTCGCCCCGGTTTTTCCGCGGTTCTCCGTTGTCCGTAGACTTCGGTTCGGCCACCTCTGCAGGCTTCTGTTCCGGCCAACTATTAGTTGTTGTAGACTCTATAAATAGGTCGTTTACTCCAATAGAGATATCTCTATTTTTAGCAATATGCGAAGGCCAAGCTCCTATCACCCAAGTACAAAAAAAGAATAATGTTTATCCGCGCTTTTTTCTCGCTCGCTTGAGGTCCTTTATCGTGAAATCTAGGCCGAGCTTCCTGAGTTTTTTCTCAGCTGGAAGTCCTGTCTTGAGGTCCCAGTCGCGGAGCTTGTAATACTCATCTAGCATCTGGTCCAGCTCGACGACATGGCCCTTCGGCGGCCCCTCCGGCGATGGCTCCTTCAGCAGGCGTTCCGGCAGAGTATCATCTTTACGCCGGATGCCTTCGCGGACGTTGAACATGCGGTTGAGGTTGACTATCCTCTCGCCTGTCCTGCGCAGCTCTCGCTCCGTCAGCCCCATCCCCGTGGTGGCGTTCATCGCTCTGAGAACATCTTTGTAATAGAAAGTCGGCGGGATCATCGTCCCATACTTGCAGATGCCGACCGACTCCACCACGACCGCGAAATCCTCACACTCCTTGACCATCAGCCCCTTGTACTTGGGATTGAGTTTTTCTCCCATCTCCGGCAGGTATTTCGCGCCGAATCGCTCTTTTATCGCTTTCTCGAAGCCCACCTCATCTAGGACAGGAAATGCGTAGAGGTGGTCGGCGCCCCTCGCCGCGGTGGCGTTCCCCAGCCCCATCGATTTTTGTGCCCGTCCATCCTGTCCTGCGAGTTCCTGCTTTTTGATGGCCATCACATATTTTTCTGCGCCCTTGCCAATCTTCTGGGCCGCGCGATAGCTGCCCTCCGCGAGAAGGTTGCCGATGCCTTTTCGCATTGCGATCATCTTGACGAGTTCCACCATCGTCTCGTGGTTGCCGAAGCTCAGATTGAGGCCGCCGGTGTCCTTCTCGGTGATGAGCCCTCTCTCGAAGCACTCCATGGCCCACGCGATGGTGCCGCCGCAGCTACACGTGTCCATGCCGTAGCGGTTGCAGAGGTGGTGCATGTAGAGTATCGCTTCGACGTTTCCGATGCCACATTTAGAACCCATGCACGCGAGCGTCTCGTACTCCGGGCTGCCTCCAATGTATTTGTACGGTCCTTCGGGCACGCACGTGTACCTGCCACAGCGTTGTAGGCATGCAAAGTCTGCGCGCGGCTTCACCAAGTACTTGCGCCTTATCAGCTTGCCTCCTATTTCCTCGGCGTGCTCGAAGACGCCTGTTTCATAGTTCCTCGTGGGCAGGCGGCCGATTTCGTTCATCAGCTCCACCAAGCTCGGGGTGCCGTAGTCGGCTCGCCCTTGGGTGAATGGGTCGGCCAGCATTTTTGCGTGGAGCTCGTCCATGAGTTTGACGTAGTTCTTTTTGTCAGCGATTGGGATGTCCATCTCCCCGCGAACGGCGATCGCCTTCAGGCGTTTCGATCCCATGACCGCGCCCAAGCCACTCCGCGCAGACGTCCTGTCGAGGTCGTTCATCACGGCTGCGAATCTTACGAGGTTCTCTCCCGCTTGACCGATGTACAAAAGTTTAATCATACCGTCGCCGAGCTCCTCTTTTATCATGTCGTCGGTTTCGTAGACGTCGTGGCCCCAAAGTTTCCTAGCGTCCCTTATCTGGGCTTTACCGTTGTCTATCCAGAGGTAGACGGGACGCGGGGATCGACCTCTCGCTATGATTGCATCGAAACCAGCGAACTTCAACTCGGGCCCCCAATGACCAGCGGCGTGGGATTCGCCCCAGATATCTGTGAGGGGTGACTTTGCAGCGACAACGTGGCGTGAGGCCTGAGGAAATAGGGTGCCGGTGAGCGGGCCAGCGGCGATCATCAAAACATTTTCTGGCCCAAGCGGCCTAGTCCTCGGCCCAACTTCGTCGTAAAGTACACGCGAGCAAAGCCCAGCGCCGCCTAGGTATCCTCTCGCGAGTTTCTCATCCAACGGTTTAGTGAGAGCCTTTCCCCGTGTCAGGTCTACATCGAGTATTTGGCCAGCATAGCCGCCGTATTTAAACATTTCACTCCCTCGGCATCTGCACGCGCTCTAGCAGGATGGGCTTCAAGCGTTTGACCAGATCGAGCCTTTTTTGATCCGCGAACTTTTCAGAAGTTACAACGGAAAGCGCGTTCGTCGGGCAACGTTTGACGCACGCTTGGCATAGGTCGCACTTTATCGCCTTCTTGCTCTCTGGGTGCAACCATATCGCTCCGAACGGGCAGGCTTCGACGCAGGCGCCGCAGCCTATGCACTTCGATTGGTTGAGTATGACGACATCCACCTTATCGTTTCTCGTGAGGGCTTCGGTCGGGCAGACCTTCGCGCACGGAGGGTCAGCGCATTGGCGGCAGGCGATGGGCTTGTCTATCGCCGGCTCCATCCTGACGACGCGGAGGCGCGCTTTTTTTGGGTTCAGAACTTTTTCATGGCAAAAAGTGCAATACAATTCACAGATTCTGCAGCCTGTGCATTTGATCGGATCTCCATAGAGGTATGGCATATAACTCCCAAACGTTTTCATCATTTACCTATTTATTTTATATGCTTGGTTAGGATTGGCGAGATAGCGTTCAAATAAGTACAAGATGTCTGAGTTTTCGCTGATACTCTTCCCGCGAGATTGGCGCATACAAACTGGCGCGGCGTCCTTTTCCAGTAGCTAAGCGCGTCAGCAGGCCAGCCGCATACATTCGGCGTAATGTTGATGATGCTGACCAAACTTGTGCTCGCTTATCACCATGATATTTGACGATGCCCTCACGCAGTAGGTCGTTGTGTGTAAATTCCTTGATTTCGTTTGGCCAAGCCCACTCCAAGATCTCGCGCCAGGTTCTTTCGCACGGCCGCTTCACTGGCTATCACCTTCATCCATTAGTTGGGAATGTTACTCCCAACTATAAAAATATTGCGGTAGCGTGTGGTCGGAAAATTTTTTGGATGACACTAGGTACGTAAAATCACCGAAACCCCAACTTTTTTGAGCAGCAAAAGCGATTGTGCAACGGTGCTCTGATGTTCGTCAAGGTGCTAAAGTGTTTGAGATGCAGAAGGGAGCATCCACCCGAAAAAAATCTCTACGTTTGTAAAAAATGTGGGGGAAAATTGGACATCATTTACGATTACGATGCTATCGCAAAGAAAGTAAATAAAAAAGTTTTGGTGGGGCGACCATCAGGAGTATGGAAATATCCGGAATTCCTGCCGATCGCCGACAGCAAAAACATCGTGACGCTTGGCGAGGGCGGCACCCCATTGATTGAGGCAAAAAATCTCGCCCGCTCGCTCGGCATGAAAAATCTTCTGTTGAAGGACGAGACGAGGAATCCGACGGCATCGTTCAAGGACCGTCCGATGAGCGTGGGGGTTTCCAAGGCCAAGGAGTTTGGGGCGAAGGCTGTCGTCGTCGCGTCGAGCGGTAATGCGGCGATAGCTGTCGCAGCCTACTCGGTGAAGGCGGGCATAGATTGCTACGCCTTCGTTCCAGCGGAGGCACCGGCGGCAAAAGTTGCGCAGCTCTCGATGTATGGCGCCCACATAATCAGGGCCAAGGCGGAAGGCGAAGGTGATCCATCTTACAAGCTTATGCAGATGGCCTGGGAGCGCTACGGCTGGAGCCCAATACCGAGCAGCGGAGCTTTCAACCCATATCAGCCCGAAGGATCGAAAACGATGTCATACGAGATCGTCGAGCAACTTGGTTGGCGCGCGCCCGATTGGTTGATCGCGCCTACTGGGGCTGGGACTTTGCTGTCGGGGAACGCCAAAGGTTATTTTGAATTCGAGCAGCTCGGATTCATAAAGTCCGTGCCAAGGATGGTTTCGATCCAGGCGGAAGGCTGTGCTCCAATAGTTAAGGCATTCAAGGAAGGCACACCACCATACAAGATTCCAACTTGGCGGAACCCAAGCACCGTGGCTGGCGGATTGGTCGACCCCTACCCATGGGATGCAGATACTGCACTACCGGCGATCAAGCGTTCGAAAGGAACAGCCGAGGCCGTGAGCGATGCCCAAATATTGGATGCTGGGAAGCTGCTTGCGAAGTGCGAAGGGATTTTTGCCGAACCTTCCGGAGCTGCGGGCCTAGCTGGGCTCAGAAAGTTGTTGGATGCGGGAACAATCGATCGCTCTGACGTCGTCGTCGTTGAGGTCACGGGCAGCGGGCTGAAGGACACCAAGGCCGCGATGCAGCTTGTCAAAGAGCCGCCGACGATAGAGGCCAAGCTGGAGCAACTTGAGCATCTCATCAAGCGAAAATAAAAAATCGCTTGCCTAAGGCATGAGTATTGCCATTACTGCCTTCTGCGCGTGCAACCTGTTCTCGGCTTCCTCAAAGTATAGCGAGCGCTTGTATTTGTCCAGCACTTCGTCGGTAACTTCTTGCCCTCTGTCGGCGGGTCCGCAGTGCATGTAATATGCCTTGTTTGTTATATCAAGCAACTCCGTGGTCGTGATCCAGTCCTTGAACTTGGCTTGATAAGTCGAGGCTCCATCTTTGTCGACGGTCTTGCTGTAGGGTGGCACGAACTGCTTCGGCGACCAAGCCTTCGGGTAGACGAAATCTGCGCCTTCGAACGCCTCCTTCATGTCGTGAGAAACCTCGAAGCTCCCGCCGTAGCGATCGGCATTTTTCTTCGCAGCCTTTATCAAGCTGTCCTCGAGCTCGAAGCCCTTGGGATGCGCGAGCACGACGTTCATGCCGAACTGCGTCGTTATCAGCACCTCGCTCTGCGGCACCGCCAGAGGCTTCAAACCGCCAGAGTATGCGTACGAAACGACGAATTTCTTTCCTTGAAGTTTTGGTGACGCTGCCCTAGCCGCTTGGATATCTGCCATTGCCTGGAACGGATGGTAGAGGTCGTCCTCCATGTTGAGTACGGGTATGTCGCCCCACTTCGCGAACTCCTCTATCACGCGATGCCCGCGCCCTATCGTCCACTTTGCCGCGTCCCCGTAGATCCTTATGGCAATCGCGTCCCCGTAGCGGCTGAGCACCCTGCTTACGTCGGAGATCGCCTCGGTCTGGTACGGCACCATATCCTCGGGCAAAGTCGGTGTGTACAAGTCCTGCGGGCTGAGGAAGTGCGCGTGGCCTCCGAGCTGATAGATGCCGGCCTCGAAGGAGTTTCTCGTCCTCAGGGAGCGGTTGTAAAAAATCATGAAGAGAGTTCTTCCAGGCAAATATTCTGTCGGCTTCCTAGCTCTAAATTTTTTTCTCAGATAGTCTGCTGCATCCAAAATTTGTTTCAATTCATCTTGTGTAAAATCTTGCGTGTTGAGGAAGTCTCTCCCTTTGAACGCACCAATGAATTTGGGCACAACCATGCGAATCACCTCTCTAACACATAAATTATCAAAATTTAAAGCTTTGTATCTACCATATAACTTCGTGAAGCAAATTTTAATAAAGCAACTGACTAAAGCAACTTGATTGGTGTGAAAATGCGGCTGTTTGTTTTCAGAAAAAAGTGCACGGGTTGTCGACTGTGCGAGCTCGTATGTTCGTTGAGGCATGAGGGCGTGTGCAACCCGAGCAAGTCGAGGATCAGAGTCGAGCGACGCACGGTAGCTCTAGCCATACCGACGGTCTGCTTGCAGTGCGAGGGAAAGTTTTGCATCAAAGCCTGCCCTCAGAATGCGCTAAGCGTCGATGAGAACGGCGCAATAAAGGTGGATGAGAAACTCTGCACCGCATGCGGGTTGTGCCAGTACGCCTGTCCCTTCGATGCCATTCGCATGCATCCTTCTAAACACATTGCGATGATCTGCGATCTATGTGGAGGAGACCCACAGTGTGCGAAGTACTGCGTACTAGGGGCACTCGAGGTGAAATAGATGTACGGATATGGCGGAAAAATTTTACACGTTGACCTCTCGAGCGGCGAGGTGAAGAAGCTCGAGCTGAGCGAGGAGTTCGCGCGCAAGTATGTTGGCGGCAACGGCTTCGGCGCCAGGTTGCTTTACGATAACGTCCGAGCTAGGGCAGATGCGTTCAGCCCGGAGAACTGCCTGATCGTCGCGCCAGGCGCCTTCTGCGGAACTCCAGTGTTGGAGGCATCGAAGACGGGATTCTACGCAAAGTCGCCGCTCACCGGGGCGTTCGGCGAGGCCATGGCCGGCAGCGGCATAGGGGCGACTATGAAATTCGCTGGCTACGATGCGCTGGTCGTGCGGGGAAAGGCCAAGCGCTTGTCGTATCTATGGATCGACGATGAGGAGGTCAACATACGCGACGCTACCCACATGCAGGGCTTCAAGACATCCGAAACACTGAGGCAGGTTCGCAAGGATTTGGGTGATGCAAGGGTGATGGTCGCCTGCATAGGTCCTGCCGGAGAAAACTTGGTGAAGATAGCTGGAATAGAGTCGGACTTCAGACAAGCGGGGCGCACGGGCCTCGGGGCTGTAATGGGATTGAAAAATCTCAAGGCGATAGCTGTTCGAGGTTCTCACGATTTGGAGTTGGCCAATCCGAAGCTGATGGAAAAATTGCTCGTCGAGTGGTACAACACCATCTCAACCCACCCGCACGCGATCGCGGACATGAAATATGGAACTGGGGAGTTCATAGGCACAGTGAATGAGGTGCACGGCGTCTTCCCAACGAGAAACTGGCAGGACTCGGTGTTCGAGGGCTACAGGACGATAGCGCCGCAGTACTGGGTGCCGAAGTACTCGATAAAGACGACAGCCTGCTACGGCTGCGTCAAGCCATGCGGGAAGGTCTTCGTCATAAAGGATGGCCCATATGCGGGCACGGAGGTAGATGGCCCGGAGTTCGAGACGCAGTACTCGCTCGGTGGCTGCGTGGGTAACGCTGACCCAGAGGTGCTCGCGAAGGCCAACCAGCTGTGCGATGAGCTTGGCATCGACACGATATCTGCTGGCGTCACGATAGCCTGGGCGATGGAGTGCTATGAGCGCGGCCTGCTGACGTCCAAGGACACCGACGGCTTGAAGCTCAGCTTTGGAAATGCTGAGGCAATATTGAAGACGCTGGAGTTGATCGCCTATCGTAAAGGCATAGGTGACATGCTCGCCGAAGGCGTCCGTGGAGCTTCTAGGCGATTGGGCAAAGGTTCGGAGGCATTCGCTATTCATGTGAAAGGTCTGGAGCCGCCGGCGTACGACGTTCGCGGATTGAAAGGCATGGGACTGGCGTTCGCTACCTCGACGCGCGGCGCTTGCCACCTGCGCTCGTGCGCGTATGCGGCCGAGCTCAGCGGGAGCTGGTGGAAGTTCAAGCGCGTGGATAGGCTTTCAGCGAAGGGCAAAGAGTACGTCGCCACTGTCGAAAACATAATGACCGTGTACGACATGGTCGGGATTTGCAAGTTCTCGCGGCACTTCTACTTCGTCGAGGAGCTACCGGATTTCTTCAAGGCGGTGCAGGGGTTCGTCTTCAAGTCCAAGGATATCTTGAAGTTGGGGGAGCGCGTCTGGAACATCGAGAAGGCGTTCAACGTGCGCGAGGGCTTCGGAAGGATGGATGACGTGTTGCCCTTGCGAGTGATGACGGAGCCGATACGCGACGGTACTTCGAAGGGCAGCTACATCCTGCGCGAGGAGTTAAACAAGATGCTCGACGATTATTACGCCGCCCGCGGCTGGAACAAGGATGGCATCCCGACGCGAGCGAAGCTGGAGGAGCTTGAGCTCAAGGACATAGCTGATGACATGAAGTTGGAGTAGCCATGGGGATAATTTATGATGGCAAGACCAAACGCATCCTGAGCGATGGCAAGAAGGTCTTGCTTCAGTTCAAGGATACCGTCACGGGCGATGCACGTGGAAAATTGGACACGGGTGGCGACTTCGTAGTTGGGAGCGTCGAGAGCAAGGGCGTAGCCTCGGCTAAAGTTGCTGTCCATTTTTTCAAACTTCTCCACAAATTTAATATCGTGACACACTTTCGCAGGGCGCACACTGATTCTGAGATAGAAGTTTCGCTCGTGGAGAAAATTCCTCTGGAAGTCATATATCGTGCAAAGGCATTTGGAAGTTTCCTAGCCAGGTACAAAGGTAGGGTCGAGCCGATGGCGCCGCTCGATTTGATCGAGTTCAACCTGAAAGACGATGCTCTCAAAGACCCACTGATGACGCCGCAGGCTATCGTGAAACTTGGTCTCGCCAGCGAAGATGAGCTCGAGCGGATGGAAGCGATGGCGCGCAAGATAGCTTCGGTAGTAATCAAGGCACTTGCCGACAAAGGGTTGGAGTTCGTAGACATGAAGCTCGAGTTTGGACGAGCGGATGGTGAACTTTTGATGGTGGACGAGTTGAGCGGCGATACAATGCGCGTCTACGATAAAATTCAAAAGCGGATGATAGATCAGATAGAGCTCGCAAGAAAACTGGGTCTTACTTGATAAGCTTCTCGACTTCGCCTTCCGAAAGTTCGCGGTAACCCTTATCGTCGATGAGCGCAACAACGATTTTCTCCCCAGTCGCCGCGTCGCGTTCGATCGCCGTCTTGATGGACTGCGCTGCGAGCTTCAATCCATCGCTCAACTTCATGTCGTCGCGATAATTTTGTTCGAGCACACCGTATGCGATGGTTTCTCCTGTCCCAGCGCTTGCAAATTTTTCTTCCTCGAGCTTCCCCCCGACCGGATCCAGGAAGAACAGATATGGCTTGTCATCGTCGACCCCAGCCACCACTGCCGCCACCAGATATGGGAAGAAGCGCCTGCCATGCAATATGTTTGACGCAAGCTGCGTCAGCCCCTTCGTGGTGATCGAGCGTCCGTGGTTGAGGCGGTAGAGATTGGCCTCGGCCTTGAGCGTGTTGACAAAGCTTTGGATATCCCCTGAACTTCCAGAAATTGCACTACCTATCTGCTTCTCGAGCTGAAAAATCTTGCGTACACTCTTGCTTACGACGAGGTAGCGGTAAGCTCCCCTGCTATCGGACGCGAGAGCTATGCCGTCCTTACAACGAATGCCAACAACAGTTCCTGTGAATGCGTACATTGTATCAAAATTAGTTTAAAGCGCTTATATAAAACTTCATCGCCGCAGCAGAACGACGGCGGCCACGGCTACCACCAAGACGATAACTACGCCTATCAGCGCAAACAACATGATGTTCGTCTCTCCTCCGGATGGCCCTCCGACGGTCACGTTTACAGTACTCTGCCCTTCGGCGAGCAAGGTCCCATATGAAGAATCGTAGTTTACGTGGGCGGTCACAACACTGTTTTCGACACTTCCGTTGACTCGCACGTTGAACGTAACAACTTGGTTACCACCTGCTGCTAAACTGCTTATACTTTGGGCACCCGGTACCTCAAGGGAAGTGCTGTCTGCGCTCAGCGCAACGTTGAGATTTGTCACAGCTTGAGCTCCCGCATTAGTTACCGTCACGTAGAATTTCCAGATATCGCCTTCCATCGATGCGGCGGTGCTCAATTGCGGCTCCACCGCGACCTCGCGCACTATCTGTCCCGTAGACGCGAAGTTTATGTTTGGATTATTTTGTCCATGAGAGAAATTGTAAGTCACCATGTTTGAGGGGATGCGAATCTCGCCGCCCCTAACTAGATCCGGACCATAGCTCGTATATCCAATTATGTGGTCATCGCTGAGCATGGCAAATTCTCCTTGGGGCCGTTGCCATATCAGGTCCATTGGGGTCCATCCAACCCCGGGCAGGTAAATGAATGCCCAAGCATGTCCGTGAGCTGCAAGGTTACTACCTTTCTGAGGGTTGTACCCATACCCTGACACAAACATGGTCGGTATGCCCGCCGCCCGACAGAGGGCAGAAAAAAGATGTGTAAACTCGCTACAGTCGCCTATCTTATTGTTATATGCCCAAAGGGCGCTGTGTTCAGCCGTCTGTTCATAATATGTCAGATAATTTTTCACGAAATCGAAGATGGCTTTGGCTTGGTTATAGATGTTGGGTTTTCCGGCGATCAACTCGAGCGCCTTGGTATTGATCGTCGGATAATCGCTTTCCCATAGGTTGGCGATGGGTTGGGTATAGGCGAGCAATTCGCTGGGCACGCTTCCTTGAACCGCGCTTGAGTAGATTGGGCCTACTTGAGTTATTTTTATTATGTTGGTGATGGTGATAGTTTTTGAATCACCTCCACTAATTGTTCCCCAGGAAAAACTGGCCACACGATTTTCTTCGGTGCGTGTTATATTGGGGCTAGCGGGGACACCATCCACTTCGATTGTTTCGCTCAGGATCTGTTGGCTGACGTGGTTGTCGAATAAAAATACAGTTGCAACTACGTTGGTCGCCGTTGTTGAACTGTTGTTTGGCAGCTGGTGTGTTTCTTGAATTGAATAAATTGTAGATTTCGTCGGCTGTTCGGCGCTCGCCAGCGGCTGGATAGCGAGCACCATTAAGAGCGCGCAGATGATCAAGAATTTGCGCAATTTAGCACCACGTTAGCTTTGTTATTTCCTTATAAACGACCTTCGCCCAAAGCTGCGGTGGGTATATGGAAAAGATAACCAAGCTGGGCTTGCTATGTTCTCTCGTCGGGTTGGCGGCGATATATGCAGGGGCAGTCTACGTGCGTCCGTCCGTGACGCCGATTGCGAAGATCGACAATGAATTCATCGGCCTCAAGGTGATCATCTCCGGCCAAGTCGTGGATCTTCGAGAGTCGAACGGCCACCTGTTCCTCACTCTCCAGGACAACTCAGATGGTACGATGGCGGTGCCGATATTTTCCAGCGTCAGGTCGCAGCTGGGGGATTCGATAGAGATGCTCGATGAGGTGCAGGTGACGGGCGAGGTCACGCTCTACCAAGGTGCGCTCGAGGTGGTGCCAGAAGAAGCGGGCGACATAAGCATCGTGCATTCTCCATGTTTGGGGATTTCTAGCATCGACAACAGCCTGATCGGCGAACCGATCAAGGTGAGAGGAATCGTGGATAAGCGCGAGATCGTCGGCAAGGGAAACATCATCCTCACGTTGGGTGAAGACGGCGCGCAGTTGGCGGTGTTCGTGCCGTCGTCCGTGGCTGGGAGCAGCGAGTTCCCGGAGGTGCACGTCGGATACGTCGTGCAGGCGAGCGGCTGGCTTCAGATGTACGAGAACGAGCTCGAGCTTCGGATCACAGGAGCTTCGAACATCAGGGTCATCGAGGCCGCGTGATGCTTGAGCTGCTAGCGTTCATCGCGCTAGGCATAGCAATGGGCATAATCACGGGTCTATTGCCCGGCATTCATGTCAACAATCTCTCGCCCATGCTCATGGCGTTGGCGGTCGCATCAGTTTTTGCGCCGATGTCGCTTGCGGCAGCGATTATGGCGATGACAATCACAAACACTTTCATCAGCTACATCCCCTCCACTTTCCTTGGAGCTCCGGAGCCAGGGTCAGAATTATCTGTCCTGCCAGCGCACCGCCTCCTGATGCAGGGAAAGGGGTACGAGGCAGTTGAGCTAGCTGCCATCGGTTGTTTCGGCGGATTGGTGTTGAGTGTCGCGTTGGTCTTGCCGATGTCGCTGTTGATGGGCCCGACATACAAGATGTTGAGGCCGCAGATGTACTTGTTGCTCACAGCCGTTGTAGTTTTGATGGTCGCGTTGGAGCGGTCGAAGACGAAGATAGTTTGGGCAATTACAATATTTCTGCTCTCTGGATTTCTTGGCCTTCTCTCCCTGGACACAAATATTTGCCGAAGCGATGCCGCGCTGATGCCTTTGCTGAGCGGTCTTTTTGGCGTCAGCGCTCTGCTTCTGAGTCTCAAGAACGAGGGCAAAATGCCTGAACAGAGAATCGATGATAGACCGTTAGAAATGAAGCGCCATCTCAAACCAATTTGTGTCGGAACGGCGGCTGGTGCAGTTACCGGTTTCTTCCCCACCATCGGCCCGTCTCAAGGCACTGTGCTGGCTCAGATAGCGACGCGTTCTAGCGGGAGTAGGGAGTTCATAGTGTCGGTATGTAGCGTGAACATGGCAAAGGCGCTTTTTTCGTTCGTTGCGCTCTACGCGATTGGTAACGCTAGGAGCGGTGCGGCGGCGGCAGTGGGCGAGCTCATGGAAATTGGGCCACGGGAACTCTTGTTTTTACTCGGCGTGGCACTCTTTGTGGGCGGAATCGCGGTCATCTTGCATATGAAGCTTGGACGTTTAGCCGCGCGGAATATCGGTCGCCTTCCGTATCGCGCCACCTGCATCGCGGTCATCGCCAGCATAGCTGGTCTCTCGTTTTACTACTCAGGATTGGTCGGGCTGCTCATACTTGCGACGTCCACAGCGATCGGGATATTGCCAGCGGTGGTCAATGTCAAGCGGACCCATTGCATGGGCGTGCTCATGCTGCCGTGCATTTTGTATTTCGCCGGGTTGAAGAGCGGGGTGCTCTCAGCGTTTGGGCTATAGCTTTTAGTTTTCAGCGGGCAGATTTTCAGCGATGGTCATGAAGGTCGCAGCTCTGTGCAGTGGAGGAAAAGATTCAACTTTTGCCCTCTGGCTGGCGATGAAGCAGGGGCATGAAATCGAGCGATTGGTCGCGATGGTTCCGAAGCGAGAGGATTCTTTCATGTTTCACTATCCCAACATCCACCTCGTCGACCTATTCGCGGAGTGCGCTGGCCTGCCGCTCCTCAAAGCCGAAACCAGCGGGGTGAAAGAGGAGGAACTCGACGACCTCGAGCGAGCGCTCCGTGGATTAGAAATCGAGGGAGTGGTGAGTGGAGCAATAGCTTCGGAATACCAAAAAAGCCGCATCGACAGCATTTGTGAAAAACTCGGTCTTGCATCGATAGCGCCGCTCTGGGGCCGCGAGCCAATCGAGTTGCTCAGCGAGATGTTGAATGCCGCGTTCGACATCATCATCACGAGCGTGGCCGCCCAAGGCTTCGATGAAAGTTGGCTTGGTAGAAAAATAGACAAGGGCGTGTTGTACGATCTTGTTGAGCTCAACCAGAGATACGGCGTCAGCATTTGTGGTGAGGGAGGTGAATTTGAATCGCTCGTTATCGATGCGCCTTTTTTCAAAAAACGGATCGAGGTAGTAGAAGCAGAGCATATCTGGCGGGGAACCAACGGATATCTGCTTATAAAGCAAGCAACGCTTGTGGAGAAGTGATGGATTGACGACCGCCATCGTTTATTCAGAAAAATACCTCGAACACAAACTCAGTTCAGGACATCCGGAGTGCCCAGAGCGCTTAAAAGCAATAGTGGGGGCGCTCGAGCAGGCGGGCTTTTGGAAGTCACCAAAAGTTGATGTTATTGAACCTACGCTTGCCACTCGAGCGGATATCGAACTAGCTCATGACGCGGAATATGTTGCATCAGTAGAGAAGCTTGGTAGGTCTGAGCTGCCGTTGGATGGGGACACGCCTGTACATGAAAATACTTTCGAACTTGCGTTGCTCGCCGCGGGTGGAGCGATAGATGCTGGACGTGCGGTGTTGTCAGGTAAGACTTCAAATGCTTTTGCACTCGTGCGACCTCCTGGACATCATGCTGGTAAAGACCATGGTGGTGGATTTTGTTATTTCAACAACATCGCTGTGATGGTAGAACGTCTCAAGAGAGAGTTCAAGTTACGGCGGATATTCATCCTAGATTTGGACGCCCATTGTGGCAACGGAACTGAAGATATCTTTTACAACGACGCAAGCGTGTTATTCATGTCGATTCATCAAGACCCACGGACACTTTATCCAGGTACTGGCTACATCGGCGAGTTGGGTGCCGGTGAAGGTAAAGGTTATACGGTTAATGTTCCTCTCCCGCCGGGTAGTGGAGATGCTGAATACGTGAGCGTCATGAATGAAATTTTTGTTCCACTTACTCAGGAGTTCAAGCCAGAATTGATTGCACTGTCGGTTGGATTCGATGCGTTAGCGGAAGATCCATTGACGGCACTTGGGCTTACGACCAAGGCATATGGCTGGTTGACGAAATACGCAGTTGAGCAGGCGAATAAGCTCTGCGATGGCAAAGTGGTGCTTACTCTGGAAGGAGGATATGCTTTGAAGCCGCTCGCGGATGCGGCGGTGAATGTCGTGAAAGTTCTCGTCGGGCAGGAGCAAGAGCTGCCGCGGAAAGGCAAGAGTTTGCCTGTGGTCGATGATCTTAAAGAAAAGTTGGCAAAATATTGGAAGATTTAGCTTCAAACACCAAAACATTTAACGCCGAGCGACAAATCGATTTTTGTGATGAGATGGATGATGTTTGTAAGGCGGTGCTCGAGCGCATAAAGCCGGCGCAGGCAGAGCGCAAGCAGCTCGAGAAAATCGCAAACGAGATGGTGGCGCGGGTGAACTTGGCATGCGCCAAACTAGGCGTGCCTGCGAGGGGCATGCTCGTTGGGTCAGCTGCGCGTGAAACATGGCTCAGCTCCGAGAACGACATCGACATTTTCATCCTGTTTCCAGAGAAGCTTTCGCGGGAGAAGCTGGAGCGCGATGGCTTGCGAGTGGCGCGGGCCGTCGCTGGGCCGAAGGGGAGGGAGAGATATGCCGAGCATCCGTACATCACGACGCGTGTCGGGAGCTTTGAGATAGACTTCGTGCCATGTTACGATGTCGCAGACGCAGGCAAAATTAAGAGCGCGGTCGACCGCTCGCCGCATCATCAGCGCTACATCAGCAAGCGTCTCACGCCGGAGCTCACGGATGAAGTGTTGTTATTGAAGAAATTCATGATTGGCATTGGGGCATATGGGGCAGAACTAAAGGTACAGGGGTTCTCTGGCTACTTGTGCGAATTGCTTGCGCTCCGATACCGCACGTTCAAAGAAGTAGTGGAAGCGGCGAGCAAGTGGTCGCCCGGCGAGGTGACCGATTTGACGAGGAGCTATGGTGATGTCGGTGAAATCAAAGCCCTTTTCCCTGGGCAACCGCTCGTCATCATCGATCCAGTTGACCCTAATAGAAATGTTGCAGCCGCAGTTTCGATGCAGAACTTCTCGACTTTTGTTCGGGCCTGCCAGGATTTCGTCCGCAAACCGAGCATGCGCTTCTTCTTCCCAGGCCAGGCAAGGATGTTGAGCTCTCGAGAGGTCGAGCGCGTACTGAGGCAGCGAGGCACGGCGCTCTTCTGCCTCGTGTTTGACTCGCCAGATGTTGTTGAGGATATACTTTACCCACAGCTGCACAAGACTGAACAAGCGCTCGTGATGCGGCTCGTGCGCGCGGGCTTCGATGTGATTCGTAACGATGTTTGGGCGAACTCAAAGGCGGTAATCCTCATCGAACTGTCATCTGAAAAGTTGCCCAAGGTGCAAAGGCGTCTCGGTCCACCGATCACGGTTGAGGCGGGGGATTTCATAGAAAAACACCTCGCGTCAAGACAAAAGTTCAGCGGACCATTCGTTGATTGGGCTGGGAGGCTGGTGTTCGAGGTCGAGCGTAGGCATGTTAACGCCGAGCAAGTGCTTGAAGCGGCTTTGGAGGAGAGAATGGCTTTTGGAAAGCACGTCGCCGAATCTCTGGCCAAGGGCTACAAGATTTACGGGGGAAAGCAGGTCGTCAAACTGTGTGCAGATAAAAAGTTTTCCAAATTTTTGTCCGAGTACCTCACACGTTGCCTGCCGTGGCATCGTTAGAGTTGGGCAAGTGTCCTAAATAGGACATCAAGCCAGTTCGACCCGCGCGAGCGTGCTGTATACTGGCCCCTTCGGAGTAAGTGTGCTCTGTTTCAACTCTATCGCAGTAGCGCGACTCGAACCAAATTCAGCGTTCGTCATGCTTTTTAAGAATGATACGAGCTTTTCTTTTCCTGCAGCGGATTTTGCCCTAGCCAATGTGAGGTGCGGCACGAAATCTCGCTCGGGCTTGAATCCCAGTTTCGCCAAGTTCTGGTCGATGCGATTTTGGATGGAGATGATTTGTTCTCGGCCATCGGACACGCCAGCCCAGATAACCCTGATGTAGCCGAGATTTGGAAAGGCGCCGACGCCGTGCACGCTCATATCAAAAGGTTTGATGCCTTCTACAGATGCTTGCAGCGCTTCGGTTATCGCCCCGACTTGGTCCTCGCCGATATCGCCGAGAAACTTCATCGTGACGTGGATATTCTCTGGCTCGACGAGTTTCATCTGCGCGCCAGTACCGGTGAGCTTTCTTTGTGCCGCTAAAAGATTTTGACGAACTGCTTCATTGATATCGATCCCAACGAAAGCGCGCATCATATTTTTACCTCCATTTTCATCTAACCTTCGGCGCTTCGAAATTTACAACTTTTAGCATGTCCTTGACGCCGTCTATTATCGCATCGGGCTTCATCTTTTCAAAAGTGTCCAGTTCCATGGAGCCGCTTAGGACGGCGATCGTCTTCGCCCCCAATTCTTTTCCGGCTTTGATGTCGCTCCAATAATCTCCCACCACGACGCAGTCACGTGGCGCGACGCCGAGTTTTTTCATGGCTAGCTCAAAAATTTCTTTCTTAGAAAAATGGTGCCCCTCGTTTAAGGCCTTCACCACATCCGCTCCGGTCACAATAGCATTCGCAAATTTACGTATGTCGTATTTTGAAAGTTCTCTGCCAAGTCTATTCGAGGGCACGATACAGCTTGTCGTGATGGCGATCAGCGCGCCTTTCTCAGCGATTTTCTTCAGTACTTTGTCCACACCACGAATCAGCGCATCTCCATCTGCATGGATGAATCTGTACTCCGAGAGAAATTCTATCCAGAAACGGTGTAGAAATTCTTTCCGATATTTGGCTTTTTTTGGGGTCACAACATCGTCGAGCGTATCTCTGCAATATCTCTTGTAAAAATTTTTCCAATCCAAAGGTTTTTTTCCGTGTTTTTGAAGCATGCGATTGAAGACAGTAAAAAATCTCTTGGTGGTGTCGATGAGGGTGCCATCGGTGTCGAATACAACAGCTTTAGCCTTGATCACGGTCGCACTCGCCTGTGGTTTCATTTTATGTCAGGTTGATTCTTGGACAATAAAAGTTCGTGCCTAGCGTTCATCTTCTCGACGACCTCGTAGGGCACCTTGACGGTCCCAAGCGGGCTATTCACGCCATGGCAGTCCGTACCGCCTGTCGCGAGCAAGTGCAGCTCTTCCGCGATTTTCTTGTAATATTCTGTCGCCGCTGAATTGTGTTTACTGTGATAAACTTCTATGCCATCGAGACCAAATTCGACAAGGTCGGGCAGCAGATGGTTGGTTTGTGCGAAGACTGGGTGTGCGAGGATAGCAACGCCACCTATGCGATGGATCATGTCGATAGAATCCTTCGGCAGGAGCCTATATTTCGGCACGTAGGCTGGGCGACCGCTGGCGAGATATTTTGCGAAGGCTGCATCTGTAGTTTGGACGTATCCACGTTGTGCTAGAACCTTTGCTATGTGTGGACGACCGATGACCGCATCGCCTGCTACGGCTGTCAATTCTTCATGTGATATATTGATGCCAAGGTTTTGAAGCTTCTCCAATATTTTCCCCGCTCGAACTTTTCGCGCTTCTTGAAACTTGTGCAACGCGCCATTGAATTCTCCATCGCGCCAATCGATGAAATAGCCAAGGATATGAACCTCCGACTGTTCAAATTCCGAGCTCAACTCAACTCCAGGAATAGCTTCAACCCCATATTTTTTGCCAGCTTCGATTGCCCTATCGATGCCTCCGACAGTATCGTGGTCAGCTATGCCAATCGCAGCTAGCCCTATTTCTTTTGCTTGTCTGATGACTTCTTCTGGGCTAAAGTCTCCATCGGATGCGCTCGTGTGAACGTGCAGATCGGCAAACTTTTGGTTCATGCTTTCAATTTCCTGTTTGACGTGTTTTCTGCGATCATCTTTCCACCCTTGATCACCCAGCGCCTGTCGGGTTGCCTTCGGATGGCGTCTTTGGGCGAGGACGCATCAATTATCACTAGGTTGGCGCGCTTGCCGATTGCTATACCGTAGTCATCGAGCACACCGAGCGTTCTGGCCGCGTTCGTCGTCATCATCTCGAATACAGTTTCGATCTCGTCGGGCATCGTGAGCTGCGCGGCGTGGGCGCTTATGTTGGCGACCTCAAGCATGTCCGCCTTTCCGAACGGGTAGAAAGCATCGTTCACGCAGTCCTGCCCGAATGTTACGTTGACTCCAGCTGCGAGCAGTTCTTTTACACGAGTAATGCCCCGTCTTATGGGTTGTTTGTCATTGCGCCCCTGAATAACTAAATTCGTTACTGGGTTAGTGATCATGTTGATATCTGCTAGTTTTACTTTTTGAATGACTTTTTTTGCATATTCGTCTGGGTAAGCTGCAAGAGCACAAGTGTGGCCTGCAGTCACTCGTCCTTGATAGTTTTCCTTTACCGTTTTTTCGGCGAGGTACTCGAGCGAGCGCGAGTTCGGATCGTCGGTCTCGTCGACGTGCATATCGATGTCTGCGTCAAACTCTTTCGCTATTTCAAAGCATATGTCGATGTGCGGCCTAGCTTCCGAGTACGGGCGTTCGTGGTGCGGCATTCCACCGACGAGGTTGGCCCCCAGCTCCATTGCCTTCCGCATGAGTTCCTCCGTGCCCGGGTCTCGCAGAATTCCTTCCTGTGGGAAAGCGACTATTTGGATGTCCATAATGTTTTTGAACTTCTCTCGAACGGCCAACAGACCCTTGATAGGAGTTAGTCCACCTATTGTGTCGACATCCGCATGCGTTCTCATCCTCGTCGTGCCGTTGAGTGTTGCAAGCTTGATCACCTCGCCAGCGCGCTTCACGACGTCAGCCACGGTGTACTTGCGCTTCTTTTCCCAGATTATTTCGATGGCCTCCTGTAAGGTGCCGGAGACGTTCGGCCTGATGTTGTCTCCAATCATGCATTTGTCAAGGTGGATGTGCGGATCGATGAAAGCCGGCGAGATGAGCATACCCTTCGCGTCGATTTCCTTGCGTGCCTTCGCTTTTATCTTCCCAATTTCCGCGATTTTGTCGCCTTTGATGCCAATATCGGTCAGCTTAGCTTCACCAACGATTTTCGCATTTCTTACGACGAAATCCAATATTTCACCACAGTTTTTTGAAACACTATGCTCACTTATACCCAACGGTTGGTAAATGCTTTTGTAACTACACAGGAAGACCTAGCGGATTTAAATGGTAGACCAAGCTACCGACCACCACAGCCAACAAGAAAGTTCCAGCTGATATTGCGATCGCATCTTTCCATCCTAGCTCCCTCACAAGAACTGCAATCGTGGCCACACAAGGCACGTAGATTGCTGCCACTAGCGCGAACACGAAGATTTGCAAGGGGCTCATGAAGGCGAGAAGGTTAGAAGTACCAGCGATCGAGACGAGCAGCACGAGTGCTCCCTCCTTACGGATGAACCCGTAGATCAACGGAACGATGGCAACGGCTGGAAGACCGAGCAAGCCAGTCGTGAATGGCGCAAGCGGTCCAGTTATCGAACTCAGGACGCCTGAAACATGGAGGGCACCTATAACAAAGCTACCCACAAGCAACAGGGGCACCGCGATGTAAACGAAGTGCTTCATGCGCAGCCATGTCTTGTAGAGCACCGGTCTCAGCATCGGCCTCCGTAGGGGTGGCATCTCCATTATCATTCCCGACACCCGTCCTGGAAGCCAGCGATTGAGCAACCATCCAACGATGAATATCATCACAAGTATAATGCCGTAGATTACGAGCGCATACTTTATACCTAGAAAGACGCCCACCGTTCCTAAAATCACAGCTGTCCTGGCCGAGCATGGTGTCATAGTTATTAAGAACGATGCTATTCGCCGCTCTCGCTTTGTTGTCAGTACACGTGTAGCCATTATCGCTGGCACGTTGCAGCCGAAGCCGCCGAGCATCGGGACGACGGCGCGACCATGTAGGCCAATCTTGTGTACCGCCGAGTCCATGACGAAAGCCATTCGGGGCAAGTAGCCCGTGTCCTCGAGAACCGCGAAGGCAAGGAAGAAAACGAGGATGTATGGGATCATCACAGTAAGAATGCCAGCGATTCCCTGAATGAGGCCTATGTTTAGCACTTGCCCAAGACCCCCAGAATTGGTGAGGGTTGAACTCACCCCGGACGTGAGGGCATTCCATCCATTGACGAGTACGTTTTCAAGGAAGCCCCCTCCGTAAATGAGAAGTAAAAGCAGGGCGGCGAAGACCACGATCATTATCGGAATGCCCGTCTTTGGCCGAGTCATAACCTCGCTCATTTTTTCTGACAGCGTTGGTTTTATCGTGACGTATTTGGTAGCCTCCCTGGAGATTATGTTGGCTATGCCGTGTCGTTCTCTTGCTATTCTGAACGCTGCTGGTTCACCATGTTGCGCCTTGATATCCCTGGCCAGTTTGCTAGCTTTTTTTAGTACGGCGTCGCTGCCGGGTTCGCGCGCCAGCGCTTCGGTGAGATGAGTATCGCCTTCTAGAAGTTTTACGGCAAGAGACCGGGTGGGCAAGCCAAGTGGGACTCTGGCGAGATTCTTTCTGATGTTTTTATCGAGTTCCTTGACGGCGCGTTCTAGGTCCTTGCCCATCAGAATAATTTTTTGTGGTCGTCTTTTTTTCACGGCAACTTCTACGGCGTTATCAAAGGCGCTTTGCACATTTTCACCTCTTATTGCCACGGTTGGAACTACAGGTACGCCTAGTTTCCTTGAGAGGAACTGTGGGTCTATTTTTATCCCTTTTTTCAGGGCGATGTCGTGCATGTTTAAAACCACGAGCATCGGGTAGCCCAGTTCGATAAGTTGTAGCGTCAAGTACAAGCTGCGACCTAGACTAGAGGCGTCGGCTATGTTTACTACCACATCGGGCTCCTGTTCTAGAATCGCGCGGCGAGCCACCAATTCATCGTCCGAAATAGCGCCAAGCGAGTAGATGCCAGGTAGGTCTACCGCCCGAACGTCGTATTTGCCGTGCTTCACTTTGCCCTCCGTCAACTCCACTGTAGTTCCCGGATAGTTCGAGACTATAACATCGGCGCCGGTAATCTGGTGAAAAATAGCACTTTTTCCAACGTTTGGGGTGCCAGCGAGTGCCATCACTAGCGTACGCTCAGGCTTCAATTACCCACGCCCCACCTATGACGGGCGCGCCTTCTCTTACTACTCACTAAAATTTGTGAAGCCACGCCGCGGCTCAGCGCGACTTGCGTATCACCACACTGCACGAGTATGGCGCCTCGCGGTAACTTTTCCACGACTTTAATTCTCGACTTTGGCAGGATGTTTAAGGAGAGCAGACGTTGTACAGCTTCCCGCTCTTCAGGGATAGTGGTGATCGTACATTCCTTACCCTCATCGATATTCATAAGATCGGTGCAGTGGGCTCTAGGTACTCGCCCATTTGTAGTTGGTATTGGGCTACCATGTGGGCATGTACTTGGTTTTCCCAAGGTTTTTTCGATCTTGTCAGCGAGTTCATCATCTATAGCATGTTCGAGTTTGCAGGCATCGTCGTGTACCTTGGGTAGCTCTTCTCCAAAAACGTCGGCAAGTAATCGCTCAGCTAAATTATGGCGGCGAACAATTTTAGCAGCCAGTTCGTGCCCCTTCTTGGTCAGCTTCACTCCAGTGTGACGCCCATAGTAGACCAGCTTTTTTTTCTTCAGTTTCTCCAGCATTTGGACGACGCTGGGAGCCTTTACATGGAGCTGGTTTGCAAGCTTTCCTGTTTTTACTACTTGATCGCTATTCTTCATGCATGTGAAGATAGCTTCCAAATACTCCTCTTCAGCTGGGGTCAATCCCTTTCGATAAGTATGTGGTGAGTGACATATCATGTTTATCATTAAAAATTAGGTGTGCCTAATTTATAAATATTAGGTATGCCTAATTATTTTCAAATAAAAAACGCTATACTAATTTTTTCAGTTCGGTTAGTGTTCTATCGATCTCAAGTTTCAGCTTTTCCAAGTTGTCTGATTCATTTCTAATTGCAATGATTTTTGCTGGCACCAGTTTTTTGAGTTCATTTTCGGATTTCAAGAAAAGTTCCTCATAGTCGTCGTTCCGGTAGTACTTCTTCATCATATCGCTCGGCACGATGTGATCATCCAAGTTTTTTGGTCCTTCTTTGAACCTGAGGACGTTCCTCTCCAAGCAGACGTCGAACGGTGTGTAAATGTAGAGTATCAATGAGCGGTCGAGTACCTCGTGGTCAAAGTTTTTCATGGCGTGAGCATAGCAGTCGCGCGAGAATTCGACAAAGATTACCCTGCCATGTTTTTCAAGTTTTTTGAGTTGGCCATTTATGCGTTTGAGCACATCGTCGAGCATCGAGAGATCCGTCACTTCAAAACCCCCTTCCTTGCGGAGGTGGCGCTTGAACTCCTTGTCCTCGTCAACGATATCCTTGAGCACTGGAAAGTCGTCGATGCGCATCACCTCGCGTGCGAGCTTCTCTTTGCGTAGCCGCTCACCCAGCATATTGTATATGACGGATTTGCCGCAGCCAGGGCGACCGAGCAAAAAAATGAACGAAAACATCTAGGCACCGAATATTTCTCGGACGTATTGGCTTTCAGCCTTCAATAGGTTTTTGCGGTCTAGCACCTGTTCATTGTTTTTCAAGGCAGTCTCCAGCACAATTACTTCAACGCCCTTCCGTTTCATAGTCTCGGCGTAGCGCCTCAAATTTTCGCGCTTTAGAAGCCCCCACTCAAGGTGCAGGGGTGGATGAAAAATCTTCTTGCCAGGCACGTAGTCGTTGAGGTGGATCTCCTTGAGCAATTCTCGTGGCAGAACCTCCATCACCTTCTCGGGTGGCGATGGGATTTCCTTGCCAGCATCTGCGCGAGTGAACCAATGCCCAATGTCCAAGTTGAAGTAAATGTCGACGCCCTGCTGTCGTGCATCCTCTATCGCGAGCACGCAGTCACCTATCTCGCTGTACGCATTGTCGAAGGCGACGTTGTTCTCTAGATGAAGCGCGACGTTGTGCTTGGAGGCAAACTCGGCAAGCTCGACCAGACTCTCGACGAGGGCTCGGTGAGTGCGCTCCTTGTATTTGCCGACCGCATGATAAAAAGGCACGCTGCCTGGATGAATATTTACATATTTTGCACCGATGTCCGAGGCGAACTCTATACATTTTTTGTGCAGTTCTACCGCCGTGGTGCGATCGATTTCTTGCATGCAACATACGGCACAACCAACGTAGCTGTACGGTAGATGCAAGGAAAGTGTGACGTCGTTGTATTCAGCAACGCGCTTTATTTTTGCCCGTTCCTCTTTGGAGAGATTGATATATGGATTAGGCAGGTCGGCGTCGAGCTCTACATGGCCGAAACCTATCTCTCGCGTTACCTCAATCTGCCGATTCACGTCGAGCTTTGCTTTATGAAGCGCGATGGAATTCATCGAGCCGATGTCTAGCTTGCCCTCTTTGAATGCCTTCTTCTCAGCCTCGCTGAGGTAGTCGAAGACGAGGCAATTTGTGTAATCGCGCCCTAATCGCATTGCATCACGATGTTAATTCGCATACACTTTTATTAATCCATACTACCAATCGCTGTTGAGGTGGTCAGATGAAGATTGTTTCCACAGAGCGTCCTGCCACGAAGGAGAAGCGTCAATATCACATAGCTTGTGCCCCAGGAGAGGTCGCACCCTACGTGCTTTTGCCCGGCGACCCGGAGCGCGTTCCGAAGATAGCGAGTTTGTGGGACAAGGCGAAGAAGGTCGCCTACCATCGAGAATATCAAACTTACACCGGCAAGGCCGGCGGCGTGCCGATTTCGGCGACTTCCACGGGCATAGGCTGTCCGAGCTTGGCGATAGCCGTCGAGGAGTTGGCCGCGGTGGGAGCGAACACTTTCATCCGCGTGGGCAGTTCTGGTTCAATTCAGCGTGATGTCAAGGTCGGAGATGTGGTGATTTCGAGTGCCGCGGTCAGGCTGGAGGGAACGAGCAAGCAGTACGTGCGCGTGGAATATCCAGCGGCGGCGAACTATGAAGTGTTGCTGGCGTTGATTCAAGCGGCCGAGAAGCTTGGGCACCGCTATCATGTCGGGATAACTGCCTCGACAGACTCCTTCTATCTGGGTCAGGGCAGACCTGGTTTGGGCGAGTACACTCAGTCGTTTGCGAAAGAAATAATGCAGGATCTTCAGGCGGCGCGGGTCATTAACTTCGAGATGGAAACTGCGTCGCTCTTCACGATTTCGAGCGTCTATAACCTGCGCGCGGGAAGCGTCTGTGCGATTTTCGCGAACCGCGTCACCGGTGACTTTGGAGTTGGTGAAGGGGAAATGGCGAGCGCTGAAATCGCGACCGAGGCAGTTAAAATTTTGGCGAAGATGGACAAGGAGAAGAAAAAGGCCAAGAAACTGTACTGGATTCCTAACTTGTGATTGGTGAATATATGCGGGACGTCGCGATTATCGGCTGTGGCATGACAAAGTTCGGACGCAGCCCTGGAGACCTAATGGACATTCTCGTTGAGGCCTCGCTGCGCGCGATAGACCACGCAGGGGCCAGCGATAGCGACTTCGACTCGGTCTATGTGGGAAACATGATGGCTGGGGAGCTCGTCCACCAGACGGCGATCGCGAGCTCCTTGGTCGATAGAATTAATCTCGTTCCTGCTGCTGCTGAGCGGGTCGAGAATGGCCCAGCCTCGGGAGCTTCTGCCGTAAAAAACGGATTTCTGGCCGTGGCATCCGGTGCCGCGGACTTGGTGCTCGTTGCGGGCGGTGAGAAGATGACCACTGTAGACACAGATGTCGTCACAGATCTAGTATCGACGATGACTCACCCCACCGCGGAATATGTCCATGGTGTGACCTTGCCGGCGATGGCAGCGCTGCTGACCCGCCTTTACATGGAGCGCTATGGCCTCACCGAGCGCCACCTGGCGATGGTCGCGGTGAAGAACCACGCGAACGGAATGAAAAATCCATATGCCCATATCCAGCGGCCCTGCACGATTGAGGGAGCCATGAGCTCAGCCATGATCGCTGACCCGCTGCGACTTTACTATGCTTGTCCAATCAGCGATGGTGCGGCTGCCGTAGTCCTATGTTCCATGGAGAAAGCAAAGAAGTTTACGGATAAACCTGTTAGGATTGCTGGCTTCGGGCACGCGACTGATGTCCAAACCCTTCAGGAGCGGGAGGATCCGGCGGTGCTTAAATCCGTCAAACTCGCCTCGCAACAGGCGTTCAAGATGGCCAAACTTGAACCCAAGGATATAGATGTCATAGAGACACACGATGCGTTCGAAATTTTAGAGATCGTGCAAAGTGAGGACGCGGGGTTCTTTGAAAAGGGCAAGGGATATCTGGCGGTTGAAAGGGGAGTGACCGCGCTTGACGGCGAGCTGCCGATAAACCCGTCAGGTGGGTTAAAAGCGAAGGGCCATCCTGTCGGGGCGACTGGAGTTGCACAGATAGTCGAACTCGTCTGGCAGTTGCGCGGCGAAGCTGGAGAAAGGCAGGTCAAGGACCCAAAGAAGGCTTTCGCTTGTAACTTCGGCGGCTTTGGAAACAACACAGTCATCCATATATTGGAGAGGGCGTGGTGAGATGGATCAAAAATTCATAGGGTTCAAATGCAAGTCGTGCGGCCGTGTGATGTATCCTAAGCACGACCGCTGCCTGAGTTGCAGGGGTAGGGAGTTCGATGAGATTGAGCTGGGTAAGGAGGCCACGCTAATCACATACACAAAACTCTACGCAATTCCCGAGGGGATTGAAATGCCGCCTCTCGTGCTTGGAATAGTTGAGTTTTCAGGTGGTTGCAGAACTCTATGCCAGCTTACCACAGATGAGCCAAAAATAGGTATGAAACTCAACCCTGTCTGGGGGAAGCTCCGTAAAATCGGCGGGAAAGAGGTTTACGGATTCAAGTTCGAGCCAGCCAAAAAGGGTTAAATGCTTTCAACAGGAGAAAAAGACGGAGGGGTTATGATGGAGGTCGATTG
>Ga0315281_10001875_pt1 | contig 31245 bp, 31 predicted proteins | sample YL17G07_0_MG_FD_204540 | JGI IMG/M metagenome (GOLD analysis project Ga0315281, IMG submission 204540) | Sediment microbial communities from Yellowstone Lake, YNP, Wyoming, USA - YL17G07_0 | ecosystem: Environmental > Aquatic > Freshwater > Lake > Sediment | place: USA: Wyoming | collected...
CCGAAGGCGCCCTGTACCCCGACGTCGATGGCTGGCGGTGGCCGTTCCTCGTGATGACCGCGATGCCGGGACGCGCGATGCGCGAGCTGGACCGAGTACTGACCCCGCACGAGCGCGAACGCGCAGCAGAGTTCGTCGGGAAGACCCTGCGGAAGCTGCACGCGACGCCGGTGCACGAGGGCGAATACCTCTCGCTCGAGATGTACGTCGACCTGATCCAGACGCGGACGCAGCGCTGCCACCGCGACCATGAGCAGTGGGGCTCGCTCCCCGCGCACCTGGTCGAGCAGGTCCGCGACTACGTCTGGGGGGCGCAGAAGCTGATCGACCCCGAGCAGGAGCCGCACGAGCTGATCCACGGCGACCTGCACGGCGGGAACGTCTTCCTGGGCGGCGAACCCGGGACGCTGAAGCCGACCGGCATCGTGGACTTCAACGACGTGTACGTCGGCGACCCTCACTACGATCTCGTTGCCGTGCACACGAAGGCGTTCGGCTGCGACAAGCGGCTGCTGGCACGCGTGCTCGAGGCCTACGGCTGGGGTGAGCTCGGCAAGCGCTGGCCGCAGCGCATGATGGCCCTCACGCTCGCGCACGACTTCGACATGATCCGGCCGGTCATCGAACGCTTCCCCGAACGCCTCAAAGGCCTCGCGACGCTCGACGAGCTCGCGACATTGCTCTGGGACCTCGCCGCCCCAGGCCTTGCCTGAGCGCGAGCCCTAGTATCGGCCTGTGAAGGGGACAACCGAGCGCGCACGCGACGCCCTCCGCAGCCGTGACTTCCGGCGGCTGTTCGCGATCCGTCTGGTGAGCCAGTCGGCCGACGGGCTGTTCCAGGCGGCGCTGGTCGCCTCCATCGTGTTCAACCCCGACCAGCAGAGCACGACCGCCGGGTTCGCGATCGCCACGCTCGTCGTCTCGCTCCCATTCTCGATCATCGGCCCTTTCACCGGCGTGTTCATCGACCGCTGGTCGCGCCGGAGGATCCTCGTGGTCTCGCCGTGGCTCCGCGCGGCGATCGTGGGCTTCGCACTGTTCAACCCGATGAAGGCACCGATCCTCTTCTACGGGGGCGTGCTCGTGGTCCTCTCGGTGAACCGCTTCTACCTCTCGACCGCCGTCGCCGTCGTGCCGCGACTGGTCCCGACCGAGGATCTGCTGATGGCGAACTCGATGTCGATCGTCGGCGGCACAGTCGCGATGCTAGCCGGCGTGTTCGTCGGCGGGTGGGTATCGGACCTGTTCGGCAAGGAGCCGGTGATCGTCCTCGCCGGTGCGATGTGGCTCGCCGCCTCGCTCATCGCGTCGCGGATCTCGACCGGCCTCGTCCCGCATCATCTCCCGGAGGCTCCGATGCGCGACGAGATCCAGCGCGTCGCGCGCGAGTTCGCCGACGGCGTGAAGCGCCTCGCGCACACGCCCCGCGCCCTCGGCCCGATCACCTCGATCACGCTCGACCAGATGGGGCAGGGCATCGTGCTCGTGATGTCCTTGTTCGTGTTCCGTGATCTCGAAGAGGGCGTCGGCTCGTTCTCGAACCTGATCGGTGCCGGCGGCATCGGCGTGCTCGTCGGGATACTCACGGTCGGCAAGCTCGAGGAGCGGTTGGCCAAGGAACGGATCGTCTCGAGGGCTTTCCTCGCGGGCGGTCTAGCCCTCTTCGCCGTGTCGCTCCACATCACCGGCTGGACCGTGCTGCTCGCGAGCTTCGCGGTCGGCCTCACGTTCGCCTGGAAGAAGGTGCCGGTCGACACGATGGTCCAGGAGGCGATCCCCGACGGCTACCGCGGACGCGTGTTCGCCGTCTACGACGTCGCCTACAACCTCTCGCGCATCGTCGCGGCGTTCATCGCGATCCCCCTGCTGCCGTCGATAGGCAAGGCGTGGACGGTCGCGCTCATCGGAACCGCGTTCCTGCTGTGGAGCCCGATGCTCCCTCGCTGGATCGGCCGTACCCCGGAGATCGTGATCCGCTTCTACGAGGGCGCCCGTGCAGAGGAGTGGCCGCGCGCGGTGCTGTGGGGTGGCGTCGAGGAGACGGTCGAGGTCCGGCGCGGCTGGCGCGAGGAGCGGAACGGCCAGCGGCTCGAGTGCTTCCGTCTGACGATGCAGGACGGCACGCTGATCGACGTCTCGAAACCCGAGGGCGCGACGAGCTGGCGCCTCGACCGCGAGGTCGGCTAGACGGCGCTCCGGACCGCTGGCTCGTCCGGCGCAACCGGCGCGGCGGTGGCCGACGCGGCGGCGGCCGACGAAGGATCCCGCAGACGTCGTCGCATGAGCGTGTAGATGCCCGCCAGCCCGGTCGCGATCGCGACGACGCCGCCGAGCGCGACCCCCATCCTCGGGCCGAAGTGCTCGCCGACCCACCCGGCGATCGGCGCGCCGATCGGTGTTCCGCCCAGGAAGACGATGCCGAAGAGGGCCATCACCCGGCCCCGCATCTCGGGCCGCGACGTGAGCTGCAGGGCCGAGTTCCCCGTGATCATGAACACCGTGCTCACGAAGCCGCATGGTAAGAGCACCATGAGCTCGAACCACAGCGTCGGGGCGACGGCGACCACCATCGTGACGAGGCCGAACCCGACCGCCGCGAAGGCCAGCCTCCGCGAACTCGGTCGCTGCTGCCGAGCCATGGCCAGCGCGCCGACCAGGGAGCCGGCGCCCATGACGGACAGCAGCAGGCCGAACGTACCGGCATCGCCGTGGAACGGCCCGTCGGCCATCAGCGGGAACAGAACCGAGAAGTTGAACGAGAACATGAAGATCGCGGCCATCCACAGGAGCGGCAGCCGCAGCTCCCGTGTCCGCCAGACGTACGCGAGACCCTCGCGGAGCTGTCCCTTGCGCGCCTCGGGAGCCGCGGTCCGGTGCAGCTCGCCCGGCCGCATGGCCACGAGCGCGCCGATCACCGCGAGGTACGAGATGCCGTTCAGCAGGAAGCAGGGTGCGAAGCCGAACGTGGCGATCAAGACGCCGGCCAGCGCCGGGCCCACGATCCGCGTGCCGGTCATGACCGCGCTGTTCAGGCTGACCGCGTTGGTCAGGTCCTCCCGGCCGACCATCTCGGCGTAGAAGCTCTGCCGGGCGGGGTTGTCGGCGGCGGTGACGACGCCCTGCAGGAACGAGAGCGTGTACACCATCCACAGCCGCACTACGTCGGTGGCCACGAGCCCCCACAGCGCGAACGCCAGCACGGCGAAGGCGCTCTGCGTCGCGATGAGGATCCATCGCTTGTCCCGGCGGTCCGCCAGCAGGCCGCCCCACGCGCCCAGGACGAGCAAGGGACCGAAGTTGAGCGCCGCCTGCACCCCGAGCGCCACGCCGCTTCCCGTGAGCTCGAACACCAGCCAGGCGGAGGCGACCGATTGCATCCAGATCCCGGTCACCGACACGACCTGGCCCGCGAAGAACAGCCGGAAGTTCCGGGAGTGGGAGACGGAGTGGAACGTCCGGTGGACGGCGAGCCCGACCTTCGTCACGACGAGCCCTCCGTCAGCCGTTCGAGGATGCCGGCCGCCTCCTCGAGCACGGTCAGCTGGTCCGGCTCGAGGGACCGCATCCGCTTCGCGAGGTACGCGTCCTTGCGACCGCGGCTGCGCTGGAGGAGCTTCACGCCTTCCCGCGTCACGCGGACCCACGCCACGCGTCGGTCGAGCGCGTCGGGCTCCCTGGCCACGAGGCCGGCCTCCACGAGCGCCGCCACCATGCGGGTCATCGTCGGGGGCTGGACCTGTTCGGCGGTGCAGAGCTCGCCGATCGTCATGGGGCCGCCTCGGTCGATCGCGGACAGGGCCGAGAACAGCGCAGGCGTGACGCCCGGCTCGCCCTTCTGCCGGAGCTTGCGGGCCAGCCGCGTCACGCCGAGCCGGAGCCGGGAGGCGAGCTCCGTGACGTCGGCGGTGACAGGTGGCATGTCGGTCATGATACTTCGCCAAGCTAATTAGTGTCACGAACTACCGTTTCCAACGCCGGCCGCCGGCCCGGATGTTCCCGCCGCCGAGCCGGATCCGGGCCGGTTCCGTCATAAGCTCGTCACGACATACGGAGAGAAGGGGTCCCGCCATGAGATCCGCCCGCAACCTGCTGATGGTTCCGCTCGCGCTCGGGCTGCTCGCCGCCGCATGCTCGAACGGCGGAGAGTCGGCGCAGGGCTCGACCACCCCACCGCCCCCGGCCACCGTCTCGGTCTCGCCGTCCCCCTCGCCGACCCCCTCGTCCGTCGAGTCGCCGTCCCCGACCACTTCCTCGCTGACGCCGAGCCCCACGCCGGCGCTCGAGGACGGTCGCCACTTCGGCTACATCAAGTCGATCGACGTCGGCTCGCAGACGCTCGTGTTCGATCTCGCCTACTTCCTGACCGGCGATGAGGCGAACCAGGCCGCCGCCGAGCACGGGGACGAGGTCCCGGTCCCGAACGACTACTACATCGTGAACGACAATCCGAAGCTGCGCACGCTCCAGGTCGCCTCGAACGTCAAGATCCGAGTCATCGACTGGGGCAACTGCTGTGACCTCGTACCCGGCGAGATCCAGCCGTTCGTCGACGCCTTCTCCACGAAACATCACAAGTGGGACGCCATGTACAAGGGAAGCGAGACGCAGTACTGGCTCACGGTGCGGAACGGCGCCGTGACGGAGATCGAGGAGCAGTACCTGCCGTGATCGGCGCGAGGGTGCCGCTCGCCCTCGCCCTGGTCCTGATCCTCGCGGCTGCGTGCACCCGCTCACCGGCCGCACGGGATGAGCCGACGCGGCCCCCGGTGTCCTCGGCTCCGTCGGCGTTGCCATCCGCGTCCCCCGCCGTCTCGCCCTCTCCATCGCCCATCCCGGCGCGGTTCGTGGGGACGATCTCGCGCCTGCCCACCGACCTGCGAGCCGAGATGCGCGGCACGACCTGGCATCGCGGCTGCCCGGTGCCGCTCGGCGATCTCCGCCTGCTCACGCTGCGGTACTGGGGTTTCGACGGTGAGGTGCACGAGGGCCCGATGGTCGTGAACGCGAGCGTCCCGCAGGACGTCGTCGGCGTGTTCCGGACGCTCTTCGAGGCGCGCTTCCCTATCGCGAACATGGTCCTTTCGGAGAAGTTCCGGCCGAACGCCGATCCGAACACGAAGCTGAGCGAGACGGGCTCCTTCAACTGCCGGCCGATCGTCACGCCGGCAGGTCCCGGCACGACGATGTCCATGCACTCCTACGGTCTCGCGATCGACGTCAACTCGCTCCAGAACCCCTACGTCGCGGCCGACGGCTACGTGCGCAACCGCTACGCGCGCTCCTACCGCGACCGCTCGCAGGACCTGCCCGGGATGATCCACGAGGGCGACGTCGTGGTCCGCGCCTTCGCGGCGATCGGCTGGGAGTGGGGCGGCGACTGGTCGAGCGGCAAGGACTACATGCACTTCTCCACCAACGGCCGCTAGCCGGTCTGTCGGCTCGCGCGCCGGGGCTGAGGTCCGGGCCCGGCCGGGACCTTCAACCCGCGACCGGGCACGGCTCTCGCTGGGAGTGAGACAACCGAGCGGCAGCGAAGGGCCGAGCGGGGGAGACAACCGAGCGGCCGTGAAGGGCCAAGCGGCCGTGGCTCCCTAGGGTCCTCCGCCCCCGCTGGCCAGACCGGTCCCTACGGCAGACTGTCGACAGTCTGCCGGACCCCTGCCGGCACGGAAGGAGGAGAGATCTGATGAGGCCGAGAACACGCATCGCGGCGATCGCCGCGCTGGCCACGATGGTCGCGTTCATCGTCCAGCCGGCGGCGTCGGGCAAGCCCGCGCCACCCCTGACCGCGCCGAAGAGCGTCATCTTCTTCATCGGGGACGGGATGGGACCCGAGCATCTGGAGCTGTCCAGGCTCATGGCCGGCACGGCGCTGAAGGTGGACTCGTTCCAGGCGAACGGGTCGGTCAACACGCTCTCGCTCGACGGCGTCACCGACTCGGCGGCCGCGGCGACCGCCCTCGCCACGGGCGTGGCGACCTACAACGGGTGGCTGTCGATGACCCCGACGCTCCCGGCGCCCGAGACCGTGCTGGAGCGCGCGGAGTCCTTGGGCAAGGCGACCGGACTGATCACGGACTGCGACGAGTCGTCCGCGACGCCGGCGGCCTTCGCCGTCCACGTTCCGGACCGGGACCTCGACCTGGAGATCACGCAGCAGATCGCCGCGAAGGACATCGAGGTCCTCTTCTCGGGCGGGTGGGGCGAGAGCTCCCTGCTCGAGGACAGGCCCGGCGTCACCTACGTCGACAACCTGAGCGAGCTGCAGCCGTACCTGGGTGGCCAGGTCCCGTGGACCGACCACATGTACGGGTTCTTCGGCAACACCTCGCTCGCCTACAACCTCGACCGTGAGGAGGAGGGGGTCATCGGCATCCAGCCGACGCTTCCGCAGCTCACGCAGGCCGGTCTCGGCGTCCTCAGCAAGGATCCCGACGGCTTCTTCCTGATGGTCGAGTCGGGCGTGAACGACTGGGGCGGCCACTCCCGCGACGCCGCATGGGTCGCCGCCGAGATGGCGGAGCTCGACCAGACGATTGCGGTAGCGCTTGACTACCAGAAGACGCACCCGAACACCCTCATCGTCGTGACAGGAGACCACGAGACCGGCGGCCTCCAGGTCGACCGAAAGACGAACCTCACGGCGATCAGGGCGGTCAAGGCCACGACGGAGTGGATGTGGGGTCTGATCAGCAAGGGCGCGTCGATCAAGCAGACGCTCGCCACCTACGCCGGCATCACGAACCTGACCGCCGCCGAGGAGGCGCTCATCGCCGCGAACAAGGAGATGGGCATCTCCGACGTCCTGAGCGCTCGGGAGAAGGTGCTCTGGGGCTGGAGCGGGACCGACGAGGGGGACCACACCGCCACGCCGGTCAAGGTGTTCGCGAACGGCCCGTGGGCGAGCAGGTTCGCCGGCACGTACGCGAACGAGTACCTCGGCAGCCTGCTGCTGTCCGCGATCAGCAACTGATCTTCCCTTCGGAGTGACGGAACGCGCAGGTCCCGGCCCCGGCCGGGACCTGCGCGCGTTCACCCCGGTCGAGCGGCGGCGGGAGACATCACGGCTTCCCCTCTCGCGATCGTTCGGGCTAAGGTAGGCGCGTGCGGATGTCACGTGCGCGCGTGTTCGTCCTGCGAGCCGCCGCCGGCGGGTTCGCGCTCGCGCTGCTCGGGGTCGCGGCGCCGGCCTCGGCCGCGCCCGCCTGTTCGTTCGACCAGCCGTCGGCGACCGCCACCGTGACGATGGGCTCCGACGAGACCACGACCCTCGCCCGCAGCGGCGACGCGATCGAGCTCGACGGCTCGCAGTGCGACACCGCGACCGTCACGAACACCGACACGATCGTCGTGACCGGCACCGGCCCCTCCGACGTGCTCGTGATCGACCTGTCCGGCGGGCCGTTCGCACCGGGCAAGACCGGCGAGTCCGACGGTGGCCGCGCGGAGATCGAGTTCAGCGTCGATCTCGGCAGCGGGACACCGGCCGGGTCGCTCACGATCGTCGGCTCGGCCGACGCCGACACCATCGTGTTCGGCGCAGGCGGCATCAACCTGAACGCCTCCGAGGCGACCGGCGATGTCGACGTCACAACGACGAACACGTTCACCTTCAAGGTCGACGCGGGCGCCGGCAACGACGTCGTCTCGGGCGAAGGGGGCGCCGGCACCGGTGGCCGGTTCGACTTCGGCCTCACGACGCTCGGGCGTACCGGCGACGACCACGTGTCCGGCTCGGCCGGGACCGACACGCTCGACGGTGGGGAGGGGAAGGACACCGTCGACTACTCGGCCGAGGGCGCGATCGCCGTCCTCGGGCTCCCCGGCGGATCGGTCACGACGCAGGACGGCGCCGACACGCTCGCGTCGATCGAGAACGTCATCGGCTCGCCGAAGGACGACACCATCATCGGGTCGGGCGCGGAGAACGAGCTGCGGGGGGGCGACGGCGCCGACGTGATCGCCGGGCTCGGAGGCGCCGACGAGCTGTACGGCGGGCCCGGACGGGACACGGTCGACTTCGTCGCCGCCGAGCGAGGCGTGATCGTCGACCTGAAGGAAGGGACGGCGACCGGTGAGGGCGCCGACACGCTCAAGGGGTTCGAGATCGTGTCCGGCTCGAACTTCGGCGATGTCCTGAACGGCACCAAGGGTGACGACGCCTTCCACGGTCGCAGCGGGCCCGACGTGATCGACGGGCTGGGCGGCGCCGACTGGGCGAACGGCGACAAGGGCGACGACAGCATCTTCGGCGGCAAGGGGCCCGACGAGCTCTACGGCGGCGCGGGGAACGACCTGCTCGACGGCGGCGCCGGCACGAACGACCGCTGCCGTGGCAACGACGGCGCGGACTCGCTCGTGCGCTGCGAGCTCTGAGATCGGCGTCAGAGCAGCCGGCGGCGCGAGGGTGGCCAGTACACCAGTCGCACCTTCGCCTTGATCCGCTCGCGCGCGACCGGCCCGAAGTGGCGGCTGTCGGTCGACCGGGACGGGTCGTCGCCCTCCACCCAGTACTCGTCCATACCGAGGATCCGACCGTTCGGCGCGAGCTCGTCGGGAAGGCCGGTGACGCGCTTCACCATCTCCAGGCCCGGCCGCTCGGGATGCTCGAGCACCACGACGTCCCCGCGGCGCAGGCGACCGGGGCTCACCGCCAGCGCCCATTCCCCCGGCAGCAGCGTCGGCACCATGCTGGGCCCGTTGATCTCCACCCGGAACGGCTTCCAGCGCACGAAGCTGTAGGCGACGACCGTCCCGAAGACCACGGCCGCGATGGCGGCCTGGCCCCTTCTCCGACCCCGGTGATAGGTTCCTCCGGAGGGGTCGTCCGAGGGATCGTCCGAAGGAGGGAAGATGCCGTCCACGATGGAAGCTTGGCTCAAGCCGCGCCGCGCCGTCCAGGCGCACTGCGACCTGCCGTGCGGCGTGTACGACCCGGCCCAGGCGCGCATCGAGGCCGAGTCGGTCAGGGCCATCCAGGAGAAGTACCAGGGCAACCAGGACCCGGCGTTCCGCGCCCGAGCGCTCGACATCAAGGAGCAGCGCGCCGAGCTCGTCAAACATCACCTGTGGGTGCTGTGGACGGACTACTTCAAGCCCGAGCACCTCGAGAAGTACCCGCAGCTGCACGAGCTCTTCTGGAAGGCCACGAAGGAGGCCGGCGCCGCGAAGAAGTCCGAGGACCCGGCGCAGGGCCAGAAGCTCCTCGACATGATCGACGACATCGCGAGGATCTTCTGGGAGACGAAGGCCGCCTAGGGGGGCGCGCTTCCGCAGACGCCACGGAAGGCGGGGCTTCGGCCCCGCCTTCCGTCGTTCTCCACGCTGGTGGAGCGGATCAGTCCTGCGAGTCGTCGCCCTGGTCGTTGTCGCCCTGGTCGTTGTCGCCCTGGTCGTTGTCGCCCTGGTCGTCGTCGCAGGTCGTCACCGGCACGAGCTCGACCGACTCGAGGTCGGTCGTCGCGTCCACGAACTCCATCTCGTCGACGCCGACGCCCGTGACGAGGTCGGCGGTCGTGGCCGGGGTGTCGTCGCACTCGGCCCACTCGAGCTCGGTCTCGGCGGTCACGGTTCCGGTGACCTGGCCGAGCGAGGTGTCGATCGTAAGGACCCCGGTCGCCGCATCGAACGTCGCGATGATCCCGGCTAGGTCGCCGTCCTGCACGCCGTCCTCGTCGCCGTCCGAAATGCCGTCCTCGTCCGCGTCGTCGTCGCCGTCCACGATGCCGTCGTCGTCGGTGTCCGCGTCCTGCGGGTCCGTCCCGACGTTGAACTCGCCGAGGTTCACGAGCCCGTCGTGGTCGGCGTCCCTCGTCGCGTCGGCCGCCCGGTTCGGGTTGAGCCCGTGGACGCGCTCCCAGTGGTTCGGCATGCCGTCGTGGTCCGAGTCCCTCGTCGCGGCGCTCGCCGGAGCGGCGCCAAGCAGGGACGCGATGAGGATCGCCGCCGTGGCGGCTCGGGCGATGACCGTCGCCCAGCGGATGTGAAACATGTCTCCCTCCTCACCTGACCCGGGGCCCACCACACCCGCGGTCTACCTGACTACCTACTACTCGTTATCGGCTCCAGCGCAGGGCTGGCTGGATAGGGCCAAAGACCATCCCCCAGATGGCAGGCCGGGCCGCTGGTAGCCTCGCGCTCGTGAAGGACATCGGCCTCGTCGGTGTGCCGTTCTCCGGCAAGTCGACGCTGTTCACCGCGCTCACGCGCATCGGCTCGCACGGCGGGCAGGCGAACCAGGCGGTCGTGGCGGTCCCCGACCCTCGCGTCGAGGTGCTCGCCGGGATGGAGCGGTCGAAGAAGGGGGTGCACGCGCAGGTGCGGTTCGTCGACGTGCCGGGCGGGACGTCCTCGGCGCACGGCATCGCGAGGCTCCGCGAGGCGGACTCCCTCGCGATCGTCGTCCGCTGCTTCGGCTCCGACGCGAGCCCCACGGCGGAGTTCGAGGAGGTCCGGGCCGACTTGATCCTCGCCGACGTGGCCGTGATCGGATCTGCGCTGCAGAAGGCCGAGAAGCGCGCCCGCGGGAAGGAGACCGACGAGATCGCGGCGCTTCGCAAGGCGAACGCGGCGCTCTCGGCCGAGACACTCCTCCGCGACGCCGGGCTCACCGAGGACGAGCAGAAGCAGCTCCGCGCGATCGCGCCCCTCACGCTGAAGGCGTGGGTGCTCGTGGCGAACCTCGAGGAGGGAACCGAGGTCCCCGCTGAGTTGCCCGAGGGGACGGTCGGCGTGTACGCGTCGATCGAGGCCGAGACCGCCGAGATGGACCCCGAAGAAGCTCGCGCGCTGCTCGAGGAGTTCGGCGTGCACGAGCCTGGGCTCGAGAAGGTGATCCACGCCTGCTACCGCGCGCTCGACCTCATCACGTTCCTCACGGCGACCGAGAACGAGACCCGCGCGTGGGAGGTCCGCCGCGGTGCCCGCGCGCCTGAGGCGGCCGGCGTGGTGCACAGCGACTTCGAGCGCGGCTTCATCCGTGCGGAGGTCATCCCGTACGACGAGCTGGTGGCCGTGGGCTCGATGGACGCCGCCCGGCACAAGGGCCAGGTTCGCGTCGAGGGCAAGGACTACGTGGTCCAGGAAGGCGACGTCCTCTACATCCGCTTCGCCGTGTAGCTACGCTCCTTTCCGAGCTCCGCACGACCCACGGTGGGACGCTTGCCTCACCGCGCCCGGGGTCGCGCCGGACCTCCGGTTTCGTGTACCCTACCGCTCCCTATGGACCGTCAAGCGACGTTCCTGCTGGCTCTGGGCCTGCTCATCGCCGCCGCGGCGTTCGTCTCCGCGAGCGGCTGGGTCCTGTTCGTCCGCGACCGGCGCGCCGGTCGCGTCGCCACCCTTCCCTCCGACCACCACCACGAGGCCGTCGGGGAGCACTAAGTGCTCGAGCTCCTCGACCTCCGTTCGCGGAGGGCGCGGCTCGAGCCCCGTCGCCTCGAGATCGATCCCTCCATCGCCGAGACCATTCGCGGCATCATCCAGCGCGTCCGCGACGAGGGCGACACCGCCCTCGTGGACCTGACTCTTCGATTCGATGGCGCCGACCTGCGCGAGCCCGGCCTCCTCGTCACACGCGCCGAGCTCGAGGGCGCCGGGGAGTCGGTCCCGAGTGAGCTGAAGGCGGCCATCGACGCCCTCGTCGACCGCCTCACCGACTTCCACCGGCGCCAGCTCCCGGCCGAGTGGTGGGACGAGCGTGACGGCGTGCGGTTCGGCGAGATCGTGCGGCCCCTCGCGCGAGCGGGTTGCTACGTACCGGGCGGCCGCGCCGTGTACCCGTCGTCGGTCTGCATGACCGTCGTTCCGGCGGCCGTCGCCGGGGTCGACGAGATCATCGTGTGCACGCCGCCGTCGCGGGACGGCTCCGTGCACCCCCTCGTGCGCTACGCGGCCGCGCGCGCCGGCGCGACCCGAGTGATCAAGGTCGGCGGCGCCCAGGCGATCGCAGCTATGGCCTACGGGACCGGGTCCGTCCCGGCCGTCGACCGGATCGTCGGGCCGGGCAACGCCTACGTGACCGAGGCCAAGCGCCAGGTCGCCGGCGAGGTCGGGATAGACGGCCTGGCCGGACCGACCGAGCTCGTGATCGTCGCCGACGCGTCTGCCGACCCCAAGTGGCTCGCCGCCGACCTCGTCGCGCAGGCGGAGCACGACCCCGACGCGCTCGCGACCCTCGTCACGACCGAACCGGGACTGATCGAGAGCGTCGAGGCCGCCCTGGAGACCGAGGTCGCCGGCGCCGCGCGGCGTGACATCGTCGATGCGGCCCTGAGACACGCCCGCGCGATCCTCGTCGCCGACCTGCAGCAGGCGGTCCACGTGGTGAACGATCTCGCGCCCGAGCACCTCCAGCTCGCCGTGCTCGACGCGTCTGACATCGCGCGGAGGGTGCGGAACGCCGGCGCGATCTTCGTGGGGAGCTTCACGCCCGTGCCGTTCGGCGACTACGGCGTAGCGTCGAACCACGTGCTCCCGACCGCGGGGACCGCGCGGTTCGCGAGCGGCCTGCGCGCGGCCGACTTCGTCACCGTGTCGTCGGTGGTCGAGATGAACGACGAGGCGGCAGTGCGGCTCGCCCCCGAGCTCGCCGCGATCGCCCGTGCCGAGGGCCTGAGCGGCCACGCCCGCACCGTCGAGCTCCGGATCGAGGAACGGAGGAAGCCGTGACCCCGGCCCTTCCCCGCCCCGGCCTGCGCGACGTCGAGCCCTACCACGCGCCGCAGCTCGAGGCCGCCGCGCGCCTGAACACGAACGAGTGCCCGTACCCGCTGCCGGAGGCGTTCCGCAAGGAGCTCGCCGAGGCGGTGCGCAAGATCGCGTTGAACCGGTACCCCGACCGGGAGGCCACGGAGCTCCGCGAGGCGCTCGCGAAGCACGCCGGCCACCCCGTTGAGGGCACGTGGGCGGCGAACGGCTCGAACGAGGTCACCCAGCAGCTGCTGCTCGCCTACGGCGGTCCCGGAAGGAAGGTCGTCGTCTTCGAGCCGACCTACGTGCTGCACGAGCGACTGTCGTGGGTCGCGAGCTGCGAACTCGTCCGTCTAAGACTCGGTGAGCCCTGGGCGCTGACCTCGAGCGACGTGCAGGGTGCGATCGCCGTCGAGCCGAACGTGGCCTTCGTGTGCTCGCCGAACAACCCCACCGGCAACGCGCAGCCCATCGCGGTGATCGAGGAGCTCGTCGCGGGAACCGACGCCCTCGTGATCATGGACGAGGCCTACGTCGAGTTCGGCGGCGAGAGCACGGCGGCGCTCGTCGCGCAGCACGCGAACGTCGTGGTCGTCCGCACGTTCTCGAAGGCGTTCGCGCTGGCCGGTGCGCGGATCGGCTACTGCCTTGCCGCGCCCGCGGTGGTCGACGACCTGCGGCGCGTGCGACTCCCCTACCACCTTTCGGCGCTCGCGCAGACGGCCGGGCTCCTCGCGCTCCGGCACGCCGACGACGCGCTCGCCATCCTCGATCGGATCTGCTGCGAGCGCGACCGGATCATCGAGGTGCTGACGGCGATGCCCGGCGTCCAGGCCTTCCCCTCCGACGCGAACTTCGTGCTGTTCCGCCCGCCCAAGCCGGCCACCGACGTCTGGCGCGGTCTGCTCGACCGCGGCGTGCTCGTGCGCGACATGACGGCGGTCGTCCCGGAGAGCCTGCGCGTCACGGCCGGCACACCCGAGGAGGTCGACCGGTTCCTAGAAGCCCTCGAGGAGGTCCTGCGATGAGCCCGCGCGAAGCGACGGTCGAGCGCGTCACGAAGGAGACGAACGTGCGGGTCGAGCTTCGGCTCGACGGCTCCGGCACAGTGAGCGCCGACACCGGCCTGCCCTTCTTCGACCACATGCTCCAGCAGCTCGGGACACACGCCGGGTTCGACCTCTTGGTCACGGCGGAGGGCGACCTCAAGGTCGACGGCCACCACACGGTCGAGGACGTCGGTCTCGCGCTCGGGCGAGCACTTGCCGAGGCCCTCGGAGACAGGCGCGGCATCCGCCGGTTCGCCTCGATCACGGTGCCTCTGGACGAGGCCGCCGTCGAGGTGATCCTCGATCTGTCCGGCCGGCCATTCGTCGTCCACGAGGTCGACGTGCCGGCCGAGACGATCGGCACGTACGACACCGGCCTCACCGAGGACTTCGTCCGAGCATTCGCGACGGCCGCGCAGATGACGCTGCACGTGCGCTTGAAGGCCGGCCGCTCGCCCCACCACGTCGTCGAGGCCGAGTTCAAGGCGATGGCAAAGACCCTCGGCGACGCCGTGCAGCTCACGGGCCGCGACGCGACGCCTTCGACGAAGGGGGCGCTGTGACTATCGCCGTCCTCGACTGCGGCATGGGGAACCTACGCTCGGTCGCGCGCGCGATCGAGCGCGTCGGCGGCACGCTGGAGGTCACGGACAACCCGGCCGTGGTGCTCGCCGCCGATGCCCTCGTCGTCCCGGGCGTCGGCCACTTCGGCGCGTGCATGCGGAACCTGACCGAGCGCGGTCTCGATGTGGCCATCAAGAACTTCACCCGGAGCGGCCGTCCGCTGGTCGGCGTGTGCCTCGGCATGCAGATGCTGTTGGAGGGGAGCGAGGAGGACCCCGCCGAGGGCCTCGGCTTGCTCCCCGGCCGATCGCGCAGGCTTCCCCCTACCGTGAAAGTCCCGCACATGGGCTGGAACACCGTCGAGCGGATCGACCGGCATCCCTACATCGAGGACATCCCGAACGGCGCCCGCTTCTACTTCGTCCACTCCTACGCACCCGATGCCGTGGTCGGGATCACCGTCGGTACGACGAACCACGGTCGGCCGTTCGCGTCGATCGTCGCACACGGGAATCTGTTCGGGACACAGTTCCACCCCGAGAAGTCCGGCGACGCCGGCCTGCAGATCTACGAGGCGTTCGTGAAGGCGGTGGCTTCGCAGTGATCGTCATCCCGGCGATCGACCTGCGCGGCGGCCGTTGCGTGCGCCTGTTCCGCGGTGACCCCACGGCCGAGACCGTCTACGAGGCCGATCCGGTTGACGTCGCGCACGGGTTCGCGATGGACGGCGCCCGCCGCCTGCACGTCGTGGACCTCGACGGCGCCCTCGGGACCGGCTCGAACCGCGACGTCGTGGTCGCGATCTGCCGGAACGTCACGATCCCCGTGCAGCTCGGCGGAGGCCTCCGGACGATCGCCGCGGTGGAACGGGCGCTTGCGGCAGGCGCCGCCCGCGCGATCCTCGGCACGGCCGCCGCCCTCGATCCCGGCTTCGTCGCCGAGGCGGTCGCCCACTTCCACGACCGGCTGATCGTGGCCGTCGACGTGCGGGACGACCGCCTCATGGTCCGGGGCTGGAGGGACGAGGGACCGCGCGTCGAGGAGGCGATCGCGGCGCTCTCCGACGCCGGCGCGCCGCGGTTCCTCGTGACCTCGGTCCAGAAGGACGGCACGATGGCCGGGCCGGACTTCGCTCTCTACGAGCGGGTGGCCGTCCTCAGCGACCGGCCGGTGATCGCGAGCGGCGGGGTGCGCAACGCCGAGGACGTGCGGAACCTGTACGAGCTCGGGCTCGAGGCGGTCGTCGTCGGTAAGGCGCTCTACTCGGGGACGCTCCGGCTGACGGAGGTGGTGCGCGGGTGACGCTCGCCAAGCGGATCATCCCATGCCTGGACGTCGACGGCGGCCGTGTCGTGAAGGGCTGGCGGTTCACCGACCTGCGCGACGCCGGCGATCCGGTCGAGCTGGCCGCGCGTTACGACGTGGACGGTGCCGACGAGCTCGTGTTCCTCGACATCACCGCAACCGTGGAGGAGCGCAAGGCGACGCTCGACGTGATCTCGCGAACGGCGGAGCAGGTCTTCATCCCACTCACGGTCGGCGGCGGCGTGCGGTGCGAGGACGACGTGCGGATACTGCTGCGGGCGGGGGCCGACAAGGTCTCGCTGAACACCGCCGCCGTCCGCGACCCGTCGCTGCTGTCTCGCTGCGCCGACCGGTTCGGCACGCAGTGCGTGGTCGTCGCGATCGACGCGAAGCGCCGAAGCCTCGGGGACTGGAAGGTCCACGTGGAGGCCGGACGGACGCCGACCGATCGGGACGTGCTCGAGTGGTCCGTCGAGGCGACCGAGAAGCGTGGAGCCGGCGAGGTGCTGCTGACCTCGATGGACCGCGACGGCACCGGCGAGGGCTACGACCTCGAGCTGCTCGCGGCCGTGTCGAGCGCGGTGCGCGTCCCGGTGATCGCGTCCGGCGGCGCCGGCACCGTGGAGCACTTCGCGGAGGCCCTCACCGAAGGCGGGGCCGACGCGGTGCTCGCGGCGTCCCGCTTCCACTTCGAAGAGCTCACGATCCGGCAGGTGAAGGAACGCCTGGCCGCGGGCGGCATCCCGGTGAGGCTGTGATGGAGCCGGTCGACCCCGACGCCCTGCGGTTCGACGATCGCGGGCTCATCCCGGCGATCGTCCAGGACGCCGAGAACGGCGACGTCCTGATGGTCGCGTGGATGAGCCGCGAGTCGCTCGAGCGCACGCTCGAGGAGGGGCGCACGGTGTTCTGGAGCCGCTCGCACCGGGTGCTGTGGCGCAAGGGCGACACAAGCGGGCACGTCCAGCACGTCGAGGAGATCCGCGCCGACTGCGACGCCGACGTCCTGCTCGTCCGGGTGCACCAGGCCGGCAACGCCTGCCACACGGGTAGGCGCTCCTGCTTCTTCCGGAGGCTGCGATGTTGAGACTCGTGATCCCGAAGGGCTCCCTAGAGGAGCAGACGCTACGGCTGTTCGAGGCGGCCGACCTGCACGTGCGGCGCGGCTCGCCCCGCGACTACCACGGCACGATCGACGACGAGCGGATCGAGCGAGTGTCGTTGCTCCGCCCCCAGGAGATCCCGACCTACATCGAGGACGGGCTGTTCGACCTCGGCATCAGCGGCCGCGACTGGATCGAGGAGACCGGCGCCGACGTCCAGGTTCTCGCGTCCCTTGAGTACGCCAAGACCGGGACCGGCCGCGGCGTGCGGGTCGTGCTGGCCGTGCCGAACGACCATCCGGCCAACAGCGCGCGGGAGATGCCGCCCGGATCGCGGATCTCGACCGAGTACACGAACCTCACGCGTCGGCACTTCGAGGACCTCGGCATCCCCGTGAAGATCGTCTGGTCCTACGGCGCCACCGAGGCGAAGGTGCCGGAGATCGTCGACGCCATCGTCGACGTGACCGAGACCGGCAGCACGCTCCGCGCCCACGGCATGAAGATCGTGGAGACGCTGCTCGATTCCGAGGTGCTGCTGATCGCGAACAGAGAGTCGGCCGCGGACCCGCGCAAGCGCAGGGCGATGGACGACATCACGACGCTGCTGCTCGGCGCGCTCCGCGCCGAGAGCCGCGTGCTGATCAAGCTGAACGTGAGTGAAGATCACCTGAAGGAGCTGCTGGTGTTCGTGCCTGCCATGAAGTCGCCGACCGTGTCGGAGCTTTCTGAGGGCGGCTACGCGGTGGAGGCGGTGGTCGAGAAGTCGCAGGTCAACCGCCTGATCCCGCTGTTCAAGTCCCACGGCGCGACCGACATCCTCGAGCTCCCCATCTCGAAGATCGTCCCGTAGCGTGGCGCACCTCGGTCGCGCGGCGGCGATGACCTCCAGTCTGAAGGCAAGCAGACGTTGACGCAGGATCCGAACCGGGACAGGATGACGCCTTCTCCAGGTCCTCGGAGGGCGATTCATGCATGAACGGGGAAGAGTTCGCAGCGCTGTTTGGATCAGGGCCCTTGCTCTCCGACGGAGGCATGGGGGCCTCCCTCGTTGAGCGCGGGGTGCCGCTCAACGCATGCTTCGAGCTGCTCAACACCGATGATCCAGACCTCGTAGAAGGCGTCCATCGGGCTTTCGTCGACGCGGGGGCCAGGATCGTCGTAACGAACACCTTCGGTGCCAATCGCTTCGCGCTCGACCGTCACGGGCTTCGGGATCGGGTGGAGGAGCTGAATCGCATGGGCGTCGAGGTGGCCCGTCGAGCTGGGGTCCTCGTGGCAGGCTCGGTCGGGCCGCTCAGGGTCCGTCTCGTCCCCTACGGGCGGGTCCCATCCGGAAGAGGCGGTCGAGGCGTATGCCGAGCAGATCTCGGCGTTGGCGGAGGCGCGGGTCGACCTCATCTTGATCGAGACCCACTCTGATCTCAACGAGATCGATCAAGCCGTGGCGGCAGCTCGGAACGTCTGCGGGCTCGCCGTTATGGTGACCGCCACCTTCACTCGCGACGACCGCACGCTCCTTGGCTCCACACCGGAACAGGTGGCCACTCGGCTGGTCGGTCTAGGGGCCGACGCCATCGGCGTCAACTGCAGCCAGGGACCGGCCCAGGCCCTGAGGCTCATCCGCGCCCTACGTCCTCATGCCGGCGGGCTGCCACTGGTCGCCCGCCCGAACGCAGGAGGTCCGCTCCAGGTCGGGGGGCGGTTCCTGTACCCGGCCACCCCCAGCTATTTCGCGGAGCACGCCACGCTGCTTCTGCAGGAGGGCGTCGCCCTCCTCGGTGGCTGCTGCGGGACCGGTCCCGCCCACACCCGCGCTATGGCCCGTGCGCTCGAGGGCCCACGCCGACCTTCCGTCGAAGTCGTCCCGGTCGCCGCCCAAGAGGTGATCGGGGAGCACACGGAGGAGCCAACCGCGCTCAGCACGAAACTCGCCGAAGGCCGCTTCGTGGCGGCCGTGGAGATGGAGCCTCCTCGAGGTTTCTCCACCGCCAGGATGCTGGCGGTGGCCGAAACGATGGCCGAAGCCGGCGCCGACGTCATCGATGTAGCCGACAGCCCCCTTGCCCGGATGAGGATGAGCCCTTGGGCGGCATGCCGGCTCATCCAGGAGCACCTTGGGATCGAAACGGTGCTTCACTTCCCGACCCGGGGCCGGAATCTGTTGCGCTTGCAGGGCGACCTCCTAGCGGTCCACGCGCTTGGGATCCGGAACATCTTCGTGTGCCTCGGCGACCCCGTCGCGATCGGCGACTACCCTGGCGGCACCGACAACGTGGATGTTGCGCCGACCGGTCTCATCCGTCTCATCACCGATTCCTTCACCTACGGACGCGACCAAGCCGGAACGTCGATCGGCGAGCCCACGGACTTCCTCGTGGGCTGCGCGCTGAACCCGGCTGCACCAGACCTCGGGTCGGAGTGCCGCCTGCTGAACAGGAAGATCGAAGCCGGTGCGGCCTTCGCTCTATCACAGCCCGTGTTCACACCGGATCCGTTGCGCCGGCTTGCGGCCACCTACGAAGAGCACTTCGGCGAACTCCGCCTGCCGATCCTCGCCGGCGTGCTGCCGCTAGTGAGCATTCGTCACGCGGAGTTCGTTCACAACGAGGTCCCCGGCATCGTCGTCCCCGACGGTGTGCGCGATCGCCTGCGGGGTGCCGGGGAGCGCGCCGAGAGGGAAGGCCTACGCATCGCGGTCAGCCTGGTCGGGGAACTTCGTGGTCTCGCCGCAGGCGTCTACGTCATGCCGCAGTTCGGACGTCTCGACATCGCCGCGGACATCGTGGCCGTGGCAAGAGAGCGTGGGGTAAGGCAACCCTAGGCGGAGATCGCCGGTCCGCGGCTGCGCATATCGCGGCTATGGCGGCATCCAGACGCTCAAGGTTGACATATTGATGCACTCTATGCATGATTATGCCTCCAATGCTCGCCCCCCTGACCCCCGTCGCGGTGCTCGGCGCCTCCGGCTACACCGGGGGAGAGCTCGTTCGTCTGCTACTCGGCCACCCCTCGGCCGAGCTCGTCTACCTAGGGGCGAACGAGTCGGCTGGGAAGACGCTGGGTGAGGTCCATCCGTATCTGGCAGGGGCTACCGGTCTCACGCTCGAGTCGCTCGACCCGGCCGCGGCCGCCGGGCGGGCCGAAGTGGCGTTCTGCTCACTCCCGCACGGAGCCAGTGCCGTGCTCGCGCCCGCCCTGCTTGACGCCGGCGTTCGGGTCGTCGACCTCGCGGGAGACTTCCGCCTGCCTGCTGATGCCTACCCGCCGTGGTACGGCTTCGATCACCCGGCGTCGGCCTGGCTCGAGAAGGCGGTCTACGGGCTGCCGGAGCTCTTCGCCGCGCAGATCGCAGCAGCCGACCTGGTCGCCAACCCCGGCTGCTATCCGACGGTCGCCGCGCTCGGCCTCGCGCCGCTCGTTGGGGTGGAGCTGATCGGACCCGGTTCGATCCTGGTCGACGGCAAGACCGGTCTCTCGGGCGCGGGTAAGTCGCCCACCGACGCCACGATCTACGCCGCGACCGAGGAGAGCGTTCGACCGTACCGGTTCCCGAAGCACCAGCACACGCCGGAGATCGAGCGCGCACTCGAGCTCGCCACCGGCGTGCTGGCGAGGGTGTCGTTCGTGCCGCACCTCGTGCCGGCCGTTCGCGGCGTGCTGATCACTTCCTACGCACCGCTCTCGGACGGTGCGACGACCGAGTCGCTCACGGCGTGTCTGGCCGCGGCCTACGCGGAGAAGCCCTTCGTGAGAGTCCAGCCGCCGGGCGGGATGGTCGACACGAAGCGCACGCGCGGGTCGAACCTCATCGAGCTGCAAGCGGTTGCCGATCTCCGCACGGGTACCGCGATCGTGGCCGGCGCGCTCGACAACCTCGTGAAGGGCGCGGCCGGACAGGCGATCCAGAACTTCAACCTTATGACCGGTGTCGACGAGACGGCAGGACTTCCGACGACGGCGGTGTACCCATGAGCGTGACGTTCCCGCGCGGTTTCCGCGCGTCCAGTCTCTCCGCCGGGATGAAGCCGAGCGGCAAGCCGGATCTCGCGCTGCTCGTGGCCGACGAAGCGTGCTCGGCAGCGGGACTCTTCACGACGAACGCGTTCGCTGCCGCACCGGTGAAGCTCTCACGCAAGCGGCTCTCGCACGGCCTCGCGCAGGCGGTGCTGGCCAACAGCGGCCAGGCGAACGCCGGAGTGGGCACGATCGGCGACCGCGATGCAACGGCGAGCACGGCGGCGGCGGCCGAGGCGCTCGGCCTCTCGCCGGATCTGGTGCTCGCGTGTTCGACCGGCGTGATCGGCGAACCACTGCACATGACCGAGCTGCTCGCGGCGGTTCCCGGTCTGGTCGAGGCACTGTCCGACGGCGGCGGTAAGGCCTTCGCCGAGGCGATCATGACGACCGACACCGTCTCCAAGCAGGCGAAGGCCGAGTACGGCCCGTACCGCGCCGGCGGCTGCGCGAAGGGCGTCGGGATGATCGCACCGGATCTCCGGCTCGCCACGATGCTCGTGTTCGTCACGACCGATGCCCCGGTCCCGCCGTCGGAGATCGGGCGCCTCGCGACCGAGATCCTCGAGCCGAAGTTCGAAGCGCTCACCGTCGACGCGTGTCCCAGCACGAACGACACCGTGTTGCTGTTCGCGAGCGGGGAAGCCGGCGGCGAGCCGGTCCTGCCCGGCACGTCGGCCTGGGATCAGGTGGCAGAGGCCGTCGATGAGGTCGGAGAGTCGCTCGTGCAGCAGCTCATCGCCGACGCCGAGGGCGTGACGCACGTGGTCATCGTGCAGGTCTTCGGCGCCGCGACCACGCGGGATGCGCGGGTCGTCGCGAAGGCGGTCGCCGAGTCACCGCTCGTGAAGGCCGCGGCCTTCGGGGGCGATCCGAACCCGGGCCGGATCCTCCAGGCGATCGGCTCCAGCGGCGCCGAGTTCCTGCCGCAGGCCGTGGACGCCGCGATCGGCGACGTGAGGGTGATCGCCGGCGGCGAGATCCCGCCGTCCTACCGAGAGGACGGCGTCGAGCTCGCGCGCGAGGAGATGAAGAAGCCGGAGATCGTGATCTCCGTGTCGCTCGGTGCAGGGCCGGCGGAGAGCCGTGCGCTCGGCTGCGACCTGTCCTACGAGTACGTCCGCATCAACGGAGAGTACACGACGTGAGCATCGACCTTCCTCCGCAGATCCGCGAGCGCACGGTCGCCAAGGCGCGAACGCTGCTCGAGGCTCTCCCCTTCATGCAGGAGCATTGGGGGAAGGTCATCGTCATCAAGTACGGCGGCGCGGCGATGGACCGCGCGCCGCTTGCGAGGCCGTTCGCGAAGGACATCGCGCTGCTTCAGCACGCCGGTATCCACCCGCTGATCGTGCACGGCGGCGGACCGCAGATCACCGAGGTATCGGGACGGCTGGGACTGGAGACGACGTTCATCGACGGGCGCCGCGTAACCGACGCCGACACGCTCGACGTCACGAAGATGGTCCTTGCGGGCAAGCTCAACACCGAAGCGGTCGGGATGCTGCTGGCCGGCGGCGTGCCGGCGGTCGGGCTCTCCGGCGTCGACGGCGGCCTGGTCGTCGCTCGCAAGCAGGCGCAACCGGATCTGGGCTTCGTCGGCGAGGTCGTGCAGGTGAACGTTGAGGTCGTGCGCGTACTCATGGACCACGGGTTCGTACCGGTCGTCGCCGCGATCGCGGTCGATGACGCCGGCCAGGCCTACAACGTAAACGCAGACGTCGTCACCGCCGAGCTCGCGATCGGGCTCGATGCAGAGAAGCTCGTCTACATGACCGACGTCCCCGGCGTCATCGGACCCGACGGCGACCTTCTCACCGAGCTCGGCGTGCAGGACGTGCTCGATCTGCTCGCGCACGAGACGGCGGTCGACGGCGGGATGATCCCGAAGCTCGAGAGCGCGGCCCGCGCCTTGAAGGCTGGCGTGCCGCGTGTGCACCTGCTCGACGGACGCGTGGAGCACGCGCTGGTGCTCGAGCTGTTCACGCCGGAGGGCATCGGGACGATGGTCACGCTCGACGCGGCTGCGCCGTCTCCGGCAGGGAGCCCCGAGTGAGCGCCGGCGCTCGCCCGCGTCGCGAACCACAAGGAGGTGCCAGTGTGAGTCACAACGGCGGTGCCGTGAAGGCGAAGCGGCAGCAGACGATCCTCTCGCTCGTTGGACGGGAGCGCCTTGCAAGACAGTCGGAGATCCGCGCGCGGCTCCAGTGCCTGGGCCTCGAGGCAACGCAGTCGACGATCTCCCGCGATATCGAGGAGCTCGGCCTGGCCCGCGTCCACGACCGCCAGGGGGTGCGCTACGTCGTGCCGGGAGAGCCGAGCGTATCCGTGCCGGCGAACCTGCTCCGCCGGGCGCTGCAGGAGTTCGCGCTGTCGTTCGTGATCGGCGCGAACCAGCTTCTCGTGATCGGCACGCCGCCGGGCGCCGCTAGCGCGCTCGGGGAGGCCATCGACCGGGCGAGGTTGGCCGAGATCGCCGGGACGGTCGCCGGCGACAACACCATCCTCGTGATCCCGCGCGAGGGCACGACCGCCCACGCGGTGGAGCGGACGCTGACGAACATCATGGAGGCGGGATGAAGCGCGCGGTCCTCGCATACTCGGGCGGTCTCGATACGTCGGTCACGATCCGGTGGCTCACCGAACAGGGCTACGAGGTGTTCGCGGTCGCTGTGGACGTCGGCCAACGGGAGGACTTCACGGAGATCCGCCGCCGCGGCGAACTCGCCGGCGCTGTGAAGGTCCGAGTCGTCGACGCGGTGTGGCGTTTCGCGGACGAGTACCTCGCACGCGCCATCAAAGCGAACGGTCTGTACGAGGGGAAGTACCCGATGGTGTCGGCTCTCGCGCGTCCGCTGATCGTCGACGAGGTCGTCAAGGTCGCGCGTGAGGTCGGTGCAGGCGTGGTCGCGCACGGCTGCACCGGCAAGGGGAACGATCAGGTACGGTTCGAGGTGTCGTTCGGCGTGCTCGCACCGGACCTGCAGGTGCTCGCCCCGATCCGCGACGACGGGATCCCGCGCGACAAGGCGATCGTTCTCGCGGAGGAGTGGGGCATCCCGATCTCTGGGATCGCGACGTCGTACTCGATCGACGAGAACCTGTGGGGGCGCACGGCCGAGTGCGGACCGCTTGAGGACCCCTGGGCTGGACCGCCGGAGGACGCCTTCGCGCGGACCGCAGCCGCAGCGGATCGGCCGGCCGAGCCCGCCGAGCTGGTGATCGGCTTCGAGCAAGGGGTGCCCGTGGCGCTCGACGGCGAGGCGCCACCGCTACCGGAGCTGATCCGCGCGGTCGATGCGCTCGGCGGCGCGTATGGCTTCGGGCGGGTCGACATGATCGAGAACCGCCGGGTGGGCATCAAGTCGCGCGAGCTGTACGAGGTGCCCGGCGCGCTCGCGCTCATCGCGGCCCACCGGGCGCTCGAGGATCTCACGCTCGAGCGCGAGGTCGCGCACTTCAAGCCGGGGATCGAGCAGCGGTGGGCCGATCTCGTCTACGACGGCCAGTGGTTCTCGCCGCTCCGGCGTGCGCTCGATGCGTTCGTCGACGCGACGCAGGTGCGCGTCACCGGCGAGGTCCGCCTGCGCTTCGCGCCGGGCGAGTGCATAGTCGTCGGCCGCCGGTCCGACGGTGCCCTGTACGACCTCTCGCTCGCGACCTACGGCGCCGAGGATGCGTTCGACCAGTCGCACGCCGAGGGATTCGTGCGGCTGTGGGGCCTGCCACTCAGGGTCTGGTCGGCGAAACAGGGGAACGTATGACCGAGGCCGACGCGCCGCTGTGGTCCGGGCGCCTCTTGAAGCCGCCTGCGCCGGAGGCCGAGGCGCTGGGGCGGAGCCTCGCGTTCGACGTGCGCCTAGCGCCCCACGACGTCGAGGCCTCGGTGGCACACACACGGGCGCTGGAGGGCGCCGGTCTCCTCTCGGCGGAGGAGGCTGCGGCGCTCGAGACCGCGCTCCGCGAGGTCGGCGCGGACATCGCCGCCGGGACATTCGCGTTCCATCCGGCCGACGAGGACGTGCACTCGGCGGTCGAGCGCGGGGTGACGGAGAAGCTCGGCGACCTCGGCGCGAAGCTACACACGGGGCGCTCGCGTAACGACCTCGTCGTCACCGATCTCCGCCTGTGGCTGCTCGCCGCGCGGGGGCGGATCGAGGAGGGCGTCGTGCGCCTGGTCGGCGCGCTCGTCACGCACGCACGCGAACACGCCGAGACCGTGATGCCGGGAACCACGCACGGCCGGCTCGCGCAGCCGGTGACGCTCGGGCACCACCTGCTCGCCCACGCGTGGGCGCTCGCGCGGGACCTCGACCGCTTCCGCGACTGGGCCAGGCGGACGAGCGTGTCGCCGCTCGGCGCGGGCGCGCTCGCCACTTCGTCGCTCGGGATCGATCCCGCGCGGACCGCCGAGCGCCTCGGGTTCGAGGAGCAGTTCGCGAACTCGATCGACGCGGTCTCCGATCGCGACTTCGCGCAGGAATTCCTCGCCGACGCCGCGATCTGCGGTACGCACCTGTCGCGGCTGGCCGCCGACGTCATCCGCTGGAGCGACGAGTCCCTCGGGTGGGCCACACTCGACGACGCCTACGCGACGGGGTCGAGCATGATGCCGCAGAAGCGGAACCCCGATGTCGCCGAGCTCACCCGCGGAAAGGCCGGGCGACTCCTCGGCCACGTCGTCACGCTGTCCTCGGTGCTGAACGGCCTGCCGCTCGGCTACCACCGCGACCTGCAGGAGGACAAGGAGCCGCTGTTCGACGCGGCCGACACGCTCGCGACCTCGCTCGCCGCGCTCGCCGGGTGCGTCGAGACGCTCGCGTTCCGTCCCGACGCGATGCGGCAGGCGACCTCGGCCAGCGGCCTATACGCGACCGACGTCGCCGAGGCGCTCGCCGGAAGCGGCGTCCCGTTCCGCGAGGCGCACCGCCGGGTCGGGGAACTGCTGAAGCGCCTCGACGCCGCGGGGCGTTCGCTCCGCGACCTCACGCCGGAGGAGTGGGAGGCCGAGGGGCTGCCGGACGGCGCATCGCTCCTCGACCCTGACCGCGCGGTCCGCGCCCGCACCGTTCCCGGCGGCCCGTCACCCTCGAGCGTCCTGATCCAGGCCGACGCGCTCGAACGGGCGCTCGTGGCGCGAGAGGCCGACCTACGGTGATCCTCGACGTCCGACCCGTCGGGCTCGAGGCGGTCCCGCACCCGCCGGGCGCGTCCCGGTCCGGCCTACCCTCGCAGCTTCTCGATGACCCGGTCGGCGACCTGCGAGGTGCCGACCGCCGTCGGGTCATCGCGCGTGGGTCTCATGTCGTAGGTGACGTACCGGCCCTCCGCGATCACCGCGGCGATCGCCGCCTCGAGCCGCTCGGCGGCGTCGGCCTCGTCGAGGTGGCGGAGCATCAGGACGCCCGAGAGCATCATCGCCATCGGGTTCACCTTGTTCATGCCCTTGTACTTCGGAGCACTGCCGTGCGTGGCCTCGAACACCGCCGCCTCATCGCCGATGTTCGCACCCGGCGCCACGCCCAGCCCGCCGACCAAACCGGCGCACAGGTCCGAGACGATGTCGCCGTACAGGTTCGGCAGGACGAGCACGTCGTACTCCTCGGGCCGCTGCACGAGCTGCATGGTCAGGTTGTCGACGATGAGATCCGCGAAGGCGATGTCGGGGTACTCGGTCGACACTCGCCGCGCGGTCTCGAGGAACAGCCCGTCGGAGAACTTCATGATGTTCGCCTTGTGCACGGCCGTGACCTTCCTGCGGCCACACCGGCGCGCGTACTCGAACGCGTACCGGACGATGCGCTCGGTCCCCCACACCGAGATCGGCTTGATCGAGATCCCGGCGTCGTCACGGATGCGCTCGCCGCTCTTCTCCGAGACGAACTCGATGAGCTCCTGCGCCTCCGGCGTACCCCTCTCGAACTCGATTCCGGCGTACAGATCCTCGTGGTTCTCACGGACGATCACGATGTCGACGTTCTCGTAGCGGGAGCGCACGCCCGGGTACGACTTGCACGGGCGCAGACACGCGTACAGGTCGAGCTGCTTGCGCAGAGCGACGTTCACGCTCCGGAACCCGCTGCCGATCGGCGTGGTGATCGGCCCCTTGATGGCGACCTTCGTGTCGCGGATCGACTCCAGAACATGCTCGGGGAGCGGCGTGCCGTACTTCTCCAGGACGCCGGCGCCGGCGTCCTGGACGTCCCAGTCGAACCCGACCCCGGTGGCCTTCAGCACCCGCCGGGTGGCCTCAGAGAGCTCCGGCCCGACGCCGTCGCCGGGGATGAACGTGACTCGATGCGTGCCCATGGCTCCCTCGTTCCTTCGGCTCGGGGCGGCGACCCGGGGTCGCCGACCGCAGCTCCGGCGGTCCCGCCCATTCTGGTGAAATGGGCGGCCAAGTGACCATCCGGGATCGGAGACACTCATGACGGAGAAAGGCCTCGAGGAAGTCGTTGCAACGACGGCGCGGCTCTCCGACGTCGACGGGAAGAACGGGCGGCTCTCGTACTGCGGGTACGAGATCCAGGACCTGGCGGCCAACTCCACCTTCGAGGAGGTCGTGTACCTCCTGCACAACCTGAAGCTCCCGACCGAGTCCGAACTCGAGGATCTGAACGCGCTGCTGACCCGGGAGCGCGAGGTGTCGCGGTTCCTGGCCGCCCTCATGCCCACGCTGGCGCACCACACCTCACCGATGTCGATGCTGCGGACGAGCGTCTCGGCCGCCTCCGCCTACGACCCCGACGGGTGGGAGAACAGCGCGGAGGCGAATGCGCGCAAGGCTATACGCCTCGTCGCCAAGACGCCGACCCTCATCGCCATGTACCAGCGGCAGCGGACCGGTCAGGAAGCCGTGCACCCGAATCCGAAGCTCCGTCACGCGGCGAACTTCCTCTACATGTTATTCGGCGAGGAGCCCGAGCAGGAGGACGCACAGATCCTGGACACCACGCTGATCCTCTACGCCGACCACACGATGAACGCCTCGACGTTCGCCGCGCGCGTGATCGCGTCCACGCTCGCCGACATGTTTTCGGCGATCACCGGCGCGATCGCCGCGCTCAAGGGCCCGCTGCACGGCGGCGCGACGGAGGAGGCCATGAAGATGCTCGACGAGGTCGGCTCCCCCGAACGGGCGGAGAGCTACGTGAAGGAACGGCTTGCCCGCAAGGAGCGGATCATGGGATTCGGCCACCGCGTCTACAAGACCTTCGACCCGCGCGCGAGGGTGCTCCGCACGCTCTCGCAGCGGATCGGCGCGCGCAAGGGCGACACCCGGTGGTTCGAGATCTCGGCCGAGATCGAGCGGGTCGTGGCTGAGGAGAAGGGCCTACAGCCGAACGTCGACTTCTACGCGGCGAGCGTGTACCGGCTGCTCGGCATCCCGACCGACCTCATGACGCCGGTCTTCGCGCTCGCGCGCATGGCCGGTTGGACCGCGCACGTGCGCGAGCAGTACTCCGACAACCGCCTGATCCGGCCAGAGTCCGAGTACATCGGCCCCCGCAACCAGGTGTGGGTGCCGATCCACGAGCGGAGCTAGTTCGAACCGCCTGTCGACGCGCGCTCCTGCAGCCGGTTGAGGGCCTTCTGCAGGATGCCGCCGTGGCGGTAGCAGTCGACCTCGGCCGGACCGTCGATGCACACCGTCGCGGTGAAGATCACCTCCGATCCGTCGTCGCGGCGGGCGGTCACGGTCGCCGTCTGCTCCGGCGTCACACCGCCCGCAAGCCCCGTGATCGTGAACGTCTCCCGGCCGCTGAGCCCGAGCGAGGCCGCCGACTCCCTCGGTGCGAACCGCAGCGGCAGCACGCCCATCCCGACGAGGTTGCTGCGGTGGATCCGTTCGAAGGACTCGGCGATCACCGCGCGGATGCCCAAGAGCGACGAGCCCTTCGCCGCCCAGTCGCGCGAGGATCCGCTCCCGTATTCCTTGCCGGCGAGCACGATCAGCGGCACGGCCTCCTTCCGGTAGCGCGTCGCGGCGTCGTAGATCGTCGTCTGCCCGCGGTCCGGCAGGTGCACGGTCCACGGGCCCTCGGTCTCCGGCGCGAGGTGGTTCCGCAGCCGCACGTTCGCGAACGTGCCGCGCATCATCACCTGGTAGTTCCCGCGCCGTGAGCCGTAGCTGTTGAAGTCGCGCGGGTCGACACCGTGCTCGATCAGGTACCGGCCCGCGGGTGAGTCCGGTTCGATCGAGCCCGCAGGCGAGATGTGGTCGGTCGTGATCGAGTCCCCGACCATCACGAGGCACCGCGCGCCGACGATGTCCCCCGGCTCCGCCGGGTGCGGCGCGAGGCCCTCGAAGAACGGCGGCTCCTGCACGTACGTCGAAGCGGGGTCCCACACGTAGATCGGCCCGGCCGGCGCCGGCAGGGCGTTCCAGCGATCGTCGCCGTCGAAGACGCGCCCGTACTCGCGCTTGAACTGCTCGGGCGAGATCGAGGCGGCGACGGCTCCGCGCACTTCCGCCGGGGAGGGCCAGAGGTCCTTCAGGTAGACCGGCTCACCCTCGGGCGTCACGCCGAGCGGCTCGCGCGAGAGGTCCACGCCGACGTGCCCGGCGAGCGCGTACGCGACGACGAGCGGCGGGGACGCGAGGTAGCTCGCCCGCACGAGCGGGTGGATGCGGCCCTCGAAGTTGCGGTTGCCGGATAGGACCGCGACGACCGCGAGGTTGCGCTCCTGCACGGTCTCCGCCACCTCGTCCGGGAGCGGGCCCGAGTTACCGATGCACGTCGTGCAGCCGTAGCCGACGAGCGAGAACCCGAGCTTCTCCAGGTGTGGCGTGAGCCCGGCCGCGTCGAGGTAGTCGGTCACCACGCGCGAGCCCGGCGCGAGCGAGGTCTTCACCCAGGGCTTGGACTCCAGGCCCAGTTCGACCGCCTTCTTCGCGAGCAGGCCGGCAGCGACCATCACCGACGGGTTCGAGGTGTTCGTGCAGCTCGTGATCGCCGCGATGACGACCGTGCCGTTCCGGATCTCGCCGACCGGAACCGGTACCGGCTCGGCATCCAGGCGGTCGCGGTAGGCCTCCTCGAACGAGCGCCACACGCCGGAGAGCGGCACGCGGTCCTGCGGGCGCTTCGGTCCGGCGAGCGACGGCTCGACCGTGGAGAGGTCGAGGTCGAGTACCTCGTCGAAGACCGGCGCGGGGTCGCCGTCCTCACGGAACAGCCCTTGGTCACGCGTGTACCGCTCGACGAGGTCGACCCGGTCCTCGCGGCCCGTCAGGCGCAGGTACCGGAGCGTCTCGGCATCCACCGGGAAGTACGCGGCGGTCGCACCGTACTCCGGGCACATGTTCGAGAGCGTCGCGCGGTCGGCGAGCCCGAGCGCGGACAGCCCGTCGCCGAAGAACTCAACGAACTTGCCGACCACACCGTGCGCGCGGAGCATCTGCGTGAGCATGAGCACGAGGTCGGTCGCGGTGGTCCCGGGCGGCAGCGCCCCGGTCGCCCGGACCCCGACCACTACCGGCGGTGGCAGGAACATCGGCTGACCGAGCATCGCGGCCACGGCCTCGATGCCCCCGACGCCCCACCCGAGCACGCCGAGGCCGTTGATCATCGTGGTGTGGGAGTCGGTCCCGACGAGCGTGTCGGGGAACGCCACGCCGTCCTTCGTCGCGACGATCTTGCCCAGGTGCTCGAGGTTCACCTGGTGGCAGATGCCGGCGCCGGGCGGCACGACGCGCAGGCCATCGAACGCCTTCTGCGCCCAGCGGAGCAGCGTGTAGCGCTCGCCGTTGCGCCGGTACTCCCACTCGATGTTGGCCTCGTAGGCCTCCCTCGCGCGGAACAGGTCGACCTGCACCGAGTGGTCGATGATCAGGTCGACGTCGACGTGCGGGTTCACCCTGGCGGGGTCGCCGTCGGGGCGCGTCATCGCGGAGCGCATCGCGGCGAGGTCCACGACCGCCGGAACTCCGGTGAAGTCCTGCATCAGCACGCGCGTCGGCATGAACGCGAGCGTCACATCGGGGGCGAGCTCGGGCCAGCGGGCGAGGGCGCGCACGTCGTCATCGGAGACGTCGCGCGTGCCGGCGCGGCGGAGCAGGTTCTCGAGCAGGATCTTCACGGTGTGCGGCAGGCGCGCCTGGTCGCCGACACCTTGCTCGGCGAGCCACGCGAGGCGGTAGACGTCGACCGGACCGTCGGCGGTCTCGAGCCGGCCCTTCGCGCCGGCGAAGTCGGTGGTCATGCTCGGTCCTTCCTCGGAGACGTCCCGTACTCGGAACCTAGCCTCATGGTCCCACGGGGGTCGCACTTGCGGCCGAGGGACGCAGGTCGGCGGCAACGGTGCGGTGCGGTGGGCGACGCGGCCAGGAGGCTCGTCGCGACCGACACCTGAGGGACTGCCCCGGTGGTCGGGGGTACGCTTGACGCTCAGTGTCAGGGTGACCGAGCAGTGAGATCCCGAGCTTGCCTCGAGATAGCCTCCGACCGACGGCGGGCTGGCTCATACGCTTCGTGTCACCCCGCGAGCGGGATGACCTGCATGGGTTCTGCCGC
>Ga0315281_10001876_pt1 | contig 31239 bp, 29 predicted proteins | sample YL17G07_0_MG_FD_204540 | JGI IMG/M metagenome (GOLD analysis project Ga0315281, IMG submission 204540) | Sediment microbial communities from Yellowstone Lake, YNP, Wyoming, USA - YL17G07_0 | ecosystem: Environmental > Aquatic > Freshwater > Lake > Sediment | place: USA: Wyoming | collected...
CCGGTGAACGGATCGCGTCGAGGTCGGCCACGAGGTCCGCCTCGAGGTGTGTCCCCGCGAGTCTGTCGAGCGTGCGCGAGGCATGGCCCGCCGTGCGCAGTGCCTGGGCCGTTTCCACGCCGGCCGGGTCGTCCCAGAACCAGGCATCCGAGGCGAACATGGCCAGCCGCGAGCGTTGGATGCTGAGCAGGGTGACGAGTAGCGCCGACGAGGTCGGCTGCGCGGCCATGCGCCCGTCGCGGGCCGCCGACAGGCCGGGGCCGCCGGCGAGGATGCGGGCCACCACCTCGGATGGGGTGGCGTATTCCGCGGCGACGTCCACCCAGGCGTCGCGGGCCGTCCAGAGGTCCACGCCGATGGACGCCGCTTCGCGCTCCGAGACCGAATCGATGGCGGCCGCGAGGCGATCGAAGGCGGCGCGCAGTGGCTGCTTCCAGCGTCCGTCGCGAGCATCGGCGCACGCACCGCTCCAGCGCAGGATGCCGTGGTGGCAGGACCAGCTGGTCTGATCGCGGATGGCCATCAGCGGCAGGTCGGGCGGGTGCGGGCCGGGCGGCGGTTCAGCGCCGCGGGTCATCTCGAAACCGCGCTCAGCCGCGGGCATCGTCGTGAGCGACTCGAGGAACAGCTCCCGGAAGGGCTGGTGGTGACCATAGAGTTCACCGTCGGTGGCCAGCATGGCCAGCGGGGTCGCGCCGTCGGAGAACGGCGACGCCAGCCGCGGTGCGACGCTCCGCCGCGCGAACTCCAGGGCATCCGTGGTGACGGTCGGTTCGAAGCTGACCGACGCGGAGAGCGCGCCGTCGTAGAAGACGACCACGATGTGCCGGCCTCCACCAACCTCGACCCGGTATGGGCGGCGTGTCTCGAGGTCCGCCGTGGCCGCCTGCCAGGGGGCCAGGATGGTCCAGGTGACACCCTCCTCGGCGGCGATGCGCAGTGTCAGCAAATCGACCGCGGTCTCGGGCAGCCAGAGCCCCCGCGGCCGCCGGCCGAAGCGCAGCTCGGCGTCGCGCAACCCCCAGCGGATCTCGGTGCGTCGGTCGCGTATCGAGGCAAGGGGCAGGATGGCGTGGTGGAAGGCGTGGGCCATGACGTTGCCTTCCTGGCCCTGCGCGACGATCGCCTCGTGCGTCTCGGGCCGCTCCCGACGCAACCATGTGGCGAGCGTCGGGCCGAGGTCGAAGCTGATGCGACCAAAGTTGCCGGCCGCGGCGTTCGGTCCGTAGCATTCGGCCGCGATGCGACTGTTCCAGTCCGCGTGCGGGGCGGCGGACGGATCGGGCGGCACGACACCGCTGAAGGGGTCCTCGCGGGCCGGCTGGTAGAAGTGGCCGTGGATCGCCAGCCGACCGGGATTCATGCTCCGGCGACCTCCTCGACGGCGCGATCACGGGACTCGGTGACCTCGAAGCGAAGGCCGGCCCGTGCCGTGTCGCCCGGTGCCACCGTGATCGGCCAGCGGAAGAGCAGGGCGCTGCCCTGGTAGACGCGCTCGAAGCCCGCCTCGGAGTTCGACACGGTCTCGATCGGGAACCAGGTGACACGGGCGGGCGGCCTGGCCGCGATCTCCAATCGGACGCCCTCGTGATCGTTGCCACAGGCCAACCGAGGCAGGCCAGGGTGGTCACCCTCGCCGTCGTGGGCAGTGCGTGCGAGCACCGTGCCGTTGGCCGATAGGGTCTCGTACCAGGCTGCCGGGTTGCCGCCGCCACCGCTCAGGCAGATGCCCCATTCGAGGGTCAGCTCGGCGCTGAACGGCTGGTCACCGCGGTTGGTGACGGTCGTCTCCACGTCCAGCCAGGGGCGGCCGCGCGGGCCGCCGTAGCGCAGGCGACGGCGCAGCCCGAGCACTCCCGCTTCACGCTCCACGGCCAGCTCGCCCGGCGCGAGGCGCGCAACGCGCCAGGGCGCTTCGACCGGCACGAGATCGACCTCCTCGGCGCGGCGCAACTCCCTGATGCCGGCGCCCGGAGCGAGCAGACGCACCAGGGCACTGCGACGCTCATGGTCGTCGTAGTGGAGCAGTCCGCGCAGGCCATCGTCCTTGGCCTTGCCCGGGCCATGGATCGAGGCCGTGACGGCGGGATCCGGGGGCGACGCGGACCCGGCCTCTTGGTCGGTCAGGATCACCTGGTGATACGCCTCGGGCCGCCGGCGCATCACGGCCAACAGGGCCAGTCGGCTCGCACGCAGGTCCCACGAGCCGATGCCGGCGCCCTCGTCGAGATCGACGCTGAGGACCTGTGCCGGGCCGGCCAGCAGCGCCTCGGGCCGGCCGTCGAGGTCCCAGTCGGTGAGCAGCGCGCTCTGCGCAGCAGATGCCCCGGTCGACGCTGCCGCATCGGCGAGGTCCTCGGCGGCGACGAGGTGGCCGAGCGTGGCCAGGCGCATATGCACGATATAGATGCCGCCGAAGAGTCCGTGCCAGTAGCAGTCGTTCGACTGGCCTCGCTGGAGGTGGTCGCTCGCCTGCCCCTTCTCCGGCCCTTCGGGCATCCCCTGCACCTTGGCCGAGATGCGCAGCATCTGCTTGTGGAGGTCGTTGATCTCTCGATAGCGCGTCTGGAAGTTGCGCCAGAAGCCGCCGTGCAGAAAGCGGGCCTCGACGGCCCCGCTGGCGCGCGCCGCGGCGAGTGCGCGGTGGAACGCCCCGGCCTCATCGGCCGGCAACGCCCACTCGGTCATCTCCACATACGAACTGGTGGGCACGTAGATCCGGGCGGCCGGCTGTTCGTGCTCGAGCCAGCCGCTGGGCGTGGTGGTGGTCAGCCAATCGGCATGGGCCTCGAACGCCGTGAAGCACCGCTCGACCCAGGCACCGGTGCCCCAGCAGTGCTGCCAAGTGGTCGGCCAGGAGCCGAACTTCTCGCCATCGTCACCCATCGTGCCCAGGCGCCGCCCGTCCTCGGTGGCGTGATCGCGCAGGTAGCCGATGAGGTCGTCCACGTCGCCAAAGGGGATCCGGTAGCGCAGGCCCTGCTCCGTGCCGAAGACCGTCAGCCGCTCGCCCTGGTCATCGGTCGTGAAGGCGCTCCACATGGCGTCCTCGGGCACTGACGCGGCCCGCAGGTGGTTGTCGTCGAGGATGGTCCACTCGTAGCCGCCGCGGGCCAGGTCGGCGGGCAGGGAGGGCTCCCACACCCGTTCCGCGAGCCACGCGCCGGAGGGGCGCCGGCCGAAGAGCCGCTCGAGCTCATCGCCCATGCGGCGCACCTGCCGGACCCGGTCACCGTCGGGCAGCGCGGCCAGGATCGGCTCCGTCCAGCCCCCGCCGAGGATCTCCACCTGGCCGCGGGCGACCAGCGCCTGCAATCGAATCACCGTGTCCGGTCGCTCCGCCTGCAGCCATTCGAGCAGCGGACCGCTGTAGTGGAGGCCCACCAGCACGCCCGGGTGACGCTCGAGGGCGCCGATCATGGGCTCATAGGCGGTGCGATGCACCTCGTCGATGACCCAACCGAAGTTGCCCACCGGCTGGTGATTGTGGATGACCAGCGCGAGGGAGATGCGACGCGACACGATCGTCGGTCAGGCCCCTTCGGTGGCCAGGACGGGCGTCGCGGCCGCTGCCGAGTCGCCGGCCAGGGCCGCCGGCAGGTACAGGCGCTCGACGTACTCCACGAGCATGCGCGTACTCGAGAACCGCCATAGCGTGGTGGCCATGGAGGCCTTCATGAGCGCGATCCAGGCGCGCGGCAGATCGTCGACGTCGCGCTCATACCAGCGCGGCACGATCTCCTGCTCGAGCAGGCGGTAGAGGTCCTCGGCGTCGGCCCAGTCCTGCGCGCCCTCATCCGCCGCCGTCTGGCGTCCGCCGATGGCCCAGCCGTTCGTGCCCGTCCAGCCCTCGTCCCACCAGCCGTCCAGCACCGAGAGGTTGACCGCGCCATTGGCGGCCGCCTTCATACCGCTGGTGCCCGACGCCTCCAGAGGTCGGCGCGGGTTGTTGAGCCAGACATCGACGCCCTGCACCAGATGGCGGGCGATGCGCATGTCGTAGTTCTCCAGGAAGTAGACGCGGCCGCGCAACCGGGGCGATCGTGTCCGCTCGAAGATCTCCTGGATGACCTGTTGGCCGGGCCGGTCGGCCGGGTGAGCCTTGCCTGCGAAGATCACCTGCACGGGGCGCTGCCCATCCCCCAGCAGCCGTGCCAGTCGTTCCTCCTGGCTGAGCAGCATGGCGGCACGCTTGTAGGTCGCGAAGCGCCGCGCGAAGCCGATGGTGAGCACATCAGGATCGAACGCGCCCGAGAGCGCCTCGAGCGTTTCGGGTGCCTCGCCATGGCGCGCGAACTGGCGCAGCAGGCGACCGCGGGCGAAGACGGCGAGCGCGAGCTTCTGGCGCCGATGGGCCTCCCATAGATCGCGCTCGGGCATGCGCTCGAGGCGCTCCCAGAAGCGAGTCGCCGGATCCTCGTCGCTGAGCGCATCGAGGTCGGCGCCGAGCGCCTGGTAGAGCGCGCGCACGGGACCACCGACCCAGGTCGGCGCATGGACGCCATTGGTGATGCCCAGGATGGCGGAGCGGGTCGTGCCCTGCCAGGTGACGTTAGCCGTCTGCATGTGGAGTTGGCTGACCGCGTTCGCGGCACGTGTGAGGCGCAGGCTGAAGGCGGTCATGTCGAAGACGCCGGGATCGTCGTCGGCGCCGCGCCCCAGTTCCAGAACGCGCTCCAACGCCAGGCCGGAGCCGTCAAGAAGCCGGCCCGCCAGGTGGCTCACCAGCGCCGTGTCGAAGCGCTCGTTGCCGGCCGAAACGGGCGTGTGGATGGTGAACACCGCGTCGCGCCGGACCTGCTCGAGCGCCGCCTCCTGGGGCTGACCGGCGCTGGTCAGCTCGCGGGCGCGCTCGACGAGCATGAACGCCGAGTGGCCCTCGTTGAGGTGCCAGACCGCGGGCCGGATGTCGAGCGCGCGCAGCGCGCGGACGCCGCCGACGCCGAGCACGATCTCCTGGTGCAGGCGCATCTCCCGACCGCGCACGTACAGCTGGTGCGTGATGGGTCGATCCTCGGGCTCGTTGTCGGCGACGTCCGTGTCGAGCAAGAGGAGCGGCACGCGACCGACCTGGGCCAGCCAGACGGCGGCCACGATGGCCCGCCCCGGTAGTTCCACGGTGACGTCGAGCGGCCGGCCATCGGCGTCGGAGACACGCAGGATGGGCAGCCGGCCGGGCTCGTAGTCGGGATAGCCATGCTCCTGGTGGCCGTCGGCGTCGATGGCCTGGCGAAAGTAGCCGTGACGGTAGAGAAGGCCGACGGCGACGAAGGGGAGAGCCATGTCCGAGGCGGTCTTGCAGTGGTCGCCGGCCAGCACGCCCAGGCCGCCCGAGTAGACGGCGAGCGATTCGTGCAGGCCGTACTCAGCGCAGAAGTAGGCCACCGGACCGCCCACCTCCTCGCCATGCCGGCGCGCGAACCAGTGCCCACGGCCATTGGCGATGTAGGCGTCGAAGGCGGCCAACTGGGCCTGGTACTCACCTAGGAAGTCCGCGTCCTCGAGCAACCGCGACCAGTCCTGGAGGCCGCGCATGACCGGGATGGGGCTGCGCGTCCTCGCCCACGCCGTCGGATCGATGCGGCTGAAGAGGGCGCGGACCTCGGGGTGCCAGGTCCAGTAGAGGTTATAGGCGAGGCGACGCAAGCCATCGAGCTGGCGCGGCAGGCGCAATGGCAGCGCGGCCGCCGCGGAGATCTCGAGGGACTGCATGCAGCCGCCGATGCTACACGTTCCGGCTACCCAGAGCGGCTAGCATCCAGCGGTGCACATCGTCATGGTCGCCTCCGAATGTGAGCCCTTCGCCAAGACTGGCGGCCTGGCCGACGTGGTCGACGCCCTGGCCCGGGCGCTCGGTCGGCGGGGACATCGCGTAGACGTCGTGCTGCCCTTCTACCGCGGGCTCCGCCCGCCGACCGGACCGTTGCAGCGCCGCACCATCACCGTGCCCGTGGGAGGGCCGCCGGGGGCCCGACGCGATGCCGGCGACCGGGCGACCATCGATCTGGTCGATGCCGACGCCGACGGTTACCGCCTCCGCCTGGTGGACCACCCCTTCAGCTTCGATCGATCCGACTACTACGTCGAGGAAGGGCGCGATTTCGCCGACAACGCGGCACGCTTCGCCCTGCTGGGGGCGGCGGCGATGGAGGGCATCCGGCTCGATGGCGAGCCCGTCGATTTGCTGCACGGCCACGACTGGCAAGCCGGACCGCTCATCCTGGCCGTCCGAGCCGCACGGTCGGCCCCTCGAGCCGCCTCGTCCGCGATGCTGGGCGACCCGGCCACCGTGCTCACCTGCCACAATCTTGCGTACCACGGCTGGACAGCGCGGGAGTTCGCCTGGCAATTGGGAGCGCCGGGCGAAGGCGTCGGCGATGCCGACGGCGTGGACCTCTTGCGCGAGGCCATCCGCGGCGCTGACCTGGTCAACACCGTCAGTCCCACCTACGCCCGCGAGTCGCAGCGACCCGAATATGGGGCGGGCACGGACGACCTGTTGCGGGCCCGCGGCGACCGCTATCTGGGCATCCTCAACGGCATCGACACGGTGCTCTGGGATCCGGCCGTGGACCCCGCGCTGGCGGCGCCATTTGCGACCGCCGACCTGGCCGGCAAAGCGGCCTGCCGGGCCGACCTGGTGAAGCGTCACGGCCTCGACCCCGACGGCCCGATCCTCGGGCTCGTGGGCCGGCTCGATCCGCAGAAGGGCTTCGATCTCCTGACCGAAGCTGCGGACCGGCTCGTCGCGCTGGGCGCCCGTTTGATCGTGCTGGGCACCGGCGACCATGCCCTGGTGGCAGGTCTGCAGGCGCTCGCCACGCGCGCGCCGACACGGGTTGCCGTGATCGACCGATTCGATCGCGATGAGGCGCGCCGCATCTACGCCGGGGCCGATGCCTTTCTGATGCCCTCGCGCTTCGAGCCGTCGGGACAGGGCCAGCTGATCGCCCTGCGTTACGGCACGGTGCCCATCGTGCGCGCCACGGGCGGTCTGGCCGATACGATCGTCGACGCCGATGCGCATCCCGCCTCAGGCAATGGCTTCTCGTTCGTGCCGGCTGAGGCGGACGCGCTACTGGCCGCCTGCCGCCGGGCCATGGCGGCGTATGCGGACCCGACGCGGTGGGCGACGTTGATCACCCGCGGCATGGCCGAGGATCACTCGTGGGACCGCCCCGCCGCCGCGTACGAGGCGATGTACGAACGGGCGCTGACCCTGCGTGCCGCGGAGCGAGGCTGACCCCGCCCGGCGTCAGGCCAGGATGGTGCGCAGCAGCAGCCAGAAGCGGGCGAAGTCGGTGCGCTGCGGGCTGTGCCCGGAACCCTTCATGATGTGGACGCGATCCGTGCCAAGGAGCAGGCGCAGTCGGGCCACGGCGATGTCCGGCAGCAGGCCCCCGTCGGCCGGTTGGCCGGCGATCAGGTCGATCGGTACGCGGCGGGGGAGGGCCAGCCAACGACGCGCGTCGACCTCTGGCTGCCACGCGCCCGCCGCGCGGTAGGCAGCGAGGATCGCCCGGGTCGATGCCTGCGTCAACGCCTCGGCCTTGGCCGCCACATCGAGCGGCTGACGGATCAGGCCGGCCGCCGCGATGACGGCCCGCGCGGCCAACACGTCGCCGGGGCGCAGGTCCGCCACGTCGAGCGCGCCGAGCGCCTCGAACTCGATGGGCCTCAGGGACGGCGGATCGATGAGCACCGCTCGCTCGAGATCCGCGCCCGACGCAGCGATGGCCAGCGCCGTGTCCGCGCCCCACGAGTGGCCAACCAGGGTCGGGCGGTCGGCGACGATGGCGATCGCCGCAGCGAGCAGGCGCACGACGTTGTGCCGCTCGTATCGGGCATCGTCCTCGGCGCCGTCGAGCCAGCGTGTCAAGCCGTGCCCTGGCATGTCCAGGGCGGTGCATCGCCAGCCGTCCGCGGCCATCGCGCGAGCCGTGCGGGCCATGGTCACCGCGCTGTTCTGAATCCCATGCAGCAGCACTGCCTGCCGCCCGGACCCGGATCCGAAGCCCGTCGGCCCCCAGGCGAGGCCGGCAAAACGGATGCCGTCACCCTCGACGATGACTGCCTCGGTGCCGGCTCGCGGGTCGGCGGTGCGGACGTCGGCGGCGGCCGGGGAACGCGTCACAGCTCGACTTCCTCGCGGAAGGCCGGCCGGTACGGAGCCAGTCCCATCTCGCGGATGCGCCCCTCGAGCGCCACCTCCGCCTCCGGGTCGCCGTGGACGAGGAACACGCGCCGGGGTCGTCGCGCTGCGCCCGTGAACGGGCGCAGCCAGTCGAGCAGTTCGGACTCATCAGCGTGGGCGCTGAAGCCGCTGATGGAGCGCACACCGCAACGGACCGCACGCTCCTGCCCGTCGATGCGCACCGTGCGCGCGCCGGCCTGGAGGTGCGCACCGAGCGTGCCTTCGCCCTGATAGCCCACGAAGAGGATGAGGGCGAGGGGATCGTCGATGAGGTTGCGCAGGTGTTGTACCACGCGACCACCGCTGAGCATGCCGTTGGAGGCGATGATGATCATCGGCCGTGGCGCCGTCCGGATGGCCCTCGACTCGTCTCCGCTGCGTGTGACCAAAGCGCCCGGGTAGTCAAGCGGCGTTGCCCCCGAGTCCAACAGGCGGTGCGTCTCGGCGTCGTAGTAGCCGGGGAAGGCGCGGTAGACGTCGCTCGCCCGCGACGCCATGGGCGAGTCGAGGTAGAGCGTCACGTGCGGGATCCGACCCGCCTCCAGCAGGCGGTCGAGGACCCACACCACCTCCTGCGTCCGGCCGATGGCAAATGACGGGATGAGCAGCACGCCGACATGGTCGGCGGTGGCTTGCACGGCCTCCGCGAGGAGACGGATGGCTTCCTCTTCGGGCTCATGCTCACGTCCGCCGTAGGTCGACTCGACGAGCACGAAGTCGGCGCCATCGTCGATGGGCGTCGGATCCTCGATGATCGGCCGGCCCGGTCGGCCCAGGTCACCGGAGAAGACGATGCGCGTCGGTGTGTCGCCTTCGGCGTCGGCGGCCTCGACCACGATGATCGCCGAACCGAGGATGTGGCCCGCGTCGAGGAAGGTGGCAGTCACGCCGGCCGCGACGCTGAGCGGCGTGCCGTAGTCGTGGCCACGGAACTGCTCGAGGGCGCGCTCCGCGTCCTCGACCACGTAGAGCGGCTCCATCTCCCTCGTCTCGAGCTCGGCCGGCTGGGAACGCAGGGCGGCCTCGTGATCGAGGCCCGCATCACGCGCCGCTCGTTCCGCGCGGCGCGCCACCCGCGCGGCCCAGTCGCGGTGGTCCTTGGCTTGCTCGGCCTGGATCTTGCCGCTGTCGAGCAGCACGAGGCGAGTCAGCTCCACGGTCGGTCGCGTGGCGTGGATCGGACCGCGGAAGCCCTCCTTGACGAGCAATGGGATGAGCCCGCAGTGGTCGAGATGCGCGTGCGTGAGCAGCATCGCGTCGAGTGCCGCCGGATCGTGCGCGAAGGGCAGCCGGTTGCGTTCGGAGTCGCGCGGGCCGCCCTGGAACATGCCGCAGTCGACGAGCACGCGCGCCCGCGCCGTGGTCAGCAGGAACTGTGACCCGGTGACCGTGGTCGCGGCGCCCAGGAAGGCCAGCTTCATGCCACGCCCTCTGCCGGCACCGGCTCGGCGTCGACGGCCACGCGCCGGCGCATCACCCGGCCGTCGCGGTCGAAGACCCGCAGCGACGCCTGCACGATGGGCCCGATGCCCACGGCGAAGAGCACGGTGCCGATACCGATGGTGCCCCCCAGCAGCCAGCCGGCCACCAGCACGGTCATCTCGAGGCCGGTCCTGGCCCGGGCGATGCTCCAGCCGAAACGGTGGTGCAGGCCGGTCATCAGGCCATCCCGTGGCCCGGCGCCGAGGTCCGCGCCGAGATACACACCCGAGCTGACGCCGATGAGCAGGAGCCCGCCCACCAGTTCGCCGAAGCGGACGATGAGCTGGTCAGCCGCCGGGATGGGGAGCAGCGCCAGGCCGGCATTGGTGGCCACGCCGATGAGCACGAGGTTGATGAGTGTGCCCGGGCCGGGCCACTGCCGCAGCGGGATCCAACAGAGCAGGATGGGCACACCGGTGAGGATGCCGATGGTGCCCATGGGCATCCCCAGCCGGAAGCCCAGGCCCTGATTGAGCACCTCCCAGGGCCCCAGTCCGAAATCCGAGCGGGCCATCATGGCGATCCCGAGGCCGAAGCCGACGAGGCCGATCAGCAGTCCGGGCAGACGGCGGACGGCCCCCAGCGACCAGCGTGTGCGCACGTCGGCATGCTACCCGGCGCGGTCCCATCTCGGGCGGCAGGCGCTACGCTGGTCTGGACGGCGTTCGGCGCGCAATGGAGGGAGCGAGGCATGCGTCTGCTCGAGGGCAAGAAGGCACTGATCTTCGGCGTGGCCAACGATCACTCGATCGCCTGGGGCATCGCGCGGGCCTTCCACGACGAGGGCGCCAGCGTCGGCTTCAGCTCCGTGGACGCGTTGCTGGAGAAGCGCGTCCGCCCGCTCGCCACATCAATCGGGGCCACCTTCGTCGAGCCCTGCGACGTCCAGCAGGACGCCGACATCGCACGTGTCTTCTCGCGCTGGGAAGCCGCCGAAGGTCGCCTCGACGTGCTCGTCCATGCGCTCGCCTACGCCCGCCGTGAAGACCTCGAGGGCGGCTTCCTGGGCACTACCCGCGATGGCTTCGCGCTGGCCCTCGACGTGAGCGCCTATTCGCTGGTGGCCCTCACGCGCGCCGCGTTACCGCTGATGTCGGCCGGTGGCTCGGTACTCACGCTCTCGTACTACGGTTCCGAGAAGGTCGTCGCGCACTACAACGTGATGGGCGTCGCCAAGGCCGCGCTCGAGGCGAGCGTACGCTACCTCGCTGCCGAGGTGGGGCCGCGGGGCGTCCGCATCAACGCCATCAGCGCCGGACCGGTGCGCACCCTGGCCGCCTCCGGCATCGCCGGCTTCAAGGGGCTCTACGGGGAGTTCCGGGAGGTCGCACCGCTGCGTCGCAACATCACCGCCGCGGATGTGGCCGGAGCCGCCGTCTACCTGGCCAGCGATCTTGGGGCGGGCGTCACCGGCGAGGTGCATCACGTCGACGCCGGCTTCCACGTGCTGGGTGTGCCGACGCGCCAGGACTGAGCCGGGCACAACGAATTGCCCGAAGGAACCGCCGCTCCGTCGACGCTCGGCCGATCCACCATTGCTGGCGTTCCGCCCGCTCGTCCCCCTTCGCCTTGCGGCTCCGGGGTTCAGGTGCGAGGCCCCTTCGGGCAAGACCTAATCTACGCGCCGGGCTGTGGCGTGTCCATAGCGGTTATCCACGAGTTTGGGGCCGCTTTCGGAGTTATCCACGGTGCGTCCCCGAACTGGGCGTGGCAGGGGTTTCGTCCCTGGGTCCGGGCGTCGGGCGACCGGGCGCAGACCGTGCCACCATGCAACCGTGCGCATCCCCGATCTCGGTCGCGATGGGCAGGGCTGGGTGGTCCTGCAAGTCGTGTTCATCGTCGCCATCGCTGTCGCCGGCGTGGCAGATCCCGCCTGGGGCGGTGCACTCGGAGCGGTCACCAACGGTCTGGGGGCAGCCTTCGTGGTGGTCGGCGGACTGCTCGCGTTCATGGGGTCCCGCGCCCTGGGCTCGTCCTTCTCACCCCACCCGCGCCCGGTTGCCGGAGGACGGCTGGTCCAGACCGGCATCTACGGCGGCGTGCGGCACCCGATCTACGGAGGCCTGATGCTTGGTGCATTCGGCTGGGGCCTGTTCGTGGCCAGCCTGATCGCGCTCGCTCTCGCCGTCGGCCTGGTCGGCGTATTCGTCATGAAGTCGATGCGCGAGGAGGCCTGGTTGGCCGAGCGTTACCCCGGGTACGACGAGTACCGGCAGCGGACGAACCGCTTCTTTCCGCCCTTCTTCAGCGCCAAGCCGGCGCCGTGATGGCGTCCCCGACCCCTCCCATCTTCGATCCGGAGGCTGCGCTGCCCGGCGCGCCGGATCCCTGGCGGGGCTCGACCATGCCGCCGTCGCGGCCGGGCCCGCCCTGGCTGATGACCGAGATGATCGCGGCCGAGCCCGCCCTCGCCGGACGCCTCTTGCGACGACTGGCCGCGGACGATGGTCCGGCCGCTGGCCTCGCCGCCGAGATCCTCGCCGTGGCCGCGGCCGGCGATCCCATCCGCGTCGTCGGGTGCGGCACCAGTGAGCACGCCGCGCAGGCCAGCGCGCTCATCCTTGGGCACGCTCTGCTACGAGGTCGAAGCGATGTTGCGCCGATCGAGGCCGTGCAGGCCTTCGAGGCGGCGCTCGCGCCCCAGCAGGGCGGCCTGGTCATCGGCATCTCCCATGAGGGCGGCACGTGGGCCACCAATCGTGCGCTGGAGGCGGCGCGCGCGGCCGGTTCGCGCACCGCGCTCGTGACCGTCGGTGGCGGGTCGCCGGGGGCCGCCCTCGTCGATCGCGTCGTGACCACCGACGAGATGGATCAGAGCTGGTGTCACACCGTGGGCTACCTGTCGCCGCTGCTGACCGCAACGGCCGTGGCCGGGCACTTGCGTGGTCGCCAGCCGGAACCCGACGCCGTGCGTGCTGCGCTCGCCGACGGTGCGACAGGCGCCGCACGGGCGGAAGTCGGCGCCACGAGCCTGGCTGCGTCGGTGCATCTGCTGGTCATCGCCTCGGGCGCCGACCGGCCAGCCGCGCGAGAGCTGGCGCTCAAGGTGGAGGAGGCGACCTGGCTGCCGACCACGATGCGCGACCTCGAGACATTCCTGCACGGTCACCTGCCGGCGACCGGCCCGGAGTCCGGCCTCGTGCTGATACTGACAGACGCCGACGGCCTCGAGGCGCGTGCCGAGCGCGCCGCGGAGGCGCTCGCCGCGGCGCGCTCGGTCGGCCTGCGCGCCATGGCCATCCTGAGCGATGCCGCCCATGCCCTCCTGCTCGACGCGCCGACGCCGGCCGGTCGGATGCGCGCTGCGCCCCCGGCTGGCCTGGATGGCCCTGCGGCGGCTCTGCTCGCCAGCGTCGTGCCACTGCAGCTGCTCACCGAGCGGCTGGCCCGCGTCCGCGGAACCAACCCCGATCCCATCCGGCGCGATCAGGCCGCCTGGCTTGAGGCGGGACAGCGCCACCGCTGAAGGGGGCCGATCAGGACGCCGCGGGATCCTCGCTGGCCGGCGCAACGCTCGCGGCGAGGATGCCGCCGAGGACGCGCATGAACGCGTCGCGGTCGGATTCGGGGATGGCGGCCAGGAAGTGCTCGTCGATGCCGCGCAGGTGGGTCGGAGAGGCATCTCGCAGGCGCCGCAGGCCCGTCTCGGTGAGGGCCGCAAAGGCGCCGCGCGCGTCAGTCGGACAGGCCTGCCGCTCCACGTAGCCGTACGCCGCGAGACGGTCGACCAGCCGGCTGATGCCGCTCCGGGTGAGCACCATGCGATCCGCGAGCTCGCTCATGCGCAGGCGCCGGCGGCCGGCAAGGGCGAGTTGCACGAGCGCGTCATAGTCGGCCAGCGAGAGCGCCTGGTCGGCCTGCAGCTCGGCCTCGAGCGTGCGGTAGACCGCGGCGTGGGCGCGGATGAAGGCGATCCAGGGCACCAGCCGGGCGTCGATGGGCGCGGCGACCCGTTCGGCGGCGGAGTTCGCGATGCGGGGCGCCGCTTGAGTGGTCATCCGGATCGATGATAGCCGCCCTGGCCGATGGTTGACCGGGCAATCGTCGCGGCTGCCGGTTCACGTACCACGCTATCGCCCCGTCGTAGGTCTCGGCCGTCGAGGCCGCTTGGCTGGTGGCGGTCCAGGCGCCCGTAGACGTCGAAGAACCATCGCCGGAGGCACCGGCACGGGCGCCGCGATGGGCGGTCCCGATGTGTCAGCTGAGGCTGAGGCTGCGTCCGCAGCTCGTAGCTCGTTCAGTGCCTCGTCGACCGAAGCGACGCCGTCCCCGGCCAGTCGCTCCGCCAGCCGCGACAGAAGCCCCTCCCCGTCGTCGACGATGCGCCAGTCGAGCAGGATGCGGCGCTCGTAGGCGTGCAGCTCGAACTCCAGACCGCGCTCGTGGATGGCGGCGCACGAGCGCAGCAGTTCCAGGCCGCTGACCTGATCTCGGAACACGGCCCAGCTAGCCTTTGCGCGTGGCAGCCCGAGCGCGCTGGCCAGCGTTTCCGATCGTCCCGGTCCGCCATCGCCACCCTGTGCGGCGAACGGCGCGCTGTCGCGGATCACGCCGCGCGCCTCGGCGTAACGGGCATGGACGAGCACCAGCGCGCGCTCCTCGCCGCGTCGATTGGTGAAGGCGTAAACGTCGTCGTTCACCGCGCCATCGGGCGTCACCAGGTCGAAGAGGCGAAAGTCGCGCACCTCGGCGAACAGGCCGCGACGCCGCAGCAGGGGAAAGATCTCGCGTTCGTGGCGCTCGACGAGTACTGCATCGGGCTGCTCGTCCCAGCGGGCGCGGCGGAACTCCATGCCGTACTTCTCCGCGTAGCCTTCGATCTGGCCATGCGCGAACATGGGCAGGCCGGGCAGCGTCACCAGCAACGTGGCCGCGCAGAAGTAGCGGTCATCGTGACCGAACTGATCGATCGCGGTGCGCTCGTCGGGGTTGCTCAGGAAGTTCACGAAACGCTTCAGGACCTCGCGGTCGAAGGACAGCGTCTCCTTGATCAGGGCGCGGTACTCGGCGTTGCGCTCGTCGCGCAGCATGTGCATGAAGGCGCTGTTGTAGACGCGATGCATGCCCAGCGTGCGCACGAAGTAGCCCTCGAGCATCCAGAACGCCTCGGCCAGCAAGAGCGTGTCAGGGGCCTCGACAGCGACTCGATCGACCACCTCGCGCCAGAACTCCACCGGCATCGCGAGTTCGAAGGCGGCCCTCGAGAGGCCTTGCCCGACGCGGGTCGGGACGGCGTCGCCGCCTCCACCGGGTGGTGGGTACCAGAGTCGCTGGATGTGCCGTCGGGCGAGCGTCATGGCGGCGTCGAAGCGGATGATCGGTGAGCGCCGCGCGACCTCGAGGATGGTGGCGATGACCGCCTCGCGCACCTCGGGCTTGAGGAAATCGAGCTGCGCGGTGTCATTCCAGGGCATGCTCGTGCCGTCATTGCCGTGGTAGATGTAGCGCGTCTCGCCCGTGCTCCGATCCACCCGCTGGAACACGACGGCCGCATCGCTCTGGTCCCAGTAACCATCCTCGAGCCGGATGCTGACGCGCTCGTCGTGCGACAGGTCGGGGCCGGTGAAGCGATAGGACGGGAAGGGCGGCTCCGACAGCGCCAGGAAGCGCTCCGGGTGCTCGACGACCCAGCGTGAATCGAGACCCATGTGGTTGGGCACCATGTCGCTCGACAGGCGAACGCCGTGTCGCAGTGCGCGTTCACGCAAGTCTGCCAGCCCGGCCTCGCCGCCCAACTCGTCGGCGATGCGGTAATCATCGAGGGCGTAGGCCGAGGCGGCGGCGTCGGCATCGCCGCGGCGCTGCTTGATCTCCGCCGAGGCAGGGCTGCGCTGCCACAGCCCGATCAACCAGAGCCCGTTGATGCCGCGCCGAGCGAGGGTCGCCAGCTCCTCGTCAGGGATCGCGTCAAGGGTCCGGATCTGCCGTCCGTAGGCGCGGGTGAGCTGGTCGAGCCAGACATGGGTGGCCTTCGCGATGAGCACCACGCCGGGCATCCAGTCGCGGTCGGGCGAGAACGCCTTGGCGTCGGGGTCGCCTTCGCGGACGCGGATGCCGATGGCCTCGGACACACCGGCTGCGGCGCCGAGGCGGGCGAGTCCGCGCAGGAGCGCGGCATGGTCCTGCTCCGCCAGCACGTCGAGCGCCAGCTGCAGGTCATCGAGGAGGTCGCCAAGGGCATCGCCCCACCGGTCACGGATGAGACGGATCTGGCCAGCCAGCGAGTGTGGTGCCTCGCGTGCCGGCGCCGAGAGCAACTCCAGCAGGTCCGCTGGCGCAGCCTGCCCCCCAGGTACATCCGTCGGGGTCCGTGTCAGCTGCGCCGTGAAGGCGTCCATTACCCGCCGCGTGGCGGGCGCATCCGGCGCGCCGTCGTCGAAAAGCGGTCGGAACGGGGTCAGCGCGGGGTTTTCCTCGGCCAGCCGCCGCAGCAGCAGCTCCTCGAGCGCGGCCGCGCGACCCTCGGCGTCGTCGAGTTCCCGGGCCGGCGGGGTCTCGCCGCGGTAGGCGGTCGAGGTCGGGTAGCGCGTCACGAACGGCCCGAGGCCGGAGCGCAGGCGTCGCCGGCCCAGTTCGGCCTCCAGTCCGGATGCGGCACGGCCGATCGCCCCACGTGGGCCCGGACCGCCCACCGCCTCGGCGAGTCGGTGCATGGCCTCGTGCAGCAGGCCGGCCGCGAGCAACTCGCCCGGATCCACGCCCATGCGCAGCGCCTGGCGCCGGACGGCGGGCAGATCTACCTGCATCTTCTGGCCCTCGACCGCGAACAGCACGTCGGTGATGCCATACCGGTCGCGGGCGGCACGGGCGATGCGGTATTCGTGGGCGGGCATGGGCCCGACTCTACCTGTCCCGGGTCAGGGGTCCCGCCATCGCCTCAGGCACCGGCGTCGGAGGCGGCAGCGGAGAGGTTGGCGAGGTCCTCACGGAGTCGTGCGGGCGCTGGCCACCGCTCGGGCGCCTCGACCTCGATGGGCATTCGCCGGTAAGCCATGCCTAGCTCTCAAGCGCGGCGATCTTGTCCACGCGTCGCTGGTGTCGTCCACCCGCGAAGGTGCCGCCCAGAAAGGCGTCCACGCACGCGCGCGCGACCTCGGCGCCGACGATGCGGGCGCCCATGGCCAGCACGTTGGCGTCGTTATGCTCGCGGCCCAGCCGCGCCGTCACGGGGTCGGCGGCCTCGACGCAGCGGATGCCGGGCACCTTGTTGGCCACGATGGCCTCGCCCGTGCCGCTGCCGCCGAGCACGATGCCGAGCGCGCAGTCGCCGCTTGCCACTGCGCGCGCCGCCGGGGCGATGAGATCCGGATAGTCCACCGGCTCGGTCGAGTCGGTCCCGAAGTCGACCGGCTCATGGCCCGCCGCCCGCAGCCAGTCGATCACCTCGCCCTTGAGGGCGAAGCCGGCGTGATCAGACGCGACGGCGATGCGCATACGCGGACCCTATCACCGTCACTCGGCGCGGCGCATCGGTCCGGTGCCACGATCGGATCGTGCCTCGGCGGCCCGGATGCGCGATTCGACGAGGACCGCGCAGGCCTCCTCGACGTCGTCGGTGACCTTGAGCATGTCGATATCGGGAAGGTCGATGTTGCCCTCACGGGCGACCGGGTCGGCCAGCCAACCCAGCAAGCCCCGCCAGTAGGCGGAGCCGAAGAGGACGATCGGGAAGTGCTCGATCTTGCCCGTCTGGACGAGCGTCAGCGACTCGAACAGCTCGTCCAGCGTGCCGAAGCCGCCCGGGAAGATGACGAACCCCTGCGCGTACTTCACGAACATGACCTTGCGCACGAAGAAATAACGGAAGCGGACGTCGAGGTCGAGGTAGGGGTTCGACGCCTGCTCGTGCGGCAACTCGATCGAGCAGCCCACGGAAACGCCGCCGGCTCGCTGGGCGCCGCGATTGGCGGCCTCCATGATGCCCGGGCCGCCGCCGGTGATGACCGTGAAGCCGTGCTCCGCCAACCGTGCCCCGAGGCGTTCGGCCGCGTCGAAATACGGATCGCCAGCCACTGTGCGCGCCGAGCCGAAAACGGTCACCGCGGGTCCCAGATGCGCCAGGGCGTCGAAGCCCTCGACGAACTCGCCGGTGATGCGCAGGGCCCGCCAGGCGTCGGTCCCGAGGAAGGTCGTGTCGGCGTAGGGTGCGGGTTGCAGCAGCCGGCGATCCTCGGTCGGTCGAGGACGGCGAATGCGTTCGTCGCTCATGGCCGCAGCATACCTCGCTGCCGGGGCGCGACGGTTCGCCAGGGGCCATGGTCGGGTCGGGCCCATATACTGGGTGGGAGTATCATGAGCACGCCCACCGCTGGGCGGTACGTAGGAGGCATCGTCAACACCATGGCCATCGCGATCGACCCGGTCTGCGGCATGAGCGTCGAGACGGAGGGCGCCAAGCTGACCCTCGAATACGAGGGCACGACGTACTACTTCTGTGGCAAGGGCTGCCTGCTCGAGTTCAAGGACGACCCGGAGCGTTTTCTCGCTGCGGACCACAAGCCGTCCATGTGACGGGACGGCGCCGGGACGCTGGTAAGCGAGCGGTAAGTCCAGATCGATCGCGTGATGAGCGCCGCCCCCTAGGGTGAGCTTCGGCTCTTCCGATCGGCGGTCGAGCGCCACGTGCAGATCGAGGTCCACGCCCCCATGCCCGACATGACCCTGACCGCCCTCATCCTCGGCCGCGCCTTCGCGCTGCTCCTTGTGGTCGGCCTCCTGCTGGGCCTCCTGGCGGCGATCTTCGCCGGCCTCGATCCGGCGGTCTCGCACCAGGTGGGCAGCTGGCGCTGGCAACCCGCGCTGACCGTTCGCGCCGCCTGAGCGGGGCGCGTCAGCGGACGGCGGTCGTGCGCGCCGGGCCAGCCACCAGATCGCCACCCGCCACCCGCGAGGCGATGTAGACCGGGATCGCCGACAACAGGATGGCGACAACGCCGGCGACGTTGACCACCGGCACCTGGTTCGCCAGTCGGAAGCTCTGGAAGATCCAGATGGGTAGCGTTTTCACGCCGCCGGACGTGAAGATGGTCACGATGACTTCGTCGAAGGACAGCGCGAAGGCCAAGAGGGCTCCGGCCACCAAGGACGTGCGCACGGCTGGGAAGGTCACATGGCGGAACGTCTGGAACGAATCCGCGCCCAGGTCGGCGGAAGCCTCCTCGTATGTGCGAGCGGTGCGTCGAAGCCGGGCGATAGCGTTGTTGTAGACCAGCACGATGCAGAACGTGGCATGCCCGATGACGATCGTCGGGTAGCCCAGCGGAATGTCGAGCTGCGCGAACGTGGCGCTGAGGGCGATGCCGGTGATGATGCCCGGCAGGGCGATGGGGAATATGACCGCAAAGGAGACGGCCTCGCGGCCGAAGAAGTGATGGCGGCTCACGGCCAATGAAGCCAGCGTGCCTAGGATCAAGGCGATGACGGTGGCGCCGATGCCGGCCCCGATCGAGGTCAGGAAGGCCTGCTGGAGGCCCGTGTTCTGGAATGCCTCCAGGTACCATCGGAAGGAGAGCCCGACAGGCGGCCAGACGGTGGTCGTGCCAGCGTTGAGCGAGTACACGAAGACCAGCACGATGGGCGCATAGATGAAGCCGAGAACGGCGATGGTGGCCATCCTCAGGGCGATGCGCGCCGCCCGTTCGCCGCTCATCACAGAGCCTCGAACGCGCCCAGCTTCCGGGCCATGACCAGGTAGACGACCACGATGCTCAGCGGCACGAGCGCGAAGGCGGAGGCCAACGGCAGGTTCCCGCCCGCCCCGACGTTGGCAAAGATGAGGTTGCCGATGAACTGCGTGGTCGAGACCAGCTGCGGGGCGATGTAGTCCCCGAGCGTCAGGCTGAAGGTGAAGATCGAGCCGGCCACCACGGCCGGAAGAGCAAGCGGAAGGACTACCCGCCGGAAGGTCATCCAGGAGCGGCCACCGAGGTCGGACGACGCCTCGAAGAGGGAGTTGGGGATCCGCTCCAGGCCGGCGTAGATGGGCAGGATCATGTACGGCAGCCAGAGATAGGTGAAGACCAGCCAGACGGCCAGGTCTCCCTGCCCGGGGCCGCGCAGGCCGAGCGGCGCGAGCGCCCAATTGAGGACACCCTCGTTGGCCAGGATCAGGCGCCACGAGTAGACCTTGATGAGGTAGCTGGCCAAGAGGGGCAGGAGCACCAGCACGACCAGCAGGTTGCGTCGCCGCGGCGACGCAACGCGTGCCATGTAGTAGGCGATCGGGAAGGCCAGCACGGCACAGGAGATGGTCACGGCCGCGGCCGTCAGCGCCGTGCGCAGGGTGACCTGGGGATAGGGATCCCGGGTCAGGCTCAGGAAGTTCTCGAGCGTGGGCTGGTAGATGATGCGGCCCGTGAAGGCGTCACGCGAAAAGAACGCGTTGAGGAAGAGGAAGAAGAGGGAACCGAGGTAGAGCACTCCGAGCCAGCCCGCCGGCCCGATCAGCGTCAGGCCCAATCGTAGACGCGGCCGACGATGCAGCCAGCCGGAAAGGCGTCGGGTCATGCTGGGCGCCGGGCGGGGGCTGCGAGTCGCGAGGTCCGTGATGCGCTCCGGTCCACTATCGGTGAAGGCCCGAGCTCGCGACGTGCAAACCCGGGCCCGTGGTTACGATCGATCTCGGGTGATCAGCCCTTGATCTTGATCCAAGCCTCGATCCATTTGTCGAAGCCGACGCACTTCACGTCGGTCCGGCCGTCGATACAGGCCACTTCGGGCGTCGTCCAGTAGTAGACGTCCTTCCAGAAGTCGTCCTCGGCGGCGTGGAACAGCGCGCAATGGTCGGCCATGGTGGTGGTCACGGAAATGGTCGGCGTGAACTCCGCCGGCGTGAGCGTGCACGACTTGGAGTTCGCCGGAGCCTCACCGAAATAGTCGGCGATAGCTGCGTTGGTCACCGGCGAGACGATGTGGTTGATGAACATATAGGCGCAGTTGGGGTGCTTCGTCTTGGAGTTGATCATCCACGTGTCGGACCACCCCGTTGAGCCCTCCGCGGGCTTGATGGCTTCGACTTCGGTCGCCGGATCGCCGCTCCGCAGCAGGTTCGCATTGATCTGCCAGGTCGTCCCGATGGTCGCGTCGCCCTGGGCAAACGCCTCGATCTGCTTGGTGTAGTCGACCCAGTGCTGACTGACCATCGGCCGCTGCACCGTAAGCAGTGCCACGGCAGCATCGAACTGCTTCTGGTCAAGCGCGTACGGGTTGGTGATGCCCAGTTCCGGCTTGCTCTTCATCAGCACCACGGCCGCGTCGGCGATGTAGATCGGCGCGTCGTAGACGGACACCTTGCCGGCGAAGGGCTGGCTCGGGTCGAACATGACGGCCCACTTGGTCGGCGCCGGGGTGACCTTGTCGGGTCGCCACATGAGCAGGTTGGCGCCACGTCCGTGGGGGATCCCGTAGTGGACGCCATTGAACGTGTTCCACGGCCGGTCCTTGAGAGCCGGAAAGATGTCCGCGTAATTCGGCACCAGAGCGACATTCACAGGCTGGACGTAGCCGCCCGTGGCCAGCCGCTTGGCGGCATCGCCCGAGGCGGAGATGACATCGAATTGCTCAGGCGTCGCGGTCATCGCCGCATAGGCTTCGTCCGATGTGCCGAAGACCTTGGCGGTCACTTTGCAGCCCGACTCCTTCTCGAATTGGGTGACCCAGTCGTACTCCTTGTAGGTCGAGCCGTTCTCAACGTAGCCGGCCCAGTTCAGCGAGGTGACGGCGCCCTCGCCGGCGCCCAGCGCCGTGATCATGCTGGGTGAGGGCGATCCGCCCGCGCCACTGCCACAGGCGCCGATGAGCAGCGCCGCTGAGGCGGCCATTCCGAAGAACCTTCGATGGATCATGCGCGTCGTTCCTCCTCTAGCCCGAGCGGCCCATCTGCGATGGACCGGCAATGATGGCGCTTCCACACCAGCCGGACGACGCGGCCACGTGCCGCGAGCACCTCGCTCGACGAAGTGCGCAGGTTCTGCTGCGTGACGACCAATTCTGCGCCCGCATCGAGGGCAACGATATACCGCGTGTCGGGGCCGATGTATACCACTTCGGCGATGCGTCCCAGTGAGCTCAGCTCGTCGGATCCGACGGCATCGGTCGGCTCGGCGAGGTGGATCTTCTCGGGGCGGATGGTGAAAAGGCCATCCTCCCCGACGATCGCCCGCGCCACATCGCCGCGCAGCAGGTTGGAGGTACCCACGAAACCGGCCACGAAGGCCGTCGCCGGCCGCTCATAGACATCCGCCGGAGCGCCGACCTGTTCGATCCGACCGCGGTTGAAGACGGCCAGTCGATCGCTCATCGTGAGCGCCTCGGCCTGATCGTGGGTGACGTAGATGAAGGTGATGCCCACCTCCTGCTGGATCCGTTTCAGCTCGAACTGCATCTCCTCGCGGAGCTTCAGGTCGAGAGCGCCGAGAGGCTCATCCAGGAGCAGGACTCGAGGCCGATTGATGAGCGCCCGGGCGAGGGCCACGCGCTGTCGCTGGCCGCCCGACAGTTGCGATGGCTTCCGATGGTCGAGGCCCTCGAGGCGCACCATGCGCAGGGCTTCCTTGACGCGCAATGCCCGAGCTTCACGCGGAACCTTCCGCACCATCAGGCTGTAGGCCACGTTGTCGCCGACGTCCATGTGCGGGAAGAGGGCATAGTCCTGGAAGACGGTGTTGACGTCGCGCTCGTAGGGCGGTCGGGAGGAAACGTCCTCGCCGTCGAGCAGGATTCGGCCCGACGTTGGCAGCTCGAACCCGGCGATCATGCGCAGGGTCGTCGTCTTGCCCGAGCCCGACGGCCCCAGCATCGAGAAGAACTCGCCTTCGCCGATCTCGAGGTCGATGCCGGCCACGGCCTCGACGTCGCCGAAGGTCTTGCGCACGCCTTCAAGGCGGACAGCGACCGGTCGGCTCGAGGTGCGCTCGGCGGCGGCCGGCGCCTCGGCGCTTGCTGCTTGCACGTGACTCCTGCGATCGACGACGGGGCGCAGACGCGACCATGCCCGCCGCTCGCTCCCGGTCGGATGCGGTGACATCGCGAGAGGGCGGGCCCGCCCGAACTGTGCGGCCTTGGCGCGTGCGATGTCAAGCCGAGGATGCCCACCGGCGCGATCTTCGGCAGGCGCTAGAGTCGGCGCGCCGATGCTGATGCCCCGCCGCTTCGAAGTGCGCGACTACCGCCGCCGCAGACAGGCCACCGCCGGGCTGGCAGGTCTGGCCCTGGCGGCCTGTCTCTCGGCGGCGCCGACGAGCGACCCAGTCATCCCCGGCAGCGCCGAGGCGCCCCGTGCCATCAACGTGATCATGCGCGACTACCTGTTCGAACCCACCCCGCTGCGTCTGGTGCGTGGCGAGACGGTGCGCTTCACCGTCATCAACGCGGGTCTGCTGGCGCATGACTTCGTGCTTGGCGCCGCAGACGTCCAGACGGCCTGGGCTTCTGCCGAGGCGGTCTCCACCCCGCCAGCCTTCACTGCCACGCCGCCGCCCGCGAGCGTGCTGCCCGCGCTCGCCGGCCTGCGCATCTACCTTCTCACCGGGCAGTCGGCCAGCATCCTCTACGCGGTCCCACCGGCGGGCGACCTGCTGCTGGTCTGCCAGGTCCCCGGCCACGCGGCCCTTGGCATGGTCGGCGCGATCGCCGTCGTCGAGCCCTCGTCGCCGTAGCAGGTATATTGCAGACCGTGGCCGCACGTCGGGGCCCGATGGCAGGAGAGATGCGCCGAAGATGACCTATGTGATCACCGAACCCTGCATCGACCTGCTGGACTTGTCGTGCGTGGCCGTTTGCCCCGTTGATTGCATCCATTTCGAAAGCGGCGTCGATCGCAAGCTGTTCATCGAGCCGGACGAGTGCATCGACTGTGGCGCCTGCGAGCCGGAATGCCCGGTCAACGCCATCTTCCCCGAGGATTCGCTGCCTGCCGACCAGGTTCGGTACACCGAGGTCGATGCGCTGTGGTTCCGCGACAAGGCGGCTGCGCGCTCGATGGTCGACGAGTGGAAGCCCGCCTGACCGACTGAGGGCATCGGGTTGCTGGCCGAGATCGTGGACCTCGATGGTTTCGTGGACCAGGCGCCACCCCGCGCCTGGATCCCGCTCGCCGTCTGAAGTCCGCGCGTCCGCGGTGCCCTTCCGCCCCGCCTTTGATTGCCTCTGGTGTGGCCGACAGTGGGCAACGCGAGCTCCCGACGATCTCGAGGGCTGGGCCCAGCTTTGTGCCGACTGCCTGGGCTCGGTCGGCGATAACGAATTCCGACGTGCCCGGCTGCGCGCAGGGCTCGCGGAGCGTGCCGCTGCCTCGGCACCGCTCGTGCCGCGACCGGTCGTGGCGAGTCCAGATCCCGATGCCGAGCTTCGCGCCTACTACGCGGCGCGCGCCGATGAGTACGACGACTGGTACCTGCGGCGCGGCCGCTTCTCACACGGTGCGATCGACGACCTGGCCTGGGTCATGGACCTCGACGCGGCCACGCTGTGGCTCGACGGCTTGCCGCTTGCCGGTGAGATCGTCGAGCTGGCGGCGGGCACAGGCTGGTGGTCGCCGCTGCTGGCGGGCAAGGGCGAGCTGTGGTGCTACGACGCCGTGTCGGACCCGCTGGAGCGGGCGCAGGCCCGGCTTGTGGCCCACAAGCTGCGCGCCCATCTCCACGTCCGCGACGCCTGGAGCGAACCGGACCGGGCCGTGGACGCGCTCTTCTGCGGCTTCTGGCTGAGCCACGTGCCCCGGACGCGATTGGTCGAGTTCCTGGCCCTCGCCCGGCGCTGGCTGAAGCCCGGGGGGCGTTTCGCCTTCATCGATTCCCGAGGCGATCCTGCGTCGGGCGCGGCCGGCAACGCGTGGGACGCCGCGACCGAGACGGCGACGCGCCGCCTGGACGACGGCCGCGAGTTCCACATCCCCAAGGCCTATCACGAGCCTTCAGACGTGGCAACGGCGCTGGCCACTGCCGGGTTCGTCGAGGTCAGCGTGGCGGCCACAGCGCGCTTCTTCCTGCTCGGCTCGGCGGTCGGCGGGTACTGAGTCCGAGGGGCCGGACATCGGAGGACTCTGGTGGATCGGGGCTCCACGGTGCGTCGCTATACTCGCCGCCTATGCCGCTGACCGACCGCTCGATCGCCACCATCGGATCGGGGGTCATGGCCGAGGCCATGATCGCCGGGCTGCTGCGCGGTGGCCAGGTCACGCCGGACCGCATCGTCGCCAGTCACCCGCGCGCCGAACGGCGTGCGCACCTGGAGCGTGACTACGGTATCCGCACCACGGACTCCAACGAGGCCGCGGTGGCCGGTGCTGACGTCGTGGTGCTGGCCATCAAGCCGCAGATGCTGCCGCGGGTGGGCCGCGAGCTGGCGCCGGCGCTGACCGATGCTCAGCTCGTTCTCAGCATCCTCGCAGGGGGCACGACCACGGCCCTCGCGAACGTGCTGCGGCACCGCAAGATCGTGCGCAGCATGCCCAACACGCCAGCACGTCTGGGCAAGGGCATGACGGTGTGGTACGCCACGCCCGAGGTCACGGCCGAGCAGCGCGAGCAGACGAGCACGCTCCTCCGCGCGCTCGGCGCCGAGCTCCAGGTCGACGATGAGAAGATGGTGAGCATGGCCACGGCGGTCAGCGGCACCGGCCCGACGTACGTCTTCCTGGTCATGGAGGCGCTCATCGACGCCGCCGTCCACCTCGGTTTCCCTCGCCACATCGCGCACGACCTGGTCATCGAGACGCTCGAGGGGAGCACCCTTTTCGCCAAGTCGAGCGGCATGCATCCGGCCGAGTTGCGGAACATGGTCACCTCACCCGGCGGCACCAGCGCGGCGGCGCTTCACGAGCTGGAATCGGGCCGCCTGCGCACGGTCCTCTCGGAGGCGGTCTGGGCCGCCTTCCGACGCACCGAAGAACTGGGCCGACAGCTCGAGGACGCCACCGCCCCAGACCCGGCTCGATATCGCACCGAATCGCGCTGAGCAGATGGGCGACCTCGCCGGCCTCGACCTGCGACGCACCCCCATCGCCGAGCTGCGCGAGGCACGCGGCTGGCGCAGTGCGGCACGCGACTTCTGGGCCGACGAGGCCGCCATGTGGGACCGCTTCACCGCGCAATGGGCGGATCTCGACGACGCGGCGTGGCTGGCACCGCTCGCCAAGTCCGACGCCGGCGGCCCCGACTGGACCCTCCTCGACCATGTCGCCCATCTCGCGGGATGGGCCGAGGTTGGCGCCGATTACATCGGCCGCGCCCGTGATGGTGGCGGGTGGCCGCGCGACGAAGACTTCGCGGGCGGCGACTTCGACCGCTTCAACGAGGACCAGCGCGCGGCATGGGTCGGGCGCACTCCGGCGGACGTCCGGGCCTGGGCGGTCGAGGCGCACCGGGGCCTGCTCGCCGTGGTCAGGCCTCTTCCGCTCGAGATGATCCGCGCCGAGGCCGCCTGGGGCTGGGTCTTCATGGTCCTGCATGGCCACCTGCTCGATCACCTGGGCACGCTCGAGCCGTGGCTGGCCAGCCGGGCCGGCGCCTGACCCACTCGAAGGCGGGCTCCGGATGGCAGCGCTTGACCATCGTCTTCGCCGCCGCCGGCTTCGTCGAAACGATCGGCTTCGGGCACTACATCACCTTCCTGCCCATCCTCGTTGGTAACCTCGGCGTGCCCGAGACGGACGTGGCCATCACGGTCGGCTTCCTCTCGGCGGCATCGCTCCTGTTCGGTCTGCCGCTGGTGCCGTTCTGGGGCGTCTGGGCCGACAAGTACAGCCGCAAGGCGATCGTCGTGCGCAGCGCCGTGGTGGAGGCAGCGTTGTTCATGACGCTTGTGTTCGTGGGCCAGATCTGGCAGCTCTTCCTGCTCGTTCCCCTCATCGGGCTCGTGCTGGGCAATACCGGCGTGATGCTCGCCGAACTGACCGAGCGCACCCCGCGAGAGCGCCTTGGGCTGGCCATCAGCCTGGTGGTCATGAGCGGGCCACTCGGTTTCACGGTTGGACCGGCGGTGGGCGGCTTCCTCGTCGACCGGTACGGCGTCCAGGCGCTTTTCCTCATCGACTTCGTCCTCACGCTCGGCGTCGTGGTCATGCTCATGCTGGCCTACCACGAGCGACGCGATCGACCGCGGGCGACCGATCCGGTGCTGCGGCTGGTGGGTCGCTCGCTGCGTGCCATCGTCCGATCGCCGCTGGCCCGGTCGATCTTCCTGGCCTACTTCTGCCTGCTGCTGGGGCAGCGCTTCCTGTTGCCCTACCTCGCCCTCTACGTCCAGGAGCTGCAGGGACCGGTGGGCCTGGCCACCCTCGTGGGCCTCGTGGCCGGGGGCTACGGCCTCGCTTCGGCGGGCGGCTCGCCCCTCGCCGGCGGGCTGGGCGATCGCTTCGGCTACCGGCGCGTCTTCGCCGTCGGCGTCGTGCTGGCTATGGTCTGCCTGGCCGCCGCCGCGGTGGTGCCGGGCATCCTGCCCTTTGCCGTCGTCTACGCCGGCTTCGGGGTCGGCTTCGCGGCGGCGACCGGCATGCTCTTCACGATGCTGGCCTCGGGGCTGCCCATCGACATCCGGTCGAGCGTGCTGAACCTCAGCCTGGCGCCGCTGTACGTGTCCGGCGTCATCGGCTCGCTGGCCTCAGCCGCCCTGATCGCCGCGACGGGCGGCGAGCTGCGCCCGATCTGGCTGGTGGCGGCGGCGGTGGTCGGCGTCGCCCTGGTGCCCATCGCCCGGATGCGGCCGACCAGCACTTAGGTCCGGGCCGCTGCCTCGGGCTACGATAGCCACGTGCGACGCACGGTGAGCCGATGATCCACCGCTTGCGCGAGCTGCCCGGCCGCCTGCTGCGCGTCCTCTTCATCTGGGCCTCGCGTCGACGCCGCCTCGCCGGCGTCGCGGCTCGCATGCCCCTCTCGCGACGGATCGTGGCCCGCTTCGTGGCCGGCGACACGCTGCCCGAGGCGCTCGACGCCTGTGAACGCCTCAAGGCGGCGGGCCTGCACACGACGCTCGACGTGCTGGGCGAGTCCGTCGGCTCGCCGGAGGGCGCCCGGTCCGCGGCCCAGCGCTACGTGGAGCTGCTGACGGCTCTCGCCGAGCGCGGCCTGGACGGCAACGTCAGCCTCAAGCTCTCGCAGATGGGCATGAACGTCGACGGCGCGTTCTGCCGCCAGAACTTCGCCCTCGTCGCGACCAAAGCCGCGGAGGTGGGTGCCTTCGTGCGCGTCGACATGGAGGACCACACCAGGACCGACACGACGCTGGCGATCGTCCGCGAACAGCGCGCTCAGACGCCAGAGGTCGGCGTCGTCATCCAGAGCTACCTGCGCCGCAGCGCCGCCGACGTCGAGCGTCTCATCGCCGAGGGCACGCGTGTGCGCTTGTGCAAGGGCGCCTACGACGAGCCGGCGAGCGTGGCCTTCGCCAGCAAGGCGGAGGTCGACGCCAGCTTCCGCGGTCTCATGGAGCGCCTGCTGCGGGCCGGCACCTACCCGGCCCTGGCCACGCACGACCCGCGCCTCATCGCGGCTGCCTGTGACCTGGCGCGGCGGGAGGGCATCGCGCCCTCGCGCTTCGAGTTCCAGATGCTCTACGGAATCCGGCGCGATCTGCAGGCCGACCTCGTGCGCGACGGGTGGACGGTGCGCGTCTACGTGCCCTTCGGGGGCGAGTGGTATCCCTACTTCATGCGCCGACTGGCCGAGCGGCCGGCGAACGTGGTCTTCCTGCTACGCGCCGTGCTGCGCGAGGGTCGCTAGCCGGCCAGCTCGTCGAGTTGCGTGGCGTGCTCCTCGAGGTGGTCCACGATGAAGCGTTCGACCATGGCCGACACGGTCATAGGGCCACGGACCAGGTGGGCACCGAGCGCGCTCCAGTCGTGCAGCGAGAACGCGGCGCAGAGGGCACGCGCCGCGGCGATGCCGGCGCGGACGTCGGCCAGCAGCGCGGCGGGGTCGTCGCGGCGACGGGCCTCGATGGCCGCGGCGCGCGAGGGATCCGCCTTCGTCCGCCCGAACGGGATCGGCTCGGCCGCCCCGGCGGCCCGCGCCGCCAGCAGGGTCCGGATCTGGCCGACCCAGTAGCCGGGGAACTCGGCCAGATGGGCCCAGACCTGGCCCGCCTCCCAGCGCTCGCCCGTGCCCTCGTCGGCGCGCGTCAGGCCGGGGCGTTCGGCGTCGGCATGGTTGGCGAGGCGGGTCTCGACGGCCTCGAGTCGGGCGAGCAGCAGCTGCGGATCGATCATCCGGGCAGTCTAGGGCCCACGACCAGGAATATCGAACCAATCGCGGCGGCGGGCGCTCATAGTTGGCGAAGCGCCCAGACGGGGCGCGCATCGCTGGAGCGCATGGGTGGATCGGTCGCTCGTCCTGGCGGCACGATCCGGGGACGAGGAGGCGTTCGCCTCCCTCGCCCGCGGCTCGGCGGATCGGCTCTTCGCCGTCGCGCATCGGATCCTGCGCGACATCGACCGGGCCGAGGACGCCGTGCAGCAGACCCTGATCACGGCCTGGCGCGAGCTTCCGGGGCTGCGCGAGGCCGAGCGCTTCGAGGCCTGGCTCCATCGCATCCTCGTCCACGCCTGCTACGCGGAAGCGCGGCGGGCGCGCAGCTGGAATCTCAACGTGCGGTCGCTCACGGTCGAAGGACCGGCGACCCGCGACACGACGCTCGACGTGGTCGTGCGCGACACCCTGGACCGCGGCTTCCGGCGACTGCCGCCGGAGCAGCGGGCCGTCTTCGTCTTCCACCACTACCTCGGCCTGACGCTTGGCGAGATCGCCGAGACCCTCGGCGTCCCGCTCGGCACGGTCAAGTCGAGGCTCCACTACGCGACCAACGCCCTCCGCGCCGCCATCGAGGCGGATGCCCGGACGGCAACTCCATCCTCGCGGGAGCGCATGGCATGAACCCCGACACCGACTTCGACCACCTCGCCCGCACCTGGCTGCAGGACGGGCCGACGGAGATGCCGGATCGCTCGCTTCAGGCCGCCCTCGACGAGGTCCACGTGACATCGCAGCGGCGCTTCGGCGCCGCCTGGAGGACCCTGCCCATGCACAGCAACGTCTGGCGGACGGCGGCTGCGGCCGCCTTCGCCCTGCTCATCATCGCCGCGGGGGCGTACCTCTTCGGGCGAGCCCCGGGCGGCACCGGCGGTCCGGGCCCGATCCCGAGCCCGTCACCGTCGCCACAGCCTTACCCGACGTCCGGCCTCGTCGCGCCGGGCACCTATCTCGTCCGGCCGCCTGACGCCCCGGCATACACCGTGACGATGCCGGCCGACTGGCAGGCTGGCGGGGAACCCGTCAAGAACGACGGCACGCCGGCCTCGCTCGCGCTGATGACATGGCGGGTCGGCAACGTCTCCGCCGATCCATGCCAGTGGGTCGGCAACCTGCTCAACCCACCGGTCGGGCCGACGGTTGACGATCTGGCCACCGCGCTAGCGAACCAGCCGCGGCGCAGCGCGACGACCCCGATGGACGTCTCGCTGGGCGGCTACAGCGGGAAGTATCTCGAGCTGACGGTGCCCATTGATCTCGACTTCGCGACGTGCTCACAGGACCCGGGCCAGGGCCCGACCTCGCCCCACTTCTTCGTCAGCTGGGTCGGCCTGACCACCGACGAAACGATGGGCTTCGCCCGTCCTGGGTCGCATGATCGGATCTGGATCCTCGATGTGAATGGCGTCCGCCTCTTGCTCGACGCCGTCGATTTCCCGGCGGCGACGGCACAGGATCGCGGCGAACTCCAGTCGATCATCGACTCGATCCACATCGAACCGATGGCTCCGACGCCTTCCCCGTCGACCAGCCCGTAGCCAGCGCCCCACGACAGCCCCGGCGGTCGTTCGTCGACTGTCGGGGCATCTTCGTGTCCACGCCATTGAACCTTTGCGCTCCGCCAGCAGACAGTAGGGTGTGAGCGCGGCCTGACGACCGCGCCGAAGGGAAAGGGATGGCGGTGGAGCGAGCGCTCGTGGAGCGAGCCGCGCATGGCGACCGGGAGGCGTTCGACGTGATCGCATCGGCCGTCGTGGACCGGCTCTTCGCCGTGGCGCGGCTCATCCTGCGCGACGCCGACCGCGCCGAGGACGCGGTCCAGGAGACGCTGGTGGCGTGCTGGCGCGACCTGCCCAGCAGCCGTCGCAGCCGTCGTGATCGTCGCCTTCAGGGCAGATGCCGGACGCCCGGATGCCCGCGTTCGATGGCAACCCGCCCATTTGGGGCGACCCGAGCACATGGCCGAAGATCGCCGTCGGCGACCAGCAGGGCTGGCTGTACTACGACGGGATCGTGGACGTCGCCAACAAGCTCGTCCAGGGCGGACATGGGTTCTTCCTGATCGTCATCGTCGACCGGCGCGCCTACGAGATTCCATCGACGGCGCCGTGGATCGACCGTACGTGGACTCCCTGCCGTCGACGTTCACCTTCGATCCGGCGTCGGCAATCGATCCGACCCCCTCGCCGTAGCCGAGACTCAGGCCAGCGACGCCCGCGCTGCGGAGACCGTGGCGCGGGCGCCGTCGCGTACCCAGCCGCCATCCGAACCGATGCCCAGGAAGCTGTAGCCGATGGCCACGTGGCGGGCCACGTCGGC
>Ga0315281_10001877_pt1 | contig 31229 bp, 35 predicted proteins | sample YL17G07_0_MG_FD_204540 | JGI IMG/M metagenome (GOLD analysis project Ga0315281, IMG submission 204540) | Sediment microbial communities from Yellowstone Lake, YNP, Wyoming, USA - YL17G07_0 | ecosystem: Environmental > Aquatic > Freshwater > Lake > Sediment | place: USA: Wyoming | collected...
CGCGCTTGGTGAGCGCGATGTCGGCCAGCACCTTGGGCATGCTGAGTTCGTCGAACTTCGGAATCTTGGCCTCGATGGTACGCAGCACCATGCCCACGCGCGATTGCTGCATGAACACGTTTACGCGGAAGCGCCCGATCTCCTGCGGCGAAATGGAGAAGTTGCATTCGTTGTGCGACTCGAATTGACGGCGCTGTTCCTCGGTCATGATGCCATAGGCGAAGGCGCGCGACTGGCTGGGATCGAGCGCCTGCTTGGTGACCGGCGTCACCTTGCCGTCGATCTTGATGGACGGTGGCACGCCTGCGGTGATGAACAGATCCGAGGCCTTCTTGTGGATCATCAACTTCAGGAGATCGCTGAAAACCATTTACTTTTTGCCTCCGCCGAGGGTCGCGCCCGCCATCATCATCCCGGCGCCGAAGGCATCCTTGTTGACCGCGTAGGTCGCCGCTTCGTCCCGGCTCACCAGGCGCTGGCGCACCATCTCGACCAGGCACTGGTCGAGGGTCTGCATACCGAGGCTCTGGCCGGTCTGGATCGACGAGTACATCTGCGCAACCTTGTTCTCGCGGATCAGGTTGCGGATCGCCGGCGTGCCGATCATGATCTCGTGCGCCGCCACCCGCCCGCCGCCGACCTTCTTGAGCAATGACTGCGAGATCACCGCGCGCAACGACTCGGACAGCATCGAACGCACCATGTCCTTTTCGGCGGCCGGAAAAACGTCGATGATACGGTCAATGGTCTTGGCGGCGGAACTGGTGTGCAGGGTGCCAAACACCAAGTGGCCGGTCTCGGCAGCGGTCAGTGCCAAACGAATGGTTTCAAGATCGCGCAACTCGCCGACCAGAATCACGTCCGGGTCTTCGCGCAGCGCCGAGCGCAGCGCGTTGTTGAAGCCAAGCGTGTCGCGTCCGACTTCGCGCTGGTTGATGAGGCAATTCTTGCTTTGGTGCACGAATTCGATCGGGTCTTCGACCGTCAGGATGTGTTCGTGGCGCGACTCGTTGACGTAGTTAACCATGGCCGCGAGCGTGGTGGACTTACCCGAGCCGGTCGGGCCGGTCACCAGCACAATACCGCGCGGCTGGTCGCAGAACTCCTTGAACACCGCCGGGCAACCGAGCTGTTCGAGGGTCAACACCTTGGAAGGAATGGTGCGGAACACCGCGCCCGGGCCACGATCCTGGTTGAAGGCGTTGACGCGGAAGCGCGCCAGGTTCGGGATCTCGAACGAGAAATCGCACTCGAGGAATTCCTCATACTCCTTCTGCTGCTTGTCGGACATAATGTCGTAGATCATGTTGTGGACGGTGCGGTCGTCCAGCGGATCCACGTTGATGCGTTTGACATCGCCGTCAATGCGTATGAGCGGCGGCAGACCCGCAGACAGGTGCAGGTCGGAGGCGTTCTGCTTGTAGGCAAACGCCAGCAGTTCAGCAATATCCATGATGGCTCCCAAGAGGAAAATCACCGCAGCCTCCATGAGGCTGGGTACTTTTCAAGTATAACGACCGAAAGTGCACAAACAAGGCCGCTCAACCCGCTGAATTGGCGTAATGTCCGGGGGAAGCGCCGAACCTCCCCCACTCTGTGCGAACGCAGGCTTTTGTGTCATCCTCAGGCTGTATCGCACGGCAACGTCTGAAAGATTCCGCATTCCATGACCTCAGCAACCATCGGATTTATCGGCGCCGGCAACATGGCGCGCAGCCTGGCCGGCGGCCTGCTCAATAGCGGCTGGGCGGCGGACCGCCTGCTGCTTTCCGACCCGGACGCCAACCAGCGGCAGGGTGCTGCGCAGGCGCTTGGGCTGAAAACCTGCGCCGACAATCGTGACCTCGCCGCCCAAGCCGAGGTGCTGGTATTGGCGGTGAAGCCACAGGTGCTGAAGGAAGTGGCCGAGGCGCTCGCCCCAACGGTACAGAAAAACAAGCCGCTCGTGATCTCGATCGCGGCCGGCGTGCGCGTGCATGATATTGAGCGTTGGCTGGGCGGCAGCTTATCGATTGTGCGCGCCATGCCCAACACGGCGGCACTCATCGGCAGCGGCGCCTCCGGCCTTTACGCCAACACGCGTGTCACCGAGACACAACGCGATACGGCTGAATCCATTTTGCGCGCCGTGGGCGTGGCCGTGTGGGTGCAGAACGAGGCCCTGATCGATACCGTCACGGCCATCTCCGGCAGCGGTCCGGCGTACTTCTTCCTGGTGATGGAAGTCCTGGAAAAGGCCGCGATCAAGCACGGCCTCGACCCCGCGACCGCGCGTCTGCTCACGCTGGAGACCGCCTACGGCGCCGCCAAGATGGCTCTCGAAAGCGGCGAAGAACCGTCGCAGTTGCGTACACGCGTGACCTCACCGGGCGGCACCACCGAGCAGGCGCTGCAGGTACTGGAGGCCGGGCAGATCGAGCGCATTTTCGATGACGCGGTGATCGCTGCCATGCGGCGCGCGCACGAACTCGCCGATCTGTTCGGTAAATAGGGTCACCAGGGGATACGCATGGACTACTTCACCAACGCCGGGCAGTTCCTGCTTAACGTTTTTTTTGGACTCTACATTTTCGCGGTGCTGCTGCGCTTCCTGCTGCAACTGGTGCGCGCCGATTTTTACAACCCGATCGCCCAGCTTCTGGTGGCCATTACCAACCCGCCGCTCAAGCCGCTGCGGCGTGCGATTCCGGGGCTGTACGGCATCGATCTCGCGTCGGTGGTGTTGCTCTTGCTACTCGAAATTATTTACCAGACGCTGCGTGCGACCTTGCTTAATCAACCGTTGCTGCCCGCGACCCTGCTCGTCAATGGCGTGTTCGATTTACTGCACAACACATTGAATATCTTCCTGTTCGGCATCCTGATCGTCGTGATCTTGAGTTGGCTCAATCCTTACCCCAATAGCTTAAGCCAGTTGCTCGGCCGGCTCACCGGGCCGGTGCTGCGTCCGGTACGCCAGATACTCCCGCCGTTTTCCGGGATCGATCTTTCACCCATGGTGGCGATGGTCGTCATAGTCCTGGCGCAGATGGCGCTGCCTTACCTTGAACGCAGCGCGCTCGATCTGCTGCACTGAAGCACCCGGCGCACGCAACCTGAACCGCCTCGTGAAAGAAGAATCCGCAGTGCTGAAGCAGCCGTTGTTCTGGGTCGGCATATTGTATTTCTCCCAGGGTTTTCCGCTGGGGCTCTTTTACGACGTCTTTCCGGTGCACTTCCGTCAGCAGGGCGTGGACCTGCGCGAGATCGGCTTTCTGTCGCTGCTCGGACTCGCCTGGACCATCAAGTTCCTGTGGGCGCCGGCCATCGATCATTATCGCCGGCACCGGCGCTGGATGTTCGGCGTCGATCTGGCAATGGGCGCGGTGATGGTCTATCTGTCCATGCAACACGGCTTCGGCCCGCCGGTCTGGATTGCGATTGCACTGTTCACGTTGCTGTCCGCCACCAACGATATCGCCATCGATGGCTACACCGTCGAGCTCCTCGGCAAAAAAAATCTGGGCCTGGCAAACGGCGTGCGCATCGCCATGTACCGCGTGGGCATGCTCGCAGCCGGCGCGATTCTGATTTTGAGCGACCTGCTCGGCTGGGGCGGCGCCTACCTGGTGGCAGCCGGGCTGCTGGTGCTGCTGGGCGCGGTCTGCCTGGCGGCGCCCAAGGAAATGGCTGTCAACGTGCGCAAGCCGCTCACCCTGCTGCACGAGTTTCGAAATATCTTTTTTCACCCGCGCGCCTTCGGCGTCGTATTGCTGTTCTTCCTCGGCACACTCTGGCTGGTGAACAACGCTACCCACTGGTCGCAGACCGCACCGAATTTCTGGTGGGTCGTGCTCGGCGTGTCCGGCCTGTTGCTTACCTTCAGTATTGTGCGCGACAGCCACGCGCTGCGCGGTGTACACAACACGGACAGCATGCTCACCCAAGGCCCGATGTTCGGCGCGCTCATGGAGATGTTGCAGCGCCCGGGTATTCTGCCGGTCATCGGCTTCGTGCTGATCTACAAGCTCGGTGATGCCTCGATGGGTTTCATGGTAAAGCCGTTCTGGGTGGATTCGGGTTTCACGCCCACACAGATCGGCCTGGTCTCGGTAAACATCGGCATCCTGCTCTCAATTCTTGGCGGCATCGCGGGTGGCTGGTTTACCGACCGCGTCGGCATTTTTCACTCGCTCTGGATCCTTGGGCTGGCACAGGCGGTCTCCAACCTGGGCTATGTGTGGGTAGCGCATGTAATTCCCCCGGCCACCGCCGGACTGCTGCCGTTGCCAGCGCACCAGGTGCTGATGTACGCGGCGAGCGCCACCGAATCATTCACCGGTGGCCTCGGCAGCGCCGCCTTTCTGGCCTTTCTCATGGCGATCGTCAACAAGCAACACTCGGCCACGGAGTACGCGCTGCTATCCTCGATCTTCGCGCTGTCGCGGCACGTGGCCGGTTACGCCAGCGGCTTCGGTGCACATTACATGGGCTACGCGCCATATTTTCTGCTTACCTTCTTTTTGGCGTTCCCGGCTTATTTTCTGCTGCCGTGGGTGAAGAAAATGCTCGGTGATGCCGGGCAGCGATAGCGCAAACAGACGAGAAATTGCAAGGCGTGTAAAGCCTGGACACACCGGCCGGAATCAGGCCCGTGTGGTGAAGAATTCAATCCTGTTTAGAAGAAATCGCTCCTAAGGAAGCTCTGAACAAGTTGTCATGTCGAGCGCAGCGAGAAATCTGCCGGCGATGAAAGTCTGGCGTCATCATCGCGTTATCAGATTTCTCCCTTCGGTCGAAATGACAATTACGAATTTGTTCAAAGCTTCCCTAACGCCGAAACACGCCGGCACCGGTTGGCGCCGCAGTCTGTTCATACTCGCGCGCGCGCCGTGCAACCGCAATCACGCTGCGTACCTTGCCGAGCAGCTCTTGCGTATTAAATGGCTTGGCGAGGAACCCCTTGGCACCGAGACGCGTGCCCCAGATCTGATCCGAAACACGCTCAGTGCCGCTCATCATAATAATCGGGATGGCGGCGGTTTGCGGGTCGTTGACCAGCGCGCGCGTGGCCTCGAAGCCATTCATGACCGGCATCACGACATCCATCAGAATAAGGTCCGGGCGCTGGCTTTTAGCCAGTGCAATGGCCTGAACACCATCGGAAGCGAAATAAGTAAGATAGCCGACGCGTTCCAGAATGAGTTGCAAGGCGCGCACCACGGTGCGTGAATCATCGACGATAAGAACCACGGCATCTGCGGCGGAAGCGCGCCGATCCACCGGCGCGGACTGCTCCGCTTTGTGCGCAATCATGCGCGCGAGGATTTCTCTGAGCGCGAGTTTTTCCATCTCCTGATCTCCCGGGTTTGGCCGCAGGAGGAAGCCGGACCCGTCCCGCCCTTCCCTCTGCGTGATACATACGGCTTAACTCTACTACAGCCTTGGGAAATACCCTACGGGCAGCCCACTCACTGGCCGGAGGCGATAGTCCGGATCGAGCCTTTCCGATAAAGGGTCGAATCCGTGGGACCGGCGCTAGAAGTCGTAATCGTAATCGATAATTAACGGCGCGTGGTCGGAGAAGCGCTTGTCCTTGTAGATGCGTTCCTGGCACGCCTTGCCCCCGATGCCGGGGGTAGCGATCTGGTAATCGATACGCCAACCCACATTCTTCGCCCAGGCCTGGCCGCGGTTCGACCACCAGGTGTACTGGTCCGGTTTGTCATTCAAGGTGCGGAACACATCCACCCAGCCGAGGTCGTCGAAAATCTGCGTAAGCCAGGCGCGCTCCCCGGGCAGGAAGCCGGAGTTTTTACGATTGCCGCGCCAGTTCTTGAGATCTATTTCCTTATGGGCAATATTCCAGTCGCCGCACAAAATGTACTCCCGCCCGTCACGCCGCAGTTGCTTCAGCCGCGGCAGGGTGTGCTGCATGAAACGAACCTTGGATTCCTGACGGGGCGGGCCGGCCGAGCCGGACGGCAAGTAGAGCGAAACGATACTGAGTTTTCCGAAATCGGCCTGCAGGTAGCGCCCTTCGTCGTCATGTTCCTTCGAGCCGAAACCGACATGCACTTTGTCGGGCGCGCGGCGCGTGTACAACGCCACCCCGGCATAGCCCTTCTTCTGCGCACAATTGAAGAACCCGAGGTAACCCTTGGGCGCGCGCATCGCAGGGGTGAGATCGGCCTGCTGCGCCCTGACCTCCTGCAGACACACAATATCGGCGTTCCGACGTTTCATCCAGTCGAAAAAGCCCTTGGATGCCGCCGCGCGGATGCCGTTCAGGTTAAGGGTGACGATGCGCATGAAAGCCGGCCCCGGCAGAATTTTCTCTTATATAATGAATATGGTAATTTTTGTGCTGCCTACTTGCCTTTAATCTGCCTACATTCAGGAGGCGCGATGCCGATGACCCGCTGGAAGGCCGCCGCTATTCATCTCGGCCTGAGCGCCATTCTCTATATCGTATTGCTCTACCTTATTGTGTTCTTCTGGTACCCGCAACCGTACTTTGCTGCGGACGGCGGCTGGGATGGGGTGAACCTCATCACCGGCGTCGATCTGGTGCTCGGGCCTATGCTGACGCTGATTGTTTTCAAGGCTGGCAAACGCGGGTTGCGCTACGACCTCACGCTTATCGGCATCGTTCAAACAGTGGCGCTGATCCTGGGTATCGGGATTGTGTACGACCAGCGTATCGCCATGGTTGTCTATGCGGAGGGAAGCTTTTACACGCTTACCCACGACCAGGTGCGCGATGCTGGTGGCCAGGCGACGGAAGTGCTCGCGCGCGCCAATACCACACCGCCCTACGGCTTCGTGCACCTGCCCACGGAGAAGCGCGAGAGGACCAAGTTCTGGCGAGAACTTCTGCGCACCGGCATGCCCATGCTGCGTCTCGGCGACCGCTATGAACCGCTCGACACATCAAACCTGGAGGAAGTACTGAAGCATGGCGTTGATCTCGAACAATACACAACGAGGTCAGAACAAAACCGCCAGGAACTTGAACGGTTCTTGAACCGTCATGGCGGCAAAACAGAAGACTATGCCTTCCTGCCGCTCGTCTGCCGCTATAGCGAATTATTTCTGGCCCTGCGGCGCCCGGACGGAGGCGTGATCGATAGTCTGAAGATTAACAAGCGGCCGCCGGCGGCAACCAAACCGCCGGACGCGGCCGCCGTGCAGCCATCAACCGCCAATGAGTTGAAATGATGAAAGACTACCAACACGAGTTCCTCGACTTCGCGATTCGATGCGAGGCGCTGCGCTTCGGCCAGTTCACGCTTAAATCCGGGCGGCTGAGCCCCTACTTCTTCAATACCGGGCTGTTCAACACCGGCGCAGCACTGGCGCGCCTCGGAAAATTTTACGCACAGGCGATCATGGACTCGGGTATACCCTTCGACATGCTTTATGGCCCGGCCTACAAAGGCATCCCGCTCGCGGCCGCCACGGCCGTGCAACTCGCCGAACATTTCGGCCGCGATCTGCCCTATGCCTTCAACCGCAAAGAGGCCAAGCAACACGCCGAAGGCGGAGTAATCGTCGGCCACCCAGTACAGGGCCGCGTGCTCATTATCGACGACGTAATCTCGGCCGGTACCTCGGTGCACGAGTCGGTGAAGATCATCCGCCAGGCGGGCGCGTTACCCGCCGGGGTGGCGATCGCGCTTGACCGGCAGGAACGTGGCGCCGGTCCATTGTCAGCGGTGCAGGAGGTGGAACGGGAATTCGGCTTGAAGGTGGTGAGTATCGCCAACCTCGACACCCTGCTCCGCTATCTTCAAACCGGAGGCCATGACTCAAGCGTACATTTCGAGGCCATCGACGCCTATCAGCGCCAGTACGGGATGTGATGTGACGCCTGAGGAGTCACGCATTAACCTGCGTGACCTCTTGTCCGGTGTGCCGTTTACGTCGGCTTGTTGTTAGAGGCCTTCATGCGTTGGATGGCGAGCTGCATGCTGGTACGCAGACGTTCCAACCCAAACGCCAACTGGTGAACTTCGTTAGCGCTCTTCTGTGATACTTGATTGATGCCAAGTTCAGCCGGTTGACCCAGCGAGATCTTGACTGCCGCCTGGGTCAGGCTCTTGATCGGATTTATGACCACAAAGTGGATAAACAGGAAGGCGATGATCGCCGCCAAGAGCACCAGCGTGGCCTCGATTAAACCGAATACCTCCAACGAGGTTTGCCACAGCGACTTCGCCGGCATCGTGACGCTGATCACGCCGGCCACGTCGCCGAGTTTAAAACCGAATCCACCGGCACTCGCGTAACGCTTTTTGACATCCGCCGGCGCCGTGGCCGCGTCGGTATGGCAATTGAGACAGGAAGCTTCATGGTAAAGCGTGCGCACATAGCGGTAGGTGTCTTTTTCCAGCGAGGCATACTCCTTCAGCTGTTTCGTTTTAACAATTTTCAGCGCCTCGCTTTCGAAAGCGTCGGGCTTGTTCGCAGGGTTCATGAAGTTGTCGGAGGTCATGCGGAACTTGGCCGGTGCGGACGAGCGCGCCACCGCCTCGGAGAATTCGCGCTGAGCCAGCGCCGGGTTCTTGGAATAGAAGTGGGCAGGCCCGGCGCCAGGCGGTTTGGCGGCTGGTTCGCCGGGGTCGGCGACCTCCATCACCGCTATTTTTCCGAGGTAACTCTTGTCGTTGTCCTTCACCCAGACACGACCGTATTGCGACACCCAACTGCCAAAGGCAATCACGTTCTCGCTGATGGTACGCGCCTGACTGTGCAGCTCAGCGTAGTAAATATTGCGCAACATCAGAAAATAGCTGCTGCCGATCAACCCCAACACCAGCAGGAACAGCATGGAGAATTTTACCGAGATGGACAAATTCCTGAACATGTTCGCCCCCCCCTTGTAGAAATTTAGTCCTTAACGCGGCCGATCAGCGCCGCCGTAATGCCTCATGTGCATCCTCGATGAACGATCCACGCTGCTTTACATCCCGAATATGTGCCGACAGCAGATTGATATAGTCCACCAACTCGTTGGCCCTGGTTCGCTTCCCGGACTTGACCCAAATGGACAATGATTCGGCACACAATTCGGGGGCGATCGGCCCGACATATTGGATGAGGCAGGCGTTGACCTGCTTGCAAAGTTGGAGCAGCTGTGGCGACACCTGGGATTCTGGCAATGTGGTATCGGTCATGTCGGCAAAAGAGTAGCGGCACCCTTCATTTATAATTATTTAATTGATTAATTATCGGAACCGTTATTTAGGCGCGCGTCTGCGCACCACTCCACCGCCACAGTCTAACTACAAGATAGGTGATAAAGGAAGGTTTAAGTTTGACGGAATCGATACGGCACCTGTCGGACTCGACCAGGACGTTGGCAGACTGGGTCACAACGTGTGGGGCACAGCGCCGCATTCAGAAAGAGCGCAAGAGAACCAAGCCGGCATGCCACACCCAGTCAGGCAGGCATCGGCTATACGGTTGCAGGGGTATCTGGAGTTGATACAGAACCAGGAGGGGCAGCGACGGGCCTGAATCGATTGGCTTGCGCTATGTCGACCGAAATATCTGCAGTAAAAAATCTGGATTGAATCGCTGTTCGATGGCGAGCGAACAGCGGCGCTCAGTGAACGCGCCGCTCAGTGAAACGCGTGACGAGACTGTCCGGGGTTACGTGTCCCTGCACCACGGCGCCTTCGGCAACCGCGATCAGGGGGCTGGAGAGGTCGCCTTGGATGCGCGCGCCCGACCGCACTTCGAGTTTGAAGTGCGCGCGGATATTGCCTTGCACCCGGCCCTTCACGATCACGGTGTCGGCCAGGATATTGCCCACCCACAAACAGTCCGGCCCGATCAGGAGCACACCGTCGATATCGCAGTTGCCGTCGACCTGGCCATGCACAACATAGTTCTCGCGGCCCTGGAGTGCACCGGCCTGCACCATCCCCTGTCCGAGAATGGTGGGGACCTTTTGCAGCTGATCAAGACTGCGGCGTCTGGACACGGGGCTTTCCGTTATTCTCCGGTGATGATCGCCAGCTGCCTGGTAGCGGCGGCGGGTCATGTTCTGCTGAAACGGAGAGGGTACCGGTTTGCGCGCTCGCCAACAAGCACGAAAGTGGACTTCAGGCCGGTGTCTTGGGTTCGCCCAGACCACGGCGCTCGCGGTAACGTGTCACCTGGGTCTTGCGCGGCCGATTGATATTGCCCTGGTATACCGCGCCTTCGGCAATGGCGATCAGCGGGGCTGACAGGTCGCCGGTCACGACCGCCGTGGGGCCAAGCTCAACCTTGGAGCGGGCCACGATATCGCCCTCAAACCTGCCTGCAATCTGGATATAGTCGGCCGTCAGCTTGCCCTTCCAGCAGGCGCCGGCGCCAATCGCCAGCACACCTTCGACCTCGCCATTGCCCACCACTTCGCCCTGCACCAGATAATTCCCGGCACCGCGCAGCTCACCCTGAAACAGCAGGCCGGAACCAATCTGGCTGCTGAAGACGGCCAACTGATCCGCGCTGCGGCGACGCTTCTGGCGCCGGCTTTCGAGGAACTTCGGGAGTCTCATGGCCTCACCCGCATGCGTTTAAACAGCTATTTATGCGCAGGCTTGTTCTCACTGAACACATGCCGGCAAGTGTAACCCATCCGCGTTGCGGGCGTCTCGTTTGTCCGACCGGTTGACAGGGCCCGCAGGAGAGTCCTATCTTGGAAAGACACTTTGCTGAAGCCTTGCTGCCATGAACCGATCCCTTACTACTGTATTCCCGCTGTTACTCGTCGCCCTGTTCGCGGTCGCACTGCCAGCCTCCGGCGCGGACGACAAGAAAGGCACGCGCATCAAGAAGTGCCAGGACGCCGCTGGCAGCTGGCATTACGGCGATGCCGCCGGCGAGGAATGCGCGCGTTCCAAGGTGATCGAGCTCGACACGAGCGGCATTCAGCGCAAAGAAATTGCCGCGCCGCTCACCGAAGCCGAGCTTAAAACACGCGAAGAGAACCGCGAGCAAACGGAGCAGGCCAGCAAGCTCGCTGCAGAACAACTGCGCCGCGACCAGCAACTGCTCGCCACCTATGCCATCGAGGACGACATCATCCTCACGCGCGACCGCAAGATCAACGAGGTCGATGTGCAGATCCGTACCGGCCAGGAAACAATCACTTCCCTGCGCGGCTCACTGACGCGCCTGCAGACACAGGCCGCCGACGAACAACGCGCCGGGAAGCCGGTCTCGCCACAGACGGCCAAGACCATCTCGAACAACGAGAGCCAGATCGCCAAACACGAGGCGCGTATCGAGAACCTCAAGAAGGAACAGGAGGCGATGCGTGCCCAGTACGAAACCGAACTCATGCGCTTCCGCGAGCTGAAGCGAAAGGCAGCCTCGAAAGCCACACCGGCGGCGGCCACGACACCCGGCGCAGCGGCCAAACCAGCGAACTAAATTTTGCCCTCCCTGCCCCTGTCCCTCATGGGAGAGGGATATCAGGAGACAGCTTCTGGGAACGTCACTCGGGTTTCACCCAGCACGCACCATCTGGCGTCGCTTCCTGCTTCCAGAACGGCGCCCGGGTCTTGAGTTTATCGATCAGGTAGCGGCAGGCCGCGAACGCGGTGTCGCGGCCTGCCGCCCAGGTCGCCACCAGCACAATCGGGTCGCCGGGAAGAAGCGCGCCGTAACGGTGAATAATCAGGGTATCCAGCAGCTCCCATCGTGCGTGCGCCTCGGCGCAGATTTTCTTCAGGTGGCCTTCAGTCATCCCCGGGTAATGTTCCAGGGTCATGCCGGCGACGGCGTGTCCCTGGTTGAAGTCGCGCAGGCTGCCGACAAACACGGCGGTCGCGCCAAAGCGGCCGGCCCATTCCGGCCCCTGCCTTGCCTGAAAGGCGTCAAGCTCCCGCCAGGGATCGAATACCTCTTTCTGAACCCGGATCATCCGCCTACCCTCCCGTGACCGGCGGGAAAAACGCGACTTCATCCCCGGCCTTTACAGGGGAATCCGGGCCTGCGTACTCCTGGTTGATCGCAATGAGCGTATTCACCGGCATGGGATCGGGGCAAATCCGGCCCCAAACCTCGGCGGCGCTGCTTATCCCGGCAGCGGGCAGCTGTTCCTGGCTGCGGCCAAGGCGCTCCCGAAGGCTCGCAAAATATCGCACGGTGATGCTGGACATGAGCAACCTGCCTTCTGTAAGTGAAATAACGGCTTTGCGGCGCGTCTGGGTGCGGAAAAAAGCACTAGAATCACTGGCTTGGCAAGAGCCGGATGCCTCGACCCGGACGGCGCGCTGGCCGCATTTTCCCCCTGTTTGGCCAGAACAAACAGGCCAAAAATAAATAAATCGCCCTTATGCGTCACTGCAGTATTACTAATTAGTTCTGGCCCGGCTTCCGCTATACAGTGCGCCGTTGTCTGATAGCCCACCCTTGAGAGTAAGGGTGGGCACGAAACGCCCTCCGGCATTGTACCGTTTAAGGAATCACAAAAAATGAGCAAATTAGTTAAGCCTCACGGCAGCGACTCCCTCAAACCCCTGCTGCTCGACGGCGCCGCGCGCCAGGCTGAACTTGAGCGCGCCAAGGCACTTCCCAAAATCAAAATGACGTCGCGCGAAGTAGGCGACGTCATCATGCTCGGCATCGGCGGCTTCACCCCGCTCACCGGCTTCATGACCAAGGCCGACTGGCAGGGCGTGTGCGACGGCATGAAGATGGCCTCGGGCCTGTTCTGGCCGATCCCCATCACGCTCTCGACCGACCAGGTCACCGCCCAGGGCATCAAGGAAGGCGCCGAGATCGCCCTCACCGACGCTGAGACCGGCGAAATCATGGCGACCATGAAGGTCACCGAGAAGTACGGCATCGACAAGGCGCACGAGTGCATGATGGTCTACAAGACCGTTGACCTCGAACACCCGGGCGTAAAGATGGTGATGGACCAGGGCGACGTGAATCTCGCCGGTTCCATCAAGGTTTTGTCGGTCGGCAAGTTCAAGGAAGAGTACGGCGATCAGTTCATGACGCCGGCCGAAACCCGCGCCACGTTCGAGAAGCTCGGCTGGTCCAAGATCGCCGCCTTCCAGACCCGCAACCCCATGCACCGCAGCCATGAGTATCTGGCCAAGATCGCCATCGAGACCATGGACGGCGTGCTCATCCATTCCCTGCTCGGCGCGCTGAAGCCGGGCGACATCCCCGCCGAAGTCCGCTCCGAAGCCATCAGCGTGCTGGTTGAGAACTATTTCGCGCCCAACACCGTGATCCAGGCCGGCTACCCGCTCGACATGCGTTATGCCGGTCCGCGCGAGGCGCTGCTGCACGCCCTGTTCCGCCAGAACTACGGCTGCTCGCACCTCATCGTCGGCCGCGACCACGCTGGTGTCGGCGACTACTACGGCCCGTTCGACGCGCAGAAGATCTTCGATGAAATCCCGAAGGATGCGCTCGAAACCAAGAACATGAACATCGACTGGACCTTTTGGTGCAACAAGTGCGGTGGCATGGCCTCGCAGCGCACCTGCCCGCATACCAAGGACGACCGCATTCTGCTGTCCGGCACCAAGGTGCGCGCCATGCTCTCGGAAGGCCAGGCTCTGCCGGTCGAGTTCAGCCGCGCGGAAGTGGCCAAGGTACTGCAGAAGTATTACGCCGGCCTCAGCGCCGAGCAGAACGTCAAAGTGGAGCTGAAAGGCCACTCGGCAAAGTAAGGGTTTGGATTGATTTGTATTTCAGGAGTATGCAGTCAGCAGTTTAATAGAGTTTGCAATTAACCATAACGGAAAACGTCCACGCCAACATTCGTACGCACCGACAAGTGCGATGGCTGCAAGGGTCAGGACAAGACCGCTTGCATGGTCATCTGCCCGCATGACCTGGTGATGCTGGACAAAGACGGTTCCGAGACTGGCCACGCCATGAAGGCGTACAACCAGGAGCCGGAGCAGTGCTGGGAGTGCTACAGCTGCGTCAAGATCTGCCCGCAGCAGGCTACCGAAGTGCGCCACTACGCCGACAGAGCTGGCCCCACCAATCTAAACAACCCGCTAAGTGGATTTCCTGCTCATTCGGGGCATGATACGCCCCGTCATTCTGGAGAACCACATGAGCAAACGTACACGCCGTAACCACACCCCGGCCTTTCGGGCCAAGGTGGCACTGGCTGCTGTCAAAGGTGACAAGACCCTTGGCTGTCGGATTTCGGCGAATGCCACGCTGCTTATTCCAAACGCAACTGCGCCTGATCGGACAAGCTAAGAATTCTTACACAAATTATTTAATTCTGGATGGCCCAGAAAATAGGTAACCACTGGCACTGAGGGTAAGATTTTGGCAAGTAATAAAGCGCGGGCCCACTTCACATTGGCGGGTTATCATTTCAATCCCGACCAGATCACACAACATCTCGGCATACAACCTACTTCAGTCGATGCTTCCGGTGCCAGAAGTGACTTGAGCAAGCCGGTGCTGAGCTCTTGGGAGTTGTCGACCGAGACGGTGACCGGTGATATCGACGTTTACAAGTTGACGGACGATCTGATCAAGAAAATCGAGCCGGTGAAGGACAAGATCCTGGCAATCTGTAAAAGCCATAACCTGTCACCGAGGATCGACTTGGTTCTGGTGCTGTCTGTTGATAAAACTGAATCAGTGCCCGATGTCGGTTTCGGCGGCAGGACGATCCGCTTCCTGGCAGATATTGGTGCATTTATTAATGTGGATTATCAGCTTTCCGAGCGTATTTAAGCTTTAAATTAAAATATGTCTGTCGTTGCTTCCTCCCGCCAGTACTCAGAGCAAGTACAGGTGGCTTAGCCATATTCAATTTTTCGGAGATCAAAAAAAAGCACGCTCTATAAAGCGTGCTTATCACAAACTAAATCTGCATTGAGTAGCCGCGCAACATTGCAGCTACACGCGGCCAATCGTCTCAGGGCTTCTTGGGAGTTTTGTATGGTACTTCTTTCTGGAAAGATTCCCACGTGGTTTTATAGCCGACGTAGCCCTTTTCATTCGCCGCCATCTGAGTGGTTGTCAGAAAACGTGACTTGCCTTCTGGAACCTTGGGTCTGGTTTTTGGTGCATCACTCATAGTCATAACTCCTTAATGGTTGAAACGGGAGGAATATAAAAACAGTTGTCAGCCCCTCCCACCTAAACTGGCGAAATTATACTCCCTAACGCGTGTAATGTCCCTTCTTGGGAATCACATGCCGCACGCCCCCTTGGGGATTATCGACATCACCCTGGTAGCGGGGAATGATGTGAATATGGACATGGAAGATACTCTGCCCGGCCGCAGGCCCAATATTAACGCCGATGTTGTAGCCGTCGGGCTTGAACCCCTCGTCCAGCAACCTGCGCTCCTCAGTTATAAGCTCCATGCAGGCGTTGATCTCTTCGGGCGTCAGGTCGAAAAAGCTGGCGACATGACGACGAGGGATGACCACCGTATGACCCGGGCTCACCGCGTAGCTATCACGCGCGCTGTACGCAAGTTCGTTACTCAGCGACACCCCGCGTGCGTCTTTACAAAACAGGCACGGGTTATTGGGGTCGCGCTTTTTATCTGGTTGTTTTTCAGACGTCAAACTTCAACACCTTGGTCGAACCGTTGGTCTTTAATCGGTTAAGAGTTAATCGCTTTGCTAGCGCGCTTTGCCGTATTAATTTGCTCCTTGCAATGCTTTAAACAGAGTGGTTGAAGAGCATGCGGAAAACATTCGATAATTAATTCAAGCTCATCGGCCACTTCATCGGCCATTGTAGTATCTTTTGTTAACTCGGCCAGCACACTTCGTGCGGTAGACCTATTGACCCGGCACAGTACTGCCAGATGAATGGGGAGTTGCTGCTCCATGCATACTGTCAGCGCCGTCTCGTAAGATCTTATTGCCTCTTCCAGACGACCTGGGTTTTCTTCCGATTCACCCAAATGATGCAGCACGGCACCACAATTATTGTGAGTAGCAGCTAGCTCGAAAGCGTAATTATCAGCATCGAATACGGCAAGCGCATTTTTATAGGCAACGGCAGATTTTTGATAAGTACGGTTACCTTTCAGAAGTCTACCGTATGCGTGGAAAGTAGCGCCAAGTTGATGCATGGCTGATGCCCATTTTTCAGGCGTCTCTTTTCGAGACCACACCAATAACGCATTCGTATAAGCATCAATGGACGCATTCAATAATTTCGCGTTATCCAGTTGCCGACCCAAGGCTTGCTTTGCGGTTCCCAGGTTATTCTGTGTTCCTGCCCAGTCGAGGGGCGACTTTTCCTGATTAAACTCTTCCAGCGCATTATTAAAACACTGAATGGCCTTTTCAAACAATCCAGCATCTCTTTGTTGTTGTCCCTGTGCCGCCAGCATGTTTCCAAGACTATTCTGAGTCTCAGCCCAGGCTAATGGCTCCTGTTTGCGGTATTCATCTGTCAGTGAAACCTCAAGGGCCTCACGCACACTATCAAGAATATTGGAACTGAAACGGTGCTGTTCGTAATTTCCCCGCGTGTAAAGAAAATTATCGGCTACGGTAACCTTGTTATCCGGAGTAGCCGCTTCGACCAGCTCTTTGCCCAGCATGCCTATAGAATTAGCGATTGCGCGTTCCAAGGCCCTGTTGTCCGGGTAAAGTATGTAAATAGTTGAGAACTTCATTTATGTCCGGCTGAGAATTTCATTGATGTCAGGGTCGGCGCCAACCGCTCCGCCAAGTTCGATTTCTTCATCGGTAGCGTCACGTATCGTCAAAACTTCCAACTTGAATATAACTTCTCTGCCACACAATGGATTATTACCATCGACGGTTAATGTTTTGTCATCGAATCGGGTAACGATAAAGTTTCTGGGCTCACCTTTCTCATTTTCCATGGTGATGGTCATACCAATTTCCCGAAATTCCTCCGGGACATTTTCGATGTGATCGGTAAACACCAGCGATTCGTCTCTCTCACCATATAACAATCTGGTGTCAACCGGCACTTCGATGACATCACCCACTTTTTTGCCATCCAGTTCTTTTGTCACCTGTTCAGACAGAACATCATTCACGCCATGAACATATCCCAGCGGATAATCGACGGTAACCAGTACGTCACCGGTTTTTTGATCGATGACCTTATAATTTAATTCAACGAATTTATCGTTTTGTATTGTATCTGACATGACTAGAAAGGCCTGTTAACGATAAAGTTGCTTAGAACAGCGTAGCGCCAAAGATTTTTACCTTGTCCTTTTCATAACCCAGCACCAGCCTGCCCAGCCATTCACCTTTATCCTTGGTGTTAGTCTGTTTATAGAGAACCGTTACATATTCACCACGACGGATAATGCCAAGATATTTATAATCGGTAGACAGGTTTTTCGCCAGATCGCTTCTTGCAAACTGCTTACCCATCTCAATTTCATTCGCACCCATTTTCATCGGGGTTGAGAAATTTCGGGTGAACGCACCATAGTTTTTCTCATTCGAATATTTAACAAGATCGGTCCACATGGGGTTCGCCAGCGCTAAAATCTCTTCATCTGTCATTTCGGTAATATTCATCATTCTATTCTTCAATTAAAACATGGCTGGTATTGCCGGGTTACCCATCGCCAAAAGGAGGCATACTACTCATCATAAAAAAAGGCCAACACATGAAAAATGTTGGCCTTTTTTCACGCCAATAAATTCTACATGGCTTGCAGAATCAAACCCTTATTTGCTTGGCCCTATTTATCACTGACCAAGTGGTAAAGAGGCGCTTTTTCCATCGTGTACTCACCTGTTTTGCGATTACGATGAGAAACTGTCAGCACGTGCCAGTTTTTATCATCCAGTTTCATCGCGTCACCGCGATAGTAGTAACCAGGCCAGCGCGTTTCCTTACGGAACAAAGTATGCTGGAACACGCTTTCAGAAGTACGAACACGGTGATTTAATTCCCATGCACGTAACAGCTCATGGATATCGCTTGCCGCAATCTTCTCCATGTCTTCTTCAAGCGTTTTAAGCTTCTTAAGACCGATTTGGAGAAGTTTTTCGTTAGTCATGTAGTTGACACCAAAGCCACCACAATACTCATCCATCAGTTTCTGCAAACGATCCAAACCCTGTCTTGGATTGATGAAGTTCGGGTTGACTGAGCCACCAACGACGTCATTGCTGTAAACCGTGTAGGTCTCCATCGGCTTGTAGATCTTCTCTTTCAGATCACTGATTTGCTTGTCGGAGACCACAATGCCTTCGCCCTTACCGTCATCGATGTACTTGCAGGCGGCCTTGGCGGCCAGACGACCTTCAGTGAAAGAACCCGATGAGAATGCGTGTGGTGTACCACCGACCGCATCACCCGCACCAAACAGGCCTTCAACGGTGGTCATACGGTTGTAACCCCAGTAGTACTCCGCAGGGGAAACATCTTCCGGACCTGAGCACCATGCACCACAACCCGTTGCATGTGAACCCATGACGTAGGGCTCTGAAGTCGTTAATTCAGGGTTCTCGTATTTCGGATCAACGTCCGTGGCAGCCCAAAGCACCGCTTGACCAACGGTCATGCCCAGGAAGTTGTGCCAGCCGATCTCTTCAAGATGAGGATCCTGGAAGGCTTCCATGGTCACCATGTGAATGGGACCGCGACCGGCATTCACCTCAGAGATAAAGGCATGGTTACGTAAACAGGTCGGAATTGGCTTGTGAGACAAGTGCTGTCCTTCCGTATCCAGGTATTCCTTACCGACCATTTCCGCCAGCGCCGGGAACCACTTGGATTCATACTCTTCACCCAGACCATTTTGGGTATAAGTCTTGAGGTGCAGGAAGTAGGCGCCGACCGGGCCGTAACCATCCTTGAATCGAGCCAGCACGATGCGGTTTTCCATCTGAGTCATCTTCGCGCCTGCTTCGATCATCAGACCATACGCCGATCCCGATGACCACGGTGCGTACCAGACTCGACCCGCGCCTTCACCGACGGAGCGCGGCTTGAAGATGTTGGAAGCACCACCGGCACCACAGATAACGGTCTTGGACTTGAATACGTGGTAGTTACCGGTACGAACGTTGAAACCAACAGCACCCGCGACGCGGTTCTCTTTGGAATCATCCATGAGCAGATGGGTTACGCAGACACGGTTGAATACCTTGTCAGCTGATTTCTTCGCTGCTTCGGCAACAATCGGCTTGTAGGATTCACCGTGAATCATAATCTGCCAACGCCCTTCACGCATGTAGGTACCCTTCTTAGGGTCTTTCATCAACGGCAGGCCCCACTCTTCAAACAGGTGCACAGAGGAGTCAACGTGACGCGCCATATCAAAGGCCAGATCCTCACGCACCATGCCCATCAGATCCATACGCGCATAGCGGACGTGATCTTCCGGATTGTTTTCGCCGAAGCGTGTACCCATGTAACAGTTGATCGCGTACAAGCCCTGGGCTACCGCGCCGGAACGATCAATGTTCGCCTTTTCGGCAATGACGATTTTTTTGTCCTTGCCCCAATATCTGGCTTCGAAGGCAGCACCAGTGCCACCAAGACCGGCACCTGCTACCAGAATATCGATATTGTCTTCAATAATTGTCTTGTAGCCCATTAGTAGTAAACCCCTGCTTTAAGTTTTAAGCCATTGGATACCAGCGTATGTAAACCGCCGTCATCCATGCGGACATACTTAGGCTCGTTAAACAATAACTCACTGTCACGCATTTTCTTGCTTGGCGCAGGCTCGTTGGCGAGTTTAGGAATCGCCGTGCCCCACGGTTTTGTCGTGATCGGCGCCAACAGCTCCATGTCTTTTTTACCGTTGCGGAACTTGATGCGCCAGGCAATCGTGCCTGCTTCCTCATCACGGTGCACGCGTACCGAGTGACCCAGTGGCGCGAAATCGGCATAACCACGCACGTCAATGGCGTGGTGCGGGCAGGCCTTTACGCAGGAATAACATTCCCAGCACATGTTGGGTTCAATGTTGTAGGCACGACGAAGTGTTTTATCGATGTGCATGATGTCAGATGGGCAGATATCAACGCACTGTCCACAACCATCACAACGAGTCATATATACGAAAGTTGGCATAATGTTCTCTCTCTACTTAGGAATAGTTAAATGGGTGCTAGTAGTGTTTTGCTGGCTCACGCCTGATACCGTGCCCCATGTAGGCCGGGTTCTTGCCCATGTATTCCGGGATATCCGGAAACAGTTTCTGTACTTCAGGATCCGTCAGATCGTATTCACGCGGCAAACCTTCTCTTGAGCCATCGGCACGGGTCACGCGCTTCTGAAAAGCGGCAGCCGGCTTGAAGAACATATGGGCGAACTTGGACCAATACACGCCACCGAATAACATGACGCTGGATCCGACGAACAGAATTAAAAACAGGGTTGACCAGCCAGCCATGCCGTTGTACTGGGTAAAGGACCAGATCAAGGCGAAGGTTGAGGTCGCGAGCAGGGAAAGGATAAACAGATCTGCTCGTTCCAGGCGCCTCCAGCTCAGACCTTCTGCAGAGACATCAACCCGGATAAAGAACCAGAACCAGTATCCACCCAGGCAGAGCATGGCGGCGCCGATATGCCAGAGTTGCGGCAGGATGGCCGGTGCCGGCGTGGCTGGGGTTGGATAGCCGAAAATCAGGATCGCGCTCGTCGCGACGAAAATAACGAAGCCCCACATGGTCAGCAGATGCGAAAGTCTGCGTTTTACATTTTTGAATTCACCGGAGGTCAACACTTCGACCAGCAGTACTTTTGTGGTAATGGCTATTTTTGTTCCAGCTCCAACGTTACGTTTTGCGTTCTTTTTTGCTTTTTCCGCATTCAGGAAAAAGTATTTCGCGCTCTTCTTGTGCATCATGTCGAGTATGGTTCCGCCTACCACCAGCAGGACCATCAAAACGATATACCCTTGCATGACGGCAACAGGTACTTGTGCCGAAAGTTCGGCAAAGGGATTGCTCATAAACATTCGAATATCCTCTTAGTGTCTACAATTAAATTAAAGTGCTGCCCTGATGCAGCCTGTCGACGAGCGTTCCCACGACGACCGCAAAGATAACAACGGCATGGTCACGTTACGTGCCAGTCAGTTACCACAACGCCGGATTGGACCAAACCATTGTACGAAAACCAGAGCAAGAAAACAGCCAAAAAACTGGGATCAGAGCATAGATTCTTCTAATACTCAGGGACAACCGTGCTCTGAGCCTCATGGCACTACCTTAAGGAAAATCCACTGATTACGTCGTCATTCCGGCGCAAGCCGGAATCCAGGGTTTGAGAAAACATCGGCCGATTGGCCGATTCTGGATGCCAGCTTTTGCTGGCATGACGGCAATTTGTCTGTGGAGGCCTTTAAAGGTAGTGCCTTGATGCTCTGACACCAGTTTCCTTGAGCAGGACTAATCCTGTCATAAGAAATATCTGTCACCCTATAAGTTGAATGACGGGTGGCGTTGACACTCCCGGGCTGGGGCCGCGATTATTCAGCAAGGCTGGCACGGTACATATAAGAATAAGCTGTAACGCTGCAGCCACCGCCACAGGGGGGGGAGAGCGCATGTGCAAGGAAGCCCGGGTCTGTTTGCAGTGGCGCTGCTCATGGCCAGCGCGGTGTGCTAATCCGGGGACATGTGCTAATCCGGGGACTGTGCTAATCCGGGGACAGATTTATTTTCGGTAATCCGGGGACAGATTTATTTTCCATTCACTACAGATGAACACTCCATAACATTCCAACGACACTAATTCATGGGCCTGCAAAACGAAGTTGAAATTGAATGTCCATATTGCGGAGAACGGATCACGTTGCTGGTCGATGGCTCTGCGGGTGATCAGGAATACATTGAGGACTGTCAGGTGTGTTGCCAGCCGATAAACCTCGTGGTAACGGTCGACGAGGATGGGCCGCCGCAAATCGCGGTGCGGCGTGATGATGATTAACCCATGATCGGGGAAGACGAAACTTAGTGTACGTGGTGTCCGGCGGGCGCGAAAATCGTGTAGAGGCCGAAGATCATAATACTGAGGCCGGCGCCGCAGCGTACCCACGGGTGACGCACAAATTGCTTGAGCCACTCCGCGGCCACACCGATGGCGAGTAGCATAGGTAAGGTGCCGAGACCGAAGGCCAGCGTCAGCGAAGCACCCTGCCCGGCTGAACCGGAGGCCAGTGCCCAGGCGAGCACCGCGTACACCATACCGCACGGCAGCCAGCCCCACACCAGACCGAAGGCCAGTGCCTTGAGCGGGTGATCCACTGGCAGCAGCTTTCGTCCGAGCGGTTCGATACGTCGCCACAACACCCCGCCCCACTTCTCCAGTATCTGCAGGCCCGGCCACCAGCCGGCGAGATAGAGCCCCAATGCAATCATGAATCCACCAGTGACGAGCTTCACTGCCCAGCGGGTTGCGCTCGACGGCAATACACCAAAGGCGCCAGCGCCGACGGCGCCGGCGACAGCGCCGGCGACAACATAACTGCTGATGCGTCCGGTGTTGTACGCGAGGAGATACGGGCCGAGTGTCCATGGCGAGCGGCGCAGGTCGTCACGCAACCCGAAGGTCAGCGCGCTCACGATGCCGCCACACATGCCGAGACAGTGGGTGGAGCCGAGCAGGCCGACGAGAAAGGCGGAGAGTAGCGTGGCGTCGGTGGTCATGGTTGCTTGCGCGTGCCCTGTGCGCGAGTAAGCGAGGTTATTCCGCCGGCGGTCCGGCGGTAGGCGATGGAGTTAGTTCCAGGAGCACTTCACCGGGAACGTGCAACGAACCTTGCAGGCGCCAGTCCTGTGCCTCGATCTGCACATACCAGTGACCCGGTGCGAGCTCGGGGAAGGCGCCGTGATAATGGCCATCGGGTGAGCGACTGAGCATCTGTGTGCGGTCGAAGCCGGCGCGCGTGGCATGCAGCCAGCGCAGATCCAGTCTGTCTGGCAAGAGCTGGCCCTTGGCAGCGCTGAGCTGAACAACAACTTGCTGTTTGGCGGCGTCGAGATGCACACCGGCATGCAGGCCATGCTGTGCAGCGGCGCGGTCGCGCGCCAGCGACTTGTTGATTTCCTTGCCCTTCTGGTAGTAGTCGTCCACCACCAGGCCGTCCTTGCTGATGATGGCCAGATACAAGGTGAAGAACCCGGCGATCACGGCCGTGAGTGGGAAGGCGACAATGAGCCAAACCAGCGGCTCGCGGTACCAGGCACGGATTGCATTCATGGCTGGTTTCGCTCAGCGAATGACGGGACCGAGGAAGCGTGCTTCCTCGGTGGCAACAAGCCGGGCGCTGTCTTCGGACTGCACACGGAAGTGAATGTGGCTGCTGCGTTCCTTGAGGTTTCCCGGATCGGCCTGCAAGCGCACCACCAGCTCGCGCACCTGACCGGATTCTATGGTTAGACGCTCGAGATCGCCCTGCATACGCAGACCCTGGATGCCATCCGCCGTCAGTTGATAGGCGTGCGCAGTGTTATCCATATTCAGAATTCGCAGGGTATAAACATTCTCCACCAGCCCGTCGTTGGTCTCGCGGTACAAGATATTCCGATCGCGGATTACATCCACATCCAGCGGCACACGCAGCAATACGGAAATGACGAGCGCCGCCGCAATCGCGCCGAGCAATCCGCCATAGATCAACACGCGCGGACGCAGGATGCGACTCGGTTTGCCTTCCAGCGCGTTCTCGGTGGTGTAGCGGATCAGCCCGCGCGGGTACTCCATTTTGTCCATCACCGTGTCGCACACGTCCACGCACGCGGCACAGGCAATACACTGGTATTGCAGGCCGTTGCGGATATCAATGCCGGTCGGACAGACCTGCACGCACAACGTGCAGTCGATGCAGTGCCCGAGGTTCTGCGATTTCGGATCGACGATGCGGCCACGCGCCCCGCGCGGTTCGCCGCGTGGCTTGTCGTAGGAAATGATGAGCGTGTTGGAGTCGAACATCGCGCCCTGGAAGCGTCCATACGGGCACATGTGGAGACAAACCTGTTCGCGCAAGAACCCGGCGTTGCCAAAGGTGGCAAGGCCGTAGAAGAACACCCAGAAGGCCTCCCACGGGCCGAGCGTCAATGCAAACGCCGAGACCGCGAGTTCGCGTATCGGCGTAAAGAACCCAACGAAGGTAAAACCGGTCCAGAGTGAAAACAAAATCCAGGCGCCATATTTTCCGGTGCGTTTCACCAGCTTCTCGGGGTTCCACGGCAGGTTCGCAAGCCGCACCTGCTTCATGCGGTCGCCGTCGATCTTGCGCTCGATCCACAGGAACACCTCGGTCCACACGGTCTGCGGGCAGGCGAAGCCGCACCACACGCGGCCGAGAATGGCGGTGATGAAAAATAGCAGCAGCGCCGAGAGAATCAGGATAACCGCGAGATAAAACAGATCTTGCGGCCAGAAGGTCCAGACGAACAGGTTGAACTTGCGCGCCGGTAAATCAATGAGGAAGGCCTGGCGTTCTGCGCCCCAGTTGAGCCACGGCAGGCCGTAGAAAATTCCGAGGGTCAGGCCGGCCAACAGGACGCGCAGGCTGGCAAACCACCCATGCACTTCGCGCGGATAAACTTTCTGGTGGCGGGCGTAGAGCGCCTCAAGGCCGGTGTCCACTTCGGCGATCAGAGCAGGGACGGGGATGCTTCCCTTTTTGTCTTCACCCTTCGCCGGGTCGCCATCGTGGGTCACTTCGCGGCCTTCGATTCCTTGCTGGACAGGTTGTAGAGGTAAGCCGCCAGCAGATGCACCTTGGCTTCACCGAGGAATTCACCGTGTGCCGGCATGCGCCCGCTGCGACCGTCGCTGATGGACTTCATGATGGCCGCCTGGCTGCCACCGTACAACCAGATGTTGTCGGCGAGATTGGGCGCGCCCAGCGCCGGGTTGCCCTTGCCATCCTTGCCATGGCAGGCGCTGCACAGCTGCTGGAATTTTTCCTTGCCGGCATCGGCGGCCTCCGTATTCACCTTGCGCCCGGACAGGCGCATGACATATTCGCTGACGTTGTGCACGCCTTCGTTGCCGAGCACCGCCCCCCACGGCGGCATGACGCCAATGCGGCCTGCCGCGATGCTGGCCTTGATGGTTTCGGGCTGGCCGCCGTACAGCCAGTCTTTATCCCGCAGGTTCGGAAATCCCGGGCCGCCGCCGGCATCCGAACCGTGGCAGGCCGTGCAATAGGTCATATACAGGCGCTGACCCATCTTCAACGCCTCGGGGTTGGTGGCCACGAGCTTGATGTCTTGCGTGCGGTACTTCTCGTACAGCGGTCCGTACTTGCGTTCGGCGACCTGCATTTCCTGTTCGTACTGGCCGACCTCGCTCCACTTGAAGCCGCCGGCGAACACGCCCGAGCCCGGATAGATCAGCAGATACGCGATACCAAAGAACAGGGTGATGTAGAACATATACAGCCACCACGCCGGCAGCGGGTTGTTGAGCTCTTCGAGGTCGCCATCCCACACATGGCCATGGGACTCGACCCTGGTGGGCTTCTTGCCGCGCGACATCCAGATAATCAGCGCGAAGCAGAAGGCAAAGCTCAGGCCGACGATAATGAAGATGTACCACTCCCAGAATTTGCTGGTGAAATCAGCCATGGTTTTTCTCCCCGCGCCGGGTGGGCAAATCAATATCGTCGAGCGGCAGACGCGCAGCAGCGTCGAAGTCACCCTTGCGTTTTTTGCTCCAAGCCCAGACCCAGATGCCAACGAACAGGATGAGCAGCAACACCGTCCAGATCGAATGAAACAGAATCATGTCCATGGGCTACCTCGTGGTCTTGACGGCGGTGCCGAGCACTTGCAAGTAGGCAATCATCGCGTCCATCTCGGTCTTGCCCTTGATGTCTTCGGGCGCGGCCTTGATCTCCTCATCCGAGTACGGATGGCCGAGGGTGCGCAACACGGTCAACTTCTTGCGAATCAGATCGGTGTTGAGTTCGTTCTTCGCCAGCCACGGATAACCCGGCATCACCGACTCCGGCACCACGTCACGCGGGTTGATCAGGTGTACGCGGTGCCACTCGTCCGAGTAGCGCCCGCCGACGCGGTGCAGATCCGGGCCGGTGCGCTTGCTGCCCCACTGAAACGGCCGGTCGTACACGAACTCGCCGGCCACCGAATAATGTCCGTAGCGTTCGGTCTCGGCGCGGAAGGGACGGATCATCTGCGAATGGCACACGTAGCAGCCTTCGCGGATGTACACGTCGCGCCCTTCCAGCTGTAGCGCCGTATAGGGCTTGAGACCCGCCACCGCCTCGGTCGTGGACTTTTGAAAGAACAGTGGCACGATCTCGACCAGCGCGCCGACCATAATCACCAGAAAGACCAGGACCAACAGCAGGCCCAGATTCTTTTCAACTTTGTCGTGTGCAGTTCCAGCCATGATGTTTCCCCTTTATCTTCAGGCCTTGGCCGGAATGGCGTGCACCACCGGCGTCGCGCCGGCGATGGTCTTCCACAGGTTGTAGGCCATGAGCAACATGCCGCTCAGGAAGAACACGCCACCCAGGAAGCGCACGATGTAGAACGGATGCATGGCCGCCACCGATTCGACGAAGCTGTAGGTGAGCGTGCCGTCCGCATTCACCGCGCGCCACATGAGGCCCTGGAGAATGCCGGAGATCCACATGGAGGCGATGTACAAAACAATCCCGATGGTGGCGATCCAGAAGTGCAGTTCAACCCATTTCAGTTTGTAAATCTCGCGGCCGAACAGGCGCGGGATCAGAAAGTACATGGCGCCGATGGTAATCATCGCCACCCAGCCGAGCGCGCCGGAGTGTACGTGGCCGATAGTCCAGTCGGTGTAGTGCGACAGCGCGTTCACGGTCTTGATGGACATCATCGGACCTTCGAACGTGGACATGCCGTAGAACGACAGCGACACGATCAAAAATTTGAGAATCGGATCCGTGCGCAGCTTATGCCAGGCACCCGAGAGCGTCATGATGCCGTTGATCATGCCGCCCCAACTCGGCGCCAGCAGAACAAGCGACATCACCATACCAAGCGATTGCGTCCAGTCGGGCAAGGCGGTGTAGTGCAAATGATGCGGGCCGGCCCACACGTAGGTAAAGATCAGCGCCCAGAAGTGCACCACGGAAAGCCGGTAGGAATACACCGGGCGCTCGGCTTGCTTCGGCACAAAGTAATACATCATGCCGAGGAAGCCCGCCGTCAGAAAAAATCCGACCGCGTTGTGGCCGTACCACCACTGCACCATCGCGTCCTGCACCCCGGCATAAACCGAATAGGACTTGGTGAGACTCACCGGAATTACCATGGCGTTGCCGATATGCAGCAACGCGACGGTGATAATGAACGCCGCGTAGAACCAGTTGGCCACATAGATGTGCGGAGTCTTGCGCTTGGCGAGCGTACCGAAAAACACGATGGCGTACGACACCCACACCACGGCGATCAGGATATCGATCGGCCACTCGAGTTCGGCGTATTCCTTGCTCTGGGTGATGCCGAGCGGCAGGGTGATGGCGGCCAGCACAATGACCAGTTGCCAGCCCCAGAAGGTGAAGGCCGCGAGCCGGTCGCTGAACAGACGCGCGGCACAGGTGCGTTGCACGACGTAATAAGATGTCGCGAATAACGCCGAACCGCCGAACGCGAAGATGACTGCGTTGGTGTGCAAAGGACGCAGACGGCTGTAGGTCAACCACGGAATGTCGAAATTCAGCACCGGCCAGGCCAGTTGCGCGGCGATGAAGACGCCCACCAGCATGCCGACGATGCCCCAGATCACGGTCATGATCGAGAACTGCCGGATGACCTTGTAGTTATAGGTTGCTTCTTGAGCGGCCATGCAGCTCTCCCCGGGTTGACTGGACAAACATTCTTAATATTAGGGAATTATAATATACAGATTCTCCCTGAAACCAGCGAAATATAGCGCTCCCGTGGGCCCGATGTCCGTTGCCTGCACGCAGAATAGCGGCCAGGCCATGGGCAGACAGTGACTTGGATCAAATTCATCCGCCAAAAATAATTAAAGGGATTAATCAACTCTGTGCAGACGGGTGCAGCGCCGCATCAGCCGGTGGTCACTTCCGGCCCGATTCCCATGCTCCACAGCATCGCCATGGCGCCCAGCACGGCGACCAGCATCACCAATCCCACCGCCAGGACCGCACTGGCGAACAGGAAGCCACGCTCCTGATTCACGCCCATCATCACCGGTACGCCGGTATACAGGAGATAGACGGTGTAGGCGAGCGCCGGCAGTCCGACCAGCATGTTGACCCACAGGACCGGATACAGAAAAAAGAAGCCCATGATCCACAGAGGCGTGGCGCTGTAGGCGGCCAACGCAATGGCCTGCGGCAAAGTCTGTCTGGAGCCATAGGTCTGCCCCATCCAGTGAATGGCCATGCCGAGCGAGAACACCGCAATCAGCATGGTGAGATAAGTGAGTATCGCGATTTGCGTGGCGCTCGGTGTAGTAAGCCGGTGCACTTCAAAGCCGCCAAATGACCAACCGACCTGCGTGGTGCCGATATAGCCGGCAATGGCGGGTATGGCCGCCAGAAGCAGGACGTGCGAGCAATAGCATTTGCCGACCGAGCAGCGTTCACCCTTGATAGATTTCCATTCTTTTTTCGGTTGGAAGAACAACCCCCAAACATGATTCAAAACCATGTCACTCTCCTCGCTGCAAAATGGTTGAACGACTCAGATACTGCTCTTGCTAAAAATGAGTGTCCAGCAAAAAAAACCGGGCGTCAATTTCAGGCGATGGGTCTGGGAATCCGGACGTGCAGGCATTCCTGACGAAAAGAACAGGATATTAAGGGCCCGCGAGCAACCGGCATGTATGCAAGAATGAACAGGGAACTGGACTAGGATGGCGCATCCAGTCGCAGGTATTTCAGCCCGACGACCCATTACGCGCCGCGTACGCGAGGCGTGCTACCGAACGAATGAACACACAAACTCTCTCCATGTCGTCACACGCCCGAACCGGCGACAGCGCCTGCTACCATTGCGGCCAACCGCTGCCACGTGGTATCGATCTCAGCGTTGCAATCAATAGCGTGGCGCAGCCCATGTGCTGCCGTGGCTGCCAGGCCGTGGCCGAGGCCATCGTCACCGGCGGGCTGAGCGATTACTACCGCTTCCGAACGGAATCCGTGCCCACGGCGCGCGAAATCGTGCCGGAGTTCCTGCGCCAGAGCACAGTCTACGACAGCCCGGCCGTGCAGAAATCATTTGTCCGACAGACCCGCGGCCAGGAGCGCGAGGCGTCGCTGATCCTCGAAGGCCTGGTGTGCGCCGCCTGCGTGTGGCTCAACGAACAGCATCTCGCCAAGCTGCCGGGCGTGCTGGCCGTTTCGGTAAATTATTCCACGCACCGCGCGCGCATTTGCTGGGACGAGTCGCAAATTCACCTGAGCCGCATCCTGCAGGCGGTGAGTGAAATCGGCTACCTCGCCCACCCTTACGATCCGGGCCGCGCCCAGGAAATGCTGGAACGCGAACGCCGCCTGCAATTGCGGCGGCTGGCGGTGGCGGCGGCCTTCGGCATGCAGGTGATGATCCTGGCGGTGGCGTTGTACGCCGGCGCCTTCACCGGTATCGAGGCTGAATTTGAAAATCTATTCCACTGGCTCAGCCTGGTTCTCACCCTGCCGGTGCTTGGCTACTCGGCGCAACCGTTTTTTCGCGGCGCCTTCCGGGACTTGAGACAGAAGCGTGTCGGCATGGATGTGCCGGTATCGCTCGGCCTCAGCCTCGCCTTTGCCGGCAGCGTGTGGGCAACGATCACCGGCCACGGCGAAGTGTATTACGACTCAGTAGTGATGTTCGTGTTTTTCCTGCTCACTGGCCGTTACTTCGAACTCGCTGGTCGCAAGCGCGCCGCCGAGGTCTCCGAGGCGCTGGTGCACATGCTGCCAGTGACGGCCACGCGTCTGGTGAACGGCGAACAGGAAGCGGTGCCGGCCAGCGAATTGAACAGCGGCGATCTGGTGCTGGTGCGTCCGGGCGAGAGCATCCCGGCGGACGGGCACGTACATGAAGGCCGCTCAAGCGTGGATGAATCGCTGCTCACCGGCGAGAGCCTGCCACTGACAAAAACGCCGGGCGCAGTCCTGATCGGCGGCAGTATCAATATCGAAAGCCCGCTCACCCTGCGCGTGGACAAAACCGGTGAAGACACGGTGCTGTCCGCGATCCTGCGCCTGCTGGATCGCGCCCAGACCGAGAAGCCGGCGATCGCGGCGACGGCCGACCGCGCCGCCGCCTGGTTCGTGGCGCGCGTGCTGCTGCTCGCCGCCGGCGTCGCGCTGTTCTGGTATCTCTATGACCCCGCCCGCTGGTTGCCGATCACGCTTGCGGTGCTGGTGGTGACCTGCCCGTGCGCCCTGTCGCTCGCCACACCCACGGCGATCACCGCCGCCACCGGTCGCCTCATGCGGCGCGGACTGGTCACGACGCGCGGGCACGCGCTCGAAACGCTGGCACGCGCCGACACTTTCGTCTTCGACAAAACCGGCACGCTCTCTTACGGGCGCCTGATGCTGCTCGACACACACACATACACGCCTTTAGATTCCAGCAACTGTCTGGCTCTGTCTGCGGCGCTGGAACAGCATTCCGAGCACCCAATCGCGCGTGCCTTGCGCGCGACGGTTGATGAACTGCGCCATGCAGCGACCGACGTCGCCAATACACCGGGCGCGGGACTGAGTGGCGTGATCAACGACCAGCGTTACTGGCTTGGTACGGCAACGTATATACGTGAAGCGGCCGGCATTCCGGTGCACGATGCTGCGATCGCGACCTTACGCGCCGGCGGCAATACCCTAGTGCTGTTAAGCGACGCCCGCCGGTTGCTCGCCGCCTTCGTGATCGGCGACGAAGTGCGCGCCGGCGCCAAGACGCTCGTCGCCGAGCTCCAGCGTCAGGGCAAGCATGTGCTGCTGTTCACCGGCGATCATCCCGGCGCGGCCGGGCGCGTGGCGCGCGAAACCGGCATCACCGAGGTCGAGGCCGATCTGCGCCCGCAAGATAAACTCGCACGCGTGCACGCGCTCGCCAGCCAGGGCGCCATCGTGGCCATGGTCGGCGACGGTGTGAACGACGCCGCGGCCCTTGCTGCCGCACACGTGTCCGTGGCCATGGGCGGCGGCACACAGATCGCCGCCGCCTCGGCCGACATGATCCTGCTTTCCGAACACCTGCCGCATCTGGCCGAGGCCGTGCTGGTGGCCGGCAAGACGCTGCGCATCATCCGCCAGAACATGGCCTGGGCAGTCGGCTACAATCTCATCGCCC
>Ga0315281_10001878_pt1 | contig 31220 bp, 27 predicted proteins | sample YL17G07_0_MG_FD_204540 | JGI IMG/M metagenome (GOLD analysis project Ga0315281, IMG submission 204540) | Sediment microbial communities from Yellowstone Lake, YNP, Wyoming, USA - YL17G07_0 | ecosystem: Environmental > Aquatic > Freshwater > Lake > Sediment | place: USA: Wyoming | collected...
GAAAAACAAAACGAAAAGTTGACTGAAACTTACCAGTGGTTGTAGATTACAAATACCAGCGTCGCTTCGCTCCGACGGAGTGGAAAGTTTCACCGGAATCGGTGGAAAGTTTCCGTGGAATACCCAGAAAGGCTTGGACTAGCAAAGAAGCCGCAGAAGAACTTCTCAACGCCATTCGTTATGAGATAAGAACCAAAACGCATGACCCGGAGAAGTATAAGCCGGAGAACAAAAACCGTTATTCGATTACCAACGTGATTTCTTCATATCTGGAAAGTCGGGAACAGGACGTACAGCATGATAGGCTTGGCAAACACCAATTGCACGAGATAACCCGGCATATTGAAACGCTGTTCCGCCCGTATATGCTGGAAAAGGAGCATTTTAGGGACGTTAGGGAAATTAAGCTTTACCATCTTGAACGGCTCAATAATAACGGCCTTCCGAAGTGGAAAGGGAAAAGTGTCAAGAATTTCTGGACTTCCATAAACACTTTTTTAAATTGGTGCGAAAGGATGCAGTTGATTCAACATCCGGGGATGCCGAACCTACCGGAAGTTGTGGGAAAACCGATTAAATGGCTTACTGACGAAGAACAAGAAAAAGTGTTGGCGAAGATTCCTGAAAGGCACAAGCCTATTTTTCAGTTTCTATGCTATTACGGGTGCAGACCATCCGAAGCTATCGCGCTCCAAGTTCAGGACGTTCAGGAAAACATTGTGATGATTCAGAGGGCGTTCAACAGAAGCGGGGAAATGGATACGACCAAAACGGGGAAAATCCGCACCCTACCAATCATCCCAGAAACCGCCCCGCTTATTAAGACCGCTTTGTCCGGCAAGATTGGCGGTCAAACGCCCCTGTTCATCAACCCGGACACCGGAGGCTTTTACAATTATCAGGCCTTACGGTGGCAATGGGACGTAGTACGCAAGGAATTAGGCATTGACCGCACACTTACGGAAGGGACGCGGAAAACCGTGGCTACGTCAGCTATAAACGCCGGGGAAACTCCGGCCAATATAGCGGGGATGCTTGGCAACTCACCGGAGGTCTTAAAACGGCATTATGCCCAGGTACAGGCTCCACTATTTGCCGGTGTTGTTAAACGCCGTCGTTTCCAATCCGTTTCCAAAACAAAAATCGAGGACGGAACATCTTGAATTATTACGCGGTTATTTTTGAAAACACGGGTTCAAATCCCGCTGGGGACGCCAAATAAATTTTGGATGATTCACACGCGGGATTTGAAAAGGTTGTAAACAAGGATGCAACGAAGGGCCGAGAAGCCGTCCTTCCAGCCAATTTTTTTTCCCTCTTCATAGGTTCTGCCGTAATAAGAAATGCCGACCTCGTAAATCCTCAGATTTCTCCCGGCAATTTTAGCTGTGATTTCAGGCTCAAAACCGAAGCGGTTCTCCTCGATTGTTATCGACTGGATAATTTCCCGCCTAAAGGCCTTGTAACAAGTTTCCATGTCCGTAAGATTGAGGTTCGTCAAAACATTTGAGAAAAGTGTCAGCAGTAAATTCCCAACCCTGTGCCAAAAGTATACGACTCTATGCGCGCCACTCCCCATAAAACGCGAGCCGTAAACGACGTCGGCCTTTCCTTGGACTATGGGTTCTACAATCCGTTCATATTCATTCGGGTCGTACTCAAGATCCGCGTCTTGAATAATCACAATATCCCCGGTGGCGCAGGCTATGCCACTCCTCAACGCCGCCCCTTTTCCCTGATTCACCCCGTGATAAATAACTTTATCGACGCTTTTTTCAAGCCCGCTCTTGAGCTTTTCCCTTGTTCCGTCTTTACTGCCGTCGTCGACCACGATTATTTCTTTGTCAGCGTACGGAGAATCTTTTATGGATTTAATTATCAACTCGATGGTGTTGTTTTCATTGTAACAGGGAACAATTATTGACAGTTTCATTTGTTGCCAGCACCCAGTAAAGGTTAAAGAGAAACGTCCCGCCCGTTCGCAAGCGAGTCAAATAATATCATACAAGCCCGCGTTCATCGACCCGATAGGGCTTTACTCCCCGACAGGCCCAAGGTAAAATCGCCAACAATGCGTTTCTTTGTCATTTCAATCATTTCATTTGTATCGTCGATGTTTCTCCAGATTAACCTCGCCAATGCCGCTCCATTGACTAATGTCGGCGCCCTTCAAATGAAGTCCATCTCCACCGGGGAGTTTTATGACGACGCCCTTGTTTTGCGCGGGGTAAAAAACGGCCACATAATACTGCCATTGAACACCCCGATTGACAGCGCGACATTTGACAAACTGACATTTACTTTTGACGGAGAGATGCCCGCCGCCCCGATACTGCACTGGCATGTTCGCGGCAACGACCATTGGTTGGGAAACCTGACGACCTTTTTGCGCAATGGAAGCTATCTTGCCCTCCCGCGCGCCGATCCGGCCTGGGTCGGCAAAATAGACGCCCTGTCCGTCACTTTTAATTTTCGGGCGGAACAGATAAAAATGCGATGGCCGATTGAGGTCGGCCAAGCAGGCTTTGGCGAAAAAATTATTCAAGCTTTCACGGTCGAACCCGTCAGTCCGTGGAGCATTAATGTGCTGTACGGATATATTTTTCTTGGCGTTCCCTTCGCCAAATTTCTGGGATTGATTTTCCTGTCCGCGTTCACCATTCTTTTCGTTTTTTATAATCAGGAAAAAAAACTCGCGCTGGCGATGTTCTCCACATTAGCCGTCTTCTGGCTGGTCTACGATCTACGTTTTGATATGGATATTTGGCGAAATTACCGCCAGGCGCGGCGCGACCTTCCAAGCGGAACCTATTTCAACATATCCGATTTTTATCCGTTTGCCGATTTTGTGCGCAAAAATCTACCAGTCGAAAAAACTTCGCTCGAATACGTCGGCGCCCAATATCCGTATCATGAATATCTGACCTACCTGCTTCTGCCTCATCGCATGGTCGCCCCCGGAGTCCCGGCGCAATATGTCGTAGTTTACGGCTCGACACTCTCGGTGCGCGGCTCCACGATTCTTGACGGAGAGAAAATAATTTGCGACAACTGTTCGATCGTCGCCTCTTTTAATTCCACCTCGCACCTGCTCAAAAAATTATCCGTGAAACAATGACGTTGTCCGTGTTTCTAGTTTTTCATCTATTACTGGCAATAGCCGGTCTAGGCGTCCTGCACGCAATGAGCTTTAAAGGCGGCTCGCTGGCGGAAAATCTTTGTTGGGGCTTTTTGGCGGGATTCCCCGTCTACTCCCTCCTTATTTTCACCCTGCTGGTTCTGGGTGCGCCGCTTTCGCCACCAACGGCCTGGCTTGCCGTGGCGGTCATGCTCGCGCCGCTCATTTATTCTTTAATCAAAAATAAGCCGAGCATTAAATTGCCCGAACGGCTTGCCGCCTTCGGCGCGGGATTGAATACTGTTTGGCGATCCGCGCCCATGGCGGCAAAAGTCTTCGCCGTAGTCGTCGCCTGCATTTTACTGTTTAAATTTGCGTTGGCCGGGTGGTTCATATTCAACACGCCGCCGTATTTTGACGACGCCATGAACAACTGGAATATCCGCGCGAAAAACATTTTTTACGAAGGAGGCCTTTTTCTCGACAGGTCGCGGACCGACGTCAGCTTTCTCGGAGGAAAATTCGCGCATTATCCATTTTTACATGTCGCGTACAAGTCCGCGCTCGCCGCCGTTTTGGGAGGCTGGCACGAAGGGTCCTTGAACGCCGTTCATTTGTTGCTACCACTGGCATTTGCGTTGGTTTTCACATGCTGGGCCTATCGCCGCTCCGGGAGTCTTTTCCTGTCCATGCTCTTTCCGTTCATGACCGTGTCGATACCTCTCGGCTTTTTTCATTTCATTTCCTCCTATTCCGATTTCACGGTGGGAGTTTTTTCCGCCCTGTCCGTCATCTGCTTCGCCGAATGGTTTGACAAAGACGACCACGGGTCACTATGCGCCGCCGGTCTGTTTCTATTTGGCGCCGCCTTCGCCAAAAACGACGGATTGGTAATCGTCTGGGGCTCCACGACCGCCGTAGCCGTCATTTTTGCCGTCGCATGGAAAAGCTGGAAGTTAATTCTCCCTAGCATCATCGCCTTTGCCCTGCTGTTGCCCAATACGATTTTGCGCCTGATTTACAATCTGCCCCTCAATCCGCTTAGAGACCTTGACAATCTTTTCTTTTACCGCAAGGGCGCGGCCTCGGCTTTATGGGAGGCCATTTTTGATTACGGTCATTCCGGAATATTTTGGTTCGCCGTTCCGGTGCTTTTGCTGTTTTCTATGAAACAAACCTTTCATAATCGGAGCCGTGTCTTTATCGGCTCAATCATACTTGGCATGTTCGGAATTATAGTCTTTACCTTTTCTTTTACGGGTGCCGCAAGTTTCTCGCTTAATCAGATGACGGTCAATCGAACCCTCATGTTTTTCACCCTGCCCCTAATCGTGTATCTTTTTCTTTTGAGCCGGCAATCCACTCAAAACGCCGATTAATATTTTTAAGCGCAAGATTAATAGCTAGTCGAAGAAAACCCCCCGCGTTGTCGAAAACGGGGTAAGATAACTCCCCAATAATGGAGAAAAAGCGGATTAAGAGAATCGCCTTGGTCGAGTCCAAGGCCGTGAAGACGCACGTTTTCAGCAGAAAATACTCGCCCAGGCTCGGCCTCCCAATTCTAAGCGCCATTTTAAGAAAGACCGGGTACGAGGTGGAGATATTTTTCCAGGAACTTCAACCGCTGGATTTCGACCACCTAAAAAGTTTTGACATGGTGGGAATCTCCGCGCTCACCTCCACCGTCGTCGAAGCCTACCGCATCGCCGACGTCCTCAAAAACATGGGGCAGATGGTCGTCATGGGAGGGCCGCACGCCAGCGGGAAGCCGGACGAGGCGCTGGAACACTGCCACTATGTCGTCCGCGGCGAGGGGGAGATAACTTTTCAAGCGCTCCTATCGGCCATCAACGACGGCGACGACCTGGAGACCGTTCCCGGAATCTCTTATATAAAAGATGGAAAGGCGCTTCACAACCCGTCGTCCATCGTCAAAGTGGACATGGAGCAACTGCCCGGGAACGATTTTTCCTCGTCCAAGGCTTTCGACAACCCGGAAGAGTATCCGGGCGGAATTATGTTCTCGCGCGGGTGCCCGTACGACTGTAATTTTTGTAGCGTCACCACCACGTTCGGCAGGAAATACCGATACAAGTCCACACAACAGATATTGGACGAATTAAAACCGTTTAACGGAAAACCGGTCGCCTTCATCGACGACAATTTCGCGGCGAACCCTAAAAAAACCAAGGCGCTTCTCAAGGCGATGCTGGAGCAAAAGATAATCCCCTCCAGATACAACTGCCAGATAAGGGTCAACGCCGCCGAGGACGACGAGCTGATGGATCTGATGAAACGCACCGGATGCCGCGTGGCGAACATCGGGCTGGAGTCCGTCAACCCCGCCACTCTGAAAAATTACCACAAGGGACAGTCCCTGGAACAAATCGTCGCCGCCATAAAAGGATTCCAAAAACAGGGCATAGCCATCCACGGAATGTTCGTGCTCGGCTCCGACGAGGACACCGACGCCACGATAACCGAGACGGTAAATTTCGCCATCGACATGGGGATAGACACCATACAGCTATGCGCCCTGACCCCCTTCCCCGGCACGGCGGTGCACGACCAGATGAGCCGCGAGGGAAGAATCCTGCACTACGACTGGACCGCTTACGACGGACTTCACGTAGTGGTGCGCCCGAAGAACATGACCCCGTACGAGCTTCAATCCGGCATAGTGCGCGAGATGAAGCGTTTCTACTCGATAAAAAACTCTTTCAAATACAGCCCCGGCAAAGGATGGCGCGTTTTCAGCCGCCTAGTCGGCTGGAACCTCGTCAATAGATGGGACAAGGAAAACAGGCCGTACTACGAATATCTGAAATCCGTCTCCTAACCCCGCCGAACATTCGCCCACAAAGTTGTCATTCCCGCGAAAGCGGGAATCCAGACTGTTGTTGCGTTTTTGACAAATTGTAGCATTAGCAGTACAGTTTATTTTCTGGACTATTACGATTATAGGAGGCGGAAACATGGCAAGGTAAACGACTAAAAGCGGACGAATACAACCGAGCGTCAGCTACAAGATTGACCTGTTAAAAAGGCTTCAAAACCGGAAGATGGCGGAGGCATATTTAGCGGCGGCCATGGAGGACGAGGAGAACCCCGACGTATTTTTGCTGGCCGTACGGGACGTTGCGGAGGCGCACGGAATGAGCATGGCAAAACTTGCTGGTTCCGCAGGCTTGCATAGGGTGAACCTTTATCGAACGCTTTCCTCCAAAGGCAACCCGAAAATGGACAGCCTAAACGCAATACTCTCGGCGATGGGTTTTAAACTGACCGTAAAACTAAAAAAGCGTCGTAGCCAGTTTTCTCTCTTGCGTCTCAAACGCGCTGGAACGAAGTGGAAGTGTCCAGCGTTGCCGACTACAAATATTCCTCACTAGTACTGGTAAGATGTGCCCAGCAATATAGTCAGCACCCTCGACCGCATGGGAGATACTCCCGCACCGGTGGTAATGATTGAATCCCCACTACCCCAGGTGTAACCCAAGCCCAGCGTAATAGACGAGGCCTTTGAAAACCAAGCCCCGGCAAGCGTCGCGCCGTACATATCAATCCTGTCCTAAGCTATCTGGGATTGAATCAGGCCTTGGGCGTCAATATTTGAACGGTCGGTGTAAAGCCCCGCCCGGACCGCAAACCCCGAATTAAGGTAATACTCAACACCGACTGCGGCGTTAATAATCGGTTGTCGATTCCAATCGTAAACCATGGTGTCGGGGGAGGCGGAGTCAAAGTAATCCAAGTCGGCGGACAGGAGAAAATCCTTGTTTGGGAAATACGCCCAGCCAAGCCTTACTTCGGTAGGATAGTCCGGCAGGACGTTCGCATGGGCAATTGTAGGCCCTACGGTTGGATGTATCGGGTCGTTTTGTGTGTAGCAAGGGTCGTTGGCCCCGGATGCGACCGGATGTCTGCAAGTATACTGAGAGTATTGGTTGGCACTGAACACAAATGTTTTCGAAAGGGAGAGACCAACCGAATATTTTCCGTCCTCCGGTGCGTATAAAATTCCAAGAATCGGGCGGGTGCCGCTTTCTTCGTCCTTAGTGTAATTGTTTTCCCATTGGGTCTGCAATTGGTTGTTGTTGCCAAAGACGGTATAGGCATAATTATCAATATACGTTTCGTTTTTATAAAAGTAATAAAGCGTGATTCCCACGCGTATGTTATTGGCAACCTTAAAGGCCATGGATGGGCCGATGTTGTACGTATTCACTTGGTCAATTAAATTTTCCGTCGCGGAGGTGGTGTCTGGAAACACCCATGTCAGGTCTTGGTGCTGGTTAAGCGAGTCCCGCACTACGTAGGAAAAGCCTATAGCTCCGAAAGGGGTGTGTTGAATAATTCCAAAAAAATTGGGTTGCAGTGTCGTGGAGTCCACTCCGTAATCGGAGGAGCCGTTGCCACCGACGTATGTTTTCCTTTCCTGACGCCACGTGTTCACGCTGGCTGAAACGCTGTTGCTTTGGGCCAAAGTTATTCCGGCAGGGTTGTAATAAAGTCCGGCGGTATCGTCCGAGACCGCGACATATGCCCCGCCCATTCCAGCGGGTCTTTCCCCAATTATTACATCGCTGTAATGGTAGTCGTCCGCAGTGGCCTTCCCGACAAAAGTAAACAAAGTGAAAATGACTGCCAACAACTGTGGAATTTTTTGCACTAAAGTCATTATTAGTCTCACTTTTATTCCCATGAATTAACTTTAACCGACCCGCCCCAGATTACATCTGCATCATCCCTTTCACATAAGGTAAACTGTATTCGCCCAGGTAAAAATAGTCAAATCACGCCAATCATCATTATCCGAAAACTATTTAAATCTAGTGGATGCCTTTTAATGGATGGTGGCGCGGACAATCCTGTCTGCGTTACGCCCGTGGGGCGTAAGTTCCATGTGTAATTAAATTCGCGCGGCCTTTGACCGCGCCGCAGACAAGAGTGTCTGCGCCACCAGATGTAGAAACAAATTTAATTTGCGCGGCGTTCGACCAGTGGTATACTTCATCTCACAGGCATCGGCCTGTGTTTGGCGCGTCGCGCCGAGCGATTCCGACGCATTCCCATCGCCACAGGAATGAACATCATGCCGCTAAAGGCTAAATAGCAAATACCCACCGCTTAAGGACGTTTTATTAAACATATGATTTATCCACAGATTGCACAGATTGTCGCAGATGAAAAACAAAGTGATTTTAATCGGTGTGAATCGGTGAAATCTGTGGATAACTCTTTCCCCGCCGCTGTTAACCATAAAAATGCAAAAAAAATCGGACAAATCGGACAGCATGAAATCGGAAATAGTGGAAAATAAAGGAACTGGATCCCCGCATTCGCGGGGATGACAACTTTTAATATTCAGTTTGCCTGAACTTGTCCGGGGCGAGTGTGAGGATATAGACAAGGGATTTGTGGTCAAGGAGTGTTTCGCGGATCACGCGGCTTAGCATGGAAGCAAGCCATTAGCCCTTAATTTTTACCGGACACTAGTGATAGTTGGTGGGAAACGAATTGTAGGTTACGACAATGCAGGAAGAAAAAGGCGGCCATAGGCATTTTCATGGGAAACAGTATCCATACACATTTTCTTCCATCGAAAAACTATTCGAGAATTTTAAAAGAGACATTAATAGGAGCGAGAAGTCATGTTCATAATGGGATTATATTCCACAAGACCTTGTCCCACGACTAAATCCTTTTCATTCTCCATGCCCAATATAATGCCGGGGGGGTAAGGTTGCCGTGGCATGGCTCGAGCGAGTCTTAAACAAGCGGTAAACCACACGCCGCAACGCGAGCGGGTCAAGGGCATGCCCCTTACCGGTCGTCGATATTTCAGCTCGGGGGGCTTTCCGGTGCTTCCGGCTGTTCCAGCGATTTCTGCAAATTTAGTCTATCTTGGGTACATTTTGGACGCACCGTTTAATTGCGTACATTTAGAAGTCCTCAAGTTTTATGTTGAGCTTTTTTATCCTGTAGCCTATCTGGCGCGGGGTCATGTTTAGGATGCGGGCCGCTTTCGCCTGCACCCATCCGCTTTTCTTTAGAGCCAAAAGCACCTTGTCTCTTTCGTTGTCCATGGCCTGGATAACCTCCGTCTCGTCCTCCGGCTCGGAATCGGCGACGGCGTGTATGAGTTTGCCGTAACACTGCGAACGTGTGCAGGGGATGTCCTCGGGGCGGATTATGTTGTCGGTGGCCGTTATCGCCGCCCGGTGTATGCAGTTTTCCAGCTCGCGGATGTTTCCGGGCCAGTCGCAGTGTTGCAGGATGTTCAGCCCTTCGCTCGTCATCGTAAAAGGCGAGCCGAACTCCTTGCCGATTTTGTTCAGGAAAAACTCCGCAAGGTAGGGGAGATCCTCTTTTCTGTCCCTCAAAGGCGGGAGATATATCGGCATCACGTTCAGCCTGTAATAGAAATCCTCGCGGAACCTTTTTTCCGACACCGCTTTTTCCAGGTCGATGTTCGTCGCGGCTATCAACCGCACGTCCACTTTTATCGTCTCGGTGCCGCCCAATCTCTCGAACTGCCCCTCCTGCAAAACCCGCAACAGCTTGGTCTGAAGCGAAAGCGAGGCGTCGCCGATCTCGTCCAGAAACAGAGTCCCTTTGTGCGCAAGCTCGAACCGCCCCGGCTTTCTTATGACCGCCCCGGTGAACGCCCCTTTTTCGTGTCCGAAAAGCTCGCTTTCAATAAGCGTCTCGGGGAGGGCGGCGCAATTGAGTTTTATCATCGGCCCGGAACTACGGGGGCTTTGGTAATGAATCGCCTTGGCCACCAGCTCCTTCCCGGTGCCGGACTCCCCGCGAATCAAGACGGTCGTGTTCCATCGGGACACCTGGTTGATGTTCTCGAAAACGTCCCGCATCGTTTTGCTCACTCCGACCATGTTCTCCGGCTGGTAGCGTCCTTTTAACTGCCCCTCGAGCCTTTCCTTTTCCTTGCTTATCACCTCTATTTCCTTCTCCGCGACGTATTGGCGCGCGAGGACACCGCCTATGAGGTTTGCAAAAATGGTCGCTATGCGGAGGTGGTCGTCCAACCTGTACCGCTCGCCGCTGTTGATCGAGAATGAAAAAACCCCGCGTACGGATTTGTGCGCCAGAATCGGCACCCCCAAAAAGGCCGACTCCGGATTGTATACGGCGGGCCGGTTTAAGAAACGAGGGTCGCTTTTTAGCACCGGTATCGCAAGCGGCCTTCCGCTTTCCAGTATCACCCCGGTTAACCCCTCCCCTTTGTGATAGCGAACGTCCTTGAGGTTCTCCTGTTTGATGTCGTGCGCGGCCTCGACCAACAGGTCGCCCGACTCGGGATCCACCAGAGTTACGGTGCCCAGTCGGTAGCCCAACACATTGTGCAATATTCCCAATATCTCAATAAGCGTGTCGCGCGGGTTGGCGGGTTTTCCCAAACATTGGGAGACTTGATAAACCGCCTCTAGGCTCCGTTTGTTTAAGTCGGTCATTTTTTCCCCGCAAGGGGGATACGAACGGACAATTTTGCGCCGCCCAGCTCGGAATCCTCGACGCTGACCCAACCACCGGCACGGTTGATAACTTGGTGCACCAAAGCGAGCGAAAGCCCCGCCCTGCGCGTCTTTGAGCTGTGAAACGGCTCGAACACGGAGTAACGTTCCTTTTCGGGTATTCCCGGCCCGTTGTCCTCGACGGCGGCGTTTAGGTAGTCCCCCCTTGTCCAAAAGGAAAGTTTTATTCTGGGCGAGGCGACATGCTCCACGCTTTCGTAGGCGTTGTCGAGAAGCTTTATAAAAACCATCAGCAACATCTCCTCGGCCACGGCCAGCGACGCGCCGTTTGCGGAGAAGTCGGCGTCAAAACTTATTCCTGCGGCGCCGCATCGTTCGCGGTACAAGGTGTCCAACCCTTTCATCAGCGCGTTGGCGCGGCAGTTCCCCGCAACGTCGAAGGGGGAGGATTGCTCCCTAAAGGTGAGCAGTTCCCTCTCCATGTTTGCCGCAAGCTCCCCCATAAGCTTCGCGTTTATCCCGAGCGACTCGAAATCGCTCTTTTTAACCAACTCCTCCATCCTCGCGCTTATGGCCATGCCGACGTTGATAGGCTGGCGCATCCTGTATATAAACCCGTTGGCAAGCTCGTTCTGCACCAGCCCCTGCTCTATTTTGGAGGCAGAAAGCGCCTTTTGCCGCACAAGCAGTTCGCGCGATTTGGTTTCCAGCTGGGTTATGTCGGAAAGTGTTATTAGGAACAGGCTTCCATCGGAGGCGCCGGGAATAAGGTAGCTCGACGGAATTTTTTCCGCTTCCATAAGATAAATGGCGGTCTGCCCGTTGGAGAGGAGCGTTTCCACCTTGGACGCCTTAACGCGGGATTCGGAGCCGATTTGCGCCAGCAATATTTCGGCTAGGCGGCGTCGTGAATTTTCACCCATGTCGCTCAACAGGGTTTTTGTCTTGATGTTGTCCAACTCCCATTCTCCTGCGGGGCTTATGACCATAATCGCGTTCGAGGCCAGGTTGATTACTTTTTCCAACAGATTTTTTTGTTCGCTTATCTTTTTTTCCATTTTTTTTCTGTCGGTGATGTCGCGTTGTATGTAAACGAAGTGGGTTGTCGCGCCGCTGGGGGACGATATGGGGGCGACCGAAAGCTCGGTGGTGCGAGGTTCGCCGGATTTTGTCCTACAAACCAGCTCGCCCCTCCACTGCCTGCCCCCGTTCATGGACTCCTTCAAGGATTCGAGGTTTTTTTCCGGGGCGCCGACCCAGAAAACGTCGTGCGAGTTGCCTATGATTTCCGGCCCGGAATAGCCGGATAGGCGCTCGAAGGCAGGATTAACAAGCCGGATGTTCCCATCGGCGGTTGCTATGCTGACGGCGTCCTCGGAAAAGCAAAGCGCCATCTCTATTTGCAGTTCCTGGGACTGTCTCGATTCTTGCTCGACTTTGAGTCTGCGAACGTCCGCCTCGAGGTTTTGCAGGAACTTTTCGGCGAGCGCCCTTATTTCGCCGTCGTTGCCACCGACGGAGGTCATTTCGGTTCTTAGAGCGGAAATTTCGGCCAAAAGGCTTTTAATGATCATTGCCTCTCCAATTCAAATTGCGTGTCTTGGCTTGTTCGTAGAACTAGGAGAGCAACTTTTATGCCGTGCGCCCGACAAGGGAAAAACAACGGCTTGAAACACCGGTGGTTCCAAACATGCGTGTTTAAAGGGCATTCTTATGCCCAAATATTAGGCGCCATTAAATTGTTGGAGTATTGGCGACGCGTCTAAATAACATTTTGTCGATTTTTGTAGGAAACCCTACTAAGAATATTTTTCCACAAGAAAAGTTGAAATCCACCTTACCGATTGATTTTTAAGTTTTTACGCATGGTTTCCGCCATTTCACGGTAAATGGCACGGCTGATGCTTAATGAAAGGCAAGAACGAACGCAAACCTTTTTCAAAATAAGGAGATAAAAATGAGACAGTGCGCGATTTACGGAAAAGGCGGAATTGGAAAATCCACCACCACCCAAAACCTCGTGGCGGCCCTGGCCGAGGCAAAGCAGAAAGTGATGATTGTCGGGTGCGACCCCAAGTCGGATTCGACCCGTCTCATCCTGCACGCAAAAGCGCAGGCGACGGTCATGGAGCTGGCGGCCAAGCACGGTTCGGTCGAGGATCTGGAGCTTGAGGACGTGCTTCAAACAGGTTATGCCGACATCAAGTGCGTCGAGGCCGGCGGGCCGGAGCCGGGGGTTGGTTGCGCGGGACGCGGCGTAATAACCGCCATCAATTTCTTGGAGGAAGAGGGCGCCTATTCGGACGATCTGGACTTCGTATTCTACGACGTGTTGGGCGACGTCGTTTGCGGCGGGTTCGCGATGCCTATCCGCGAAGGGAAGGCGGAGGAGATTTACATCGTCGTCTCGGGCGAGATGATGGCGATGTACGCCGCCAACAACATCTGCAAGGGAATAATGAAATACGCCAGCTCCGGCAAGGTGCGGCTGGGCGGTCTCATCTGCAACAGCAGGAACACTGACCGCGAAGTGGATCTTATAGAGGCGCTGGCGGAAAAGCTCGGCACCACGATGATTCATTTCGTCCCCCGCGACAACACCGTGCAACGCGCCGAGCTTCGCAGGATGACCGTCATTGAATACGACCCTAAGGCCAATCAGGCGGACGAATATCGAATGCTCGCAAAAAAGATAATGGAAAACAAAAACCTGGTGATTCCAAAACCTATCACGATGGACGAACTGGAGGCGTTGCTGATGGAATTCGGGATTATGGAGGAGGAGAACACCGCGATAGTCGGCAAAACGGCGGCTGAAGAGGCCGCCGTAGGCGCATAACATTAACAGCACAACTGGAAGGAGACGACATGTCCGTTAAATTGACGAAAGAGGCCGGCGCGGAGGCTATAAAAGAAGTGCTCGCCGTTTACCCGGCCGAGGCGCGCACCGACCGCGAGAAGCACCTGTACGTTAACGACAAGTCTTTGGAGACTACGAGCGGTTGCGTGACGGCGAACAGGAAGTCCTTGCCGGGCGTCATGACCGTACGCGGGTGCGCCTACGCCGGCTCTAAAGGGGTGGTGTGGGGGCCGGTAAAGGACATGGTGCACATCTCGCACGGCCCGGTGGGGTGCGGCCAGTACAGCTGGGGAACGCGCAGAAATTATTCCACCGGGACAACCGGCATAGACAACTTCGCGGTCATGCAGATTACCAGCGACTTTTCGGAGAAGGACATCGTCTTCGGAGGCGACAAGAAGTTGGAGGCGATGCTCCGCGAGATACGCGAGATGTTCCCGCTTTCAAAGGGAATAACCATACAAAGCGAATGTCCCGTAGGACTTATCGGCGACGACATCGAGGCGGTCGCCAAACGGATGAGCGTGGAGTTGGGCGTTCCGATAGTGCCGGTGAGGTGCGAGGGGTTTCGCGGCGTATCCCAGTCGCTCGGCCACCACATCGCCAATGACGCGGTGCGCGACCACGTGCTGGGCCAGTCGGAGCCTGACACGAGCACGCCGTACGACGTTGCGATTCTGGGCGACTACAACATAGGCGGGGACGCGTGGGCCAGCAGAATCATTTTAGAAGAAATGGGACTGCGCGTAGTGGCCCAGTGGAGCGGCGACGCCACGTTGAAGGAGATGCAGGCGTCGCACAGGTCGAAGCTGAACCTTCTGCACTGTTACCGCTCGATGAACTACATCAGCCGGCACATGGAGGAAAAGTACGGGATACCGTGGATGGAATACAATTTTTTCGGCCCGACAAAAATAGAGGCGTCAATACGGGCCATAGCGGCTAAGTTCGACGCGTCCGTCCAGGAAAACGCGGAAAAGACAATTGAAAGGCACAAAGAAAGTATGCAAGCGGTTGTGGACGCATACCGCCCTCGACTCGAGGGTAAAAAGGTGATGCTGTACGTCGGCGGCCTGCGCCCCCGGCACGTCATCGGAGCCTTCGAGGACCTCGGAATGGAAGTTGTCGGTCTAGGGTACGAGTTCGGACATAACGACGATTATGACCGCACCCTGCACGAGGCGAAGGACGCGACGCTCATATACGACGATGTTACGGAATACGAGCTTGAGGAGTTCACGAAAAGGATAAAGCCGGATCTTGTCGGCTCCGGGGTCAAGGAAAAGTACGTCTTGCAAAAGATGGGGTTCCCGTTCCGACAGATGCACAGCTGGGACTACTCCGGCCCGTATCACGGATACGACGGTTTCGGGGTGTTTGCCAGGGACATGGACATGGCGGTAAACGCCCCCGTGTTTAAAAAAACGACGGCTCCGTGGAAAACGGCGTAGGAGGATGCGATGACCGAATTAAATATTGTAGACCACAACGGGCTTTTCAAGCGGGAGGAGTACCAGGTTTCCAGAGAGAAGAAAAAGGCGTTCGAGGGTTGCTCGAGCGCCGACGAGGTGCAAAAGACGATTGAATACTCCCGCTCGGAGGAATACAAGGAAAAGAATTTCAAGCGGGAGGCGCTGACCATCAACCCCTCCAAGGCGTGCCAGCCGCTCGGCGCGATTCTGGCCGCCGTGGGATTCGACGGATGTCTGCCGTACGTCCACGGCTCGCAAGGGTGCGTGGCCTACTTCCGCTCCCACTTCAACCGCCACTTTAAGGAGCCGTTCGCGGCTGTTTCCGACTCCATGACGGAGGACTCGGCGGTTTTCGGGGGCCAGAAGAACCTGATAGCCGGGCTTAAGAACGCCCACGCCATCTACAAGCCGAAGATGATAGCCGTCAGCACGACCTGCATGGCGGAGGTCATAGGGGACGACCTCAACGCGTTTATTATAAACGCCCGAAAGGAAGGAAGCGTGCCGGAAAACTTCCCGGTGCCGTTCGCCCACACCCCGTCGTTTGTCGGAAGCCATATCACGGGTTACGACAACATGATGCGCGGCATGCTGTTTCATCTCACGCACGGGATAACGAAAGGCGCCGAGACCAACAGGATAAACATAATCCCCGGATTCGACGGTTACACCGTGGGAAACATCAAGGAGATAAAGCGCATCCTCGGCCTTATGGGGGTGGAGCACATCGTCCTGGGAGACAACAGCGAGATACTTAACACCCCCATGGACGGGGAGTATCGCATTTACATGGGCGGCACCACGCTGGACGAGGTCAAGGACGCCATGAACAGCAAGGCCACCTTCTCGTTGCTGGGCGACAGCACGGCCAAGGTAACGGCTGAAACAATCAAGAAGGATTGGGGCCAGAAATACGTCGGGGACGTCGTTCCTTTGGGTGTCTCGGGCACCGACGCTTTTTTGATGAAGGTCAGCGAGGTTACCGGCATGCCAATCCCGGCGGAATTAGAAAAGGAACGCGGACAAGCGCTGGACGCCATCGCCGACAGCAACTACTACCTGCACGGGAAGAAGTTCGCCATATACGGCGACCCGAGCTACGTCGAGGCGCTGACCGATTTCTTCATGGAGCTTGGCGCGGAGCCGAAGCACATCGTCTGCACGAACGGCACGAAAAAATGGGGCAACGGCCTTTCTAAAAAACTCGCCGCCGTCGATTTCGGCAAAAAGGCGACGGTGCACCACGGGGCCGACCTGTGGCAGTTGCGGTCGCTGATGGCAACCGAGCCGGTTGATTTTCTCGTCGGCAACACGCACGGAAAAGTGATGGCGAAAGAGCTAAACGTCCCGCTCGTCCGGATAGGGTTTCCTATCTTCGACCGGCACCACCTGCACAGGTATCCGGTTTTCGGATACCAGGGGGTCATAAACCTCCTGCAATGGACGGTCAATACCCTGATGGAGGATCTCGACCGGAACGCAGGCGAACACAACTACGATTTTGTCAGGTAGATAAAATGAACCTTTCGGCACTGAGGGAATTGTACAAGGAGCCCGCCTGCTCCCACAACGCCAAGAAGGAGACTCCCGCCTGTCCGCGCCCCACACCGGGCCGGGCGGCGGGGGGCTGTTCGTTCGATGGCGCGTACATATCCCTCGTGCCTATCGCCGACTGTGCGCATATGGTGCACGGCCCCGCAAGTTGCGTGGCGAACACTTGGAACAATCGCGGCTCGCTTAGTTCAGGCCCTTCCTTATACCGCACGGCCTTTACGAGCGACCTCGACAACAACGACGTCGTGTTCGGCGGAGAAAAAAAGCTGTTCAAGGCCGTGAAGGAAATTATTGAGAAATACAGTCCTCCGGCGATTTTTGTCTACCAGACCTGTGTGACGGCGATGATTGGCGACGACATTGACGCGCTGTGCAGGGCGGTTTCCGCCAAAACCGGAGTTCCCGTCATTCCGGTGGATTCGCCGGGTTTCACCGGAACCAAGAACTTCGGCAACCGTCTGGCGGGGGACGCGCTTTTGAACCATGTTATCGGGACGATGGAACCGGCGACACCGCATCCGTTCAACGCGAACCTCATCGGCGAGTTCAATATCGCCGGGGAGCTTTGGGCGGTGCTTCCGCTTTTTGACAGGCTTGGCATAAGGATTATCTGCTCGTTAAGCGGCGACTCCCGTTACCACCAAGTCGCGATGATGCACAGGGCGCGGGCTAACATGATGGTCTGCTCGCGAGCGTTGTTGAACGTCGCCCGCAGGATGGAGGAAAAGTACGGCATTCCGTTTTTCGAGGGGTCGTTCTATGGCGCCGCCAACACCTCGGATGCGATCGTCAAAATAGCGGAGTTGATGGGTGAAGACGGTTTGCTGGAAAAAGCGAAGACCCTTTGCGACGAGGAGCGCAAAAAAATCACGCCCGCGCTTGAGGAATTAAAAACGAGGCTCGAAGGGAAACGGGTCTTGCTATACACGGGAGGGGTTAAAAGCTGGTCAATCGTGGGCGCGCTCCAGGAACTGGGAATGACCGTCATCGCCACAGGCACGAGAAAATCAACCGAGGAGGACAAGCTCCGCATCCGCGAGCTGATGGGGGACGACGCGACTATGATATCTGAGGGCTCGCCGCGAAAACTTTTGGAGATATTCAACAAATACGGCGCCGACGTCCTGATGGCTGGCGGACGCAACCAGTACACCGCCCTAAAGGCGCGCATTCCGTTCGTGGACGTGAACCAGGAACGTCACGTTCCCTTTACGGGATTCGACGGTCACGTTCGATTGGCTAAAGCGGTGGCCGACGCCATAGAAAATCCGGTTTTCAAGCTAACGCGAAAACCTTCGCCCTTTGAGGCGTTATGAGAAAGAAAAGAAACCTAACCGCAAATCCGCTAAGGTTAAGCCAACCGGCGGGCGCGTCGCTGGCGTTTATGGGGATTGGCGGTTGCGTCCCGCTCTGGCACGGGGTACAGGGATGCACGGCGTTTGCAAAGATCCTGTTCATCCAGCATTTCAGGGAGCCGATGCCGTTCCAAACAACCGCGCTCACGCAGACAAGCGTTGTGATGGGCGGGGACGGCAACCTATTGGAAGCGGTGGAAAACATCCGCAAAGACGCGAAATGTATCGGAGTGCTAACCACGGGCGTGGCCGAAACGTGCGGAGCGGACATAAAAGCCGCCGTCCGGGAATTGGGCGTGAAATTCCCCGGCCTGCCGGTCGCGGTGGTCAGCACTCCGGACTTTGAGGGGACGCTTGAAACCGGCTGGGTGAAAGCCTGCGATTCAATTTTGGACGCCTTTGCCGGCAACAGGAAAGAACCGCGAAAACGGCAGGTGGCATTTTTCGTCGGGCCATACGTCACGCCGGGGGAAGTGGAATGGCTCCGCGAGACGGCGTCGGCATTCGGGTTGCGCCCGGTCATTTTCCCCGATATCGGCGACAGCCTTTATGGGAGGCTCTCCGAAAGCGATTTCGTCGCAAGCTCCGCCGGGGGAGTTTCTTTGGAGGAGATTGCAACCCTTGCGGATTCCTCGTTCGTAATCTCCATCGGCCGCTCGATGAGGGATACGGCGGCGCGGTTTGCCGTCGGAACCGAGGCTCGGGCTTTTCATTTCGACCATTTGTGCGAGACGGAAGAGATTGACCGTTTCTTTAAGACGTTGTGCGAAAAAAGCGGGAACGAGACACCGCGCGTTTTCATCCGCCAACGCAGGCACCTGATGGACGCCATGTTGGACGCGCAGTTCTACTTCCACGGCATGACCGCGAGCGTCGCGGGCGACCCGGATTTCATTCTGCGCTGGGAGGCTCCATTGGCAGGAATAGGGGCGAGCGTAAAGATGTTTTCCTCCGTGCCGCTCGAGAACGTCCCTTTTGGCGATTTGACGGAATTTAAGGAACTGGCCGAGGAAGATGACGCGGATATCCTGATTGGCAACAGCCATGTCGCGGAACTGGCGGCCGACATGGGGATTGCCGCTGTTCGGGCGGGGATTCCCGTTTACGACAGGTTTGGCGAAACGCAGTCGGTGCGCATCGGGTACGAGGGGCTTGCGCGACTATATATGGAGTGCGCCAACGCTTTGATGGGGCGACAGTCGGAGAAGGCAACGCCCTACGTCTCCAAATTACAGGCAACATTGAGGTGAAAATGAAATTGCAATCCCAGTTAATCATTCCCACCGTTGAAAAGGGTCGTCTTCGTGTGGCATTCGCCACAAGCGACGGCCTGACGGTGAACGAGCATTTCGGGTGGGGAAGACAGTTTGTTTTATACGACGTGTCAAAGGAAGGCGCCCGCAAGGCCGGGAAAATTGTCTTCGACGCGAAGGATTTGGACGAGCGCGGCAACGACGACAAGCTTGCCGCAAAAATCGAGGCGTTGCGGGGGTGTCACATCGTTTACGCGGAGGCCATAGGCGGCCCGGCGGCCGCAAGGCTTACGCGTGAACGAATGCAACCCATGGTAGTGAAGGATGAAAATGACGTCGCAAAACTGCTGGAGCAGATTAAAAACGTGCTGAACCAGCCGTCAATGCCTCCGTGGTTGCGGAAATTGACAAGGGACGACGACCCTGCGCGTTTTGAAAATTTCGACGTCGAGGATTATTAATTCAACCATTAAGCGAGGCGGATATGAGCACAGGACTGGCGGTTCGGAAAAACGGAAATCCTTACACTCCCAAATATGTAGCGGCAATAAATTATGGAAAGTGCATCGGATGCGGGCGTTGTTTCAAGGTTTGCGGGGAAGGCGTGTTCACACTCGTCGACCGGGCTGACCTCGGCATTGAAAACGACGACTACGAGGACGAAGGGGCGATGGTGATGGCGCTGAAGGACGATGGAAATTGCATCGGCTGTTCCGCGTGCGCCAGGGTCTGCCCCAAGGGATGCCACACCTACACGTCATAAATTATGGAGGAGCGTGGCGTTCGAGGAAGGGCGTTGGGGGCATACCTCGGACTGGCGATAGGCGACGCGCTTGGCGCAACGACGGAGTTCATGCGCCCGGCGGAGATACGCGCCAAATTCGGTTTGCACCAGAACCTCACCGGCGGCGGCTGGCTTCATTTGAAACCCGGCGCGGTGACGGACGACACCCAGATGTCTTTGTCTCTCGGAGAGGCGCTTTTAGAATCCGGCGGAATGGATGAAAAGACGGTGGCGGACAAATTCATCGGCTGGATGCGGTCAAAACCACCGGACATAGGCGGCACCATAAGACGCTCGTTGCAGATGTATCTCGTTGACGGCAGGCTCGTCGCGGAGGAGTCGGAATACTCCGCCGGCAACGGAGCGGCGATGCGGAACCTGCCGGTGATAATCTCCTGCGTTGACAATCGCGAACGGTTGCGACAATGGACGCTGAAACAGGCGCGCATCACCCACAACAACGAGGAGTCGGACATCGGCACTCTTATTCTGTCCGAACTTACGCGGATGGCCGTTGAAATGGGGCAGACAGCTCCGATCCAGACCGCCGCGCGCAAATTATTTGACCAATATCCGCAGTTCGACTATCGCCTCTACAAAGGCGACACCGACGGCTACATCGTCAGCACGGTGCGCACGGTGCTTTACTATTTTTTCAACACGCGGGATTTCGAGTCCTGCCTGTTGGGGATAGTAAACCAAGGCGGGGACGCCGACACGAACGGCGCGATAGCGGGCATGTTGGCGGGGGCGTTTTACGGGCCCGATACGATTCCGGCGCGGTGGCTTTCGAGGCTTGACCCCGCGGTTAAAAGGGATGTGGAAAAACAGACATCCGACCTATTGAATAAATTTCCCCCGACCATCTCCCCGGGCGTTTGTTGACCAGCGGATTCCATGCTTCTCTTTAATAATTGCGCATATGCGCATTATAGAATATACTCTGACCGATTTATTGCATGGAAAAATAGCATTGGCGGACAAGGAGGGAAAGTGGAACATAGGTTTGACTTGAAAACAGTCGAGGTTTTGCAGGGGCGTCTCAACGGCCACCCCGTCTACGGCGAGGTGGATTCTCTTGAGAAACTTCAAATATTCATGCAACACCATGTTTTTTCCGTCTGGGACTTTATGTCGCTTCTGAAATATCTTCAAGCGCACATCGCCCCCGCCGCTTACCCCTGGATACCGAAAGGCACCGGCGTTTCCAGAAGATTTGTAAACTCTCTTGTTTTGGAGGAGGAGTCGGATCTGTCGGCCCCCGGCCCGGAGGGCGCCGAAAAATTCGACAGTCACTTTGAGCTGTATTTAAAGGCGATGCGGGAGGTCGGCGCGGACAACACGGTCGTCGCCGAATTTATACGCTTGGTTTCCGCAAAGGGGGTTGAAATCGTGCTCAAGGGAGACTTTGCGCCGGAACCGTCAAGAAACTTCATGAAAACCACATTTAGTTTTGTTGATTCAGGAAAACCGCACGTGGTCGCGGCGGCCTTTGCGTTGGGCAGGGAAAAAATTATTCCTGAAATGTTTCGCGCACTGATAAAAAAGATGAAAATCAGCCAGGCTCGGGCTCCGATTTTCCATTTTTACCTCGAAAGACATATACATCTTGACGAAGACTTCCATTTTCCCTTTGCCATAAGTTTGTTGAACGAACTATGCGAAAACGACCCCAATAAGGTTAAGGAAGCCGAAGATGCCGCTAAAAAGGCGATAGAGGCAAGAATCACATTTTGGGACGGCGTCCTTGCCGCGTTAAAACCGGCGATGTCAGGGGTAAATGGGTAATCCTCGCGCCGGCTTCATGATAAGCGGATTGAACGCCTTGCTTATAAGTATGACTTTGTCGCCGACGCCAAGCGACTCGACCTCGTCGGCTGTGGCCATGACTTTTACAATGGTGTTTCCCACAATGACGGAAACGATAAAAACAATATCCTGTTTTTCTATTGCCGCCAGCTCGCCTACGAATCGGAACTGACCGGCAAGGTTCTGCTCCGAGAACACCTCGACCGGCTTTCCGTCGCGAGCTATCCTCCCAAATTCAAGGATGAAGACCTTGCTTGCCATTTTGAACACTTCGGACAACTCGTGCGTCACCATAATCGTGGTCAATGAGAATTCGCGGAATATGGATAAAAGCTCGTCCTGCAGTTCGGAACGCGCCTCCCCGTCCAGCGCGGAAAGAGGCTCGTCCATCAAAAGCAGTGTTGGCTTTCTTGCAAGCGCCCGCGCGACCGCCGTCCTCTGTTTTTCACCGCCGGAAAGCGCGACGGGTTTTCGCGATTGCACGTCCCCCAATCCGACCGCCTCCACAAGACGCTTGACCCACGGTCCGTTATTTTTTCCGGCGGCATATTTCAGGTTCTCCAGCACGGTCATGTTTGAGAATAGTGCGTAGTCCTGAAAAACAAATCCGACGCCACGCTCCTGCGGGGAGAGGTGGATGTTGCGCGTGGAGTCGAACCACGTTTCCCCGTCGACGGTGATGTTTCCACGGTCGGGTTTGTCGAGTCCGGCAATCATCCTTAACAGCGTGGTTTTTCCCGCGCCGCTTTTTCCGAAAAGCGCGGACACGCTGTTTTTTTCCGCCCCAATCCGTATGTCCATCGTGAACGTCCCGGAGGGGGAAGCCAGTGATTTGTTGACGTCAATCCGTAGCATGTCAGGACACTTTCACCATCGGCCGGTTGAGCCGATACACGACTAACAGGACGGCGAAGGTTATCGCAAACAGTATCATGGCGTAAGCGTTCGCGTTGCCGTAACGTAGCGCCTCCACCTCGTCGTATATGGCTATGGAGGCAACGCGCGTTTTGCCGGGGATGTTGCCGCCAATCATTAAAACCACGCCGAACTCCCCCACCGTGTGCGCGAAGGTGAGCACGATTCCAGCTACCAGCGATTGCTTTATGTTCGGCAATAGTACGCGGAAGAAAGTGCCGGCGCTAGATTTGCCCAGTGTGTACGAAGCCTCCGCCAGCGACGGCGGCAGGGAGGCGAGCCCGGATTTTAACGGATGCACCATGAACGGCAGGGAAAATATTGCCGACCCGATCACCAAGCCGGGAAACGAAAAAACCAGCCGCAGGTCGAAGTGTCGCTCCAAAAAGCCTCCGAGGAAGTATTGCGGACTGAACGCCAAAAGCAGATAGAAACCTAGCACGGACGGGGGGAGCACCAAAGGCATGGCGACCAGCGCCTCCACCACGAACTTGTGCCTCCATCTCGAGAATGCCAGCCAGTAGGCCAGCGGCAGTCCGGCGGCGAACAAAATGGCGGTGGTCACAAAGGCCAGTTTTGCCGTCAGCCAAATCGGCTCAAAACTTATCGCTTCCACCGTCCGCCTCCATGATGAGCATTTCGTTCGCTTTTACCAGCCCCTCCACCGCGTCCCCCACGGCGATTCCAAGCCGTTCCACCGAGCGCGAGGTGATGACGGAGACCACCTCGTTTCCGGCGTAGTCCAGCACCAGTCGGGCGAGCACTTTCCCTTTTTCCACCTCTTTCACAGTGGATTTCATCCGATTGCGGAGCGAAAGGCGCGCGCCCATATCCAAGTTGATGGAGACTTCCGTCTCTTTGAATATCAGCCACACTTCCCGCCCAATCGTGATGAAGGGGGAAGTCTGCGGCGTTTCGAGCACGATGGACGAGAGCCTGTCCCCCCCCACGTTCACGTCGACCAGCGAAATCGCGTCGGTGGACTCCACGTTTGTTATCGTTCCTTTCAGTCGGTTCATGGCGTTGAGTATCCGTATTTTTTCAGAATTGTCTTTCCCGTGGACGAGAAAATATATGAGTAGAGCTTATTTACCGCTGACGGGTTGTTTTTCGCTCCGTATTTCAGGACGACGATTCCCTGCGCTATCGGCGTATACAGCGAACCGTCCACGTCGACCCACGACCCTTTGCCAGCCATCCCCGGCGACATAAGCGACGACTTTGCGGTCACGCCGGCCTCGGCGGCCTTCGCGAATACAAACTGGTTTACTTGCGAGATGCTTTCACCGAAGACCAGTTTGTTTTTAATCCGTTCATAAATTCCGGCGTTTCGCAACGCTTTCACAGCCGCGAATCCATACGGGGCGGTTTCGGGGTTGGCGACGGCCACGCGCCTTATCTTTTCCGAAAGCAGGGATGACAGGCCGCCGGAAATGTTAATGTCGGACGCGCTCCAAACGACGAGCGTGCCGGAGGCGTACACTTCCGGCGGGGCCGTCGCTATTCCATCGTCATAGAGCGCCTTCGGATAGGAAGTGTCGGCGGAAACGAAAATGTCAAACGGCGCCCCCGCCTTTATCTGAGCCGTCAACTTCCCGGAAGAGCCGACTACGGCCCGCACGGGAATGCCCGTTTCCCCGGTGAAGACGGCGGCGACTTCCTCCATGGCGAACTGGGCGTTGGCGGCCACGGCAACGGTAAGCGGTCCGTCGGCGCGCGCCACGGGTGAAAATGCGGCAAAGGCCGCCAGCGCCATAAGGGAAAAGCTTTTTTTCACCGTGTGTCTCCAACATTGCCTATGAGCCGTTACCCTTGTAGGTTCTGCCATTCCTTTTCGATCTTCTGCACTACGGCGGACGGCTGTACCGCCGAAAAGTCCGCGTCCAACAGGTATTCGTCCCTGCCGGTCAGGTCGCCATTGGCGGCGCGCACCTGCGCGTGGAACTGTGCGAAACGGGCAAGGAAGTGGAATGACATTTCATCGTCCAGCTTCCATTTTTTCTGAAGCTCCGGGGCGATGGCGTACCGTATGCGGAACAGTTCGGCTCCGCCGGAGGCGCAGACAACTCCTTCCAACGCCGTTTTTTCTATTTGCGGGTTTAGCACAAGGGAGTACCCTTTGCCGCCGTGTTGAAATTGGATGGACTTCATTTTTTCTCTCCTCGTTTGTCGTTCGTTGTTTTTTTTCTTCCGCCGCAGACGGGGCATCCCGCCAGCGGTTGCAGGCTGAATTGCCGTATGCCGTACTCGTTCATGTCCGCCACCACCAGCTTGTCCGAAAGCTCGCCGTAGCCGGAGAGATATTTGATGGCCTCCATCGCGGCCAGAGCGCCTATTGAATGCGCCACCGCTCCGAACACCGGAAAGCCGAACGGATCCCAGTCCGGCGGCGAGTCCGGATACAGGCACTCGAAGCAACCGGTGACCGACGGACGGAAAAACGCCATCTGCGCCGAAAGGCCGTCCATCGCCGCGTATAGGAGCGGCACTCCGGCCTTGACGGCCACCCGATTGAGCGTCCTACGTTCCGGAAAATTGTGCCGCGCGTCAATCACCAAATCCGTCCCTGCCACAAGCGGAGCCATGGTTTTGTCGGTTACCGGAATATCGTTGGCCACAACGGTTGTAAAACGGTTGAATTCTGTAATCCGCTCCGCCGCCGTTTTCGCGCGGGAGGCGCCGAGCGCCGACTCCTTCATCAAAGTTTGGCGGTTCAAATTGGATTCCGTCAGTTCCCCGGAATGGACTACTATTATTTTTCCAACTCCGGCCCCCGCAAGGCCGTACGCTATCGCGCCGCCCAAACCGCCGACCCCGGCAAGCAACACGGTTGAATTTTTCAATCGCTCCTGCATCTTCTCGGTAAATCCGGGATGGAGCAGTTGCCGGCGGTAACGTTCCTTCTCCATCGAAGTCATCGGGCAAAATACATTATCGGCAAGGGTTCGCGCCGAGATCGCATAGTTCCGCATCCGTCAGCCCTCCTTTTTTATTGCCGGCCGCCGCCCGTATCCTTTTCACCATTTTCGACTCGCCAGCGGGTGAGGGAACAACCCCCAGTTCGCGTAGGCGGTATAGCACCGCTTTGGATCCGGAATGTTTGCCGATGACTATCTCGCGCTTTGCCCCCACCAGCTCGGGGGCGAACGGCTCGTATGTGGACGGGTCTTTTATCACGCCGTCCACATGTATGCCCGACTCGTGGGCGAACACCTTTTCGCCGATGATGCTTTTCCATACGGGGAACGGCCTTTGCGCCGCCGCGCTGACGTAATCCGCAAGCCCTCTGAGCATCGTGGTGTCCACGCCGGTGTCCAATCCTAAAATAAGTTTCAACGCCATGACCACTTCTTCCAAAGGCGCGTTTCCGGCGCGTTCGCCCAGGCCGGTTACGGTGGTGTCTATGCAAGCGGCCCCGGCCTTCACTCCGGCGATGGCGTTCGCGGTGGCCAGGCCGAAATCGTTGTGCGTGTGCACCTCCAGCTCGATGTCCACCGCCGAGGCCAGCGCCGCAAGTTTATCGCGCAGGGCGAACGGCTCCATGATTCCGACCGTATCGCACCAGCGCAGGCGTTTTGCCCCGCACCACGCGGCGTTCCGCGCGAACTCTTTTACAAACAACTCATCGGCCCTCGAAGCGTCCTCCATCCCGACTGAAAGCCGCGCGCCGTGTTCCGTTGCGAACGAGGCGGCGGCGCGAAGGGATTCGAGAACCCACGCGCGATTCTTCCCCAGTTTTTTGGCTATCATCAGGTCGGATACCGGAAGCGAAACGTGGATGTTTTTCGCGCCGCATTCCAGCGAGTGTCGGACATCGCCTATCAACGCGCGGTTCCAAGTGACGATCTCGGCCTTTAGTCCAAGCGCGATGACGCGCCGGATAGCCTCCTTTTCCTCATGTCCCATAGCCGGGGTTCCGACCTCTATGTCGTGTACTCCCGCCGCGTCCAGCTTGAGGGCGATGGCAAGCTTTTCCTCCAGCGTAAACGCGACGCCCGGCGTCTGTTCGCCGTCGCGGAGCGTGGTGTCAATTATCCGTATCACAGTTTGCGCGCCTCCATGGTGAGCGGTAGTTTTGGCGTTTCTATCATCGGCTCTATGTAGAGTCTCATCCCGTTTTGCAGTTCCCACGCTCCGCCAAAAACGTGCGCCGGGTCGGTGGCGATAACTTTCACCTCGGTGTCCTTCTTGGGGATATACACCGACAACGCGCCGCCATTTTCGCGTATCGTCACTTTCATAGGCTTTGCGCCCCCTCTCGTACTGTTGTCTTCCGCGATTTTCTAGTGTGCGCCCGTCGGGCCGCTTCCAGCACCGCCCGCTCCAGCGGCTCGTAGGGCAGGTCGACCACGGGAAGGATTCCTTGCTCCTCCAGCCGCTTGTGCGCGCCGTAGCCTACTTTCAGGCAGACGACGGCGGCGCAGTCCGCGATGGTGTTGAAAACTTCATCCGTAGCGTCGGTGTCGCCGCATGTGGACGGCCCCTCGCAGAACTGTCGTTCGACGCGCCGGACATTCACCAGCCGCGCCGCGCCGTTTTCCACACGGTAGATGTGGAATTCCCGCGCGTGACCAAAATGTTCGTTGACGATACCATTTCCTTTTGTTGTCACGGCAACGAGCATTTCGCAACGCGCCACGGGGACGGACGACGCGGTCTCATTCCTCGCCGATAATTTCGAGACCTCCTCTTTCCATTTTGCGCGTTTCTCGGCGCCGCTCTCTCGCTCGCAGTCCTCCGCGAGGGCGGCGGCATCCAAGGATGAAACATCCTCCCCAAGTTTGCCGACAGCGTCGGCCCTGCATTGACGGCAATGCGCCATCTGGGTGATGCCGCCGCATTCTTCGCGTACGCGCTCCAGCAGTTGCGGCGTCGGTTCCGGCCTTCCTTGAAGGCCGAACGCCGTGCCGTGTTCCGGGCGCGCGATGAGCGGCATGATGTTATGGAGGAAAACGCCCATCAGCTTAAGTTTTTTTGAAAGCAGGGGCAATTCCTCGTCGTTGAGGCCCGGTATTAGAACGGTGTTCACCTTCACCAGCACTCCTCGCGCGACGAGCTCTTTTATCCCCTCCTGCTGGCGGCGCAAAAACCAATCCATAGCCAAAAGTCCGGACGCTTTTTTCCCGCCCATAAGCACCCATGCGTAAATCTTCATCGCCGTTTCGGGGCTGAACGTGTTGAGCGTCACGGTCACATGCCCCACGCCCAGACGCACAAGTTCTTCCGCGTTGTCCGTCAGCGCAAGCCCGTTGGTGGAAAGGCACAGCGTAAGATCGGGAAAATTATCCCTAATTTGGCTAAGAGTCTCGAACGTGCGCGCGGGGCTTGCAAGCGCGTCCCCCGGGCCGGCGATTCCTATGACGCTCAATTCTTTCAACCGTCGTGCCGCATGATATACTTTGCGAAGCGCGTCTTTCGGTTTTAGGCGTTGGCTCGTGACGCCCGGTCTGGTCTCATTTGCGCAATCGTATTTGCGGTTGCAGTAATTGCACTGAATGTTGCAAGCGGGGGCCACCGCCAAGTGCATCCGGGCAAAAAAATGGTGCGCCTGCCCGGAGTAACACGGGTGGGTGGCTGTGCGCTGATCCGCGTCGGACGCCGAAAAGGAACAATCGCTCAATTTACACCTCGCTGTAGTTGTTTTCGTTATTTAAGAGCAATGGCGGCGCCATGTCCGGGGGATTATGCAATATGTTGAATTTACGACACGCGGAGGTATTCTTAAACCTTAGTGACCTGTAAGGGAAACGACATTTTGTAAGGTTTGCGACATAGATATGGACGGCCTCTACAGTCAGTTATCAAATCTTATAGGGATACCTACCAGCTATTTTGCCTCGCCCGCGTTCAACCTTTCCCCCTCGCCAATCCACATCAACGGCGTGCGGGAGATGTACGGGTCGCTATTCAATGCGATGGACAAAATGGAGACGGCGGAAGACGCGGCGCACATTTTCATGGAGCATATGCGCGTGGCGTTCGACTTGAACGTCTCGCCGGAGGAAGGGAAAAAGAAAAACTATCGCGCAAACTACCTGCGGCTTTTGAAAGGATGGCTGTTTGATTCCAACCGGCCCGAGGGGGCGGTGATGAAAGGGTGGGCGGAGAGCCGCTTCGGACTGTTTCCGTTGTTTCATCAGGAGCCGATCACCGGCGTTAATTCCCCCGCCTACTGGGCGTACACGATGGAAAAGATGCACACCCGTTTCCACAATAACGCCATCAACTCGCAATTCGACCTGCTATACGAATTTTGTCAGTATTACCTGGATCGGTTCGGACCGAGAAAGCGGAAGTTCACGCTTTACCGGGGAACGAACATCGGCGACGTCACGCATCAGGTGTTGGAAAAGCGGGAGAAAAAAGAATGGGTGGTGCGAAACAATTCACTAGTGAGTTATACTGCGGACGTGGAGCGCGCCGACGAGTTCGGAGACACCGTGCTGGAGGTTGAGATGCCGTTCGAGAAGGTACTATGCTTTCCGCAACTTCTGCCGGGAGCCCTACCCAAGTCGGAGATGGAGTACATAGTGCTCGGGGGCGACTGCCTCAGCCGCGTCGTCAACGTCTCCGACACCCGCGAGAAAAAACGGGCGAGGTAATTTTAACCATGAAGAAATTACCGCAGGGATTTCCTTATTTGTTCATTAGTCTGAAGGTTGCACTAAATGAGATGGTCACGACGGGCGAGGAGAGGGTGTGAGTTTGTGACAATCTCTTCTCGGCTCCTCTGTGGAGCGGGATCCCCCTAAGCAAAAAACCGGATATTTCAAAAACCATGCTTGACTCTTTTCCAAAAACTTGAAGATTTGGTTAAAAAGCATGAAATTCCCGAAAAACTTATCGGGGTTGCGGACAAATTGAAGGGCTTTAGAAATGTAGGTGCTCTGCGGCACTAGGCGAGAGAAACAAGCCATGCCCAAAATCGGAAACCAACTCCCCCTTCCGCCGGACAGCATCGTATCGGTGGATCGCGGGCATATGGACTTCAAATGGTTATATTCATTGACTGAAAACGGGGTCTTCTTCGTCACCCGCGCGCGGAGTTTATCCCCGCGAAGGCGGGGACTGGACACCTTCGCTTCGGCGCAAATCGGACATTTCGGACACGGCGGGTGGTGTCTACCAATTACCCCGCTTATGGCTGTAGAATAAAGGACTTATGAAATTTTTGGAAAGACTCCGCAAGGAGGTAATGATAATCGACGGCTCCATGGGAGCGCTCCTCCAAGGAGAAGGCCTGCCGGCGGGCTACGCGCCAGACCTATGGAACCTTGAAAAACCTGAAGTCATCGTGAACGTCCACAGAAGGTACGTGGACGCCGGGGCGCAGATAATAATCACCAACTCGTTCGGGGCCACCACCATGCGGTTGGCGGAATACAATCGGCAGTCCGACCTAAAGGCCATCAACCACGCCGCCGTCGAAAACGCGCGGCGCGGCGCCGACGGACGCGCCTTCGTCGCGGGGGGCATGGGCCCTTCCGGCGGGCTTGTCTTCCCCGTTGGCGACCTTTCTTTTGAGGACGCGGTCGCAATTTTCCGCGCACAGGCTTCCGCGCTTGTTGAGGCCGGGGCCGACATATTAATAATCGAGACGATGTTCGACCTTATGGAGCTTAAGGCGGCGGTTGTCGCCTGCAACGAGGTGCGGCGCAACGTCCCCCTCATCGCGAGCATGACCTACACTACGGGGGGCGTGACCGACACCGGAACGACGCCGGAGGCCGCGGCGGTGGTAATGGAAGGACTCGGCGTGGACGTGCTCGGCATTAACTGCTCCACCGGCCCGGCGGAGATGCTGGAGGTGGTCGGGCGGATAGCCGCCGTCTCTTCCCTGCCGATAATGGTGGAGCCGAACGCCGGAATGCCATCCATAGAGGGGGGAAAAACTTTTTACCGCGCCCCTATGGACGAGATAGCGTCCTACGCCGAAAAGTTCGTGATGCTCGGCGCGAACATCGTCGGCGGCTGTTGCGGGACAAGGCCGGAATACATAGAAAAAATATCCTCGCTGGTAAAGGGGAAGCCGCCCGTCCCGCGCCCCGGTCAAAGCGGCGTGGGCATAGCCTCGCGCTCGTCCGCGCTTTGGATAGGCGCGGGAAAACCTTTCGTTAAAATCGGCGAGAAAATAAACCCGACGGGAAAGAAAAAATTCGCCCAGTCCGTGAAGGAGGGGAACACCGACCTGATAATAATGGAGGCCCGAAAACAGGAGGAGGCCGGGGCGGACGCGCTCGACGTGAACGTCGGCGTTCCTCTTTCGGACGAGGCGGCCATGATGGCAAAGGCTGTCACCGCCCTGCAAAACATAACCAAACTGCCGCTCGTCATCGACTCGTCGAACAACAACGCGCTCGCCTCCGGCCTTTCCGTGTACGCCGGGAGGGCGCTCATCAACTCCGTGAACGCCGAGCCGGAAAAAATGGAGATAGTTCTCCCTATGGCGAAGCGGATGGGCGCCGCCGTCATCGCGCTCACCGCCGGGGAGGACATCCCCGAATCGGCGCAAAAACGTGTGGAGTACGCGAAAAGAATTCTCGACCGCGCTCTCGCGCTTGGAATGAGGCGGGAGGACATCGTGTTCGACTGCCTGTCCGT
>Ga0315281_10001879_pt1 | contig 31214 bp, 25 predicted proteins | sample YL17G07_0_MG_FD_204540 | JGI IMG/M metagenome (GOLD analysis project Ga0315281, IMG submission 204540) | Sediment microbial communities from Yellowstone Lake, YNP, Wyoming, USA - YL17G07_0 | ecosystem: Environmental > Aquatic > Freshwater > Lake > Sediment | place: USA: Wyoming | collected...
CTCGCCGGCTGCGAGGGGGCGGGATTCGCGCAGTGCGACGTGATCTTCGGCTGGGACATCGCCGAGGAGGTGATCGCCGGGCCGAAGCTGGCCGTCGGCAGCGCCGACACCGGCTTCGCCGACGTGCTGCTGCGGCCCGACCTGGCGACCTTCCGCATCGTGCCGTGGGAGCGCGCAACAGCCGCCGTCGTCTGCGACGCCTACGACGAGCACGGTGCCCTGCTGCCGCAGTCGCCGCGGACGGTGCTGCGTCGCGTGCTCGACCGGGCGGCAAAGCACGGCTTCTCGGCGAAAATGGCGGTCGAGCTGGAGATGCGGATCTTCCGCGAGGACCAGGAGAGCCTGCGCGCCAAGGGCTACAGCGGGCTGCGCCCGCTCAACCCCGGCCTCAACTGCTACTCGATCAGCCACGCCAGCATCGACGACGACGTCGTCGGCGCGCTGCGTGGCTACATGGATGCGTATGGCATCGAGGTCGAGGGCTACGGGCGGGAGCACGGCGAGGGCATGTATGAGATGAACCTTCGCTACGCCGGCGCGCTGGAGGCGGCGGACCGCGGCATGCTGTTCAAGAGCGGCGCCAAGGAGGTGCTGGCGCAGGCCGGCGCCGTGCCCACCTTCATGGCGAAGTACTCCGAGGCAGTGGACGGCTGCAGCGGCCACATCCACCAGAGCCTGTGGCGCGATGACGGCGGCAGCGCGTTCTGGGACGCCGCCGGCGATCACGGCATGTCGGCGACGCTGCGCGCCTACATCGCCGGCGCGCTCGACACGCTGCCCGAGCTGCTGGCGCTGTACGCGCCGAACATCAACTCTTACAAGCGCTACGTCAGCGGCAGCTGGGCGCCGACGGCAGCGACCTGGGGCATCGAGAACCGCACGTCGTCGCTGCGCGCGATCACCGGCAGCGAGCAGGCCGTGCGCGTCGAGAACCGCGTGCCGGGCGCCGACGTCAACAGCTATCTCGGCTTCGCCGCGTCGCTGGCCGGCGGCCTCTCCGGCATCGAGCGCAGGTTGACGCCGCCGCCGCCTCTACAAGGCAACGTGTACGAGAGCACCGGGCTGACGCCGCTCCCCCGCACGCTCGACGAAGCGATCGCGCTACTGGATGCCAGCGCCATCGCCCGCGACTTCCTGGGCGACGCCTTTGTCGACCACTACGTCGCCATGCGCCGCTGGGAGATCGAGAAGCATCGCCGCGCCGTGACGGAGTGGGAGCGGCGCCGCTATTTTGAGCAGGTGTGATACGGGCAGCAGGTAGTTCGTAGTAGGTCGTAGAGGGGGCGAACGTGGCGACTTTGACTCGTAATGGGGTGAAGCTGGCGTATGAGGAGAGCGGCTCGGGGCCGGCGATCGTGCTTGTGCACGGCTGGTGCGGCGATCACAGCTACATGGCGCCGCAGGCCGAGCATTTCCGTCCGGCACATCGCGTGGTGACCGTGGACCTGCGCGGGCACGGGGCCAGCGATAAGCCGGAGCAGGAGTACACGATCCGCGGCTTCGCCGACGACGTCGCCTGGCTCTGCGGCGAGATCGGCGTCACACGGCCGGTGATTATCGGCCATAGCATGGGGGGCGCCACCGCACTCGCGCTGGCCGCGTGGCACCCGGAGCTGCCCGCGGCGATCGTGATGCTCGACGCGCCCGTCCTGCTGCCACCCGAGCTGGTGAGCACGCTACGGCCCCAGCTCGTCGCGGCGTTCCGCTCGCCCGGCTATCGGGAGGCGGCTCGAGGGTTCGTCGGCGCCCAAATGTTCCGGCCGGGCGACGATCCGCAACGCAAGGAGCGCATCCTCGATGGCATGAGCGTGGCCCCGCAGCACGTCCTGGCATCGGCGATCGAGGCGATCTGGGGCTTCGACTCGGCCGCCGCGCTACAGGCGTGCAAGGTGCCGGCGCTGTGGATCGGCGCCGACCCGCTGCTGGCGGACGTCCGCCGCATGCGCGAACTCTGCCCGACGCTGTTGACCGCACAGACGGCGGGCGCGGGCCACTTCCACCAGCTCGAGGTGCCGGATCAGGTGAACGCAATGATCGAGCGGTTCGTGTTGATCAGCGGAGTGTAGGCACTCCAAGCGCGGCATTAGTGAGACCGCGTCCGCCCGCGTTGCCCCCACCTACCCCAGCCGCAGCAGGCGCGCCTCGTTGCCGGCGAGCGCGATGCGCTGCGATGCGGGCGCCTCGCCGTGCGTGCCGATCAACGTCTCCGCAGCCTGCAGCAACGGCGGCAGGTCGAAAACGACGGCATCGTTCGTGAAATTCAGCACGGTCAGGGTGCGGTCCACGCCGTGGGTGCGGGTGTAGGCGTAGATCCCGGCCGGGACGCCATCGAGCGGCACGTAGGCGCCGTAGCGGAGGGCGTCGGAGTTGCGCCGGAACCAGATCAGCTTGCGGTACAGCGAGAGCAGCGACGAGTGGTCATCGCGCTCACCCTCGACGTTGCGGCGCAGGTCGCCGTACGGCAGCCAGGGCGTGCCCGTGGTGAAGCCGTCCTCGCGCGTCCACTGCATCGGCGTCCGCTCGGGGTCGCGGCCGCGGGCGTGGAAGCGAGCCGGATCCTGCAGCCGGTCCTCCGGGATCTCGACGTTCTCCATGCCGATCTCCTCGCCGTAGTACACGAACGGCGTGCCGCGCAGCGTCAGCAGCAGCAGCGCGGCGACGCGGGCGCGCGCCGGCCCCTGGCCGTCGCCGTTGACCCGGCTGATCATGCGGTCTACATCGTGATTGCCGAAGACGTAGTTCGGCCACGCTCCCGGCGGCAGCGCCGCCTCGAAGCGGTCGACATGGTTGCGGATGTGCTGCGCGTTCCAGCGCTCGCCCCAGATGCGCACGAGCGGGAAGTTGAACGCCAGGTGCAGACCATCGAGCCGCTCGCTGCCGTAATACTTCACGATCTGCTCCGGCGGCCCGAAAACCTCGCCCACGGTCATGCGCTCGGGGTATTCGTCCATCACCGCGCGGATGCGGCGGACGAAGTCGAAGATGTCGGGCCAGTTCTGGTCCTGTGTGTGCCTCTGCAGCGCCGTCTGTCCGAAGAGCCGGGCATAGCGGCGATTCGGCTCGGGCGGGTTGTCGCCGAGCGCGGGGTCCTTGACGATGCGGTCCATCACGTCGATGCGGAAGCCGTCGACGCCTCGGTCCATCCAGGAGCGCAGCACGTTGTGCATCGCCGCCTCGACCTCCGGATGGCGCCAGTTGAGGTCGGGCTGCTCTTTGAGAAACGAATGCAGGTAGTACTGCTGCGTCGTCTGGTCCCACTCCCACGTCGGGCCGCCGAACGTGGCGATCCAGTTGTTCGGGGGGCTGCCGTCGGGCTTCGGGTCGCGCCAGACGTACCAGTCGCGCTTCGGCGAATCCTTCGACGAGCGCGACTCGACGAACCACGGGTGCAGCGACGACGAGTGGTTCGGCACGAAGTCCAGGATGACGCGGATGCCTCGCCTGTGGGCTTCGGCGATCAGCCGGTCCATCGTCGCCAGGTCGCCGAAGTCGGCGTGGACGCCCTCGTAATCGGAGACGTCGTAGCCGAAGTCGGCCATCGGCGACGGGAAGGTCGGCGAGAACCAGATCGCGTCGATGCCGAGCGAGGCGTCCGTGCCGTCGTTGAGGTAGTCGAGACGGTCGATGACGCCCTGCAGGTCGCCGATGCCGTCGCCGTTCGAGTCCTGGAAGCTGCGTGGGTAGATCTGGTAGATCACGCCGTGCTTCCACCAGAGGTAGTTGTCAGTCATCGGTTGCCGATTCTCGCTCGTCGTAGCCGCCCGCCGTTGGGGCACAGTGCAACAGGTGCGCCGCGCTGGCGCAACCGCGGCCGTCCCGTTCCGGGCCCTCTCGCGTTCAACGAAGGCGCCGTCAACCTCGCCGAGGAGGCGCTCGAACCGTGAGCGCGCCCGGGAGGGCGGCGTGAGGCGCACAGACAGCGCGCCATGATCCGCGGCGGGGGCTGCTACTCGAGCGCTCCGCCCGCGACCAGCTCCACGACCTCCTCCTCCGAGTAACCGAGGAGGTCGCGCAGCACGTGCTCGTTGTGCTGGCCGAAGGCCGGCCCGGCTGCCGTGACGCGGGCCCGCGTGGCCGACAGGATCACGCGCGAGTTCTCGATCGTCACGGCCCCGAACTCCGGATGTTCGACGTCGATGAAGTGGCGGCGCGCGGCAAGCTGCGGGTCGGCGAGGACGTCCTCGCTGCCGCTGGCGCGATGCACCGGGACGCGGGCGGCCTGGAGCACCTCTTCGATCTCGTGCACGGCGCGAGCAGATGTCCATTCACCCAGTGCCGCATCGAGGGCGTCACGGTTCGCAAGCCTTGCCTCGAGCGTGGAGAAGCGTGGATCGCTGAGCCACGGCGTGTGGCCGATCGCCTCGCAGAGAGCACGCCACTGCGCCTCTTCCGCTGCCACGATGGCAACCCAGCGGTCTGTGCCGGCGGCGGGGTAGACGCCATGCGGCGCGCACTCGGGCGACGCATTCCCCGCCCGCTCCCAGACGCGGCCGTTGACGGTGTAGTCAAGGAGCGCCGGTGCGAGGAACTGGCCCGAGGCCTCGCCCTGTGAGAAGTCGATGTACTGCCCCTCGCCGGTCCGGCGACGATGGTCGAGCGCGGCCAGGATGGCGGCCGCCGTGAGCTTCGGCGCGATGTAGTCCGTGTAGGCGCCCATGGCGCCCGCCGGCGGACGGTCCGGCCAGCCGGCGAGGTAGCCGAAGCCCGCGAGCTGCGAGCCCATGGTCCCGAAGCCGGCCAGGCCGGCGTGGGGACCATCCTGGCCGTTGAGGCACGAACTGATCATGACGAGCCCGGGATTGACCAGCCTGAGCGCCTCGTAGTCGAGGCCGAGCTTCCTTGCCGTGCCGGGCGCGAAGCTCTCCGTGAGCACGTCGGCCCACCTGGCCAGCCGGAGCGCGACCTCATGGCCCCCGGGGCTCGCCAGGTTGAGGGTGAGCCCGAGCTTGCCGGCGTTCAGCGTCGCCCAAACCCCGGAGCGCTCCGGGCCGGGCTGGCCGTCCTTGAAGGGGCTGAGCGTGCGCGCCGTGTCGATGCGCGTCGTGCTTTCGACGTGCACCACGGTCGCGCCGTAGTCGGCCAGGTAGCGTATGCCCCAGGGCCCGGCGGCGACCCACATGAAGTCGGCCACCTTGACGCCGGCAAGCGGCAACTTCCGCTCGCCATCGCCCGCGGCAACGGGGATGGCCCGCGCGGGGGCCGGCGCCACCTCGTCGTTGTGCTCGCCGAGCAGCGGCGGCCGTAGCCGGTAGGCGATCGGCGTTCGATGGAAGCGTGCGAGCGGCCCGGGGTAGGTGACGGTCGCACCGAGCTCCGGATGTTCGACGCCGGTCCAGAAGCGCCGGGCCGCGAGCTGCTCCGAGTTCACCACGTCGGCGGTGGTGTTCACGGGAACGATCAGGAGGCCGCGGCGCATCGCCATTTCGAACAGTTCGGCCCGCGTGTGGCGCGCCGTGAACCGGCCGATGGCGTCGAGGCACCGCATCAACTCGCTCAGCGGCTCCTGGCCGGAGACGAGCAGCGTCGTGTAGTTGATCCAGTCCTTGTCGCGCGTGGCTTCGTCGACGACGCCCTCTTCGTACATGACCTCCAGGAGGCGTCGCGAGAAGGGGCCGATGGCGCTGCCGAAGAGGAACGTGACCGAGACGAAGCCGTCGGCGGCCGGGTTGACGAAGCGCAGCGGGATGCCGCCGTAATTGACCCCGCCGGCCAGGCGTTTCGTCGGCCGGTCGCCCCATGCTGCCGAAAGGACCGTGGCCTGGGTGGCCATCATCGCCGCAGCCTGAACGGACACGTCAACGTGCTGGCCCAGGCCGTCGCGCTCGCGGCCGGTGTGAGCGATGAGCGCCGCCGCCGCGGCTTCGGCGCCCGCATGGAGAAAGGCCTGCGGCACCGCCACGGCCACGGGCGCGCGGTCGTCGTCGCCGTTCATCAGGAGCGTGCCGGACGCTGCCAGGCAGGTGAGGTCGGTCGCTGCCCAGTTGGCCTTCGGCCCGTTCTGGCCGAAGGGCGTGATCGAGACCATGACCAGCCGCGGATTGAGGCCCAACAGCGCCCCATAGCCCAGGCCAAGCCGGTCGAGGTCGCCGGGGCGCCGCGACTCGATGAGGAAGTCGGCGGCGGCGGCGAGTTTGAGGAAGCGCTGGCGGCCCGCGGGGGATTCGAGGTCGAGCGTGATACCGCGCTTGTTCCGGTTGAGGGCCCACCAGTCCAGGCTCTTATCAGGGTCCTCTTCGCCGTGATAGAACGGGCCAGTCTTGCGCGCGGCGGCGCCGCCGGGCGGCTCGATGACGACGACGTCGGCGCCCAGATCGCCAAGGATCTGGCCACACAGCAGGGCACCCCCATCGGTCAGGTCCAGGACACGGTACGGACTGAGCATCGCTTCCCCCCGAGACAGTGCGAGTCTTCTTCGAAGTGATGACAGGACACCTTGCGCTCACGGTGAGCGCGGGCAGCAGACTACCGGCTGAGACCCCTATTTCCTCGCGGCACGGGAGGTCGGCGGCTTGTAGCTCGCAGCCGTCGCCTTCTTCATCGCCTCCATGCCTTCCTTCGTGCTCATCAGCGGTGTTGTCTTCACCTTGCTGCATGCGCCGCCAGCAGCCGCGGCCATCGCGAACGCCGCCGCGCTGACGTTGTTCGGCATGTCGAGGATGGCGACGATGTCGTACTTACCGAACGAGAGGTAGCCGGCGACCACCTTCCCACCGAGCTTCTCGACCGCAGGGCGAACGGCCGCGATGCGATCCTGCGGCTTTTTCACCATCGATGCCCACGCCTCCGGAGTGTAACCGGCCTGGAGCAAGTAGACCGCCATGACTGGACTCCCTCCTGTGTTTGCGTTGCGTGCAGGGGCACATCGTGCGCGCATCCACCGTTCTGGTCAATCACTTCTGGCCGCGTCCGCGTCGAGGTTGTCGGGCAAGCACGCCCGGACGAATCCCCAGGCGAAAGGAGCCGTCCGACATGGTCCAGACTGTCCGCCGCAGGATTGAGGACAAGCACGGGCAATTCATGGCAGCGATGAATTGGGGTCGGACGCACCAGCCGCGAACGGCGCGCGGGCGGTGGTCGCTGGACGCGATCGAGCGCGCGGAGCATCATCTGGCGGCGATATTCGCGAGAGCCGCGGCTGCCGGTCGTTGTCGTCGCCGCCGGCGGGCGCGTGCGACCGGGCTCAGTCCTTCCAGATCGGAAACTGTTGCGCGCGGCGCAGCTTGAAATCCGTCTCCGGCAGCTTGAACCCGAGCGCCCGCACCTTGCGCAGTGCGGCCTCGACCTGGCGCCGCTCCACCGCGCCCAAGGCGGCACCGAAGAGTTCGTCATAGAGCTGCTGTGAGATCTGCACGATCTCGTCGGTCAACGCGCGCCCGGCGTCCGTGAGCTCCAGCCCTATGGCGCGCCGGTCGTGCGGATCCGGTAGTCGGCGGACCCAACCACGTGCCTCGATACGCTGAAGGATGCCGGTGATGCTCTGCGTCTCCTGGAAGAGGAGTGTCGCCACGAGGCTCGGCATGATCGGCTCCGGCGCGTAGTAGAGCAGCGAGAGCACGCGCGCTTGCGACGCGGAGACGCCCAGGTGGTAGAAACGGCGCTCCAGGAGCTTGTAGGACATCCAGTAGATCTCGGACACCAGCACCCAGGGCGTCAACGCCGGGTCCATAAAGCTGGGCGCCGCCGGCGCCACCGGTTGAGTCCTGGCAGCCATTACTCACCTCGCTGTCTGCATCGCTGAGATCGCCCGGTCAACTTTACCCCAGCGGACGGAACGCGGCATCCTTGCGCCGCATGCGTGTCAAGCGCGTGCGCCGGCAACCATGATGGCGGCGGCGATCGCGAGCGCTCGCGATGTGATGGCGAGCATGGTGCCAGAGCTCCGCCCACGTTCGTCCTCGTCCCACGATCAGCGCGCGCGGTCACAGCGCCGTCTCAACCGCAGCCCCTGATCTCAAATGCATCACGGTCGCCGCTACGGCGGCACCGGCGGGGCGTCAGAGTGTGCGACAGGGCGCCAACTCCCTCGATGGCGCCTGGATCCGCCTGACAGGGGCCGCACGCAGCTCGCCATCGCCGCCTTTCACAGAGACAGTTTCGAGACGGCGCGCCTGTCCGGAGCAAGGCCCGCGTGACGCGCGGGGCCGATCAGTCCATGTTGAGGCGCTCCAGGAGTGAGGAATGGATCCAGGCGCGGAGTCTCCGCATCCCCGCGAAGTGGCCGGGCGCACAGGCGCTGAGGACATGCTCGAGTGGGCCCCTGACGCCGTAACGGCGATGGGAAGTGAGCGCATGAACGCCTCGACACGCCGGCGGGGCGGAGATCGGGTCCGGATCAGCTCCAGATGAAGGTTGCCCTATTGTATCGGCAGCCGCTCTCCAGCGGGTCGTTGCCGCGCGATGACGTCACGCATCGACTGCGCACGGCCGCCTGCCCGCTATGCCCCGTCGTGGAGCCGCGCCGGTGCGCGGCAGGCGGCCCTCACGGCCGAACGTATTGTGCGGTCAGGCCGCTGAGCGGCGACGGCTCGAGCCCGAGCTTGCGGTGATCCCACGATCGGATGCGATCGGGGTCGAGGCGGACGACGACGCGTTTGTGCAGCATGGCCTCGACGAATGGCTTCATCTCGTCGGTGTACGGTCCCGTATAGCGCTCCCAGACGCTGACGCCGACCGCCCACATCTCGCCGGGGTCCTCGACGATGACGCCCCGCCCTTCGACCGAAACGCCGCGGAGCGTGTCGTACGTGACGCCGGCTTCGATCATGCAGGTGAGGCGGCTGTCGCGGCGCAGGTTCTGCGCCTTCTGCGAGCGTGCTTTCGTCTCGAACCAGATCTGCCCGTCGATCACGGCGTACCACATCGCCACGAGGTGCGGCCTGCCGGACGGGCCGATCGTGGCCATCGTGGCGGTACGACCCTGCTCGATGAAGGCGGCCGCTTCGTCGTCGGACATCTCGATCTGCTTGCGCTGATTGGTACCCATCGCCCCTCCGGGCACATGGTAGCAGCCATCTTCGAGTACCCCTTTCTCCATCAGAGCCCGCACCCCGCGCGACGCCGCCCTCGGCCGGCTCAGGCAGCTCCAGTTCGACGCAGCGCGCCACCTGATGTTGCCATCGCGTTCACGTCGGAGTCGGGGACACGCCCCGGCTATCTGCTTCTCAATCTTCGCGCTGTGTGCAAATGGCGTGCAGTCGGTGTGCCATCACGATGAAAGCCGCTCGTCAGTGAGCGGCTTTCGTATCTGGAGTGTTGGAGGCGACGACCGGATTCGAACCGGTGATGGGGGTTTTGCAGACCCCTGCCTTACCGCTTGGCTACGTCGCCGTGCCCGCTGGTCCGCTCAAGAAGATCCGCCCGGCGGGCCGGGCGGAAGCGGTCGGAACGCCTGTTGGTGCCGAGGAGGAGATTTGAACTCCTACACCCTTGCGGGCACGGCCCCCTCAAGACCGCGTGTCTGCCTATTCCACCACCTCGGCATGTGGGAGCGCGCTTGTGAGAGCACCACGGGCATTATAGACGCTGCCGGTACCCTCGCAAGCCGCGCCGAATCTCGGCGATACTCCATCCGTCGCCCGCAGGACGGCGCCGCGTGGCCACTTCGGACGCATGGCCGGCCTTGCGCGCGCAGGAGGTGTCACGCGCCGCAGCCCTACCAATTCGCCAAACCGGTCGTCTGGCGAAGTTGTGTTCCGATAGAGTCGCGTGACATACTCAAGACCCGCGAGTAGGTCGTTTCGGCGGCCCGCACGCGGGCGCGCTGTGTCGTGGGCCCTCTGCCTGAGAATGCCCCGGCCAGTCCGCGAGAAGGGAGGTTGCCTCCGGGCGGCCTCCCTCTCCGTTCGTGGCCATGCACATCGCCTGAGCGCCGTCAGTTGTCGCCGCCGCGGAGGTTGATGAGCGGTGTTGGCGTGGGCAGCGGCGTCGGGCTCGTGCGGATATTGCCGCCGGCGCCGATGCTGACGACGATGTAGGTCGAGAGTTCGCCCCGCACCTTGTCTTCAACCACGACTCGCAGGCTGTACAGGCCATCGGGCAGGGCCGTCGTGTCCCAGAATCCCAGCCCGCCGCCCTTCTGCTTCGTCTCCGAACGGAAGATCGGGTTCCACCCCAGCGGCGGGCTGCCGCCGCCCCACTCGATCCGGTACGCCACGAAGTCCGGCGAGTCGGCCTTGCCGGTGATCGCTACCTTGCCGCTCACGCGCTCGCCCGACCGCGGCCTGTCGATGCGCGCGGCCGCGTCACCCGTGCTGCGCTGCGTCGGCGCCGTGCCGGCGCTGAGGAACCGCGCCCACTCGAGCGCCTGCCCCCTGGCGAACTCCGGGACGCCATCGGGGATCGCCAGGCCGAAGCGCTCCTGCACGAACTGCGACGGCGTCAGCTCCGTCGCCAGCAGGCCGTCGCGGATGTCGATCTTCGCTTTCTTCCACCAGTCGTCGTCCTTCTTCGGCGCCGTCGCGTCGGGCAAGAAGTTCTTCACCTTGCGGCCGCACGAGTCGCCCGCCTTCAAGCCCGACGGCGTGCACGTGTCGACCGTCGAGAGCCCCGATGGCTTCTCGAACTGGCTCACGGGCGTGTCGGCGAGCGCCGCCATCATGAAGTCGCGGACGGCGCGATACGAGATCGAGGTTGATGTGATGTTGTGCACGGGCGAGTTATCGGAGTTGCCCGCCCAGACGCCGGCGACCAGGTCGGGCGTGTAGCCGTACGTCCACGTCTCGCCGATCGCGTGGCTCTCCTCGAAGGGCTCGCTCGTCCCCGTCTTCACGCCCCACGGCCGCCCGATCGACAGCGCCCCGCAGCCGTAAGTGATGCAGAACGCGCTCGGGTCGGAGAGGATGCTGGTGATCATGTAGGCGTACTGCGGATCGACGACCTTCTCCTCCTGGACCTGCACGCGGTGGTCTTCCGTGTTCGGGTAGAGCACGGAATTATCGGCGCGCGTGATCTGGAGGATTGAGACGGGGTCGAGCTTGCGGTTCCCGTCATCGAGCGCGAGGTCCGTCTTCGTGCCCCGCATCACGCCGTTCGACGCCAGCACCGTGTAGGCGTACACCACGTCGCGGAGCTTGATGTCGACGCCGCCCAGCGTCACCGATGGTCCGTACCCGCGCCCATCGAGCGTGGTCATCCCGAACTTCTTATACTCCGCGACCACGTTCACGACCCCCGCGTACAGCGCCGTCTTGAACGCCGGGATGTTCAGCGAGTTGCCCAGCGCGTCGTGGACGCTGATCGGCCCGTGGAAATCGCCCGTCGGATTGCGCGGCGTGAAGACCTTATCGCCGTCGGGGAAGCTGATGGGCGTATCGAGGATCTCCGTGCCGGGCCCCCAGCCCAGCGTCTCGAACGCCGTTGTGTACGTGAACGGCTTCAGCGTCGAACCCGGCGAGTTGAGCGAGTCGGCGTTGTCGTTCTGCCCCTGGATGTCCTCGCGGAAGTAATCGCGCGAGCCGACGTACGTCAGGATCTCCGACGTGCGCGGGTCCATCGCCACGAGCGCCCCGTTGTGGGCGTCGGACGAGTCCTCGAATTCGCTGATCCAGTGCTCCAGCGCCTCCTGCGCTTTCCGCTCCAGGTCCACGTCGAGCGTCGTCGTCACGCGCAGGCCGCCGCGGTAGAGGGCCTCCTCGCCGAAACGCTTGACCAACTGCGGCTTGATCACGTTGAAGACGAAGTGCGGCGCCGTCACCGGGAACCGCCGCTGCGAGATGTTGAGCGGCGCGATGGTCGACAGGTAGAACGCCACGTCCGTCGCGTCCACCGTGCCGCCGTGGCCATCGATCTGGAAGCGCGCCGCGTCCATCTTCTTGCCGTCCACGTCGATCTGCACGCTGTTGCGCGTGTGCATCAGGCGCAGCACCTCATTGCGACGCTCGGCGGCAGCCTCGGGGTGGGTGGCCGGGTCGTACCGCACCGGTCCGGCGGGGATGCCCGCGAGCAGCGCCGCCTCGGGCAGCGTCAGGTCCTTGGCGTGCTTGCCGAAGTAGCCCATCGATGCCGCCTCGACGCCGTTGTACAGGCCGCCGTAGGAGATCTGGTTCAGGTACCACTCCAGGATCTGGTCCTTCGAGTAGCGCTTCGAGAGCTCGATGGCGTAGACCGTCTCCTTCGCCTTCCGGCTGTACGAGCGCTTCGAGCGGTCGGCCTGCGGGATGTAGACGTTCTTCACCAGCTGCTGCGTGATCGAGCTGCCGCCCGTGTTGCTCGCGGCATCCGCGCTCCGCAGGTGCAGCGCCTCCAACCCCGCCCGGACGAGGCCGCGCGAGTTCACGCCCGGGTTTGTCCAGAAGCTGGCGTCCTCCGTCGAGATCGTCGCGGCGACCATCCACGGAGAGATGTCTTCCAGCTTCACCGGCGAGCGCAGCCCGGAGCGGTCGTCGACGTACTCGTACAGCAGGTTCGCGTGCCGGTCGAAGATCTGCGCGCCGCCCGACGGCTGCTTGGCGATCACCTGGTCCGGCGGCTCCAGCCCGTTGGCGTACGAGCGGTAGACGCCGTACCCGGTCGCCCCGGCGATCGCCACCATGATCACGCCGACGCCGGCGAGCGCGGCCAGCAGCTGCAGCCAGCGCGGCGCGACGCCGCCGTGCCCGTTCCCGCCATTGCCGCGCGCGCGGTTGCGCAGCATCCGGCGCGTGGCATTGTTCTTCGCCAACTCTTCCTCCTACCTCCCCACCACCGGCTCCGCCGCGGGCCCACCGGGCTTCTGCAGCACCACGAAGTGCGACAGCCCGAACATCCGCAGCGGCGTGTGCTCCGCGCGGTACAGCGCGCTGCGGAGCACCCGGCCCAGTCGCTTGCTCTTTGCAATCACGTTATCGAACCCCGGATACACGTACGTCTCGGCGCGCACCCGCACGTCCAGCCCCGCGTACGTGCGGCGGATGCCGCGCTTCGTGTACGCCCGCGCGTGCGGCACCAGCCGGTTCCGCAGCGGGTCCGGCAGCCAGTTGATCAGCGGGATGTTACCGAAGATGAACTTCTCTCCCACGTAGATGCCGTGCGTCTCGAACGGGTAGAGACGGTTCGGCGCATAAATCACGATGTGGCCGCCCGGGCGCAGCACGCGCAGTGCCTCGGCGAGCGTCGCCGCGTCGTCGCGGACGTGCTCGATCACCTCGTTCAGCACGACGACGTCGAAGATCGCGTCCCCGAAGGGCAGGGTCTCGCTTGCCGAGCGCATCAACCCGGGCGTCGTGCGCGCGCCTTCGATCAGGCGCTTCGCATCGATGTCGATGCCGTAGACGCGGTCGCTGAACTCGCGGAACTTGCGGACGTAGACGCCCAGGCCGCAGCCGATGTCGAGGATCCGCGCGCCCTCGAGCGGCGCGTACTGGCGGATGAGGTTCAGGCGGCGGTCCTGGCCGAACCGCCACACAAAGCTTGGATTCCCGAGGGCCACTTCAGCCCTGCCGGGCGCGTTTACCATATGTCCTTCCAGTACCCTGCCACACAGATCGTACCAAACGGCCCTGAGGGTTGCATGAGTGTCCCATGAAGGAAGTGTGAGGCCGCGCAGCTTCCGATCGCGCCCACGACCCGCGTACGCCCGCTGGGCGCCGCCGCCATCCGCCGCCCGATTCAGCCTCGCGCGGAACCGGCCGGGCCGCTAACCTGAGCGCAATGAAGCTGGAACGAGACGCCGTCCTCCACATCGCCAAGCTCGCCCGCATCGGGCTCTCCGAAGAGGAGATCGAGACCTTCAGCGAGCAGCTCTCCGAGATCATCACCCACTTCGACGTGCTAAGCACCGTCGATACCGAGGGTGTGGAACCCACGGCGCACACGCTCCCCCTCCGCAACGTCTTTGCGGACGACGTGTCCCGCCCCTCCATGCCGCAGGACGCTGTGCTCGCCCTCGCCCCCAACACCGAGGACGGCTACCTGCGCGTCCGCGCGGTGCTGGAGTAGCGATGCCCGACCTGCACTATCTGACGATTCACGAGGCTGCGGAGCTGCTCGCCCGGCGCGAGGTCACGTCCCGCGCCCTCACGCAGGCCGCGCTCGACCGGATCGCCGCGGTGGACCCGAAGGTGCGGGCGTTCCTCACCGTCACGGCCGAACGCGCGCTCGCGCAGGCCGATGCCGCGGACGCGCGCCTCGCCGCCGGTGAGCGCGGCGCGCTGCTGGGCGTGCCCGCCGCGATCAAGGACGTCATGTCGACCGAGGGCGTCCCGACCACCTGCGGCTCGAAGATGCTCGAGCACTTCGTGCCGCCGTACGACGCCACCGTCGTCCGGCGGCTGTTCGATGCGGGCGCGGTGATGGTCGGCAAGACGAACATGGACGAGTTCGCCATGGGCTCTTCCACCGAGAACTCCGCCTACCGGCCGACACGCAACCCCTGGGACCTGAACCGCGTCCCCGGCGGCTCGTCCGGCGGCTCGGCCGCCGCGGTCGCCGCCGGCGAGGCGATCTACTCGCTCGGCTCCGATACCGGCGGCAGCATCCGCCAACCGGCCGCGCTCTGCGGCGTCGTCGGCATGAAACCGACATACGGGCGCGTCAGCCGCTACGGGCTCGTCGCGTTCGCCAGCTCGCTCGACCAGATCGGCCCCTTCACGCGCGACGTACGCGACATGGCGACCGTCCTCAACGCGATCTGCGGCCACGACGCCGCCGATTCCACATCCGCGGACATCGAGACGCCGGACTTCGGCGCCGACCTGGAGCGCGGCGTGCAGGGCATGCGCATCGGCGTGCCGAAGGAGTACATGCCGCCGACGCTCGACGCCGGCGTGCGCGGCCGCATCGAGGCGGCGCTGGCGGCGCTGCAGGCGCAGGGCGCGATCATCGACACAGACGTGACGCTGCCCAGCACCGAGGCCGCCCTCGCGGTCTACTACGTCATCGCGCCCAGCGAGGCCTCGGCGAACCTGGCGCGGTATGACGGCGTCAAGTACGGCTACTCGTACCAGCAGGGCGCCGGCATGTGGGACAACATGGAGCAGACCCGCGGCCGCGGCTTCGGCGCCGAGGTGAAGCGCCGCATTATGATCGGCACGTACGCGCTGTCGTCCGGCTACTACGACGCGTACTATCTCAAGGCGCAGAAGGTGCGCACCGTCATCCGCCGCGAGTTCGATGCCGCATTCGCAAAGTACGACGCGCTCGTGGCGCCCGTAACGCCGACGACGGCGTTCAGGATCGGCGAAAAGAGCGGCGACCCGTTCGAAATGTATCTGAACGACGTGTTCACCCTGCCGGTGAACATCGCCGGGCTGCCCGGCATTTCGGTGCCGGCGGGCTTCGTCGAGGGCCTGCCCGTCGGATTGCAGGTCATCGGCAAGCCGTTCGACGAGGCGACTGTGCTGCGCGTCGCCCGCGCCTACGAGCAGACCGCCGATTGGGGGGCGCAGCGCCCGGCGCTCTGAACCGCCGGGGCTCACTACAACGCAATGCCTGCGTCCGTAACATCCGCCGCAGAGGATGCGGCGTACTTGAGGACGTTGGACATCATCAGGGAGGACAGGAGACGCATATGAACCGAGCCACAGGAACACGATCAGGCAAACTCATGGCAGCGGCCGTAGCCGCGCTCGCCGTGACCGCGCTGGTCGCCGCGGCGTGCGGCGGCGGCACGAGCAGCAAGGACAAGACCGCGACAGCGGCAGCCAAGGGCGGCACCACCCCGGCGGCAGCGGCCACGAAGCCGGCCGCAGCCGCGACCACCGCGAGCGGCACCACGCCCGCAGCCTCAACCAGCCCGGCGGCTGGCGGCGCCGTGACGCTGAAGGTCGGCACCGACGCCACCCTCGGCAAGTTCCTCACGGACGAGAAGGGCCTGACGCTCTACACGTTCACGAAGGACACGGCCAGCAGCGGCAAGAGCACCTGCAACGGCGGCTGCGCGACGGCATGGCCGCCGCTCGCCGCCAGCGCGGCTCCGGCGAAGCCGGCCGGCGCGACGGGCGACTTCACCATCATCACGCGGGACGACGGCGCCAAGCAGGTCGCGTACAAGGGCATGCCCCTGTACTACTTCGCCTCCGACAAGGCCGCGGGCGATGTGAAGGGCCAGGGCCTGAACAGCGTCTGGTTCGTCGCCGCTCCGTAGCAGCGCGTACTCACGCAAAGCTGAAGGCAGAATCCCGGGCCATGGCCCGGGATTCTGCCTTCGTCGCGTCCCGCCATCTCGGCTAAGCTGCCGGCGTGAAGCCCTACCGCCGCAAGCTGTCGCGCGAGGACGCCGAGACCGGCACGCTCCTCATCGAGAAGTCCCGCTGGCGCCTCTTCCCGCCGCCCATGACCGAGTTCGCGGTCGAGGCCGCCGGCCGGCGCTTCGCTACGCGCATCGTCGCCGAGGACTGCGCCTGCGTGCCGCCGCCGCATCAGCATTACCATCTCGAAGCCGGGCACTTCCGCCATCTCCTCGACTTCACCCCCGGCGCCATGATCGAGGTCGAACCGTCCGGCGACGTCTACCTGGTGCGCAATGGATAGAGACGAAGAAGCCGGCCTGCGCGCCTTCGCACTGACCGTCGGCTGCCACTCCGCCGCCTCCTGCCCCGGCCAGCCGATCTGGGTCGAGCGCGACGGCGTACGCATCGACATCGTCGCGATAGAGTCGCAGTGGCGCGAGGAAGAGCGCTACGGCTACCGCGTCCGCCTCGCCGACGGCCGGCACGTCCTCCTCTACTACGTGCCGGAGCTCGACCTCTGGTCCGGCGTGATGCGGCCGGCGCCCGCCTGATCCGGCCTGCAATCCGCGCCCTCGACGATCGGCACCGACCCGGCTCGGTCGCTATGCGCGCCCCGTCTTGTACTATTGGGTCAAACGCGGCGCCGATCCAGGCTCGACGCCGGCCCAACAACCACATCTGAGAGCGCATGCCACACGACTCCACGCAACGCGGCAACATCTCGCAGCACGTCCAGTCGATCCCTTCCTCCGGCATCCGCCGCTTCTTCGATCTGCTCGCCAGCATGGAGGGCGTGATCTCCCTCGGCGTCGGCCAGCCTGACTTCGTGACGCCGAACCAGATCCGCCAGGCCGCCATCAAGAGCATCGAGGACGGCTGGACCTCCTACACCTCCAACTACGGGCTCGTCGAGCTGCGCACCGCGATCTCACGCCACCTGCAGCGCCTCTACGGCGTGCACTACGACTCCGGCACGGAGATCATCGCCACGGCCGGCGTCAGCGAGGCGCTGAACATCGCCCTGCAGGCGATCATCGACCCCGGCGATGAGGTGCTCAGCCCGGACCCCGGCTACGTCGCCTACCTGCCCTGCGTGCTGCTGGCCGGCGGCGTCTACACCCAGGTGCCCACCCGCGCCGAGGACGGTTTCGTCCTGCACCCGGACGACCTCGAGCAGCGCATCACGCCGCGGACGAAGGCGCTGCTCATCGGCTACCCGGCCAACCCCACCGGCGCCGTTATGTCGCGCGAAGTGATGATGGCCGTCGCCGAGATCGTCGAGAAGCACAACCTCTTCGTCATCTCAGACGAAATCTACGACCGGCTCGTGTACGGCGTCGAGCACGTCTGCTTCGCCTCGTTGCCGAAGATGAAGGAGCGGACGATCCTGCTCGGCGGCTTCTCGAAGGCGTACGCCATGACCGGCTGGCGCCTGGCCTACGCCTGCGCCCGCAGCGAGCTGACCGAGGCGATGATGAAGGTGCACCAGTACGTGATGATGTCGGCGCCCACGCCGGCCCAGTTCGCCGCGCTTGAGGCGCTGAACTCCGGCGAGGAGGACGTGCGCGGCATGGTCGCCGAGTACGACCGCCGCCGGAAGCTCGTCGTCGCCAAGCTCAACGAGATGGGGCTGCGCTGCGTCGAGCCGCACGGCGCGTTCTACGCCTTCCCCAACATCGGCAGTACCGGCATGAACGACGAGACCTTCGCCGAGCGCCTGCTGATGGAGGAGCGCGTCGCCATCATCCCCGGCTCCGCCTTCGGCGAGGCGGGCGCCGGCCACGTGCGCATCTGCTACGCCCAGCGGTACGACCTGCTCGAAGAGGCGATGGAGCGCATGCGGCGCTTCGTCGCGCGCCACGCGGTCAACGGGAAGTAGCGGCGCGGATCTCAGTCGTCAGTCGTCAGTCGTCAGTCGCGAGTGGTGGGTCCGAGCGTGCGGCGCGCGCCGGAACTTCTGCAACTTCTTACCTCTCCGTAGGGACTTTCCCCTCCCCCTGCTGATTCATTTGTGACGCGTGCCTACCGATACTTCCGCACTGGAAAAGTGAGGTTGTGTGGCGCCTGTGAGCAGGCCGGGCACGAGGCTGGAAGCGAAGCGGCGCGAGCAGACGCCGCAGGCTGCCGCGCGCCTCGCCGTCGCGGGCCTGTTCATCGTCATGTGGTGGTTCCTCTGGGCCCTCCGCATCCCCATGCCGGTCCCTTTCTTGATCGTGCTATCCGTCGAGGTTGTCTACTTCCTCGTCTACTGGCGCGCCGTCCACTTCATCCCGAGCGTCCGCGGCATCCAGCTCGCGCATGCCGCGATGCTGGTGTCGGAGATCGTCTTCCACACGACGATGGTCTACTACCTGGGCGGCATCTCGTGGCTGGGCGCCTTCGCCTACGTCTTCGGGCTGATCTTCACGAACGCGTTCCTGGATATGAAGAGCGGCTTTGTGTACACCTGCGGCGTCGCAGCCGCCTACGCGGCACTCGCCGTCCTCGACGCGACCGGCACGATCCCGCACTACGTCTACCTCGAACAGGGCGCCCTTCGATACCAGGACCCGACGTTCCTCGAGACGTCCCTGCTGGGAGCCGTCGGCGTCTTCTTCAGCATCTACGCCTGGTCCAACTGGGTGGGCCACCAGTTGCGCGTCGAGCGCGACACCGCCGTGCGCGCGCAGGATCAGCTGATGGTCGCCCATACCGAGTTGGAGAACCGCGTCCAGCAGCGCACCGCCGAGCTGGCGGGCGCCAACGCATCGCTCTCGGACAGCCAGCAACTGCTCCACGCCACGATCGAGTCCACCGCCGACGGCATCCTCGTCGTCGACAGCGAGGGGAAGGCGGCGTTCAACAACGAGCGCTTCCTGAAGATGTGGCGCATCCCGCAGGACGTCATCGACACCCGTGACGATGCGCGCCTGATTGAATTCGCCCTGAACCAGCTCGCCGACCCGGACGCGTTCCTGGCGAAAGTGCATGACCTCTACCAGACGACCCTCGAAGACCTGGACACACTGCTGTTCAAGGACGGGCGCGTCTTCGAACGCTTCTCCCGCCCGCTCATGCGCGACGGCGACCCGACGGGACGCGTCTGGAGCTTTCGCGACGTGACCGAGACGAAGAAGGCAGAGGCCGTCCTCCGCGCCCAGGCGCAGCACGACCTGCTGACCGCAACGCTGAACCACGCTTCGATCATCGACTCGGTGCGGGCGGCGGCGGTCGGCGCGCCGGTCGCGGTCGTCATGGTCGATGTCGACGGCATGAAGGCCGTCAACGACACCTACGGCCACCAGGCGGGGGACGCCGTGCTCATCGCCGTCGCCGCCGCCCTCGCGCACGAAGGCGCGCTGGTCGGCCGCTACGGCGGCGACGAGTTCCTCGTCGCGCTGCCCGGCGCCAGCCGGCCCGCCGCCGAACAGTACTGTCGGGACGTGCTGAAGGCGCTCTCCGCCGCGCAAGTGCGCGCTGCGTTCACGGGCGCCACGATCCCCGTCGTCGCCAGCGTGGGGCTGGCCATGTACCCCGCCGAGGCGGAGTCCATCGAAGAGGCGATCCGCCTGGCCGATAACGCGATGTACACGGCGAAGCGCGAGCGGCGCAACACCGACGGCGCGCCCGACACACGCAACTCCCTCGCCGACGACCGGGCAGCGAAGATGATCGGTGAGATCGTGCCGCTGTTGACATCGCCCGGCAACCTCACCGAGAAGCTGAACCTGGTCGCGCACAGGCTGTCGGTTGGCGCCGGCTATGACGTGGTGCGGTTCGACACCTCTCGCAGCGGGGACGATTTCGCGCTGCCGACCACGTTTACGCGGAACATGCCCGAGGTCACCGACGAGTGGAACGAGGAGAGCAGGAATGCGCCGAAGAGCCCGTTCCGCGACCTGCTGGAGCAGACGAGGCGGTCGATCATCGTCAACGATCTGCAGCAGGTCGACCACTTCTCCGATCGTCAGCGCGAGCTGATGCAGGCGGTCGGCCTGCGTGCGGCGCTGATCGTGCCGATGATGTGGCAGGGTGAGATCATCGGTGTCCTCTCGGTCGCGACGAAGAGGGAACGCAGCATCGACGCCCGCGACGTGCAGTTCCTCACCGCTGTGGCCACGCAGGTCTCCGCCATCATCCACATGGAGACCATGGTCGACGAATTGCAGACCGCCGCCGTCCGCCTCGTCGATGCGCGCGCGGATACCGTCATCCTTCTCGCCGCGGCGGCGGAAGCGCACGACCAGACGACCGGCCGCCACCTGCGGCGCGTCCGCACCATCACCGAAGCCCTCGCGCGCGAGATGGGGTACAGCGAGGACGACATCGAGGGCATCGGCCTCGGCGCCGTCCTCCACGATATCGGCAAGATCCGCGTGCCCGAGGCCATCCTCCTCAGCCCCGCTCAGCTGGGTGACGAGGAGTGGGAGCTGATGAAGCAGCACACGAAGTGGGGCGCCGAGTTCCTCGCCGAGCGTCCCGGCTTCGAGCTGGCGGCATCGATCGCCTGGGCGCACCACGAGCGCTGGGACGGCAGCGGCTACCCCAACGGCCTCGCCGGCGATGCCATCCCCGAGGTCGCCACCATCGTCGCCGTCGCCGACAGCCTCGACGCCATGACCAACGACCGCCCGTGCCGCAGCGGACGATCCCTCGACTGGGCCGTGCGGGAGGTCAAGCGCTGCTCAGGCCAGCAGTTCAACCCGCGCGTGGTCGACGCCCTGCTGCAGCTGCACGAGCGCAACGCCCTCCCCTTCGGAGCCGACGACGACGTGGACGACGCTCGCGCCGCGTAGTCAGCCCCCGCGTCACGTGTACCCGTGGCACGCCTCGCCGGCCTGGCCCCGCAAAGCAGCACCAGCGGCGGTGGATGGCGATCCGGCCCCGGAACCCGCGCAAAGCTGCACATCCGCGTCAATTCCGGCCCGGTGAGCCCTTCGGCCGCGCCCGCTCTCGCGATAGGCTGCTACCAGCGTGCAGAGAGTGCGGCCGCGGAGCGTCAGCTGTGCCGCGGAACCCCGGGAGTACCTTCATGAAATACCGGCCCTTTGGCAACAGCGGACTGAGCGTCTCCGCGGTCGGCTTCGGCATGTGGACCGTAAGCACCGGCTGGTGGGGCATCGATGACGACGACTTCGCGCGCAAGCTCACCCGCCGCGCCTACGACCTCGGCATCACCTTCTTCGACACGGCCGACACCTACGGCAACGGCAAGGGCGAGACCCTGCTGCGCGAGGCGCTGGGCGACGTGCGCGACAAGATCGTCATCGCCACCAAGGGCGGCTACGACTGGTACACCTACGGCGACGAGCGCCGCGGCCAGAAGGAGATCCCGCAGGACTGGACGCCCGCGTACATTCGCAAGGCCGTCGAGCAGAGCCTGGCGCGCCTCGGCACCGACCACATCGACATCTACCAGCTCCACAACGCGAAGATGGACGCGCTGATGCGCGACGACCTCTTCGGCGAGCTGGAGAAGCTGAAGGACGAGGGCAAGATCCTGGTCTACGGCACCGCGCTCGGCCCGGCCATCGGCTGGAAGGAAGAAGGTCTGTACTCGATGACGCACCGCGACTGCGGCGTCATCCACACCATCTACAACATGCTCGAGCAGGACCCCGGCCGCGACTTCTTCCCGCTCGCGCGCGAGCACGGGACGGCGGTGCTGGTGCGCGTGCCGCACTCGTCGGGCATGCTCGAGGGGCGCTACACGAAAGACACCGTCTTCGGCGAGAACGATCACCGGCGCCACCGCACGAAGGACTGGCTGGAGCAGGGCCTCCGCAAGCTCGAGACGCTGCGCTTCCTCACCGAGGGCCGCGGGCGCACGATCGGCCAGGCCGCCCTGCAGTTCATCCTCGCCGAGCCCAGCGTCGCGTCGGCGCTGCCCAACATCTACGACGAAGAGCAGCTCGCTGAGTTCGCCGCCGCATCGGACACGCCCGAGTTCACGCCGGCCGAGATGGCACGCGTGGCCGAGCTCTACGCCTGCGACTTCGCGCCGGAAGAGCCACAGCCCGCCGGGAGGCCCGCATGACGAGCGAGCACGCCAACGGCCACAGCACGGGCGACGCCGGCGCGCCGCAGCCCACCCGCCAGTACGTCCAGTTCGTCTTTTACAAAGTTGATCCCTCGTGGCGCGCCCTGCCCGCGAGCGAGCGCGAAGCCGCGCAGCGCGAGGTGACGGCGGTCGTCGATGCGATGTCGGACCGCGTGCAGGTCCGGCCGTATTCGCTCGTCGGCATCCGCGGCGATGCCGACTTCATGTTCTGGCACATCAGCGACACGCTCGAACCGTTCCAGGAGGCGGCGACGCGGCTGCTCGGCACGCGCCTCGGGCCGTATCTCTCGACGCCGTACGCCTTCCTCGCCATGACGCGGAAGAGCGTCTACGTCGACAAGGGCGAGCCGTCCGCAGCGGCGCGGCGGCTGCGCGTGACGCCGGGCACGTCGAAGTACCTCTTCGTCTACCCGTTCGTCAAGACGCGGCCGTGGTACAACCTCTCGCAGGAGCAGCGGCAGGGGATGATGGACACCCACATCCGCATCGGCCGCAAGTACCCCAGCGTCAAGCTCAACACGATGTACTCGTTCGGCCTCGACGACCAGGAGTTCGTCGTGTCGTTCGAGACTGACGAGCCGGGCGACTTCCTGGATCTGGTGATGGAGCTGCGCGAGACCGAGTCCAGCCTCTACACGCTGCGCGACACGCCGACCTTCACCTGCATCGCCACCACCGTGCCCGCCATGCTCGATGCGCTGGGCGCGCCCGGCAGCGCCGCCGCTGCGGCCGGCAGCGATGCGGCCGATGCGTGGACGCGCGTCTGCGCCCTCGCCGACCTGCCGGCGGGGTCGTCGCAGCAGGCGTACGTGCGCGGCGAGCAGATCGTCGTCTTCAACATCGATGGCGCGCTACACGCGCTGGAGGCGCGCTGCCCGCACGCCAACGCGCCGCTCGCGCAGGAGTCCAGCGTCGAGGGGAACATCCTCACCTGCACGCGCCACGGCAGCCAGTTCGACCTGGCGCACGACTGCGCCGTCGTCCGCGGCCCGGCGGGCCGCCCGCCCGTCGTCTACGACGTGAAGGTCGAAGGCGGCGACGTGCTCGTAGCAGTAAGGGCGGTAACAGCGCCACGATAGGCCCTCTGCTTTCTGCTCTCTGCTCTCTGCCGTCTGCGCACTGCGGCAGTCGCCCTGCTAACGGAACATCGGAGGCAGCCGACTACCCACCAATCACTAGCCGCGCGCCAGCTCCAGCAGCGCCAGCGCGCGCGTCGCGCTGTCGAATCCGTGGTAGAGGCCCGTCAGATTGCCCGACGCGTCGATCACGGCTACGGCGATGGTCCTGCTCAGGTCGTCGATGCCGAGCGCTTTCATCACCGCGCCGTCCCAGTCCGGCAGGATCAGCACGTAGTCTTCGGGCGCCTGGCTCTCTTCGAGGCGCGCGACCGCGTGTTCGTACGACTCCTTCATCCGCCCGCGCGCGACCCGGCGCGCCAGGCGCGGGGTGCCGCGGAGGTCGGCGACCGTCGCGACGACCACCTGCGACGCCATGGGATACCTGGCGCGCACGGCGTCGACCACGGAGCGGGCGGAGACGGATGTCTCGCGCGCGACGAAGATCAGTACGGCCGGTGCGCCGAGGGCATCGATCCTGAGCTTGCGCCCGTGGCCGATCGCTTCGAGCTCCACCGACGGCGCGCGTACCTGTGCCGATCCGCCCTCCATTGCCCTCGCCCCCATACCCATGTGTCAGACTGATTGACCGCACCGAATGATCGACGGTGCGGCGGCCTGCGTAAAGACGCGGAGGCCGAGTTCACAGCACTGTGACGCAAACGAAAGCATGACGGCCGTGATCGAACGCGAGCATGTGGCCAGGAAGAAGCTGCTGGCGCGGCTGCCCGACTCCGGCGCGCCCGGCTGGACGAGCTACGCGCTGCCCGGCACGGCGCCCCGCCCCGGCGAGCAAACGATCGACCGCGACGACGCCGGCCGGCTCGCGGAAGTGGCCGCCGAGTCCACCACCGGCAGCGTCCTCTTCGCCGGCGCATCGGGCGCGATGCTGGTCGTGCCGCCGTTCCCGGTCGAAACCGCCGACGACTACTCGGAGCTGTACACCCGGCCGCTGGTCGAGCTGATCGAGCGCAAGCGGAACGTGGCGGTGCTGTTGCTGCGCCTCGGTGGCTTCAGCATGGGCTACTTCCGCGGCGGCGTGCTCGCCGACTCGAAGACGGACCAGCGCTTCGTGAAGAACCGCCACCGCAAGGGCGGGCAGTCGCAGCGGCGCTTCGACCGCATCCGCGAGAAGCAGGTGCACGAGCTGTTCGGAAAGGCCTGCACCGAAGCGCACGAGAAGTTCGATCCCTACGAGGACGAGATCGAGTACGTCCTCTTCGGCGGCGACCGCCACACCCTGATCGACTTCCGCAAGCAGTGCAGCTACTTCGAGAAGTTCGGCCCGCGCATCCTCGATCGCGTCCTCGGCGTGCCAGGCAACCCGCGCCGCGAATCGCTGGACGATCTGCCGTGGGAGATCTGGTCGAGCGAGGTGTACACCACAGCGGAAGAGCCGCCCGCCGACCGACCGCCGCGGCAGCGCCGTCGCGCAGCGACATAGGCTGCGGCTCGGCCTCCCGCAACACGGGCGTGGCCGGCGTCCGTCAGCACCCGCTCCGCGTGCGCAAGCGGCGCTTCCTCCACGTCCGCCAGCACCACCCGCATGCCCTCGGCGGCGAAGCGGTCGGCCATCGCGCGGCCCATGCCGCTCGCGGCGCCGGTGACGACGGCCACCCGGTCACGGAACTCCTGCATCGCTACGTCTCCTCCTGCTGCCCGTGCGGCGCGCTCATCAGCGCCTGATAGCCGTGGACGAACGGGTTGTCGAGCCAGGCCACGATCTCCGGGTCGGACGCACGCTCCGGCAACGCCTTCACCATGTCGGCGACGTGGATCGGGTCGTGCTGCGCCCAACCGGCGAGAAACAGCTTCAGCGGCAGGTCACCGGCGCTGCTCTTCGCGTCGCCCGCAAAGTGCATCGGCTTCTCGATCTGCTCGTCGGTCAGCTCGCTCATCATCTCGATGAGCTGGCGGCGGTTCTCGTGCGCTTCGGCGAAGATCCGCGCCAGCGGCCACGCGCGGCGCTCGATGACCTGCGCGTCGTTGAACGCATCGACGTCGAACGGCGCCCCGTCGGCGCCGCGGCCCGAGTCAGCCTGCCCGCCCTGCGCGACGCCGCCGAACCAGCGCAGCAGCGCCGTGTCCAGCGTATCCAGATGCGCCGCGAAGTCGCGCACCACCCACGTCGAGTCCGGCACCGGCCGCATCAGCTGCTCTTCGCTCAGCGAGTAACAGAACGCCTCCAGCCGGCGGCGATTCTCGATGATCGCCTCAATCACTCCCGGGATGGCCTGGCTCTTCGCCGTCATGACTGCTCCCCCTCCTCCATCACCACGATCTCGTCGCCGACACTGACATCGCCCTCGCGCTCGACCGTGCCGTAGACGCCGAAGTTCACCTCGTTCGGCTGGTCCGTGCGGTACGACGCGATCAGCTTCAGCGTGTCCATGTTCGCCCGCCCCGTGTCGGGGTTCAGCGTCGTCATGACGCAGCGCGAGTCTCGCATTACGACGCGCACGATCGCCTCGCGGCCGATGCGGACGCGGCGGCCAACCCACTCGTCCTCGCCGTGCGGCCCGGCGCTGCTGAGGTAGAAGTTCGGGCGGAAGCGCCGCTCGTCGACGGCCACGCCGTTCGCGCGCCGCCGCACTTCCTCGACCGAGGCGGCGGAGCAGAGCGAGACCGGCAGCGCGTCGAACGCCGTGCCGCTGGCCCGCACGAGCCGCAGCGGCTGGCCCGCCAGCGCCGAGAGCGCATCGTTCCAGGTGCCGGGCGCCAGCACGCCGCCGAACTCCCGGCCGTAGAAGCTGCCCGCGAGTGGCTCGCCGGCCGCGGCGACCCCCTCGCACGCGGCGCCGTCGGGGAACTCGAAGCGCAGCCGGCCCCGCGCGCCGTCGTACGTCGCGCGCACGGTGGCCAGCCGGCCGCACTCGCGCTGCGTGAACACGCGGCCCGCAGCGTCGACGAGGAAGAAGCGGCGGTCCTCGGCGATGCCGTGCGGGCCGACGCGCGCCCGCTCGACACGGCAGAGCGCCAGCGACTTCACCGGCGCGATGTAGATGGCTTCGATGCGCATGGCGCCAGATTATAGGTTGAAGGGGACAGGTTACGGGGGACAGGGGACAGCTGTAGTTGGGCGCGCGGACCCCCGAACGCAGCACCGGAGCCTCCCATCTACGGCCGCTCGTCTTGCGGCTACGGAGCGGCCATGGGAGAGTATCCCGCACGCAAGCGACAGGAGGCACTCCGATGGGCAAGCTCGACGGCAAGGCGGTGATCGTGACCGGCTCCAGCCGGGGCATCGGCGCGGCGATCGCCACGCTGTTCGCGGCGGAGGGCGGCAAGGTCGTCTGCGCCGCCCGCACGCTGAGGGAGGGCGAGCACCAGTTCGAGGGCTCGCTCGAGAAGACCGTCGGCGACATCCGCGCCGCCGGCGGCGAAGCGACGCCTGTAGCCGTCGACATCTCGCAGGAGGCCGAGTGCGAGCGGCTGATCCGCGAGGCGCGCGCCGCCTACGGCCCGATCGACGTGCTGGTGAACAACGCCGCGCTCACCTACTTCTTCCCGATCAAGGACTACCCGACGAACAAGTGGATGCGCTCGTGGGCCGTGAACTTCCACGCCCCGTTCATCCTCAGCCGGCTCGCACTCGAGGACATGGTCGAGCGCAAGAGCGGCGCCATCGTCAACATCTCGTCGGGCGCGGCGATCGGGCCGGGGCGCGGCCCCTACAGCGCCGACATGCTGCCCGGCGGCACCTGCTACGGCGCCGAGAAGGCGGCGCTCGAGCGCTTCACGCAGGGCCTCGCCGCCGAGGTGCAGCGCTACGGGATCTCCGTGACCTGCTTCTCGCCGTCGCAGGTCGTGCCGACGCCCGGCACCGTGCACCACCGCCTCGTGCGCGGGCTCGATGACCCGCGCGGCGAGCCGCCGGAGATCATGGCGAAGGCGGCGCTGCTGCTGGCGACGGAGCCGCTGGAGAAGGTGACCGGCCGCGTCACCTACAGCCAGCAGATCCTGAAAGAATTCGGCGTGATCGCAGATGGCCGCGGCATCGGCGTCGACCCCGCGATTAAAGGCAGCGGCTACAGCCAGATCTGATCCCGAAGCGACGGCGGGGCCGGCCAGCCAGCAGTGTGCTGGACAGTCGGCTCCGCGTAGGGACAGGTTCTTCAGACCTGTCCGCCCCGCCACCCCGCGCCATGGCGCCTGTCGTGAACAGCGAACCGGCGTTCACGCAGAAGAGCCCCGTGCATCGATGCGCGGGGCTCTTCTCTTGAGCAAGACCAACCGAATCCGCGGCGCCGCCGCGCACGGCGTCACACCGCAGATCCGCCGCCAGCGCCGGCGATCCGCTTACTTCTTCGGCGCAGCCTTCGGGGCCGAGGCCTTCGCGCCTTTCTGCTTGCTCGTCTTCGCCGTGTTCTTCGGACTCTTGTCGCCCATGGGTGTCTCCGCTCCTCTGCACAGATGTTTGCCCGATCCGATGCGCTGATTCTCGCTCAACCACCCCACCCATTTCAACCACCAACGCCGCGAATTTCGCCCGGCGGGGGAAAAAATGCCCTCGGAGCGAGTGGGTTCGATGTCCGGCACGCTAGCTGAGCGCCCGGGTACTACGGACTGGCGGCTCGTTCGATCGGCTGAGCCGTCTGTGCACCGACGCCCGCGGCACAGTTGCCGCTGAGCTTCGCAACGAGCAACAGATCGATCGTGTCGATCTTGCCGTCCTTGTTCACGTCGTACGTCGCGAGCTCGTCGCGACGGTGGCCCGCGACGTTGTACCGCCCCGCAGGAAGACCAAGCGGCAGCGGCACGCCCACCCTGTTCGGCGCGAGCGAGCCATTCGGGCTGTGTTGCGCGACAGCCAGGAGGTCGGTCGTGTCGACCTTGTGGTCGCCGTTGACATCGGCAGCCTCGCGGCCGTCCGAGCAGCCGTCGCCGTCCGTGTCGAAATTGGCGGGCGAAGTTGCGTACCACTTCACCTCCACCCCGTCGTTGAGGAAGTCGCCGTCGGAGTCGTTGTCGAGGTTCCCGACCTTGTTGTCGCACACGACCGAGGCGTTCGGATCCGTGCAGACGAGCGGCGGGCTGGGCGGCCGATACGACCCGGGCTGCTCCAGATCATCCAACGTGCCACCGTTGGGCAGGTTGATGTGCTGGGTGCGGTAGAACGTCTCGACCTGCGTCGCACCGAAGACGGCCGTGGCAACGCCCGAGAGCTTGTCGCCGTCCGTGTCGCCGACCGACGGCGGGAAACGATCGATGCCGGCGCACGTCGGTTGACACGAGCCGGACAACGCGCTCAGCGGGTCGGAGCCGAACGGGCACTCGCGCCCGTCCAGCCCGCCGTCTGAGTCAGAGTCGGGGTTCAAGGGACTCATAGAGAGGTAGGCCCAGCCGCCGACCGCAATCAATGGGGTACCCGCGCTGTCGTTCACCGTCGCCACGCTGAGGCAGTACAGCGTGCCCACCGCCGGACCGCCGACCAAACCGGGGGCTAGGTTTGGGTGTTCGAAGAAGACCTCGGCGATGTTGTCGAACCCGTCGTTGTCGGCATCGATGTCGCACGCGTCACCCTGGTGGTCCTGGTGGGGGTTCGTTGCATCGCCGCGGTAGATCGCTCCGGCCGGCGTGTTCGGCGTGTTCGTGAACTCCGCCTGGGAGTCGGTGTTGTCTTGCGACGAGTTGGCGTCGACCGGGCAGTTGTCGTCGGCGGTCGTGTCGCCCAGGTTCACGGCCGTGCAGGCGCCGGCGACGGCGATGCAGTCGAAGTCGGCTAGGTCGTCCTGCTTGTCCAGCGAACCGTCGCCGTCGGTGTCGGCCACGAGGGGGTTGGTGAACTGGAAGAGCTCATCGAAGTCCGTGGCACCGTCCGCGTCGGTGTCGGCCAGGGCCGGGTTGGTGCAATAGAGCAAGTTTCCCGTCGTATCGCAAATACCGTTGACCGCCTCGACGGCCGCCGGGACGAGGTCGCCGTCGGCGTCGGAAAAGTCGCATGTGCCGGCGGCATCGCCGACATTGAGGCACTGCACGTCGAGGATGCGGGTCACGGTGCCGTCGATGGTGTCGGCTGCGGACTGCAACGCCGTCCAGCGGACATAGTTGCCGGGGACGCTCGGCGGGATGATGGTGAAGTCCTCGGTGAGGCTGCTCTGCGGGCTGTCGAGGCAGAGGAACGGCGGCGGCGGGGCGGTTGGGTCTCGGAATACGCCGTTCAACAGGTCGGCGCCCACGTGGAGTCCCGGGATGTAAGGCGAGGCGGTTTCGAGTCTCTGTAGCGGCGCGCCCTGGTTGGCTGCGTTGGCGCCCTCCGCCGCCGTTGGCGGGACATCGACGCTGACGGTGCCGCCCAACCAGATCTTGAGCACATTCGCGCGGTCGAGCGTGACGTTCATGAACGTCGACGGCATCGGCTTAACCCAGTCAACGTAGCCGTTGAGCGAGCCGGTCGTGATGTCGGGCGGGCCGCCTAGCGGCGTGGCCGAGCCGACGTTCTGGCGGATCAAGGGGAAGGCCGGCCATCCGCTGCCGGGCCACGAGGCGCCTCCGGCCGGCGCGCTCCCGGCGCTCGACAGGACGTCGACCGAACCGTCACAGAGCAGGTCGGCGGTGGCGGCAAAGCCGCCGGTCACGCCACCGATGGGCTCACTGGCGAGACTGAATGGGGCCGGCAGGTAAGACACGGGACGCACCGGGCGCGCGCCGATCGGTACGTCGAGAATCTCCCACGACCTGATCGGCACACCTACTCCTACAGGGATGGCAGTGTTGGACGTGTGCGGACCACAGACAAGCTGCCCGTTGACCGAGACGGGCATGGAAGGCGTGCCTCCGCCGTCGTCAAAGCAGAATGTCGAATGTACTGACAGCAACCCGCCGGTGCAGCCGCCGTGGGCGGCGCTGCCTGCGCTGCAGAAGCTCTGCGCGGGTGTCGCCGCCGCACTCCCAGTGAGCCCGGCTACCGCCAGGACAAGAGCCGCGAGCACACCGACGGCTGTGAGCTTTCGCGACATCCGCTGACCCTCCTGACGATCGCGCGTAGGCGCGCCTCCCGTTTTCGTAGTGGCGCCATCATACGCTCCGGTCGGCCCAATGCATAGCCGCAATCTGTCAAGGGGCGACGAGTGGGCTCCCTTGCGGGCATGGAACAGGCTGGTACCGGGGGTGGGGGTCGAACCCACAAGACCTCTCGGCCCACGGATTTTAAGTCCGCTGCGTATGCCAATTCCGCCACCCCGGCACAGACTCCAGATAGGCCCGAAATCGCCCCCTTTGGGAGAGCCCCTCACGGCAGCATGAGAGTAACCCGGGCGAAATGGGGCCGCATCTCCGACTGGATGATGCCGCCTTAACGCGTCCTGTGGCAACTCGAGTCAGGCGGGTCCGTCCCATGAGACGAATGCAACGCGAACGACCCCACGCTCGTTAAATGAGAAGGCCGGCCGCTGGCCGCGGGCGGGATCATTGACGATACTGGACTTGGCCATGGTGCCGGCCGACGCCGGGAACATAGACTGCACACACAACCATTCGTCGGAGGTGAACCGGATGAATCGAACGCTCCTCGCCGCCGCCCTGCTGGTCCTGACGCTTGCCGCGGTCGTTGCGACCACCGGCTCCGCCAGCGCCACGCACTCCTGGGGCGGCTACCACTGGGCACGCACCAGCAACAACCCCTTCACGCTCAAGCTCGGCGATGACACCTCGGGCACGTGGACCAAGGACCTGGGCATCGTGGCATCGGACTGGAGCAAGGGCACGACTGCTAGTCCCACTGTGCTGACCGCGACCGTCGTCACCGGCAAGACGAGGGCGAAGACCTGTCGCCCCACGAGCGGCCAGGTGGAAGTGTGCAGCGCCAACTACGGCAACACGGGCTGGCTTGGGGTGGCGCAGATCTGGATCTCCGGCGGCGTGCACATCACACAGGGCACGGTGAAGAACAACGACTTCTACTTCGGCAGCTCA
>Ga0315281_10001880_pt1 | contig 31205 bp, 24 predicted proteins | sample YL17G07_0_MG_FD_204540 | JGI IMG/M metagenome (GOLD analysis project Ga0315281, IMG submission 204540) | Sediment microbial communities from Yellowstone Lake, YNP, Wyoming, USA - YL17G07_0 | ecosystem: Environmental > Aquatic > Freshwater > Lake > Sediment | place: USA: Wyoming | collected...
CGCTGCGCGACCGCCGCGCTCATTTTCGTGGCCCGGTTGTGGCCGACCCCCTCGAACCGTTCCATGAGCCAATTGCGAGTGACCAGAAACGCCGGTCGCTCACCGGTCGGGATCGGTGCCCCGCTCGAACGCTTGAACGCCGAGTACGAGTCGCGCTGTTCGCCGTTGATCAGCACTTCGAAATGGAGGTGCGGCCCGGTCGCGATTCCGGTCGATCCGACATAGCCGATCACCTGACCCATCTTCACTCGCACGCCGGAATGCATGCCCTTGGCAAAGCCCTGCAGGTGGCCGTACCGAGTGACGTAACCGTTCGGGTGACGCACCTCGACCATGTTGCCGTAGCCGTCGCCCGACCCCCTGTTCACCACGATCCCGTCGCCAATCGACTTCACCGGTGTCCCGGCGTCAGCCGCATAGTCAGTTCCCCGGTGCGCCCGGGTGTATCCGAGAATCGGGTGCAGACGATTTCCGAAACGGCTCGAGATTCTGTTGAAGGCAACCGGATAGCGGAGAAACGCCGTGCGCATCGACCTGCCCTCTTCGTCGAAGTAGTCGCCGGCGACCTGCTTGCTCGTAAAACGGACCGCCGTCAGAACCGAGCCCGACAAAGAAAATGTCGCTGCCAGCACTGGCCCGATGCGCACCGCTCCGCTCGGACCGATCGAACGCTCGGCGAGGAGCTTGAACTCATCTCCCTTCTGAAGTTCGCGCGTCATGTCGATTTTGTAGCCGTACACGTCTTCGGCGAGCAACTGCGTCAGCTGCATTCGCGCGACGGACGGAAGGAACCCTCTGGCGCTCGCGTCGACCGATGCCGACACGCTCGACAGAATCGTGCCCGTCACGACGATTGTATCCGTCTTCCACGGCAGCGTTTCGAGGGCTCCCGTCCAGCTGCTCCCAGCGCGTTTGAGGCGGAGCAGCCTGTCGATGGCCACCTGGAGAACGACCTCCGATGGCGCCGAGTCTGCGGCGTCCGAGCCGATTGTGATCGGCATTCCAGCGGGAATTCGTCGCGCATCGAGCATCGAGGCGGCCTGGACTGCCAAAATCGCCGCCGAGTCACTCAAGCCTCCGCGCCGCAGGGCGTGCGGCAGCGTCTCGCCCTTCCCAAGTGTGTCGAAGCGCTGCGTCCGCAACGAAACAGCCGCCTTCGAGAGCACAGGCTCGTCGGGGCGGCTGTTGGGGCGGGCCAGAACAGACACCAGTGCGACCGCGGCGACGCTCACAATTGCCGCATACGCGATCACTCTGGTGTAACCGAACTTCAATCCATCTGTCTCCGGATGAACGTCGGGATCTCCATGTCACTGAGGTCCTGCGACGTCCGCTCCTTGGGAGTGGACGGCTGGGAAGACGACCCGAGGGTCGGCTTGCCGATTCCAGTCACACGCATGGGGCGATTCGCCGGAAAGGGAAGGACCGGCGATCCCTTCGGGACAAACGCCGAGGTGTGATGCCCCTGCGTCACGCTCAACGGACGATCGAAGCCGGTGGCGATGACCGTGACGCGAATCTCGCCTTGCATCGCCGGCTCGTGCACGGCGCCGAAGATGATTTCCGCTTCGTCGCCGACTGCATCGTGGATGATCTCGTTGATCTGATGGACTTCACCGAGGGTGAGGTCGGCGCCGCCCGTGATGTTGACCAGGACGCCCGTTGCGCCGGCGATGCTGACGTTGTCGAGCAGCGGCGAACTGATCGCCTGCTGCGCGGCTTCCATCGCCCGATTCTCACCCTTGCCGATGCCCGTTCCCATGAGCGCCGATCCGCCGTTCTGCATCACGGTGCGGACGTCGGCAAAGTCGACATTGACGAGGCCAGTGACGCTGATCAACGATGAGATGCCCTGCGTTGCGTGGAGCAGCACTTCGTCGGCCTTCTTGAGCGCATCCTGGAAGGGGATGCCTTTGCCGACGACCGCGAGGAGACGCTCGTTCGGGACGACGATCATCGTGTCCACGAACTTGCCCATCTCGGCGATGCCCTGCTCCGCCTGGCGCATCCGCTTCCGGCCTTCGAACAGGAACGGCTTGGTGACGATACCGACAGTCAGCGACTTCTGCTCCTTCGCAATCTCCGCGATCACCGGCGCTGAGCCCGTGCCTGTGCCGCCTCCCATACCGCAGGTGATGAACACCAGGTCCGCCCCGGCGAGGGCACGGGCAACTTCGTCGCGGTTCTCGTCGATTGCCTGCTTGCCAATCTCCGGGCGTGCGCCGGCCCCAAGGCCGCGCGTCAGCTTCTTCCCGATCTGGACTTTCACATCGGACTTGGACGAGATGAGCGCCTGGGCGTCCGTGTTGACCGAAATGAACTCGACGCCCTCCAGGTGCTCGTCGATCATGCGATTGACGGCATTGCCGCCGCCACCGCCGACTCCAACCACCTTCATCCGCGCGTTTTGCGTGGCGGTCTCTTCGAACTCAAAGTTCATCGAGAACGAGGCTCCGATGCTGGCGGGTTGAATGGATCGGGTGAACTGGCGGAATTCTTCGTGGCGCGATCACAGGCGGCGAAAAACCCTTCTAGCAGACCGAAAAAGCGCTCGCGCCAATATACTGCGAACTGCCCTCAGGCCATACCCGAGAACGACGACTGGACTTGAGGAAAATCACAGCCAAGAAGTCCACACGCCGACGCCAGATCGCTGATTTGTGATCGGCTGCTCAGCCCATGCCGTCAGACCAGCGTTGTCAGAGCGGCGGCCGCTCCCGAAACGCGCCGCCGCCAGAGGCTAAAAGAAGTCCTGGAGCCAGAACTTGATCTTCTGGCCAAGCCCATCCAACCCGGGGCCGCCGATCTTGATGCGGCGCGCGCTCGTGGTCGCGACGCCAAGCGCCATCCGATGCGCGCCGTACTCGGCCAGGCCGACGATCGTCGAGAAGCGCGGCGCCTCCACCGCATCGATGATTCCTCCGATCCGTTCCGTCGGAATCCCCACCCGCACGCCCGTCCCGAACACGTCCGACGCCAACTCGGCCACACCCATCATCGCCGCTCCACCCCCGGCGAGCACGATCCCGCCGCTCAGCTTCTTTGCGTACCCAGCGCTCGAGATCTCCCGCTGCACGAGATCGAAAATCTCGTCCATTCGCTGATGGATGATGTGCGCCAGCAACTCGCGCGGAATCTGCCGCTCGCCTTGCGCGACCGTGCTCGGCAATTGGATCACATCCGCCGGATCGACGAGCGGCTCGTAGGCGCTGCCGTAGTTCTCTTTTAGGCGTTCGGCGTCAGCCTGCGTCAGGCCGAGCCCGTGCACGATGTCGTTTGTGACGTTGTTTCCGCCGAATGACACCGTCGCAAGATGCCGAATCTTGCCCTCGTGGAAGATGGCAACGTCGGTCGTTCCGGCGCCCATCTCGACGAGTGCCGCGCCGAGTTCCTTCTCGTCTTCGGTGAGCACGGCGAGCGCGCTCGCCAGCGGCTCGAGCACAAGTTCGCGGACCTTGTACCCCGCCCGCTCGACCGACTTCCGCAAATTGATCGCCGGCGAGCTGCCAATCGTGACGAGGTACATCTCCGTCTCAAGGCGCATTCCGGCCATCCCGATCGGATCGCGAATCCCCGTGTTCTTGTCGACCGTGTATTCCTGCGGGATCGCATGCAGGAGCTCGCGATCCTGAGGTATCGACTGCGCGCGCGCGACCTCATTTGCACGATCGACGTCGCCCTTGGCGACCTCGTCGCCCGCGACGGCGACGATCCCTTTGCTCGTCATCGCCTGAACGTGCTCGCCGGCGATCCCCGCGTATACCTCATGCATTTCGGCGCCCGACATGCGCTCGGCGTCTTGCATCGCCTTGCGAATGGACCGCGTCGTCTCTTCGATGTCAGCGACGACGCCGCGGCGCATGCCCGTGGTCTTCGCTTGTCCCACCCCGAGCACCTTCAGGATTGGATGCTTGGGCAGGTCGCCCTCAACCTCGGCGATGATGGCGGTGGTCTTGGCGGACCCGATGTCGAGCGCCGCGACGAGTCGGTCGGGATTCATTGAAGTCTGGCGATGATCTGGTCCTTGTAGCGCAGGTCGAGCTCAACCGCGCGCACCGAGCGCTTGCGCAAGTCATCCTCGACTGCCTCGATCTGGCGAAGGTCCTCGAGGCTCACGGTCGATAGCGTTCGCACCGGCGCATTGTCGAGCTGAAACAAAAGCTCACGCTTGCCGACTCGTCTGAGCTCGCTGACCCGACCGTAGAGCGGAGCCAGCGATTGTTTCATCCCGGCGAGAAGTGTGAACAGCGCCGGATCCGCCGCCGCCAGCACCGGCACGTCGACGTCAATCCGCGAGGGATCGATCGGGAGCACGACGCCGCGCTCGTCGAAGACGCGAAAACCTTGTGGGCCGGGCACGAGGGCGATTGGCTGGTACTCGGTGACGGTGATGACGATCGTTCCGGGAAGCTTGCGGCTGATATCGACGCGCTGTACGCCAGGATGCGCTTTGACTCGAACGGCGATCGGACCCTTCGGGTCCCACACGGACCGCATCGTGTCGACACTTGCCCGAGCGACGATCTCGCTGGCCGGAATGTAGCGGGTTCCCACAATCTCGAGACGACGGACGCGGAAGAAATCCATTCGCCGCATGAGCAGCGGTGACCACAGCGGAAGTGCCACCACAAGGAGAGCACCGATGCCGATCAACGCGAGTTTGACCCGCGGTCTCGGCGGCCGCTCCTCCTCCGACTGACGCACCTCGTCGCTCAACGCCCCCCCAGTCGATCGAGTAGTTCTGGCCCGGTCTTCGTAATGTCGCCAGCACCTATGGTAATCACCACATCCCCGGTTTTCGCCGCCGCCACCAATGCGGCGGCGAGCTCAGGCCGATCCCCGCGCCACGTCAGGGTACCTCCGGCCTTCCGCAACGCTTCTTCGATCAGCGACGCGCTCACTCCCGAGATGGGCTGCTCGCGCGCCGGATAGATTCCCGTCAGAAATACCGCGTCCGCGCTCGCGAGCGCGGCCCCGAACTCGGTCGCGAAATCGCGCGTCCGCGTGTAGAGATGTGGCTGAAACGCGGCGATGATCCGCCGACCGGGAAAAGTCTCCCGCGCGGCCGCCAAGGTGGCGGAGATTTCGGTCGGATGGTGGGCATAGTCGTCGATGACGGTCACGCCCCGCGCCTCTCCGATGCGCTCGAATCGGCGCTCGACCCCTCGGAAGCCACGCAGCCCCGCCGCCAACCCATCAAACGGTGCGCCAAGGGCGAGCCCGGCAGCAACCGCGGCGAGGGAGTTGAGGACGTTGTGACGGCCCGGCACGGCAAGCTCCACCGCCCCGAGCAACTCGCCGTCGAACATCACATTGAAGCGAGTGCCGCCTCCGGAGCCGATCAATGCCCGCGCGACGAGCCGCGCGTCACTCGAATCGATGCCGTAACGTATGACCTCCGTAGCGCTCGGCGTTTGAAGGGTCGACGCACCGATGTCGTCACCGCAAAGCACAATCGTCCGCGCACCGCGGGTGAACTGCTCAAACGCCGCGCGGATGTCGGCAAGATCGGCGTAGATGTCGAGGTGGTCGGCCTCGACGTTCGTGACCACGGCGATCGTCGGCGTGAGCGCGAGAAACGAGCGATCGTATTCGTCCGCCTCGACCACGTACAGGGCGTCCGCCCCTGCGCGGAGATTCCCTTTCCAGGCTGCGACGCGCCCACCGACCAGGGCCGTCGGGTCGCGGCCCGCCGCAGCCAGGGCTGCGGTCGTCATCACCGTCGTCGTCGTTTTGCCATGCGTTCCGGCGACGCCGACCAACTCCCGCCCGGCGGTGACTTCGCCGAGTGCTTCGGCCCGCCGGATAACGGGAACGCCGATCTCTCGCGCGCGCGCCAGCTCAGGATGGTTCTTTGGCATCGCCGAGGTGACGACAAGAGCGCGCGCTCCATCGACATGCGCAGGGTCGTGTCTGGTGACTCGAACGCCGAGCGTTTCCAGGTCACCCGCGCCGGTCGGATCCGCGTCGCAGCCGGTGACTGTCATGCCACGGCGAACGAACAGTTCGGCGAGGGCGCTCATCCCCGCGCCGGCAATGCCGACGAAGTGGACGGGACGCGGATCGCTGCTATCGAGAAGGGGCATGGCTCGCGGCGGAATATACCAACGCGAGGATTCGATCTGCGATGTCGCTCGCCGCTCGCGGCCGCGCGCGTTGCGATGCGTGAGCAGCCAGAGCGGCCATCCGTTCCGGCGAGGCAACTAACGTCGCCACCGTCGCCGCGATCTGTTGCGCGGTCAGGTCGGCCTGGGGAAGATGAATCGCCGCCCCTGCGGCGTCGAGCGCGCGTGCGTTCTCGGTCTGATGGTCGGCGGCGGCCGTCGGCAGCGGAACGAGTATCGCGGGAATGCCCCAGGCGAACAGTTCGGCGGTCGTCATCGCACCAGCCCTGGCGATGGCCAAATCGGTCGCCGCGTACGCGTCCGATATCGGAGCCAGATAATCGCGGACCCGCACGCACTCACTTTCGAGATGCCTGAATTGTTCATACGTGCCCCGTCCCGTCGCCCAGATCAGATGCAGATCCGGAGGCAGGCCGCCCTTGACCCACTCGGACACGAGGAGGTTGATGCCCAGCGAACCCTGACTGCCGCCGTAGACGAGCAGCACGTGTCCGCCGGTTCTCGGAAATTGCCAGCGTGCACGGGCCTCCTCCCTGCTGGGCCGCGGAATCGGCGGAGCCTCGATCGGAGCGCCGGTGTCGATCAACGACCCGGGCGCATATGAGTGAAGCATCCGCGATGCCTCTGGAAAGCCGAGATAGATCTGCCGCGACCAGCGGCTGAACCCACGCGCCGTTATGCCGGGATGGCTGTCGCCCGCCTGTTGAACGATTGGCAACCCGTGCACGACGGCGTAGGCCAGCATCAACCCAGCGGCGTAGCCCCCTGTGCCGACGACCAGTGCCGGCCGCTCTTCGGCGACCATCTTGCCCACGGCGCGCCACGCCGTCACCGCACCGCGCGCCGTTCGCCAGTTCTGCCAGACCGCCGGACGGTACAGCGGGTGCAGATCGAGCAGGAGGTGAGGAAACTCCGTCCGCGGCAGCACATCACGCTCTATGCCGCGGCGCGCACCGACGAAAAACGGGTGAATCGTGGGGTCCCGCTTCACCAACTCGCGGGCGATGGCGAGACCTGGGTAGAGATGTCCGCCGGTGCCCCCGCCGGCGAAGACGACCTTCACGCTGGCACTGCCATCGGATCGGTCGCCGACCCGCCGACAACCTTCTCGCGCGTGCTGCCGATGTTCACCAGAATGCCGGTAAAGAGAAGGGTCAATACCAGGTTCGATCGACCGTAGGAAATGAATGGCAGGGTCAGCCCGGTCGTCGGAAGTAATCCGAGGACGACACCAATGTGCAGGTACGCGGTCAACACCGTCGTAAACGTCAGCCCAATCGCCGCCAACTGCAGAAATTGCGATCGCGCCTGCCGCGCAATCCGAAAGCCGAGCAATCCGTATGCGGCAAACGCGAGCGTCGTCATGAGGAGTCCGACGAATCCCCACTCCTCGCCAATGTTGCTGCCAATGAAGTCGCTGTAAGGAAAAGGAAGAAAGCCGAACTGTTGCATTCCCTGCCCAAAACCGCGGCCAAACCATCCACCCGATCCGACCGCGATCAGTGACTGATTCAGCTGGTAGCTCACCTGCGACTGTGCCATCGATGGGTCAATGAATGACGCGACGCGCGCCATGGCGTACTTCACCCGGTCGACCTGGCTCCAGAGCACTGGCATCGACAGTGCCCCGAGAAAGATGAAATGCGCCATCCTCGCTCCGCCAACGTAGAGCAACATGCCAAGGAGCAGCGTGAACAGCATCGCGACAGACAAGTCCGGCTCGAGTGCGGCAAGCACATCCAGCACGCCGATGACGACGAGAAACGGCACCAGGCCCTTGCTCAGTCGGCGCAGCGCATCGCCCTTCTTGACAATCAGCATCGACACCCAGACTATGACGGCCAGCTTCGCGAACTCCGATGGCTGGAAGGACGAGCCGATCAGAAAACGTCTCGATCCGTGCAGTCGCGGCGCAATCGATTCGGGCAGGACGAGCACGACGAACATCGACGTCATTGCGAAGAACATCATCGGCCAGGCCACCCGATGCAGGCGCTCGGCGTCGACTTTGGCCGCGATCGCAAAGACGACTGCGCCGGCGGCGACTCCCATCAGTTGTTTGAGCAGGAAATACGTCCCCGTCGGCGAACCCATCGTCGTCATCGCATCGATCGAGCTGGCGCTGTACAGCACCGCCAGCCCAAACGAGAGGAGCGCAGCGCTGACGAGCACCACCCACCGGGCTTCCGGCCCCATTCGCCACCGATAGCGAACGTCAGCCATGGCGCGCCTGGTGGGGGGCCCGTCAGCGTCCGAGGTATCTGCCCTCACCTTCGTCTTCACGCTTGGGCCACCGTGTTCTTGAAGGTGCGGCCCCGCTGTTCGTAATCGTCAAACATGTCGTAGCTCGAGCAAGCCGGTGAGAGAAGCACGACGTCTCCAGACTTGGCGACGTCTCGTGCGGCGGCGATCACTTCATCAAAGGACGATCCGAGGCGGCGAACGGGAACGACGCCCTTCAGGTCCCGCTCGACGAGCAACGCGGCCTCGCCGTACGCAATGACCGCCCGGCCCGTCCGGCGAAGCTCATCGGCCAGCTCGGTGTATGGCTCGCCTTTGTGGCGGCCTCCGAGCAGGAGTACGGTCGGCCGCCGCATCCCACGGAGGGCAACGAGGGTTGAGGCGACGTTGGTCGACTTGGAGTCGTTTATCCATGTGATTCCATCAGCCGTCGGCACTGGCTCGATCCGGTGCTCGAGCGCGGTGAACCGCCGCAGGGCCTCGGCGATACGAACAACCGCCCCGGGTGTTTGATGCGCGGGGTCCGCCAGCATCACCGCTAACGAGGCGGCCAATGCGTTGGCAACGTTGTGGTCACCGATGAGCGCAAGCTCGTCCCGATTGAGCAGCGGTTTCCCAAGTACCATCAACGTGTTCGACGAGCGATCGAACCAGGCGTCGGCATTCCCACGAACCGAAAACCAGAAATGGTCTCCCGGCGTCGGCTCCACCATCGTCCGGGCATCGGGATCATCGCTGTTCGAAATCCAGCGTGAGCGCGTAGTGCTGTTCCGAAACAGCTGCGCCTTGTCGAGATAGTATGCCCCGATTGACGAGTAGCGATCGAGATGGTTGGCGGCGAGGTTGGTAAGGATCCCGATCGCCGGATCGATCGACGGTGTATCGTGGAGCTGAAACGACGACACTTCGAGCGCAATCCACTGTGGCCTATCGTCGGACAAAGCGACCTCGGCCAATGGCGTGCCAATGTTTCCCGCCGCGATTGAAGTACGACCAACGGCCTCGAACAACCGGGCGGTCAGCGACGTCGTCGTCGTTTTGCCGTTGGTTCCTGTGATCGCGACGTAGCGCTGATCCGGAAGGCACCCCAGCGCGAACTCAACCTCGCTCACGATCGGGACGCCACTAGTGCGCGCCGCCACCAGTGGCGGCGCGTCAGGCGGCACCCCAGGGCTGACAACGACCAGCGACGACGCGGCGATGCGCTGCAGGTCATGCCGGCCGACGTCGACCGCGATCCCGAGTGAGCGGAGCTCGGATGCGACGGGCGCCAACCCACCGGCGTCACCCGCGTCCGAGGCATAGATCCTTGCACCCCGCTTGGCAAGCAGCTTCGCGACCGCGCGGCCGCTCCGCGCAAGACCTATGACTGAGACTTCGCCCGCTGCGGGGTCGAAGACTGCGGTGCCCGCCTTGGTCTCCGCGACGGATCCGATCGGACGGCCGCCACCGGGCGCCGTCACCGGATCTTGAGCGTGCTGATCGCGAGCAAGGCCGACAGAACTCCCATGATCCAGAAGCGCACCACGACCTGGGGCTCGCTCCAGCCTTTCATCTCGAAATGGTGATGCAGCGGTGCGCGGAGGAACACCCGATTCGCCCTCGCATACTCGATGCCATGGCGCGCCTTGCGATACTTGAAGACGTACCGCTGCAGAATGACGGACATCATTTCGGCGACGAATATCGCGCCGACAAAGGCGAGCACGAACTCCGACTTGAGCAGAATCGCGACGACGCCGAGCCCGCCGCCGAGCGCGAGCGCCCCGGTGTCGCCCATGAAGACCTGCGCCGGATACGCGTTATACCACAGAAAACCGATGAGCGCCCCAACGATGGCGAAGCAGAACACGGCGAGCTCGCCGGCGTCTGGAAGAAAAAACAACCCGATGTACCGACTCCAGTCGTAGCGGCCGATAGCATACGCAAAGAATCCGAACGTGCTGAACGCGATCGCCGCCAGCCCCGTGCACAGCCCGTCGAGACCGTCGGCAATGTTGACCGCATTGCTCGTCCCGACGAGGATGAAGGTCGTGAAGAACAGATAGAACCAGGCGATGCCGCCGATCGGGATGAAGTAGACGTAGTACCCCTTGAAGAATGGCAGCGACGTCGAGGCGCTGGGGAGGCTGGGAGCCAGCTGGTGATGGAGGATGTACCAGCCGATCGCGAGGCCCGCGGTCACTTGCCCGATCAACTTGTATCGCTCGACAAGCCCTTTGTTCTTCACTCCCTCGCGTTTCTGCTTGATCTTGAGGTAGTCATCGATGAAGCCGATGATTCCCATCCACACCGTGGCGAACAGCGCGATCCAGATATAGGGGTGGGCGACACTGAACCGCCCCCAGAACGCGACCGAGATGAGCGACGAGGCGAGGATGATCAAGCCGCCCATCGTCGGCGTCGTCGCCTTTGACGCGTGACTGTCCGGTGTGCCCTCGCGGACAACCTGGTGCAACGACTGCCGGAGCAGTATCCGCAGAATGATGGGACCGAGCACAAACGACAACACCAGCGCCGTCGCCGCCGCGCCCACGACGCGGAAGGAGATGTAGCTGAAAATGTTGAGGAAGTGGAGGTGCGCGGAAAGCGGCTTGAGAAAGTAAAAGAGCACGTATTAATGAGTTAGTGATAAGTCAGATACGTGATTGACCATGTGTTAATAGGCATCTTCTCATCATACTTTCTGGTTGGCCCATGTCCTGATTCCCGGCACGAGCCCCTCGAGACGGACGCCGCGTGATCCCTTGAGGAGAATAACGGCATCCGGGGCGACCCGCGACGCGAGCGCGCGCCAGACCGCGGCCGGGTCGTCACCGGTCACGACCCGAGGATCCGTTGGTGACAGCGACCTCAATGCCGCCCCCATATCCCCGACCCCGCCAATGAGCTCGACCGGGCTCGCCAACGCCGCGCGCGCCAAATCCCCGTGCAGACGTGCCGACGCCCCACCGAGTTCACGCATCGTACCGAGAATCGCGACCCGCTGCCTGCCGGCGCCAACATGGACGAGCAGATCGATCGCCGCCCGCATTGAGGGCGGGTTCGCGTTGTACGCGTCGTTAATCAGCGTTGCCACACCGAGCTGCTCCCAGGTCACCCGCATTGGAGGCGGCGCCATCGCTGCGATGCCTTGAGCGGCGGCCTCGATTGCGATCCCCATCTCCCGGGCCACGGCCAGCGCCAACATCGCGTTGCGGAGATTGTGTACCCCAAGGAGCGGCACCGACACCAACACGCCGTCGACCGTCATTCGCCCCGTGCCGTCGGGCCGCACTTCCCAGTTTGTGGGCCTGAGGTCGCCGGACTCGAGGCCAGCCTCGACGACACGCTTTGCCCGACCTCGTGCGCCTGCCCCGATCTCCGCCTGCGACGCCGGTGTCATGACCACCGACACGCCGTCACAGACCGAGAGCTCCTCGCGAAACACTCCGGCAAGATCGGCCAGGCCTTCGAGATGCTCTTCGCCCACTGACGTAATCACTGCGACCGTCGGTTCTGTCATCGCACGTAATGTCGCCACCTCGCCCGGCTGGTTCGTTCCCACTTCGATGACCGCGACCTCGGCACCGTCCGGGATCGCGAGCAGCGTCAGCGGGACGCCAACCAGATTGTTGAGGTTGCCCGTCGTATTGTGCACGCTGAGCCGCGCGCCCAGCGCGGCGCTGATGAGCTCTTTCGTGCTCGTCTTTCCGTTGCTGCCGGCGACGCTGACAACCGGTCCGTTCCATACACGGCGACGATACTGCCCGAGCGCGCCGAGCGCGGCCAGCGTGTCACGGACCTCGATCACCGGAACGCCGAGATTCGAAACTGGCCGCGAGACGACGACCGCAATCGCGCCTCCAGCTACCGCGTCCCGCAGATAGTCGTGGCCGTCGAAACTCTCGCCCGTCAGCGCGACGAAGAGGTCGCCACGCATCACCGAACGCGTGTCGGTCCAGACGCGGCCAACCGGACGATCGTCGCTGGGTAGGCCCGTTCGCGCCTGCGACCGAAGTGCCTCGGCGACGCGTCGCAGAGACCAAAAACCCGCCGCTCCCGACGGATGCTCGGTACTCATGTCGACACTCGACCCGCGAGGAGCTCCCTGACAATCGTCCGCTCGTCAAAGGGGAACCTGGTCGTCCCCCGCACCTGATATGTCTCGTGGCCCTTGCCCGCGAGCAACACCACATCGCCGTCACGGGCGATGTCCAGCGCTCTGGCGATTGCTGCACGACGGTCTTCGATCCGCTCATGCTTCGCCGTTCCCATACCGACCTCGATGCCGTCGAGAATTCGCTCCGGATCTTCCGTGCGCGGGTTGTCGCTCGTCACGATCGGCACATCCGCCTTTCGCGCCGCAATCGCCCCCATCTCTGACCGCTTGCCCTTGTCCCGATCCCCGCCACACCCGAATACGACGATCAGCCGGCCAGTGGTGAACGGCCTGACGGCATCGATCGCTCGCTCCAGCGCGTTCGGAGTATGAGCGTAGTCGCGCAGCACGACAGGCGATTCGGAGATGATCTCGAGGCGTCCCGGGACCTGAGGAGCGGTCGATAGTCGCTCCGCGATCCGCGCGCCGGCGAGGCCGAGGGCCCAGGCCGCTGCTGCCGCGCCGAGCGCGTTCGCCACGTTGAAGTCCCCGATCAGCGGCAAACTCACGGGGTGGGTCTCGCTGCCAAGCATGAGATTCCATTCACTGCCGCGCGGCGTGAAGCAAATGCCGGTCGCGTGGACATCCGCCGTCGTGACGCGCTCGCTGAACCCGACCCGCCGCCGCCCGGGCGGCAACGCGCTCCATGTGGGATCATCCAGATTGACGACCGCCTTTCCCTGCGGCCGAAGGTGTTCGAGCAGTTTTGCCTTGGCGGCGAAGTATTCGTCCATCGTTCCGTGATAGTCGAGATGGTCACGGGTGACGTTTGTGAAGACCGCGACATCGAATTCGACGCCATCGACCCGATGCTGGTCGAGTGCATGCGACGATACTTCCATCGCGATTCGCTTGACTCCGTCATCGACGAGGGTCCGAAACATCTGCTGAAGTTCGATCGGCCCCGGGGTCGTCAGACCACTGCCACCGTTCGCAGGCCTGCCTTCGCTGCCAATCAAAACGCCGAGCGTTCCGATCGACGCACTCCGGGACATTCGATCATCGAGGACGTGGCGGAGAATGTCGACCGTCGTCGTCTTGCCGTTGGTCCCGGTGACGCCGACGAGCTGGATCCCCCGCGTCGGCCACCCGACAGCGGCTGCTCCCGCGATCGCCGCCGCCTGGCGCGACCCGCTGACGACGAGACATGGCAGCGCCGTCTCGTTTCCGTCTTCGACAACTGCCGCCGCCGCTCCAGCTTTCTCCGCGGCGGCGAGGTACGTGTGACCGTCCCGATCCACCCCACGAACCGCGATGAACAACGCGCCGGGACGGACCCCGCGACTGTCGTCTGTGACCAGCGTGACCGTTGCCGGCAACGCGCCGCGCCGATCGACCAACAGTCCCTTCGCCTCAAAGGCTTTGGCGATCGCGTCGAGCGAAATGGTCATGTCGTGCAGTTGGTGGCGTGTCGTGCCACTACGGAGATTGGATCAATCGCACGAGCGAGCCGGGGCGCGCGATCGCCCCCGCCACCGGTGCGGTGGAGGTCGTCGTGCGCGCGACATTTGCCGCGCCGGCGAAGCCGACACGAAACCCTGCCTTGTGCAACGTCCGCACGGCATCCCTGACCAACAGCCCGCGAATGTTGGGAACCGCCCGCGCCGCCTCCTTCGCTGTCGCGGCAGGCGAACCCACCGGGAGCGTCACGACCACGGCCTGCGGCTCGTCGGCCAATACCGGACCCGAGAGCGTTTCGCCGGCCGCCTCAGCCGCTGACAACATCCGCAGGGTCGGTGCCGCACCGCGCGCCAGAGCGCTCGGTCGCGCACTCGCCGCCAACCGGCCGCGATCGAGCGCGGCCCGGGGGGAGGCAACTGCCGCCTCGATCACCGCCCTCGTCACCGGTGCCGCCGTCGTTCCGCCAGCGTGCGCGCCCGACGGATTCGACAGGCGCACAGCAATGACGTACTGCGGGTCGTCCGCCGGAAAAAGCCCGACGAAATTCGGATTGTACCTGCCGGCCACATACTGGCCGTTCACCGTCCCGCGCGGCGTTCCGGTCTTACCGGCCAGCACGTAGGTGTCCATGTCTGCGCCGGTGGCCGTGCCGCTCTTCACCACTTCCTTGAGCATCTCGCGCACCGTCAGCGCGACCGGCGCCGACACGACCTGGCGAACGACACGTGTCGTGTGCCGGTACCGCACGCTGCCATCCGGCGAGCGGACTTCCTTGACCAGAGTCGGCTCGACCAGCTTGCCGCCGTTCGCGAACACGGCGTAGGCGACGGCGAGCTGGAGTGGTGTAACCGCAACTTCATACCCCATCGCGATGGAGTTCGCCGATTGGGTGCCCCAGTCCTTCGGGGGTCTGAGGCTACCGCTTGCCTCCGACGGGAACTCAATGCCCGTCGCGGTGCCGAACCCGAAATCACGTAGCGTCTCGAACTCGTCGCGCGCCTTCAGCCGCTCCGCGAACGTCACAATCCCGACGTTGCTCGACATCCGGATCACATCTGCCAGCGAGACGCGTCCGATCGGGTGCTCGTCATGGATCGTTCGGTTGTTGATGGTCAGCTGTCCATTTCCCGTATCCACTGAATCGGTCGACTTCACCAGGCCGCGACTCAGCAATCCGGCAGCGATGAACGGCTTCATCGTCGATCCGGGCTCAAACGGCTCGGTCAGCGCCGACGCCGTGACAGCGCTGTCGCCGCGGCGGCTCGCCATCGCCCTGATCTCACCGGAGTGCGGATCGAGAATGACAATGTCACCGCTCGTCGCCCCCATCTTGGAGATCGCGTCCATGAGCGCATTCTCGGCGATTTCCTGTAGCTCCTGGTTGATCGTCAGGAGAACGGTATTGCCCTCGACTGGGGCGGTGCCCGGCGCGGTCGGCGACTCAAACGTGCGGCGGCGAACGTCTTGAACGAGCGACGCTACCCCAGGCTTTCCCCGGAGCAGTGCATCGAGTGCCACCTCAATGCCGTCGGTCGGACGGCCGTTCTCATCCACGCGCCCGATGATTTGACGCGCGGCCCGCGACGTGGAATAGACGCGTTCGACGAATGGCGATTGATGCACCCCTTTCATGCCCAGCGCCGGGGCGACATCGAAACGAAGAAAGACGCCGGGAATGGACACGTTTCGTAACGACGTGTCGGCGATGAGCGCGACGACACGCGCTGGAACGCGAGCCCGGGTGAGAACTCCGCGCAGCTTGCCCCGCTCTTGAACTTCACGCGGCGTGATGTCGAGTCGAACCTTCTCCTGATTCTGGGCCATGATCCTGCCCGATTCGTCGAGCACCCGTCCGCGTGGCGCGGGGATGTCTCGGGTCGCGGTCTGCTGCCGGCTCGCCCTCGCCCGCCACGCGCCGCCGTTGACGATCTGTACCTGCACCGCCTTGCCAAAAATCGCGACAAAGAACAGCGCGAGCGCCATGTGCACGACGCCGAGCCGGCTGGGTGCCTTCACGGTGACAGCGAATCACGCCCGCGGCCGAGCGGGCTGCGGGGCAGAAAAATTACTTGATTTGGAGTGGGCAGCCGCATGTTGAGCCGCGATTGAGCGATGACGAGGAGATGCTGCCGGTCTGACGCCACGCGAATCGCATCCTGGAACTTCAGCTGCTCGGAGATCAACGCCTCGCGCCGCTGCTGGAGCTCCGAGATTCGCTTCGCCTGACCGAACCCGTAAACCCTGCGCAGATTGACGCCTATCGCCACCAGGACGAAACCGACCAGAACGACGACGATTCGCCATCGGGGCGAGGCGACCCTCTTCGGCCCGCCACCGGCCGCCCCTATTTTGCGCTTCGCCATGCTCTCAGCCGGGCGCTTCGAGCCCGCGGATTGGCGGTGGTTTCAGCCTCGGTCGCGATGATCGCCCTCCGCGTCAGGGTCTCCCCCAGCGCCATCCCGCGGCAGGTGCACATGGGCAGCTTGGGCGGGCAGATGCAGTCCGCGCTCCACTCCCGAAAGGCGTGCTTTACGATACGGTCTTCTCCAGAATGGTAGGCGATCACGATGAGGCGACCGCCGGGCACGAGTCGGTCGCGCAGCTCGGGCAGCGCGGACGACAGACCGCCCAGTTCGTCGTTGACAGCAATACGAACCGCCTGAAATATGCGCGCAAAGTCGCCCGGACCCGAACGCGGGCCGAGCACGCCGCGAATCGCGCCCACAAGATCATCACTGGTCTGAAACGGCCGATTCGCACGCCGTCGGACGATTTCTCTGGCCATCCGGTGGGCCTTGGGCTCGTCCCCGTATTCGCGGAGCGACCTGGCAATCTCCGTCTCATCGGCTGTCGATAGCCACGTGGCCGCGTCCAGATCCGCGCCGGCGTCCATCCGCATGTCCAGCGGGGCACCCTCGCGAAAGGTGAAGCCGCGATCCTCGGCATCGAGCTGGCGTGAAGAAACCCCGAGGTCGAGGAGAATGGCGTCGAACGGGTCATCCCCAAGTTGCGCGAGCACAGTCGGATCTGAATAGTTGCCGGATACGACGCGAAAACGCCCGTTGAGCTCGTAGGCCTCCAGCCTCTCCCTGGCGGCGGCAATCGCCCCGGAATCGCGATCGATTCCGACGACCGACCCGACGCCGTGTTCGAGCATCGCCGCGCTGTGGCCGCCGCCGCCGAGGGTCCCGTCGAGCGCGAGGTCCGCATCCCCGACAAGCGCGAGCACCTCGGCAGCGAGCACAGGCGCGTGATATGCGCTAGCCCATGGGGTGGCCACTCGTCAGTCCAGTGCGAGACGAGATGTACGCGTCGTCCGCGGCGCTCCAGCGGCTCGTGACGGCTTCCTATACATGGTGGTGGGTTGGTCGGCGACAAACGGCATCTGGTCGAAGTAAAACTGACGACCGAATCCGGCCACGCAACTGCGCCGACGGCAGCGGGTCGAAATGAAAACGCCCGCCGCTCTTCGCGACGGGCGCTTCCAATGCTCTTGGCTCGCTATTTACACGAGAGACTCTTCTTCGACGTCTCGAGAAATGGCCTGATCTGGGTACTCACCGCCGTCAGGATGTTCGCGGCCGCCGCCGGATCGTAGCGTCCGCCGCGTGCCATGTTCAGGTCGACGACCAGGATCTTGTCGGACGCGTACTTGAGTTCCGCGCAGGCCATGGGCTTATCCGTCTTCGCCAACGCGCCAATATTTGGAAGGATGCCCGACGCGATGTTAAACGCCGCGAACGACATGAAAAACGCCGTCTGAACCTGCGGCACCAACGAGTCGACCACCGCCGACATATGGTAGACCTCTTCCCAGTCAGCGCGTGCATCGGCCGACTGAGCCTTGTCCGCCGCCTGCGCCTTGGTCATTGCCGGACTGATCAGGGTCAGCAGCGCGTTGCCGATCGTACCCTTATCCGCTCCAGACGCCAGCGCCAATTTGCCAAAAGCGAGCGCGCTGTCCGCCTGCCGCAGCGCCACGTACATCGAAAGGACCGTGGCGTAGCCGTTGTCCAGCTTCGGATCGATGGCCAACGCTGCCTTTGCGGCATCGAGCGACTGCTGGAGCTGTCCCTGTTTGCGCAGTTCCTGTGAGTAGCCGAGCCAGTACCGGGTGTTCCTGGGGTACTTGACCGTCGCCTTGCCGAGGTACCGGAGCACGAGTTGCGGTTGACTATCGGCGATCGCCGCCATCAGCTGGCGATTGAAGTACGTAGAATCGGCTCGCGAGCTGTCAAACTTCACCATCTCCTCGCCGATCGCGATCGCCTGCTTCCAGGCCTTGGTCGCTTGCAAAAGTTTCCAATACGTTTCGAGGATCGCCGCATCGCCCGGATTCGTGTTGAGCAGATCTTTGACAATCGGCAGTGCCTTGTCGGGCGCACCGGTGCCGGCGAGGATCTGGATGATCGTCTGCGCCTGGTTGACGTTCGTCGGATTGAGGCGATACAGCTTGAGGTCCATTTCGATCGCCTTCGCTGTATCGCCCTTGAGCAAATAGGCGTCCGCGAGATTGCCAATCGCCAGCTCATTATCCGGATCGATGGCCATGATCTCAACCGCAACCCGCACCACCGAATCGATCGGCAGCGTGTTCTCTTTGAACTTCGACAGAAACGCAGTCATCAAACAAGCGCGTGGTAGCACCCCTTTGTCATATTGGAGCAGCGCAGCGCGTGCCGCCACAATCGCTCGATCGATCTCGTTGTTGATCAAGCCGCTGCGGCACCGCTCGTATTCCGGCAGCTCGCGGCGGGCCCTGGCATACAGATCAGCCAACTGATGACCAGCGCCTGAGGCATCCTTGTCGACGACGACCGGCAGCACTTCCGCGGCGGCGACGTTGTTCAGTGAATAGAAGCGTCCCTGCACGGAGACCCCGGCTGCCGTGCGCGTCGCTGTACCTTCTATGGTTTCGTCCGCGCCGATGTTCTTGCCGAGATCGCGAACATCCATCGTCGTGATCGCCGAATCAGCCGGATACCCCGCCGCCGTCAGCTGCGCGTTGATTTGTTCACGAGTGACGACGCGAAGCGCCCCGGGCCGCAGCGGCGTCTGTGAAAACAACTTCGCCATCCGCACGCGCATCCCTTCGGCGACGTCGATCCCGAGCTTCGGCTCGGCCGGCGAACGGAAACTGACCGCGATAAAAATCGGGTTACGCGCTCCGGCTCCTCGCCCCTGCGCCCTTGCCGCATTCGGTGCACCAAACGCGACCGCAAGGAGCGCAACCGCCGTGATCGTGTCGTGTTGAATTCTCCTCACTCTATAACCCTCCGAAAACAGTGACGTTCATTTTCCGACTCGAATTTCGCTGCGCAGTGCTTTGATCGTCCCGCATGGGCGAAGAGGGACTCGAACCCCCGACATCCTGCGTGTAAGGCAGGCGCTCTAACCAACTGAGCTATTCGCCCGGGAGTCGCGGCCGGTGCGATTACGCCTTCGACCCTACTTCAATATTGCAACCGGCACCAGCACACAATACCCGATCACGAGGAGGATTGGCGCGACTGTCTCGCCGCCCCGCGCGAGATCGGCGAAACCCACCAGAATCACTGCGATTGCGAGGCCCCACCACGCGAAGCGTCTCGGCCCGGTCATGCTCTCAGTTTCAGCCATAGGGGCACAAGTCTACGGTCACCCGAAAACCCTGTCAAGCAAAGTAGCCAAGCGGAGTTACGCGCCAGTTAACGCAAGATTACATCCACATTAACTCGGGCCGCCCCCGACCGGTCCCTTATACCCCGATCCGGGGGATTCGCGCAGCAGATCCGCGATCAGATTTTTTTCCGCGGCTGCCTCCGCCACCTGGTCGGCCACGATCATTGCGGCGAGACGCCGTCGGTCACGTCGGCGTCTCGCCAGATATAGCGGAACCACGATCAGGGCAATCACCGTGCCGGCGATCGCGACGTCCCCCATCAGCGCCAAACCGCCGTATCGGCGCCGCGTTTTATCCCGCCAGCGCTGCTCGAATTCAGTCGCGGTGATTCCGTAGGTCCCCCGAACGGCACGCTCGAACGATCCGACCCGTTTCCATTTCGCCAGCAATGGAGCCAGCCCATCGGCTCCGCCGAGCTCGCCAAGATCCGTCACGGCTCGGTACGCGAGCGCATACGCCTCCTGTGCGCTTGTGCTGCCACCCTCAAACTGTCGCTCGAGATCATCCAACGTGGGCATCCCCCTCCAGGCGAGCCCGAGATTGGCTGCCATCGCGTCCTCGCGCCTCCACTCGTGCGCCGCAACGCTCGCGTAGCCCTCGTCAAACCACCGCGGCGGCAGGTCACCGAGCGCTTCATGCAGCGCGAGGTGCGCCAGTTCGTGCCGAAGGGTTTCCATCGGATCCCCGGCGTCACTGGGAGCCGCTGAACCCTGAAGTACGATCCGACTCGACTCGGGGAAAGCCACTGCCGCACCCCACTCCGGGGCCGCGGGTCCGACCCAGTCGTGGAATCGCTGCCTATCCGGAGCGATTGCGATCAGCACGCGCTTTCGCGGCTTGGGCAATCCCGGAAACGAGTCACCCGACACGACCTGTTCGGCAAGAGACTCCGCAAGTCGCCGATCCGCGGAATAGAAGACCACAGTCGCCCGGCCACGATCGATGCGGAGTGGAGCAGTTGGCATCGCCTGGGATAACGCCGCCGGCGGAATCGCCACGAGCGCCGCGAGCGATGACAGTAGCACTCGAAGGAATTTGGGCATTAGCGATGGGCCGGGGCCGACGATTGCAGCGTGTGCGACTGGCTCGTCCCCCCGGGCCGGCTCTGGATTAGGCTCGAGTGCGAGCTGTCCAAAGCTCCCGCTCGAGCGAGGTGCTCAGTGCTCCACCTCGATCACGGTTCCCCGCCCTCAGCCACGACTTGCAACACTGCCGCGCACTTCTTTCCCCAGGGGTTGAACTTGTTCGCGTCTGCGCCGCGTTGCCAGGCCTCCTTGCCTTCCTGCTCCTGGCCATTGAACCAGAATGCCCGACCGAGTTCGTAGTAGGCCTCTATCAGGTTTGGTCCCAGCACGATCGTCTTCTCGAAAAACGTCTGGGCGTCCTCGAACATGTCGCGCTCGAGGTATACGAGGCCGAGGTAGAAGTGGGCGTACAGCGTCGCCTTCCGGTCGTTGTCGAGACGGATTGCTCGTGACAGGTGCTCAATCGCCTCGGGAAACGCTTTCTTCTTGAGCGAGATGTACCCGATGTTGATCCGCGCCAACGAATTGTCCGGCTGATTGACCAGCACCGTCTGAAAAAGTTTGAGCGCCTCGTCGTACTTCTCCTGGTGCATCAGCGCCCAACCCAACAACGCTTGCGACTGAGGATCTTTTGGCGACAGTTCGATCGCCTTGCGCAGGGCGACTTCAGCGCCCTCGTGATCGCCGAGCGCGAGCTTGCTCCACCCCTTTTCGATGAATGTCGACGCGCCAATGTGATCTTCATGGACGACGGGGCGGTCGCCCATGAAGGTCGGCGCGAGCGATGGCTGCTCGCCACGGAGGGCCTTCCAGCGCTCGATCAGTTCCCGGGTTTCTTCTCGCAGGGCTGACAGTTGATCGACGTCGCGATCGATCGCGCGATACAACGCCGAAATTTCGGCCTTGAGCGCGTCGAGGCTCCCGGTCGCGTCCGGCGCCGACAGACGTTGATCCAACGTCGCGAACAACGTCCGATACCCTTCTACATCCAAGTCGGTCATCGAAGCTTCCTCAGCTCGCTCTTCGAAAGATGCGGTATCCGCCCGCCCCGGGCGAGCTTGCTGCCCGTTCCGGCCCCCGCTCGCGGCCCATCAGGCGACACGTCCGTGGTCGATCGTCCCGGCGCTCATTTCGCGGCAGTCTTCAGCGATTCGAGATTTCGACGGGCTGTCTCGTTGCCCGGTGCTATCTCCAGCGCTCGCTTCCAGCAGCGCGCTGCCTCGTCTTGCTCCCGCCGCCGGAGATACAGCGTACCCAATTTGTTGTAGACGTCGGGCCCGAGCATCGGGGCCAACTTCACCGCGCGCCGGAAGGCGTTGAGTGCCTCGGCGAATCGCCCTGCGCGGAAATGGAGATCGCCAAGATTCTTGGCGAGCTGTGGCAATTCCGGCGCCTGCTGAAGGCCGTGCTGAACCGCGCTCAAGGCATCGTCGAAATCGCCGTGCTGCTCGAGTGCCGCGGCGAGGTTATTCGCCAAGACGCCCGACTCGGGATGCGCCGTCAATCCTTCCGAGAGCAGCGCGATTGCCCGGCGAAGATCCCCCCGCACTCCGGCGGCGAGCGCTGAGTAGTTAAACCAGTGCGCCGGTGGGGTGCTTTCGCCAAACGATTCGCCAACGCGCCGAAGCCGGTCGTCGGCGCCGGCCGAGTCGCCGGCGCGGAGCGCGAGTATGGCGCGGGAGATCTCAAGTCTCGAATCCTGCGACCCACTGTGCTCGGCTTCATCGTACGCCGCGGCCGCATCGTTGAGCCGCCCCTGCCGCTCAATCACGTATCCAAGATTGTGCCATGCGGCGTAATCAGCCTCGACGCTCGAGGTGGCTCGCTTGAGCTCGGCCTCGGCAGCTGACCAGTCGCCCTTGCGTGCGAGGATTTCTCCCATGCAGCTGCGCGCCAGGACATTGTCCGGTTCCATTTCCAGAGCACGGCGAAATTCGCGCACGCTGTCGTCCAGCATGCCGGTCTTCAGCAGCGCCGCTCCCAACGCCAGATGTTGCGTGGCGGCATTGTCGACAACTGCCGTCCCCGCTGCGCTCAGTCGCGCCGACATGCCGATGCGGTGAATGCAGTTGGCCGTCGCCAAACCGTAGAGCGCCTTCCCGGCCTCGAACTCGACGAGGCCCGATTCCTCAATGACGGCGTGGACGTCACGGACTCCATCCGTCAATCGCAGCACGATGCGCTGCTCTCTGGTCAGGTGCGCTTCGTTCGCTTGCGTCTGCACACGGTCGATTTCGAACACGATGTCGAAGCTCGGAATCTTCTTTTCGATCAGGCTCCATTCGTCGACACGCCGTGCGCCCTCGAGGAGCAGCGACTCGGGACTGATCGACACAACCGTGTCCTGGTGCTCCGGGACGATATCCGGTTCGAAGTTGAAGGTGCCCTCGCTCCACGTAAAGAGGAAATACACCGCTTCTTCGATCTGTACCTTGAGGAACTGCTGGAGCTGGTCGCGGGTGAGCGCGCGAAGTTCGACGAGCATCTCGCCGATCTTCTTGTCACGGCGACGAATCTGCGCGTCGACCGCAGCGTCGAGCTGCTGCTGCGTGATCAATCCGTTCTTCACGAGCATGTCGCCGAGCCGATCGCGCCGGTTCACGATCGAGGCATAGGAGATCTTCCCCTTGTCAAAGAAGATGGAGCCGAAGCTGCCGCGGTGCCCGACGCTCAAGCATCCGGTCTTCTTTCCCATCGCAAGGAGTTGCAGGACATCCGGGAGGCTCGCCTCCTTGAGACTGCCGCGAATGGCCATTAGGTCGCGCCTCCCGTCACTGGATCTCTCCGATCAGTCGAGCGCCCGGGTCCGGCCATTCGATGATCAGCTTTTCGGGATCGAGCGGAAGCACATCCACCGACGGCAACGCCATCTCCTGCGTCGCACGGCGCTGCGACGTCGGCCGGACGGCTTGGCGCGCGATCGACATCGTCGGGCCTCGCCCCGACAACTCGGCCGCGGCGACGATTCGGTTCACGGTCCCGATGATCTCCCGAACGTTCGCCGCCGGCTCGCTCGCCAGCTCCTTGACCATTTCCTTATCCTCGTCCCATCCATTGTCGCGAAGAAAACGCGCGAAGAGATGCTCGCGAAGTATCTGGTCCGGGGCGCGCAGCTCAACGAGCAGCCCTCCTTCGAACCGAGACCGCAGCCGATCCTCGAGTCCCTGCAAATCTCGCGGCGCCCGGTCGCTCGTAAACACGATCTGTTTGCCCAGGGCATGCAGCGCGTTAAAGACGTGAAACAACTCTTCCTGGGTCCGCTCCTTTCCGGCGACGAACTGCACGTCGTCGATGAACAGTGCGTCGACGGTGAGAAAACTTGCCCGCCAGCGTTCAACCGTACGCGACTGAAGCGCCGCAATCAGCTCGTCCACGAAATTCTGCGCCGGAACGACGGCGATGCGAGCGGTGCCGCCTGACCGTTCGATCAGGCCGTTGCCGATCGCGTGCATCAGGTGCGTTTTCCCGACGCCGCTCGGACCGTGCAGGAACAGTGGATTGTACTTCGCCCCAGGCGCCGCGATCACCGCGTCAGCTGCCTTGACCGCAAGCTCGTTGCTCTGCCCCATCTCATAGTCGCCGCGCGTAAACGATCCGCTCGGCCCGGGTAGGACAACCGTGGCGATCTTGGTGCGCTCAAGGAGCGCCTGTGCATCGGCAACCCGATCCGGATCGAAGAAGACCTCGTTCGACGCGAGCGCCTGGTCGGCCTCCGCGCATGCCCGACTCAACTCCTGGAGCTGCGCGACGGCGTCCTGGAAATCACTCAAAAGCGCATCCACATCGGCCGGTGGTTTCGCCTCCGCGACCGCGCGATCGAGCGACGTCGTGGTATAACCTTCGGCGCTCCAATGATCGATTGCGGCGCGGATCAGCGCCCGCCAGCTCGGTTTTGTCGACTCGAACGGGGCCGACTCGTCGGGAATCACCGGATGGGGGCCACCGGACGTGCGGTTGGCCGCCGCCGTGGCGAGACTACCGAGCAACTTGATGACGTCCGTCGGTCGAACCGATTCGCCTCCCAACGACTGGACGACAATCAGGCGATTGAGCGCCCCCTGCAACTCGCGCACGTTTCGGAATTCGAGCCGACCCAGCTCCTCGATGACTCCGGCCCGGAATTCCACCCCTCGATCCTCGCACTTCGAATGCAGGATGGCCGTGCGGGTCTCAAAGTCCGGCGCACTGATGTCGACGATCAATCCCCCAGACATCCGCGTGATCAGTTGATCGTCGACGTCCTTGATCTCGGCGGGGGGACGATCGCTCGTCATGACGATCTGGTTCCGCGCCGACTGCAGCACGTTGAGGACCCGCAACAGCTCGGATTGTGTCTCGGGGTGTCCAGTCAGGAATTGGACGTCGTCGATCAACAGCATGCCGACCGCCTGGTATCGCTTGCGGAGGCGATCGGCTTCGCCACGGGCCACCGCCGCGTGTAGCTCGGCAAGAATGTCGTCGAGCGTGACCGCACGGACCGTCGTCGTCGGGTGTGTCAGCGCGACTTGGTTGCCGATCGCGCCCATCAGATGGGTCTTGCCCAGTCCCGACCCGCTGTACACGAACAACGGGTTATAAACGGTCCCCGGTCCGGCCGCGACCGCGCGTGCGGCGGCGACGGCCAGGCGGTTGCCAGAACCGACGATGTAGTTGTCGAAACGAAGCTTGGGGTCTATTTGCACTGGCGCGTCACTGGACGCGAGAATGGTAAAGGAATGTCAGGAAGGCAACCGATAGAAAGCAAAGTGTTCGAGCGCGTCCGTGCCAGCCGGAGCCGCGTCTTCTCCAGCGGCGATCGCCAACCCAGCCGTCAGGTCATCGGGCAGCGGTGCCCGAAACTCCAGTTCGTCTCCCGTCACCGGGTGCCTGAAACCAAGCCATGCGGCGTGCAGGAAATGCCGCTGTGGCGGCAATCCCGATGCCCGCCGGACTCCCGCGACCCCGTACGTGTCGTCCCCGACGACGGGATGGCCGATCGCCGCCAGATGGACGCGAATCTGGTGGGTCCGGCCGGTGTGGAGGCTGGCCCGGAGCAATTCGGTGGAATCAAAACGCGCCAGTCGAACGAAATCCGTCCGAGCGGGGCGGCCAGCCGCGACGACCGCGACGCGCGTGCGATCTTTGGGGTCGCGGGCGAGCGGCTTGTCGACCGTGATTCGATCGTCCACCAGATGGCCCCACGATAACGTCGCGTACCGCCGCCGGATTTCCCGCGCCTGGAGCGCGGCGCCAAGCACACGGTGGGCACGATCGGATTTGGCGACGAGCAACAGCCCCGAAGTCTGCTTGTCGAGCCGGTGCACGATGCCCTCGCGTCCCTGACCCGTCCCTTCCGACAGGGGGCCGCCGCGACCCTTCAACGCGTTGACGAGCGTGCCGGTCCAATTGCCAGGCGCGGGATGAACGACCATCCCCGCGGCCTTGTTCACGACGAGAATATCGTCGTCCTCGTGCACGACGTCGAGCGGAATCGACTCGGCCGACACGTCTCGACCGGGAGTTGCGGGTACCTCGACAACGACGGTCTCCCCCGGACGGGCGCGATATGATGCGCGCTCGCTGCGTCCGTCGACGAGGACGTGGCCGTTGGCGATCAGCGTCGCGGCGTGGTTGCGCGACAGATCCAGCTCAGTGGCGACGAAGACATCGAGCCGCGGAGTCTCATCGCCGCTGGTGAACGTGTGCCTGCCCGCGGCCGCTGCACTCACGACTCAGCCGGCTTCGCCGCCAGCGGCCATCGGCGGCGGCCCGCTCCCTGTATCCGCGTCGGCGGCCACGTCTTCGCGCCAGAGTACCAAGGCAAGCACGACCGCCCCTACTGAAACGGCCGAATCGGCGACATTGAACGTCCAAAACCGCACGTTGCCGACGCCGACGTCAATGAAGTCAACGACCGACGCCCGCGCACGAAAGCGATCGATGAGATTCCCGGCTGCGCCGCCCCAGGCAAGGGCCAACGCCAGCACCCGCGCCGTTTCGCCGGGCCGGCTGCCTCGATAGAGCCGCCAGAGGATCACCAGCGCAATCAAAGCGAAAGCGCCAAAGATGTAGCGCGACCCGGCGCCGAGCGACATGCTGAACGCGGCACCGGGATTGTAGGCGAGCGTGAACCGCACGACGTCGCCGATGATCGAGTGCGGAATGTGCGGCGGCGAGAGGAAACGCACCGCGAGCTCTTTCGTGATGAAGTCGACGACGATCACGGAGAGGGCCGCCCCCCAGAACAGGCGGCTCGTGACGGAACGATCGTTCATCTGCGCGTCACGACAGTTCGCCGTGCTCGGCCGGGTGCGGAGCGCTCGGCACGGCAACGGCTTCGCGACGATCTGACCGCCAAAGCACCAACGCGAGCAGGACGGCCCCAGTGCTGACCGCGATGTCTGCGATGTTGAACGTCGGCCAGCGCGATCCGCCGACGCCTATGTCGATGAAATCGACAACGCCCTGATCGGAGCGGATCCGGTCGATGAGATTCCCCATGGCACCGCCGCAGACGAGCGCTAACGAAGCCGTGCGCCACATATCCTCACTGTGGGTAGTGAGATACATCTGCCCGAGAATACCGAGCGCAACGATCGTCAGCCCCATGAACACCCACCGCGACTGCGAGCCAACTTGCAGACCGAATGCGGCGCCCGGATTGTAGACGAGAGTGAGGCGCAGCCAGTCGCCGGCCACCGAATGCGGAAGCCGCTGCGGCAGCAATCCCGCTTCGGCCCACCACTTGCTCAACACATCGAGCGAGGTGACACCACCGACGACAGCCCAGAACGCGATCGATTTACTTCTTCGCATCTTCCTCGCGCTGTTTGCAGTCGATGCAGTAGCGGGCGTGCGGGAGTGCATCGAGACGCTCGAACGCGATGTCATTGCCGCACTGATGGCACTTGCCAAATGTTTCGGGCGACCGGTACAGCCGGCGAAGTGCTTCGTCGATGTGCCAGAGAAAGCGACCTTCCTTGCTCGCCATCAAAAAGACCTTCTCGCGCTCCATGGCATCGGTCCCCTGATCCGCCATGTGGAACGTGTAGCTGCCGAGGTCTCCGTCCTCGTCGTGCATGCCCTCGTCGGCGCGACCGAGTTCCTTGAGCACCCGGTTTCGCTCGTCCGTCAGGCGTTTCTCGAAATGCTGGAGCTGCTTCTTGGCCATCGGTTTCGGCTTCGGCTTCTTCTCGCCGCCCGCGTCCTTCACTGCCTTTGGTGTGGGCATGTCTAGTTGTTGATCCGTGTGATGGACACTGTCGCGGCGATCCCATCGAGATCGATCGTCGTCATGTCCGGCTGTCCGTTTCTACCGCCCTCTCCGACGACGAGCTCAATCGCGAGCACCTCGTCTGCGATCCATTCGCGGTGCACTTGCACGGCTTCGACGACGTCCGAACCACCACCGACAACGAGCGCAATCCGATCGCTGACCGCGAGTCCCGACTCCTTTCGCAACCGTTGTATCCGACTAATCAACTCCCGAGCCAACCCTTCCCGCCGCAACTCGGTCGTAATTTCCGGGTCGATGGCGGCGAAATAACCGCCATCGTCCTGCACCACCAGCGCGCCGGCCGAGCGACGGAGAATAGCGAGGTCCTCGGCAATCAGCACATGGGAATCCCCGTCTACTGATACCACCAGGGGCTCGCCGCGCTCAAAGGCGCGTAACTGATCGCTGTTGAAAGCTGACACAGCCTTCGCCGCCAGGGGCGTCTTCTTGCCAAATCGCTTGCCGAGCGATCGGAAGTTCGGCCTTGCCTCGAGCGACACGAGCCCGTCGGCAGAGCTGGCGAATTCGACCCGTTTCACGTTCAACTCCGCCGCCAGCAGTGGGATGAGCCCCTCAAATGTCGCCATTTCGACATGGGGTGCCACGCAAACAAGCCGCGACAACGGCTGGCGGACCTTGATCCCCGCTTCCTCCCTCGCCGCGCGTCCCAGCCGGGAGAGCTCACGCACGGCGTGCATAGCGGCCTCGAGCCCCGAATCCGCCGGCCGCTGGTGCTCGGCAACAAACGGGGCGAGATGGACCGAGGCCCCGGTGAGCTCGCGGTGCATCCAGTCGGTCAAAAACGGGGCGAAGGGGGCCAGCAACCGGCAGACCGAAACGAGCGTTTCGTGCAGAGTCGCGAACGCGGCGCGGTTGTCCGCGGTGTCCACGTCGTACATCCGCGGCTTGCTCAGGCGCACGTACCACTTCGAGACGTCGTCGTCGACGAAGGCGATGATCGCGCGCGCCGCCGTCGTCGGGTCGAACGCCACGAGCGCTTCGTCGACCGTCCGCTCGACGCGGGTCAGCCGCGCGAGGACCCAGCGATCCATCGGAGGCCGATCCGCGGGTGCAGGATCCGCGGGTGACGGTCGCCAGCCGAAGTTAGCGTAGAGCGCAAAACTCCCGCTGTACACATTCTTGAGCGTGATCAGGAATCGGCCGGCCAGCTCGCGGATCACTTTTTCGTCAAAGCGCCTCGGCACCGAAATGTCGCTCGACGCAACGAGAAAAAGCCGGATGGCATCGACGCCGTACCGCTCGATCATCGTCGCTGAATCGACAACGTTACCCCGGCTTTTCGACATCTTCTGCCCAGCCTCGTCGAGCAAAAGGTCGTTGACGACGACGGCTTTGTACGGCGGCGGATCGCTGGCGCTGTCCTCGCGGTAGGCTGCGTTCACGACAAGCGCATCGCCCAGTCCCGTCGCGATCGCAAGCATCGAGTAGAACCATCCGCGCGTCTGATCGATGCCTTCGGCGATGAAGTCCGCGGGGAACTGATCGGCGAATCGATCGTGGTTCTCAAACGGAAAATGCCATTGCGCAAACGGCATCGATCCTGAATCGAACCACGCGTCGACCACTTCGCTCACGCGTTTCATCGTGCCGCCGCAGCGGGCAACGGTGCACGCCCATGCGTGGCGATCGACCGAAGGTTTATGGGGATCGAAGTCGGCCCCCAGCGGCGCACCGGTTCGCTCGGCGAGCTCGGCATAGCTGCCGATGACTTCACGGTGCGTATCGTCCGAGTCGCAGACCCAGACCGGCAGCGGCGTGCCCCAGAACCGATCGCGCGAGATCGCCCAGTCGATGTTATTCGTGAGCCATTCCCCGAACCGTCCCGCGCCGACCTCGACGGGATGCCAGTCAACCCGTGCGTTGCGCGCGAGCATGGTGTCGCGGAATTTGGTCGTCTCGATAAACCAGGACGTGCGCGCGTAATACAACAGGGGAGTTTCGCACCGCCAACAATGCGGATACGAGTGCGTCAAACGCCCAGCCTTCCATAACACGCCGCGTCGCTTGAGCTCTTCCACAAGCAGTGGATCGGCATCCTTGACGAACAATCCACCGACGAGCGGCATCGACGCCGGGAATTCTCCGCGCGACCCGACCGGCTGGAGAAACGCGAGATCGTGCCGACGTCCGGATGCATAGTCATCGGCGCCAAACGCCGGTGCCATGTGGACAATCCCCGATCCATCGCTGGCGGAGACGAAGTCTTCGCCGACGATGATTTCGTGCTTCGCGCCTTCGGGAAACTCGAGCCAATCAATCGGCCGCTTGTACCGCCAACCAACGAGGGCCTTACCGAGCACTTTTCCGACGATTTCCCACCGGTCATCAAAGTCCGCACCGAGCACCGCGCTCAAGCGCGCTTCGGCCAGAATAAGCGTCCGCGGATCCTTCCCATCGCGCTTTCGCACTTCAGCGTACTCGAGATCGGGATGCACCGCGAGGGCGACGTTCGACACGAGCGTCCATGGAGTCGTTGTCCATACCAGCAGCCGTCGAGCTGGACCCGGCTCGCTCGCGGCGGTGGGTGCCCCGGCGCCGGACTCAGTTTCAAGCGCCACATACACGCTCGGATCTTCAACGTCCTTGTAGCCCTGCGCCACCTCGTGGCTCGACAACGTCGTTTCGCATCGCGGGCAGTACGGCAGAATCTTGTGGCCGCGGTACAACAGCCCCCGCTCGTTCAACGTCTTCAGCGCCCACCACACGCTCTCGACGTAGTCGTTCGAGTACGTCACGTACGGATGCTCGTAGTCGAGCCAGTACCCGATGCGCCAGCTCAACCTCTCCCAGTCGGCGCGATATTTGAACACGCTTTCGCGACAGAGACGGTTGAATTCAGCGACCCCGATCGCCTCGATCTGCTGTCGGCCGCTGATGCCGAGTTGCTTCTCGATCTCGATCTCGACGGGCAGTCCGTGGGTATCCCAACCGGCCTTGCGCGACACTCGATAGCCGTGCATCGCCCGGTGCCGACAGAACAGGTCCTTGATCGTACGCGAGAAAACGTGGTGAATCCCCGGCCGGCCATTCGCGGTTGGCGGACCCTCGAAGAACACCCAGGGTTTCCCATTGGCATTCTTCTCCAGCGTCTGCCTGAACAGATCCTCGGCCTCCCATCGCGTGAGGAGCTCACGCTCGAGTTCGTCGGGCGCTCGGTCGGGCGGAATCAGCTGATACAAAAGTGCGCTCATCAGGCCGTCACGACCGCTCGAGTGTGGCGCGGACGAGAGCGGTCAGCTTTGGCTCAGCCTCGCGTGCGACGCCGATGATGCGCTCGAGACTCGCCGGTTCAAGCGCATCGGGAATGCACATGTCGGTGATGATGCTCAGGCCC
>Ga0315281_10001881_pt1 | contig 31204 bp, 25 predicted proteins | sample YL17G07_0_MG_FD_204540 | JGI IMG/M metagenome (GOLD analysis project Ga0315281, IMG submission 204540) | Sediment microbial communities from Yellowstone Lake, YNP, Wyoming, USA - YL17G07_0 | ecosystem: Environmental > Aquatic > Freshwater > Lake > Sediment | place: USA: Wyoming | collected...
GGGGTGAGGGGTGAGGGGCGAGGGGCGAGGGGCGACGCAAGAACGAAAGAGCTCTAGCAGGTTGATGCAATAGGGTTCGTCGCTCCCGCGAAGCTTGTCCCCGAATGAATCTATCGGGGAGCGGAAGCCCAGAAACACGCTCACAAGAAAATCAAACGCTTCTGGATTCCCGCCTACGCGGGAATGACAGAAAAGACGCACCTCAGATAGTTTTGCATCAAGCTGCTACGCCTTTCTCTCGCTAACCCCTCATCCCTCGCACCTCGCACCTCGCACCTCGTCCCTCGTCCCTCGCCCCTCGCACCTCGCACCCTGCACCCCGCACCCTGCACCCCGCACCCCGCACCTCGCACCTCGCACCTCGCACCTCGCACCTCGCACCTCGCACATCGCACCTCACACCTCACACCTCACACCTCGCACCTCACACCTCGCACCTCACACCTCGCACCTCGCACCTCACACCTCACACCTCGCACCTCACACCTCACACCTCGCACCTCACACCTCACACCTCACACCTCACACCTCGCACCTCGCACCTCGCACCTCGCACCTCGCACCTCACACCTCACACCTCACACCTCACACCTCACACCTCGCACCTCACACCTCACACCTCGCACCTCGCACCTCGCACCTAACGATGAATAATCATCCCGGCACGCGAAGCGACAGCGCCGGCAGGAAGGCGACCCCGTGATCCGGCGCCTGCAATCGGCTGGCCAATGGCTTTTCCTGCGCATCGAGAACGGCTTCAACCTGTTCTTCGGCCAGGCGCTCAATCCGCTTTACCATCTTGGTGCGCTGACCTTCTTCCTGTTCTGGGTGGCGCTGGCAAGTGGAATCACTCTTTACGTTTTCTTCGACACCGGCGTGAACGAGGCTTACGACTCGGTCGAGGCGCTCACGCACGGGCAGTGGTATCTCGGCGGCGTCATGCGCAGCCTGCACCGCTATGCGGCCGACGGCATGGTGATCACCATGCTCGTGCACATGAGCCGCTACTTCCTGTTCAACCGTTACCGCAGCTTCCGCTGGTTTTCCTGGGTGACCGGCGTGTTCCTGTTGTGGCTCACCTACGCTTCCGGCATCAACGGCTACATGCTCCCCTGGGACCGCCTGGCGCAATTCGTCGCCACCGCGACCGCCGAGTGGCTCGACTGGTTTCCGATCTTCGCCGGCTCGCTGGCGCGCAACTTCGCTTACCAAGGCAGCGTCAATGACCGGCTTTTTTCGCTGCTGTCATTCCTGCATATCGGCATCCCGCTCGGTCTGCTGATCGCGATGTGGGTGCATACGCAACGCGTGCCGCGCGCCCGAACCAGTCCGCCGCGCGAGATTGCGCTCATGCTGGGCGCCGCGCTGCTCGTGCTCGCCGCGCTCAAGCCCGCTGTGAGCCAGGGCAGGGCAGACCTTGCCAGCGTGGCGGCGCAAGTTGGGCTCGACTGGTTTTATCTGCCGCTGTACCCGCTGATTTACGGCTGGTCTGCGGGCGCCGCGTGGGCGCTCGCGCTCGGCGCCACACTGCTGCTCCTGCTGCTACCCTGGTTGCCGCCGCAACGCCGGCGCGGGCCATTGCGCGAATTCCAGATCTCATTTCGTCCAGGCAACCTGTCGGCAGCGGCGCGGGCCGGCGAGACCCTGCTGGAAGCGGGACTGCGCCAGGGCGTCGCGCTGCCCTATGATTGCCGCAATGGGGGCTGCGGCGTGTGCAAGGCTGCGCTGGCGCACGGCAGTGTGGACTACGGTGTCTACCAGACATCGGCGCTGTCGGATGCTGAGCGGCGTGCAGGCAAGCTGTTGCTGTGCTGTGCCAGCGCGCAATCCGATGTGGACGTCGAGTTGGAACAAGAGCACGAATGGCAGGCCAGCGTCGAGCATATGCGCCGGCTGTCGCCGGACGTGATGCTGCTGCAACTGAAGCTGCACGGATCGGCGCCGCTGGAGTACCGCGCGGGACAGTACATCAATATCGTTCTCGACGGCGGCGGGGCCCGCAGCTTTTCGTTTGCCACTGCACCGGGGAAGAGCGAGCTCATCGAGCTGCATGTGCGTCTGATTCCGGGGGGACGCTTCACCACCCACGTGTTCACGCAGATGAAGGCAGGCGAGCGGCTGCGCTTTTGCGGGCCGTTCGGGGCGTTTGCCGTGCAGGAGGAAAGCCACCGCCCGATCATCTTCGTGGCCGGCGCCACCGGCTTCGCGCCGGTCAAGAGCATGCTCGAGCACGCATTCGAACGCGGCGTGCGGCGGCCGATGGTGCTTTACTGGGGCGTGCGCTCGCGCAAGGATCTTTACATGGCTGAGTTGCCCGAACGCTGGGAGCATGAACACGCGAACTTCAGTTTCGTGCCGGTGCTCTCCGACCCGAAGCCGGAAGACCGCTGGACCGGGCGCACCGGCCTCGTGCATCAGGCGATCATCGAGGATTTCCCGACCCTGCAGGGTTACGAACTCTATGCCTGCGGCTCGTTGCAGATGGTCCGGAATGCGCATCCGGAGTTCATTGCTCACGGACTGGCTGAAGAGGCATGCTTCTCCGACGCGTTCACTTATTCGACCCGGGCCGTGCCCGGATAACGGAGGTTGCCGATGAACACCACCACGAGATACCTCGGCCAGGCCGTGCTCTACGGGGCGTTCGCGCTCGCCATCGGCCACTTCTCGACTGCGCCGGCCTACACGCATCTCGCCCCCGACCAGGCCCTGCTGAAGCTATCCTTCAGCCACGGCGCGCAGCGCGTCGGCGCGTGCCGCGATCGCAGCGACGAAGAGTTGGCGCAACTGCCGCCGAACATGCGCATCCGCCAGGACTGCCCGCGCGAACGCGCGCCGGTGATCGTCGAGCTGGAGATGGACGGCGTGCCCCTGTACCGCGCTGCGCTGCCGCCTTCGGGGTTGTCGCGCGACGGCTCGGCCTCGGTGTACCGCCGCTTCGTCGTGCCCGCCGGCACGCATCATCTGGCCGCGCGTCTGTCGGACAATGCCAAAGGCGACTTCGACTATCGCGCCGAGAAAACCCTGACGCTGGCGCCGGCGCAGGTCGTGGTGGTGGAGTTCCACGCCCCGGCCGGCTTCCAGTTCCTCCACTGACGCCCGACCGGGCCTTGACGCGCGTCAACCCGGCATCGCCGCACAACGGCTAGGATGACAGCGAATTCCACCTTACCGTCCAACCATGGAGCCGAACATCCGGACCCAGGCGTTAGCGGCCGTGCGCGCGGTCGAGGCCGTGTTCGACCGCGCCTTCGGCGCCCAAGACAATCCGCTGCGCCACCTCGGCGCGCTCGGTTTCTATTTCTTCTGGGTGATGGCGGTGAGCGGCATTTATCTGTACGCCTTCTACGACACCGGCGTGACCGAAGCCTACCACTCGGTCGAGCGGCTGACGCACGGTCAGTGGTATCTCGGCGGCGTCATGCGCAGCCTGCATCGTTACGCGGCGGACGCCTTCGTGGTGGTGATCGGGTTGCATCTGGCGAAGGAAACCGTCAATGCGCGCTATCGCGGCTTCCGCTGGTTTTCCTGGCTGACCGGCGTGCCGACGCTGTGGCTGGCCTACGCTTCCGGCATCGGCGGCTACTGGCTGGTGTGGGATCGGGTCGCGCAATTCTCGGCGACCGCGACCGCGGAGTGGCTCGACTGGCTGCCGCTGTTCGGCGAGCCCCTGGCGCGCAACTTTCTGACGCCCGCAGCCGTCAACGACCGCTTCTTCTCGCTGCTCGCGTTTCTGCACATCGGCATCCCGCTGCTGTTATTGCTGGCGATGTGGGTGCACATCCAGCGCATCAGCCTGGCCGACGTCGCGCCGCCGCGGCGGCTCGGCTGGGGCACCTTGGCCGCGTTGGCGGCGTTGTCCGTGGCGAAACCGGCCCTGAGCGCGGCCGCGGCGGACCTCGCCACCGAACCGGGGCACGTTGCGCTCGACTGGTTTTATCTGTTCGTGCATCCGCTGATGTACCAGACGTCGCCGGCGATGACTTGGGCACTCACATTTGGCGCCACGCTGATGCTGGCGGCGGCGCCGTTGCTGTCCCGCGCGAAACCGGCGCCTGTGGCGCGCGTGAGCCCGCCGGACTGCAACGGCTGCGGCCGCTGTGTCGCCGACTGCCCTTATTCCGCGGTACAACTGATCCCGCACTCGCTCAAGGGAACGTACAAACTCCAGGCGCAGGTGGATGCGGCGCTGTGCGCCTCCTGCGGCATCTGCGCCGGCGCCTGCCCCTCTTCCACGCCGTTCCGCAGCATCGGCGAACTGGTGAGCGGCATCGACATGCCGCAACTGCCGATCGATGCGCTGCGCCGGCAACTCAACGCCGGGCTCGCGCAGATGTCCGGTCCCGCCCGCACGGTCGTGGTCGGCTGCGACTGCGCCGCCGACGTGAGCACGGTTGCGGGTGCGGGCGTGCTGGCATTGAGCCTGCCGTGCATCGGCAACCTGCCGCCGGCGTTCATCGAGTATGCGTTGCGCCGCGGCCGGCAGGGCGTTGGCGCGGACGGCGTGCTGATCACCGGCTGCCGCGGGGGCGATTGTGCCTACCGCTTCGGAAACGAATGGACCGAACAGCGCCTTGCCGGCGCAAGGGAACCGCATCTGCGCGCGCATGTGCCGCGCCACCGCGTACAGATGGCGTGGGCCAACGGCGGCGAAGAAGCGGATCTGGCGCGTGCACTCGCGGCATTTCGCGCCGAGCTGGTGCAGAAAACCGTCCCGGCCACGTGATCGGAAGCGATCGAATGTATAAACCTTGAAAAATGCATTTGCACCGCCAAGGACGCCAATACCCTCGCGAAGCGGGGAGTACCCTTTTAGAGTCCCTGATAGGGGATTCGTAAACCCCTCGTATTTAGGCGACGGGAAAGCATTTCTGTACAAGAGCGGAAACTGCGAGAAGAAGGTGCGGTTGTATTGCCTCTCCCTCCGGGAGAGGCCGACGCGATAGCGGCGGGTGAGGGACGATGTCAAAGAATGTGAAATGCTCCCTCATCCCCGGCCCTTCTAAACGGGTACTCCGGGCTGCGCCAGGGTATCCCGCGGGGACAAGGGAACACTTGAAGCGCAGCAGAAGGGAGATTTCGCGAGCCGGCCGCGAGGCCGACTGTTACCGGCTTGAGCCGTAATTTGAAGCCCTCGCCTTTAGGCGAGGGTCGTTCACGACGCGAAGGAAAACAAGTGCATGAACTCATCAGTACCTTCACCTTTTGGGTGGATACGGTCAGACATGAATAACGCCGTCCTTTGCGTCCCTTGGCGTCCTTGGCGGTGAATGAACTGCCGAAATTAGGATAAAGAAGGTATGCGATGAAGTCCTCGACATCCACCGCCGCCGACGCGCTCGGACATCGTGCCTGGCGAAACCACGCCTGGTGGCCGGCACTGCCGCGGGTGGACTACATGCTTGCCGTGCCGCAGGATGCGCGTCGGCGGCTTGCGTTAGGCTGGTTGTGGCTGGGGCTCGCGGCGCTGATCGGCGCCGGCGTGTTCTCGCTGTTGCTGGTGGCTTCGCGCACGCCCTTCGTGCAGAACGTGTTTCCTCTGGTGGATTTCTTCCGCGTCGCGCTGGTGGTGCACGTGGACCTGTCGGTGCTGGTGTGGTTTCTCGCTCTTGCCGGCGTATTCTGGAGCCTGAACTGCACGCCGGGCTGGCTGCGCATGGGTTGGGGCGCACTGGCGATCGCGGCGGCCGGCGCGGCGCTGATGACGCTCTCGCCGTTCGTCGGCCGGCCGCTGCCGGTGATGAGCAACTACGTGCCGGTGCTGGAAAGCCGGCTGTTCCTCGCCGGGCTGCTGGTGTTCGCGGCCGGCATGACGATGCTTACGCTGCGCAGCCTGGGCGCGGTGCCGCGGATCGGCGCGCGGCTCGATGGCGCGGGTGTGCTGCGCTTCGGGTTGAACGCGGCCGCGGTATCCACCGCGATGGCGATCGCCGCGTTCGCCTGGTCATGGGCCGAGTTGCCCGCGGGGCTCGACGGCAAGGCCTATTACGAACTGCTGTTCTGGGGCGGCGGCCATGTGCTGCAGTTCACCTGGACCCTGCTGATGTTCGTCGCCTGGCTGTGGCTTGCCAGCGAGTCGGGTTGCCCGCTGCCGCTGACGCCGCGCGTGGCGCTGTTGCTGATGCTGGTGGCGCTCGCATCGGTGTTCCTGACCCCGGTGATCTATCTCGCTTACGAGGTCACTTCCGTCGAGCATCACCGGTTGCTCACCTGGTTGATGCGGTTCGGCGGCGGGCTGACTATCCTGCCGATCGGGATTGCGGTGGTGATCGCCCTGGCGCGCGCCGCACCCGCGCAGGCTGACCAGCGGCCGCTGCGTGCTGCGCTGATGATGTCGCTGGCGCTGTTCGCGTTCGGCGGGCTGATCGGACTCACCATCGACGGCTCAAACGTCAAGGTGCCCGCGCATTACCACGGCAGTATCGTCGGCGTGACGCTCGCGTTCATGGGACTGGTCTATCTGCTGCTGCCGCGGCTGGGTTTCGCTGCGCCGCCGCCGCGCGCGGCCACATGGCAGGTCTGGCTGTATGGCGCCGGGCAGATGTTGCACATCGCCGGGCTGGTGTGGTCCGGCGGCTACGGCGTGCAGCGCAAGGTCGCCGGCGCGGCGCAGAGCCTGGACGGCATCGAAAAAATCGCCGGCATGGGATTGATGGGGCTCGGCGGGCTGATCGCAGTGATCGGCGGCCTGATGTTCCTGGTGATCGTGCTGCGCATTCTGTTCCGCGGGCGCGCCGACTCCTGAGGCGAGTAGAGGCGCGATGGCGAACACAACGATTCCCCCTGGTTTATTTCTCCTCGAGGTGTTCGAGCGCCAGCGCTCCGCATAGCGCTGCAATGAGGTTCCCGCCCTGGTTCATATTTTGACAGGATGTACAGGAATATCAGGATGGGATTGCGGAATCCCGGTGTCCATCATGTTCATCCTGTAAATCTTGTCTGAATTACTCAGCGTCCGGCTCCTGTCGAAATAGCCTTCGTTTTGCCTCCTCGGCGCTATGGCTATAAGGCGAGCTACAGGCGTCACTTCGCGCGGACAAAGACCACCTCGAACTTCTGCCTGGCGACCGCCTGGTAGTACACGCCCTTGAGCTGGTCGCTTGCCGCATCGTAGTTGAGCGTGTAGGTCGAGCCGTTGTAGCCGCCGGCACGCAGCTCGAAGAACAACTTGAGCGCGTCGCCGTCGCGAGTCGCCTTGGCGGTGTAGAACGGCAACGGACTCGGATTGGCATAGCTGGTGTCGAGCGTGCCGCCGGCATCGACGGCTTTGATGCTGATCACGTAGCCGCCGTCCGGCCGCACCCAGCGGCCGCGCAGCACACTGAACGCGGTCTGCGAATTTGCCGCCAGCGCCGTCGGTGTGGGCGGCGTGACAGATGGCTGCTGCGCCAGCGTCAGCAGCGGATGCATAGCTGTGGCGAGAGCGAGACTCAACACGGCGAGGTGCGTTCGTTTCATCTTTTTTCACTCCGCCTGGTTTCGGTTGCTGCGCCCGCCGCCTTGAGACGGCGGGCGTTGACGCTCAACTCGCGGGCTCTATTCGAACCCGTGATTTATGATGGGCTAATTCGCCGCGTCGGGGATGAGGTTGATGACCACCTTGTCAATCTGGCCTGTGAAGGGGAAGTGATCCTTCTTTTTGTAGTTCTTCGAGACGGGCGTGCCATTATCCACGCCGACATCGAACGTCTCGCTGAGCGAGAAGCTTCCCGGAACGGTTTTTTCAATGGCAGCTTCCGCCACTTTCTTGCCGTTCACATACAGCTCTCCGGTGCCCTTCAACATTCCGGTTTTGATGAAGTTGAACTTCAGGTCCACCTTCCCCTTGGGCAGCACGGGCGACACGACCTCGTATCGCGCGGAGTTGAAATAGTTGTAGCCGTAATGCAGCTTGTGGTCGGCAATGAACAGGGTGTAGCCACCGTTCACACCGCCGCAGGCCACGATGACGCCTTCTTCGTCGCCCTTCAGGTCGAGCGTGGTCTCAATGGTGTGGGACTTGTTCTTGATCGGCGCAGAAACGGCCTCGGCAATGCGCTCGGCCCCCGGTGTGTAGTAGGTGAAGCTCTTCTTGTCACCAAAGGCGCGGCTGAACTGCTTGGCTATCCGGCTATTCAGGTCATCGTAGAGCGGATACACATTGTTCTTCCAGGCTTGTTCATCCCAGAGCTTCTTCAGCTCTTCCAGCTTTTCAGGATTCTTCGCCGCGAGGTTGTTGGTTTCGGAAAAATCCTCGTTCAAGTCATACAGTTCCCACACGTCCTTCTCGAAAGGGAAGGTGCCAGCGGTCACCCAAGGCATGCGGTTGCCGTGGATGGTCACGGCTTTCCAGCCATCCTTATACATCGCGCGGTTGCCGAGCTGCTCGTAATATTGCTCGGTGCGGGCGGAGGGCGCATCGGCCTTGCTGAAGGAATAGGCGAGGCTGATGCCATCCACCGGCATCTGCTTGACGCCGTCAATCTCCTCCATGAACTTGGTGCCGGTGACTTCCAGCGCCGTGACCATGAGGTCGGTGACGAAGCTGTAGTGATTCCTGATCTCTCCCTTGGCCTTGATGCCTTTGGGCCAGGTGATGATCAGCGCGTCGGCGATACCGCCGTTGTGCACGATCTGCTTGGTGTATTTGAAGGGCGTGTTCCCGGCCATGGCCCAGCCCGCGTGATAGTGCGGGTAGGTGTTGGGGCCGCCCCATTCATCATAGTGCTTCATGTTCTCTTCCAAAGACGCCTGCAGGCCGTTTAACACAAGCGACTCGTTGTACAAACCGTTCAATCCGCCTTCGCCGCTGGCGCCATTGTCGGCCGTGAGCATGATCAGCGTGTTGTCGTATTGCCCGGTGCGTTTGAGGGTGGCGATCATGCGGCCGACCTGTTCATCGGTCTGCGTCATCATGCCGGCGAAGACTTCCATCTGGCGGGCATAAAGTTTTTTCTGCTCGGCGCTCAGGCTGTCCCACTTCGGAATCTCCGGGATGCCGTTGGAAAGCTTGGTCCCGGCGGGGAGAATCTTCATCGCCATCTGCTTCGCGAAGATCATCTCTCGCGCCTTGTCCCAACCCATGTCGAATTTGCCCTTATACATGTCAATGTATCGCTGCGCGACCTGGTGTGGCGAGTGCATCGCGCTAGGCGCCCAGAACATGAAGAACGGCCGGTCGGGATAAATCGAAGCGTGCGAGGTGAAGTTGTCGATCGCCCGGTCGGCCAGATCGGTCGTCAAGTGATAATCCTTCTTGCCCATCCAGGTCTCCGACGGACGATGATCGTTCCATAGCAGGGTGCGGTAATCGTCCGCGTCGGCTGCCATGAAACCGTAGAAATGGTCGAAACCCTCGCCGCTGGCCCAGTGCTGAAACGGACCGCTACCGGAAGCTTCCGGCAAGGGCGTGTGATCCCATTTGCCGATCGCAAAGGTTTCAAAGCCGGCGTGCTGGAAGTGCTTGGCGATGGATTTCGCGCTTTCGGGCGGGGTGCCATTGTAGCCGGGGAAGCCCATCGCGGTGAGCGCATGGGAACCGAGGCCGATCTTGTGCGTATTTCTGCCCGCCATCAGCGCCGCCCTGGAAGGCGAACACAAGGCGGGGGTGTGGAAGTTGTTGTAGCGCAGGCCGTCGCCGGCGAGGGCATCGATGTTGGGCGTCTTGATGAGGCCGCCGAAGGAGCCGTAATGGGCGAAGCCCACGTCATCAAGATAGATCACGAAGACATTGGGCGTGCCCGGTTTCGGTTTTACTCCTTCGGGATACCATTCGACGGATTCCTCGTAGGTTCTACCAATTTTGCCCTTGAAGACTTGTCCATACTTGTTGAAGGACGCGTCGTCAGATTCCTTGTCCTGCGCCCAGCTTGGCGCGGCCAGCCCGAAGGCCAGCGCGAGGATGATGAAGATGCTTCGATTCATGTGTTGCCTCTTTATTGGTTTATTCACTTGGTTCGTGCTGCGCCCGCCAACGAGCGCGGCGGCGATGAGGGTTTGGGCGGGTGTGCTTTCCATGGCTTTGGGACTATTTGATTTGAACAGGAGCAAACAGAGGAAACGGAGTTTTCAGGGTTCATCTCTGTTCACTCAGTTTCCTCCTGTTCATGTTTCTTCATTTCATAATTTGACAGGATGAACAGGATTATCAGGATGGGATGAGGAATCACCCTGAGCCACTTGGCAATATTTCGGGCCCATCATATTTATCCTGTAAATCCTGCCTGAATCTCTTAATTTCGCCGGCGTGTACCAGATCGGCGAAGTGACCGCGCGTTTCTGGTGCTTCATCGGGACCTCGGGCGGCATCTTGATGCCGAAACGTGAACGGGGTATCGGATGCAATATGTGGCCGCGCGCGGGTTCGCATTTTACCGGAGATCGTTCTACAACGCCGTTCGGTTCCGGGGACTTTCTCCACGCAATATGCATGGCCGCCATGCTCCAAGCCGCTAACAGCGAGGCTTCAGCCGGCACGGTGCAGCGCGTTGACCAGCGAGAAAGTGAGCAGCGCAACCGTGAGCATGATGCCGAAATAAATCATGTCGCGGTGTTTGAAACGCGCGCCGCGGGCGCGCTCGATGCGGTCGAGCGCCCAATCGGAAAAGAAGTACAGGCCGGCGCCGATTACCGTGAAATAGAGAAGATCCATTCGACCGGGTCCGTGGTTCCGCATTAGCTTGCCGTGGGCTGCAGCGTGCGCGTTTGGATGTACATGATGGGAAAGTACTGCTCGAGCTGCACGCCTGCCTTGATCCAGGTTAAAGGTTCGTACGCCTGCTGCGGCTGCGGTCAGTCGGGGCTGCGTCCGTATCCGGTTTCCTCGCAGGCGGGAAAGTCATACTTTTCGGTGCGCGGCTGGCCCTTACCCGTATGCGTCTTGATCTAGATCAAGACGCATACCCTCGGTCGACGCCTAGGATCTGCATGGGAGTGTGTATCTCCACCAAATCGTTGAGCTTGCATTGAGGGCGCGGGCAATGTGTCAGTGACCTGAGAGGGGATCTTTGGAGCATGGACGACAGGATCGAAGCCATCAGAATCAAAGTGGTCGGCGGCAAGCGCGCGGAAGTTTTGCAGGAAGTCGAAGCCGCGCTTGCCGAGGGCACGGACTCGATGAAGATCATGACCGAGGCGCTGATTCCGGCGATGTCCATCGTCGGCGAGAAGTACTCGAGCGGCGAGTTCTTCTTGCCACAAATGATGATCGCGGCACGCGCCATGAGCGAGGCGGTGCAGCATCTGCGTCCGCATCTGGCGAAGTCCGGCTACGAGAAGAAGGCCAAGGCGGTGATCGGAACCGTGGCCGGAGATTTCCACGACATCGGCAAAAACATCGTCAAGATGATGCTGGAGGGCAACGGCTACGAAGTGGTGGACCTCGGCGTGGACGTGAGTCCGGAAGCGTTTGTCGAGGCGATCCGGCGGGAGGAGCCGCGCTTTGTGCTGATGAGCGCGCTGATCACGCTCACCATGGAGAGCATGCGCCGGAGCGTGGAGGCGTTGGAGAGCGCAGGGGTGAGAAGCGGTGTGCTCGTCGGCGTGGGCGGCGCGCCGCTTACGCAGAAATTCGCCGAGGAAATCCGTGCCGACTTCTATAGCGCCGACGCGCACGGCTGCGTCGAAAAATGCAACCTGCTGCTGCACTGACGAGGGCCGGCGCATGACTCCGAAACAGCGGGTAATGACAGCGATCGAGCGAGGCGTGCCGGACCGCGTGCCATGGCTCGAGGGCTCGGTGGACGAGTCGCTGCAGCTGAAGCTCATGGACGGGCGCACCGGCTTCACCCATGGCGACTTGTGCCGGAAACTGGGCATGGACGGATTCGGCTGGAGCGTGCCGGCCGGCGGCAAGGCGCGCGCGAGCCAGGACGCTTCCGCCAGCCCGGAGATCGCCAAGCAGTCCTTCTATCGGCCGCCGTCGGTTACCTTCGACTTCATGCCGCCCTGGATCGCCGAGATGGGCCGCGACGCCAACACCGGCCGCCTGTTCGTAAAAAAGGGGCTGCTCACCGGCCGCGACAAGCTGGAACTGTTCGAGGCCTATCTGCCCGACCCGCACCACCCGGCGCGCTACGAAGCGGTGGCGCGCTGGATCGAGCAATACCGCGAGGACTTCGCCGTGTTTGCGCGTATCCGCCTGGGCAGCGCCAGTACGATCGAGAGCATGGGCCTGGATGTGTTTTCGATCATGCTGTTCGAGGAACCCGACCTGGTCAAGGAAATTCATCGCCGGTTCTCCGAGTGGTCGGCGGCCGTAGTCGAGCACCTTAACAAGATGGACTTCGACTTCTACTGGGCGTTCGACGACGTCGCCGACACCAAGGCGCCGTGGGTCAGCCCCGATATGTACGAGGAGTTCCTCAAGCCGTACCAGGAAATAGTTGCGGGCGCGATGAGAAAGCCGTGGATTTATCACAGCGACGGCAATCTCGGGCCGCTGCTCGAAAATATTCTGCCCCTGGGCATGAGCGCGCTGCATCCGGTGCAGCCCTCGGCAATGGACATCTTCAAATTGAAACGGGACTACGGCACCCGGGTGTGCATCGTCGGCAACATCGACCTCGACTACACCCTTACTCGCGGCACACCGGCAGAGGTGGACGCCGAGGTCAAGGAGAAAATCGAACGCGTCGGCCGCGGCGGCGGCTACATCCTGAGCAGCGCCAACAGCCTTCCCGACTACGTGAAACCGGAAAACGCGCTCGCCATGGGGCAGGCGCTCGACCGGTACGGATGGTACTCGAAACAGCGGATCGCATGGTGATCGCGCGCGCCGGGACATTGCGATGCTGATCGTGGGCGAGCGCATCAATGCCTCGCGCAAGGCGATCCGCGCTGCGCTCGAGCAGCTCGACCCCGAGCCGATCCGCCGCGAGGCGCGGCTGCAGACTGAGGTTGGGGCGCATTACATCGACGTCAACGGCGGCACTTTTCCCGGTCGCGAGCCCGAGCTGCTCGCCTGGCTGGTCGAAGTGGTACAGGGCGTGACCGACAGGCCGTTATGCCTGGACTCGACCGACCCTGATGCGCTGGCAGCGGCGCTGCCGAAGATCGCGGCCCGCCCGCCGATGATCAACTCGATCACGCTCGAGACGGACCGCTTCGCTCGCATGCTGCCGCTCGTGCGCGATCACGGCGCCAAGATCGTGGCGCTGTGCCAGGGTGCCGGCGGTCTTGCCGACTCGGCTCAGCGCAAGGTGGAAGCGGCAAGCCGGTTGGTCGAGCGCCTCACCGCCAGCGGGATTGCGCTCGGCGATATCTATGTGGACCCGCTGGTGTTTCCCGTCGCCACCGATTCCGGCGCCGTTGCCGCGGCGATTGCAGCGATCGGTCAGATCATGCGCGGCTTTCCCGGGGTGCACACGATCTGCGGGCTGAGCAATGTTTCCCATGGACTCCCCGCGCGAAAGCTGCTCAATCGCAGCTTCCTGGTGGCCGCGATGAGCGCCGGCCTCGACGCCGTGATCCTCGATCCCGCGGACCGCGAGCTGATGGCGAGCCTGCTGGCGACGAATGCGCTGCTCGGCCATGACGACTACTGCACGGAACTGCTGAGAGCCTATCGGGCAGGCCGGCTCGAACCGCAGGCGGCCGAGAAGCGAACAGCTTAGACAGTGCTTCCTCTCCCATCAGGGACCAAGCTTGAGGTGGTAGTGCGAGTCACCTTCGAACCCGGCTACCGCACAGTCGACGTGCCCAGCGGCGAACGGCTGCTGGTCGCTGCGTGGCGCGCAGGCGTCGCGCTGAAATCGGTATGCGGTGGGCGCGGCAAGTGCGGCACGTGCGTGGTGGAAGTCGCGAAGCCCACCGCGGGCGTGTCGGCCCTGTCCGAGCCGCACGGCGACGAGATCGCGCTGCTGCCGGAAGGCGGGGCCGAGCGCGGCCTTCGTTTGGCCTGCATGGCGCACGTGCTTGACGACGTCATCCTGTGCGTGCCCCCCGAGAGCGAGGCAGTGCGCAGCCCGCCGCGCAAGCCCTACACCGTGGCGAGTATTCCGCCCGCGGCGGTGGTCTCGCACCTTACCGTGGACATCGCCGGGCCCTACGATGCGCCGCAGCGGCCGCTATCGGCGCGCATCGAGGAGGCGCTCGCTCGCCGCGCCGGCAAGAGACACCCGCGGATTCTTGCGCCGGTGCTCGGCGATTATTCGCGCGCGCCCGCGTTCGACACGGCGCTGAGCGTGACCGCCACGCTATTCGAAGATCGCGAAGTGATCCGTTTGCAACCCGGCGCCGGCGCGGGGCTCTTCGGGGTAGCAGTGGATATCGGCACCACTTCTCTGGTGGCATTCCTTTGCGATCTCGAAGTCGGGCGCATTCTCGGCGTGCGCACCGCAGCCAATCCGCAGGCGGCGTACGGCGAGGACGTCATATCGCGCATGACCCATATCCAGCGCGAACCTGCGCTGCTCACGCAGATGCAGAGGCTGGTGGTGGCGGAACTCAACCGCATGATCGAGGAGCTGGCGGGCGCGGCAGGCATCCGCGCCAAGGACATCGTGGACGCGGTGGCAGTGGGCAACCCCACCATGCAGCACGTGCTTCTCGGCATCAACCCGGAGCCGCTCGGGCGCGGACCCTACCTGCCGGTGTTCTGCGAAGGCGCCAGCGTACGCGCGGAGCACGTCGGGCTGGAGATCCTGCGCAACGCGCGACTGCACGTGCTGCCGATGGTGTCGGGCTACATCGGCGGCGACACGCTCGCCGCCGTGCTCACCCGCGACCGCGATTTCTACCGCGGACGCAACCTGCTGGTGGACATCGGCACCAACGGTGAAGTGGTGCTCGCCAACGACGGGCGGCTCACCGCTGTTTCCTGCGCCACCGGGCCGGTGTACGAGGGCGCGCACATACAGTGCGGTGTGCGTGCCGCTCCCGGCGCGATCGAGCGGGTATGGATCGACGCTGCCGGCAGCGTGCGCACCGGCATCATTGCCGATCCGCGCCGGCGCGGCGAACCGCGGCCGGTGGGCCTGTGCGGCTCCGGCGTCATCTCCGCCGTGGCTGCGCTCACCGCAGCGGGCATCCTCGGCGCCGATGGCAAATTCGTGGCCGGCAGCCATGCGCAGTTGCGGCCGCAAGCCGGCGGCCACGGGCAGGAAATGCTGCTCGCCCCGGCAAAGCGCAGCGCCACGGCCCGCGACATCGTGCTCACGCAGGCCGACGTGCGCAGCGTGCAACTCGGCAAGGCAGCGCTGCGCGCGGGGATAGAAATCCTGCTCAAGGAAAGCGGTGTCGCGCAGCTCGATCGCATCGACCTCGCGGGGACCTTCGGCAACCATCTCGAGCCCAACGATATCCTGCGTATCGGCATGGTGCCGCCGGTGGCGGTCGAGCGCATCCGTTCCATCGGCAACGCGGCCGGCGATGGCGCACGCATGGCGCTGTTCAACCGTTATCACCGCCGGCGCGCCGCGAAACTTGCGCGCGACATGCGCGTGATCGAGCTGACGATGCGGCCCGAGTTCCAGGACCTGTTCGTCGGCTGCACCGCACTCACGCCGGGGGCGGTGCAGCCGCTACCCGCCTGAGCGGGCTGTGACGATGAGACCTCGGGGCGCGAAATGCTGGCAATGAGGCGTTGGGCGGTCAGGCATGCCGGTGCGCTCGAGCGCGCCTACCTCGCCTTTCGACCGATCCTGCGAGGGTTGCGCCCGCTGGTGGGCTGGCTCGGCGCCGAGCGCGTGCAGCCGCCACTGGCCCGGGTGGAGGCGGCGGTCAAGGGACTGCTGTTCGACTGCCGCATGTGCGGGCGCTGCGCGCTTTCCGCGAGTGGCATGTCGTGCCCGATGAACTGCCCCAAAGGCGTGCGCAACGGCCCGTGTGGCGGCGTGCGGGCCGACGGTACCTGCGAATTGCGTTCCGAGATGTCGTGCGTATGGGTCGAGAGCTGGCGCGGCAGTCTGCTGATGAGCGAAGGCAGATTGCCGGTCCGCCTTGTGCCGGCCGTGGAGCATAACGAGGCCGGCGCTTCGAGCTGGCTGCGTGTCATGCGCGGCGAAACCGCGCAAGGCCTCGCGCCGACGCCCCGTGCCACATCTTCTGACGGACGGTTCGACGCGCTTCTGAATAGCGGCGCATTTGTTGTCACTTCCGAACTGTCGCCGCCGGATTCCGCGGACCCCGAGGACCTGCATCAGGCAGCGGCGGTTTTCAGCGGCGCGGTAGATGCGCTGAACGTCACCGACGGTGCGGGCGCCAACTGCCACTTGTCGAGCCTCGCCGGCTGCACCCTGCTGCTCAGATCCGGCTGCGAGCCGATCATGCAGATGACCTGCCGCGACCGCAACCGCATCGCGATCCAGAGCGACATACTCGGCGCCGCAGCGCTCGGCGTCACCAACCTGCTCTGCCTCACCGGCGACGGCGTCGAGCACGGCGATCATCCGGGCGCGAAACCCGTGTTCGATCTCGATGCGGTGTCGCTGCTCGACACTGCGCGCACCTTGTGCGACGAAGGCCGCTACCTGTCCGGTCGCAGGTTGCGCTCCGCGCCGCGGCTGCTGCTCGGCGCGGCCGACAATCCGTTCGCGCCGCCGTTCGACGCGCGCCCGCTGCGGCTTGCAAAGAAAATCGCCGTCGGCGCCCGTTTCGTGCAGACGCAGTATTGCTTCGACGTGCCGCTGCTCGCGCGCTACATGCAACGCGTGCGCGACGAGGGGTTGCACGAGCGCTGCTTCATCCTGGTCGGTGTCGGTCCGCTGGTGTCGTTGAAGGCGGCGCACTGGCTGCGTCGGCGCGTGCCGGGCGTGCACATCCCCGATGCGCTGATGGCGCGGCTGCAGAGCGCGGCCGATCCGCTGCGCGAAGGCATCCGCATCTGCGTCGAAATGGTCCAGCAGTTGCGCGAGATTCCCGGCGTCGCGGGCGTGCACGTCATGGCGCACCGGCATCACGATCTGGTCGCGCAGGTCGTGGCCGGATCCGGCGTGCTCGCCGGGCGCACCGCGTTGTTCGCCGGCCGCAGCACTGCTGGAGTAACGCGATGAGTGCGGCGCGCCCCGTGGTCATCATCGCCTGCCGCGCGCTCGAGGATCTTATCCGCTCCGCGCTGCCCGACACGTTGCCCATGACCTTCATGGGCTACGAGCTGCACACACGCCCGAAGGAAATGGCACCGGCGCTGCAGGAGAGAATCGATGCGCTTGCCGAGCCGAGCGTGGTGCTGCTGGGCTACGGGCTGTGCGGGCGCGGGGTGGTCGGCGTGAGATCCGGGCCGCACGTGCTGGTGATACCGCGCACCCACGACTGCATCGCGATTTTCCTTGGTTCTTACCAGGCGTATGCCGATCGCTTCCGGCGCGATCCGCGCACTTTCTACCTCACCAAGGGCTGGCTCGAATCGGGCGACGGGCCGCTCTACGACTACCGTGACTACGTCGAGCAGTACGGCCAGGAGACCGCCGATTATCTTATCGACACGCTTTACCGGCACTACCACCGCATCTGCTTTGTCGCCTTCTCCGACGCCGAGCTCGAGCAGTACCGGCCGCAGGCGATGGAGGTCGCGCAATTCTGCCAGCAGCGCTGGGCAATGGTGTACGAGGAAGTCCGTGGCTCGGACCGGCTGGTGAACGGATTTCTCTCAATGCCCGGCCGGCTCGATCAGGGCAACGAGGAGTTCGTCGTGGTCCCGCCGGGCGGCGAGGTGTCGGAAGGCATGTTTCACCGGCCAGACGAGGGCGTAGCGGTCAGCGCCAACGTGCGCGGACGATGACGCAACAGCGCAATCAGACAATACCTCGAGGAGTAGAGAATGCACAATCATCAGAGCAGGATCATGGCGGCTTTCAGAGGAGCGCCGGTGGACCGGTTGCCCTACGTGCCGCGCATCGATCTCTGGTACCTCGCCAACTCGGTGGCAGGCACGTTGCCGGCGCAGCATGCCGGTCGCACGCAGAACGAGATTTCGCGTGCCGAGGGCTGGGCGCTGCATCACAAGTACGCGTTTGCCTCCGTGGGCGAGCATTCCGACCATGCCCTGCTACACCGCGGCATTGGCATCTTCCGCACGCGCGACACGGTGGTGGACTTCGTGCTGCCGGAGGACGTGGAAGTACGCGTGCACCAGCAGGGCAGGCTGACCCGGGTCGAGTACCACACGCCGGTGGGGATGGTCAGCAACACGCTGCAATACGACGAGACGATGAAGCGACTGGGTATCTCGATCCCGCTGCACACCGAGCATCTGATCAAGGGCCCGCAGGATTACGCCCCCGCCTGCCATCTATTCGAGCACATGGACGTCGTGCCCAACTTCGAGCGCTTCAACTACTGGGCCAACGAGGAGATGCGCGACGACGGCGTGCCTGTTGTGGCGCATTTCCACGGCGCCTCGCCGATGCAGCAGATCCAGCGCGACCTGATCGATGCCACGCAGTTCTTCATCCACTACAAGGATCACCAGAAGCAATTGCGCACCCTGGTGGAGCGGATGGAACCGCTGTACGAAAAGATCCTGAAGATCTGCTGCGAGTCCCCGGCGCAAGTCGTGAACTGGGGCTCGAACTTCGACGACATGCTCACCTACGCACCTTACTTCAAGCAGGAGATCCAGCCTTGGGTGCGCAAGGCCTCGGAGGTGCTCGGCGCCGCCGGCAAGCTGGTGATGTGCCATACGGACGGAGAGAACTTCGGGCTGATGGACTTGATCCGCGATTCCGGCGTGCACATTGCGGAGTCGATCTGCCCCGCGCCGATGACGAGAGTCACGCTGAGGGAGTACTACCGGCGCTGGAGCGGGCAGCTCACGCTGTTCGGCGGGATCCCCTCGACGATCGTGCTGCCCGACACCAGCGAAGCGGAATTCGAAGCCTGTCTCGATGAGTTGTTCCTTGCCGTCGCACCGGGCACTCGCATGGTAGTCGGTATCGCCGATCAGGTGCCGCCGCAAGCGCTGTTCTCGCGGCTGCAGCGAATCGGCGAGCGCGTCGAGCGCGAAGGCCGGGTGCCGCTCGAGGCCGGGAGCTTGCGTCCCGTCGTCGTCGAGCAAGCCGCACCATCCACGGCCACGGACACCGCTGCAGCGGTCCTGGAGGACGGCGTGTTCCTTCCGGTCAGGCAGGCCGTGCTCGACGGAAACAACACGGCGATCAAGAGCCTCGTACTCACTCTGGTGCAAAAGGGTATATCCGCCAACGATATCCTGGATCGCGGGTTGATCGCCGCCATGGAAGTGATCGGCAAGCAGTTCTCCACGGGAGAGGCGTTCATTCCTGAAGTGCTGCTGTCGGCGCGCGCGATGAACCAGGCGGTCGAGGCGCTCGGCCCCTACCTTGCCGGCGGTATCGGGACCCACCGCGGCAAGGTGCTGATCGGCACGGTCGCAGGCGACATGCACGATATCGGCAAGAACATGGTCGTGACCATGCTCAAGGGCGTGGGGTTCGAGGTCATGGATCTCGGCATCAACGTCGCGCGCGAGAAGTTCGTGGAGACAGTCGCGCAGTTCAAGCCCGACATCCTCGGGCTGTCCGCGTTGCTTACCACCACGATGACGGAGATGCGCCATGTCATTTCCAGCCTCGAGGCGGCTCAACTGCGCCACACTTGCAAGATCCTGGTTGGCGGCGCGCCGGTGAGCGAGAACTTCGCGAACGAGATCGGTGCCGACGGCTTCGCACCGGACGCGGTCGAGGCGGTGACGATAGCGAAGCGGTTAATCGCCCGGCACAGATAGCCCGCCGCGGACCAGCGGGCCCGAAACGGCTTCGACCGCCATCGCCATCAGAGTGACGTTTTGTTGACCTGCATCAAGAAAGTCGCACGAAAAGGTGCCGCGGAGCCGTCGGGGTGTTGTTTGACCACAACATCCTGCGATACGGTGTGCGCCAATTACTGGCTCTCGCACGATTATCTGGCGGCAGAGCACAGGTTCTGCGCCAAGTGCGACGAGATCCTGCTCGCCGCAAAGCACCGCGCGGTGAAAGTTGAACTTCGTTGCCTTTGAGATTATTACTCTATGAAACTGTTGCTGATCAATCCGAAGTACCCGGAAAGCTTCTGGAGCTTCAAGTGGGCGGTGGACGAAGTGCTGCCGGGCAAGCGCACGATCAATCCACCGCTCGGGCTGGCAACGCTTGCCGCACTCTGCCCGCCGCATTGGCAGGTGTCCATCGTCGACGAGAATGTCGAGTCGGTGCCGATCGATCCGGATGCCGACCTCGTCGGCGTCTGCGGCATGGGTGTGCAGTTCGCCCGCCAGAAGGAACTGCTTGGTTTCTATCGCCGGGCCGGCTTTCACGTTGTGGCCGGCGGCAGCTTCGCCTCGCTGTGCCCGGAGCGCTACGCCGATGTCGCAAACACGGTAGTGGCGGGTGAGGCCGAGTATATCTGGCCGAGATTCTGCGCGGACTTCGAGGCTGGTACGGCGCGGGCGCTTTACCACGAGACCGGCACGGTAAGGCTCGAGGATTCGCCGGCACCGCGTTTCGACCTGCTCAAGCTCGACCGGTATACCACCGCGACACTGCAGTTCTCGCGTGGTTGTCCTTACCTGTGCGAGTTTTGCGACATCATCGTCATGTTCGGCCGCAAGCCGCGGCACAAGGGCTTGGAGCAGGTGGGGCGCGAGCTGGACGCGCTGCGGGCGGCCGGTGTGGGCAACGTGTTCTTTGTCGACGACAACATGATCGGCCATCGCGCCGTGGCGAAGGAGCTGCTGCGTTTCCTTGCCGACTACCAGCGCCGCCACGGCCGGCCTTTCACCTTCGGCACCGAGGTGTCGCTCAATCTGGCGCAGGATCGTGAACTGCTGGAACTGTTCCGCGACGCCGGTTTCGCCTGGGTATTTGTCGGCATCGAGTCCTCCGACCCGCAGACCCTGAAGGACACCCGCAAGCCCCAGAACGTGCACGAAGACGTGCTGACCTCGGTGCGGAGAATTTATGAGTACGGCATCGACGTGCTGGCCGGCTTTATCGTCGGCTTCGACAACGATACGCTGGAGACTTTTGAACACCAGACCCGTTTTATCCTCGACTCCGGCGTGCAGGCGGCGATGGTCGGACTGCTCACCGCGTTGCCGAAAACGCCGCTGTATCTGCGGCTGGAGAAGGAGGGGCGATTGCGCATGCAGGTGAGCGGCACCGACAACACCAAGCCGGCCACGAATGTGGTGCCCAAGCGCATGGCCTACGACGAAATGATCGACGCCTATGAGGACATGTACCGGCGGCTGGTGTCGGACCGGGCCATCGCGGAACGCGTGCGCAGCAAGCTGCGCTTCATGCCGCAGCCGGTGTATGGCGGCGAGTATACGGCCTCGCAGCGCTTCGTCATCGTCTGGCGGCTGCTCGTGTGGGGCGTGCTACGCGGCGGGCCGTCGCGACTGTGGCATTTCCTGCGCTCGCTGCCGCTGACCAGCCCGCACAAGCTGCCGCTGGCGATGGTGGACTGGATTGCCGGGCTGTCGATGCGCGACTTCGTGGACCGGCATTTCCCCACGGAACCGGTGGACGCGGGCGTGGTGGAGAAGTTGTTCGCCAGGATGCAGCGCCTGAAGAGCGTGAGTCTGGCGCAAACCCGGGCCGCACTGTCCTTGCGTCGGCTTGCCGTCCCCGAGCTTTCGATCTGCCTGCGCGGCGGACTGCCGCGCGCTTTCTTTTCCGAGATCGGCCGGCGCCTCGACAACCTGATGCGCCGGACCCGGTCCACGCTGACGCTGCGCATTGAAGGCCTGCGGGAACAGGAACTGCCGGACTTGAACCGCCTGCTGGCGCGCCTGGCACGTCACGGCGACCGGATTTCCATCGTCCTCGACGAAAGGGTGCGCAAACTGGTGCGCATCGATTCTTCGGTGTTTCATCTCGTGCTCGAACCGCAGACGACGTAAAAAATCTTTTTCAGCCACGGGGTGTTTATCCACGGCGGTTGATTATCCACGGCGGTTGATTATCCACGGCGGTTGATTATCCACGGCGGTTGATTATCCACGGCGGTTCTTTATCGTTCGAAGTCCGCCGCGCCCGAGGCGATTCCTTGACCTGGGTCAAGAAAAACAGATGCCGCGCTGCGATCGACGCAAATCCATGAAAGTCATGAGCCGCCTTTGCGGCAAATGACTAGCTGAAAATCAGCAAATGCCCCTCTCGCGTGCCGCGTTCCGGCGCCCACACTCTGTGACGAAACCCGCATGCCGGCGCAGCGTCTGCTCCACAGCGGCTGTGCCGGCAGGCCGGTTTCGTGGAGGCGGATGCGCTCTGTTAGCGCTGGTGCCGCCACCGCGTTGGTAAGAGTTGCATCGTCAACCAAGGAGGCAATGATGAAGAAGTGGTCTGATCCGAGCTACTGCGACATTCGTCTGGGCTTTGAAGTAACCGCCTACGTGTACGTCCGCTGAGCGAGGGCGCGCGGGGGCGGCCCTGTCCGCTCCCGCGTAACCTGCTGCAAAGGAGGCAACGCATGATCAACGAACCCGCCCGGTTTGCACCGCAGGACCGGCCGGTCGTCAATCCGCTCTACCTGTTCCGCTGGGAAGACACACAGCAGGCTTGGGTGCTGCTGTATCCGGAAGGCGTGGTGAAGCTCAACGACAGCGCCGGCGAGATCCTCAGGCGCTGCGACGGCCGCACCGTCGCCGACCTGGTGTCCGAGTTGCAGGGCGAGTTCGACGCCGAGGAACGCGAAGTGGAAACCGGCGTCTACAAATTTCTGGAGGCTTCCCATGCCAAGGGATGGATCCGTCGTCAGGCTTGACGGCCAGGGCAAGCCGCTCTGGCTGGTACTGGAACTCACTTATCGCTGCCCGCTTGCTTGTCCCTGGTGCAGCAATCCGGTGGAATTTGAAAAATACGACAACGAACTCACCACCGGCGAGTGGAAGCGCGTGTTGCGCGAGGGACGCGAACTCGGCGCGTTGCAACTCGGTTTCACCGGCGGCGAACCGATGCTGCGCAAGGATCTCGAGGAACTGGTCGGCGAGGCGCACCGCCTGGGCTATTACACCAATCTCATCACCTCCGGCATCGGCCTTGCGCAGGCGCGCCTCAAGGCGCTCAAGGACGCCGGGCTCAATCAGATCCAGCTCTCCATCCAGTCCAGCGAGCGGACGATGACCGATGCCCTGGTCGGCGCGCGTGCCTTCGACCTCAAGCTGAAGGTCGCGCGGATGATCAAGGCCTATGGTTTCCCGATGGTGCTCAACGTCCCGGTATTCCGCCAGAACATCGATCTGGCCGCGGACATCCTCGCCATGGCGGAAGACATCGGCGTGGACTATCTCGAATTCGCCAACATTCAGTATTACAACTGGGCGATGGTGAACCGCGATGAACTGCTGCCTTCCCGCGAACAGTTGCAGCGCGCGGAAGCGGTGGTGCAGCAGGCGCGCAAGCGCCTGCAAGGCAAGATGATTATCTATTTCGTCATTCCCGACTACTTCGAGGAACGCCCCAAGGCCTGCATGAACGGCTGGGGTTCGATCCATCTGACCATCGCACCCGACGGTGCGGCGCTGCCTTGCCAGGAATCGCGCCTGATCACCGGGCTGGAGTTTCCGACTGTGCGCGAGAAGAGCCTCGCCTGGTTGTGGAACGAGTCGCCGACGTTTCGCAAGTTCCGCGGCGCGGGCTGGATGAAGGAGCCCTGTGCCAGTTGCGACGAGAAGGAGAAGGATTTCGGCGGCTGCCGCTGCCAGGCAATGCTGCTCACCGGCGATGCCGAAAACACCGATCCGGCGTGCGCGAAGTCCCCGCACCATCATCTCATCGAGCAGGCAGTGGCGCGTGCCGGCGATCCGGCACGCGTACACCAGCCGTTGATCATGCGGCGCGCGAGCCGGGAAGAGCTGGAGGTTACGCTCGGATGAAGAATCTGCTCGACAGTGCGCGCGGCACGATACTCGCCGGAGTGGTACTGACGCTCGTCCTGTGGATGCTCGCCCGCTGGTTGGTGCACGCAGCGCCTTGGTGGTGACCATGATCAATGGAAAGAAGAAGATTTAACCACGGAGGACACGGAGGACACGGAGAAAAAACGGGGTAACTCGAGAATCGATATTGTGCAGACGGTATAGCGTGACGGCCGCTCGTTGTCGCCAGAGCAAATCTCCTGCGAGCCGGCATGTTATCTATCCGTTTCGACCTTGCTCTTTCTCCGTGTTCTAAAAGGCTACTCCACGCTATGCGAGGGTATCCGTGTTCTCCGTGGTGAAAGACTTTGTATGGAAATATCCTGATGGAAACGCAGATGTTTGATCTGCTGCTGCGCTGGTTGCATTTCTTTGCCGGTATCGTGTGGATCGGGCATAACTACTCGACGCTGATCCAGCGTCCGAGTTACGCGCCGCTCGCCGCCTCCGACCTCGCCGATCCTGGAAGCCCGCGCTTTATGTCGCTGCTCGCCCGCGAGCACGGCATCTTTCGCTGGGCCTCGGTGGTCACCTGGGCGAGCGGCGTGGGCATGCTCTGGCAGCGCGGCTGGATCGTCGATGCGGCCACGCTTACTGGTTACCACGCGGTGATCGGGTTGGGCATGTGGATCGGCACCGTGATGATGCTCAACACCTGGTTCGTGCTCTGGCCGCACCAGAAGAAGGTGCTCGGCTTCGTTCCGGCAACGATGCAAGAGCGGCTGCACGGCTCGCGCATCACTTTTCTCTCGGCGCGGGTGAATACCATGTTGTCCATCCCGCTGCTTTTTCTGATGGCCGCAAACCAGCACGGAGGATTCCTGTTTGCCTGAGGGTGGGGTTTCGCGCGCCCGGACGCAGGCCTCGCGCCGCGCCGGCTTCCAGTTCTCTGCCGCTGCCGGTCCGCTTCCGGATGCAGTGCTCGATCGTGTGCAACGTGAGTTTCGCGACGGCGGCGGCAACGGTGCTTCAGTGCTGGCGCTGCCGTTCACGTCGCAGGTGTTTCGGGACCTGGCTGCACAGGCGATTGCGAGCTTACGCACGCTGCTGGCGATTCCCGAGCATTACCGGGTGCTGTTCATGCACGGCGGCGCCTCGGCGCAGTTTGCGGCGGTGCCGCTGAATCTGCTGCACGGACGCAGCACGGCGGCGTACGTGGATACCGGTTACTGGTCCGGCAAGGCGATGGCCGAGGCGCGACGCTTTTGCACGGTGAATGTGGCGGCGAGCAGCGCCGCCACCGGTTACGATCGCGTACCCGATCCGGCGCAGTGGAGGATGAAAGCGGGCGCGGCCTACTGCCACATTGCCTCGAACGAAACCGCGCATGGCCTGCAGTACCGGAGCCCGCCGCACACCGGTGACGTGCCGCTGGTGGCCGACATGACTTCGGATTTTCTTACCGGGCCGCTGGATCTCCAGCGCTTCGGCCTGATCTACGCCGGCGCGCAGAAGAACATGGGCATTGCCGGGCTGACTGTGGTCATCGTGCGCGAGGACCTGCTCGGCCGGGCGCATCCCTGCACGCCCAGCGTGCTCGACTATGGCATTCAGGCGAAGCATTCCTCGCTCTACAACACGCCGCCGACCTTTGCCATTTATCTCGCCGGCCTGATGTTCAAGTGGCTGCACGCGCAAGGCGGATTGACCACGATGGCGGAACTGAATCGCCGCAAGAGCGCGCGGATTTACACTGTCATAGAGCGCTCCGCGGGCTTCTATCGCTGCCTGGTGCAACCCGAATGGCGCTCGCAGGTGAACGTATGTTTTCGGCTCGCAAATGAAACGCTCACGCCCATGTTCATCGAGGCCGCCCAGTGCGCCGGCTTGTTCCATCTCGCCGGCCATCCAAACGCCGGCGGCGTGCGCGCAAGCCTGTACAACGGCATGCCGGAAGAAGGAGCCGAGGCGCTCGCGCGCTTCATGGAAGCGTTCGCCGCGCGCAACGCATGAGGATCGCCACCGGGTTCAAGCATGCCGCGCACCGGCTGGCCTTTTTGAGTCTGAAGTACAGTGCCGCGCTGGCCGCTGAGAGCGCGCCCCCCGACCCGGTGCGGGTGATGGGGCTGTCGTTTCCTGGACGGATCGGCGCAGCAGCCGGGCTCGACCGCTATGGCGAGTTTGCGCATCTTGCGCACCGGCTCGGTCTCGGCTTCGTCGAAACCGGCACCGTCACGCCGCGGCGCGAGCCCGGCGCGAACCGCGGACTGGATGCGCTGCTCGCCAACCTTTGCCGGCAGGACCGCGATCGCCGGCGGTGCCGCGTCGGCATCAGCATTGCGGCAAACGCGTCGACTCCCTTGGAGGACATCTGGCGCGACCTGTGCGCCTGCATGGAGCGCGCGTGGGACCACGCGGATTACTTCACGCTTAATCTGGGCAACCGGATCGCAACTCTCACGCGCCAGCCGTCGACGCTGCGCGCGCTGCTCGAAGCCGTGGAGAACCGACAGCGCGCGCTGGCGCAAGAGCGCTATCGCCGCGCGCCGGTGATCGTCAAGCTGCACATGAGCGACGAAGCGATGGGGGAAGCTGCGATCCTGGTCGAGACACTATGCGCAGCCGGCCTCGACGGCGTGCTGGCCGCAGTCGCGGCCAGCACCAAGGGAGACGATGGCGCCCGCTTGACGAGAAAAATGGCTGAATTGGCCGCCGGCCGCTGCGCGATCATGTCGGTGGGCGGCATCCGGTCGCCGCAGGACGCCTGCGCGCGCCTGGATGCCGGCGCAATGCTGCTGCAGTTGCACCGCAGCCTGTTGCGACCGCAACCCCGGCTCTTGGGCGCGATCAACACGGCAATCGCAACCGAGCCCACTGCGCCGGCAGTTCGAACCAGTGACCCTTTCCCGGCGAATGGAGTATCGGCTACGCCCCCGGGTTTTTGAGTACGATCAATGCAGCGATCTCATCAAGTCCGTTAAGCTGTCGCTGTCGATCGTTTCACCCCACTCATGCAAAATCCTGCCGTTCACGCTGCGTCGATTCGCTTCGCGCTGTTCGACCTCGGATTCCGTCCGTTCTATCTGCTCGCCGCGCTACTGGGGACGCTGAATGTTCCCATTTGGGTGGCGCAATGGCACGGCATGGTGCCGCAGGCGGGGAACCTGGCTGGAATGGCCTGGCACGCGCACGAGATGGTGTTCGGCTTTGCCGCCGCAGTGATTACCGGCTTCCTGTTCACGGCCGCGCGAAACTGGACCGGGCTGCCGACGCCGACCGGGCGCAGGCTCGCAGCGATGGCCGCCCTCTGGGTGGCGGGGCGCGTGGCGATGCTTGCCGGGCCAGGGCTGCTTGCCGCCGTCGTGGATGGCGCTTTCCTGCCGCTGGTCGCGCTGAGCCTGTGGTTCCCGCTGAAGCGCAGCGGCAATCGCAATCTGTTCTTCGTCGGATTGCTGCTGCTGTTCGCCGTGGCGAACCTGCTGTTTCATCTTTCACGGCTCGGCGCGATGCCGCTGGCGCCGACCGTGCCCGCGCAGGCGGCGTTGTTCCTGGTGGTCATCATCGTCTCGGTCATGTCGGGACGGGTGACACCCAGTTTTACGCAAAACGCAATTCGGTCCGCACGCATCCGCCGCGTCAAAGGGCTGGACGCTGCCGCGATCGGCGCGCTGGCGGCAACGCTGGTTGCGCAGTTGTCCGGCGCCCCGGCTTGGCTGCTTGCACCCCTGGCGCTGGTTGCGGCGGCCTTGCATGCGCTTCGGCTGGCGCTATGGGATCCGTTGTCGACGCTGCGCAGCCCGATCCTGTGGATTCTGCATGTGTCGTACGCCTGGATTCCAATCGGGTTGCTGCTGCTTGCATTGTCCGCGATGAACATGGATTTCGGCGTCGCCCCGGCGCTGTTCATCCACGCACTGGGCGCCGGCGCGGTCGGCGGAACCATCATCGGCATGATCACGCGCACGGCTCGCGGTCACTCCGGCCGTCCGCTGCAAGTGGGCCGCGCCGAAACCGCGGCCTACCTGCTGGTGCACATCGGTGCGGCGATCCGGGTTTTCGGACCCCTCGCTGCACCTGCGCATTACGGCATCCTGCTCGTTGCGGCGGCGGCCGCGTGGAGCACAGCCTTCCTCATCTACCTGATCGTGTACTGGCCGATGCTCGCGTGGTCTCGCCACGAAGGCGGCGCGGGTTAGGCAAACCGGTGTCGCGACGGCACGTCAGCAGCCAATGTGGTGCCGGTTTTATTGCGTTTGACGCTGTGCCGGATTATGGATTGGCTTTCAGGTACAGGATGATCTTGCGGCGGACTTCCGGGTCGCGTTGCTTGTAGAACATGTACACGCCCGGCACCCAGGCCTGCGGATTGGTGATCCAGACGTCGAGCGCGGCTTCGGTCCACTCCATGCCTTTGAGCGTCTTCAGCAACGTCGACGAATAGCCGAATCCTTCGACGCTTCCCGCGGGGCGCCCGATGATGCCGCGCAGGTGCGGCCCGAAGGGCGGCGCGAAGGCGACGGGCTCACCGGCTTGTCCGGCCGGCACGTCCGCCGGCGCCGCGTCGGGATCCGCGATCAACCGCGCGGGGAAATCGCGCACTGTCGAACTCGGCGGCTGATGCATCGCCAGCCGCACGGACGCTCGCGAAGGCGCGGGAACGCCCGGGCCGGCCTGCGGCGAAACACTGCCGTGGCAGATCTTGCACTGCGACGTGTAGAGTGCCGCGCCTTGTTCCAGGTCGGCATCGCCGGCTTGGGCGGTCGGCGCCACGAACAACGCCAGCGATAATGCAACTGCTGCGGATTTGCACGCCATGACGATTCTCCCTTTATCGGATTCGTGGGATCAAAACAATGCGCGGCTTAGTTTACGCCCGGGGCGCGCGGGGGCATTGACCTGAATCAATGTCCGCGCAGTACTGATCAGTTACCGCAAGGAGGCCTCGCCGGGGTCTTGTCAGCTGCGCTTGCGGCCGGTGAACATCGACGTGACCAGATTTTCGCGGTGGGCGAAGCTGGCGAGAATCACGCCGGCGATGTGCAACAGCACCAGCGCCAGCGTGACGTTGGCCAGCACTTCGTGGGCTTCCTCGATCGCGCTGTCTTTCTCGTGCTCCTCCTCCTTGCCCGCCCCGGATTCATGCGGCGCCGCGGTCACGGCCACCTTCGGTCCGGCCTGCTCGCCCGACTCATCGGTGATGATGCCGGTCACGGTGGTCGCAGCCAGCATCGCCAGCAGCAGGATCACCATCGCCCCGCCCGCGGGGCCATGGCCGAGATAGCGTTTCGGGTGCATCAGTATCACGTCTTTCAGATTGCGCAGGACTTCGGCCGGTCCTCTGACGAAATCGCCAAAGCGCGCATGCGCCGGGCCGACAAAACCCCACAAGACGCGAAACACGACCAGCCCGAGGACCGTGTAACCCATCCACTCGTGGACCTCGTGAAGGTCCTCGCCGGTGGCATACGCGGCGAAGAAAGCGATGACCAGCAGCCAGTGAAAAATCCTGACCAGCGGATCCCAGACCCTGATTGCGTTTACCCTTTGCATTCGCGTCTCCTTGCGTTGCGCGGCAGGCCCCGAGTCAATGACTCGTCCCGCTCGAGCGGTTGATCTTGTTGAACACGTTGTACTTGCCGACCGGCTTGCGCATCGGCAGGCGCTTGACTTCTTCGAGCGTGGCGGCGTCGTACACGACGATGGCGCCGTCGTCCTCCCAGATGCTCGCCAGAGCGTAGCGCCCGTCGCGCGTGAACTCCACGTGCGCGGCGGTCTGGCCCGGGGATGGGCGCAGCGTCTTCACCACTGCCAGCGTGCGTTTGTCGATGACCTGCAGCGCATCCTTGTCCGCGCTGTTGAACGCATCGGTCCAGGCGTAGGGCGTGTTCTCGTGGCTGCGCAGGAAGAATCCCGCACCCAGCGTCGGGATCTGCTTGACCGTCTGCCAGGTCTTCATGTCGATGACGGTGACCAGCGCGGCCTTGAGATTGGGCGTGGCCATCAGCAGGCGGCCGTCGCGTTCCCAGGTGATGCCGGAGCCCAGGTGCGGCAGTCCCGGCAGTTCCACGTCGGCGATCTTGCGGCGCACGTCGAGATTCACGACCTGCCCTTTGCCGGCTTCGCGCGCGGCGCCGATCACGTAGGCGCAGCTCGGGTCGAAGAAAAAGTCGTCGAGGATTTCGGACAGCAGCGTGCGCCGCGGGGTGAACTGCCCCGGCGCCGCGATCGCCTCGTTCATGCGGTAGTCGTGCACCAGCCCCTCGTGCACCGGCTCGGCGTTCTGGTCATAGCTGATTTCCCAGATCTCGGCGATGTCCTTGAGGGCCACGACGAAGCTGCGTCGCGGCGCGGCGTCGTAGACCGCGCTGACCCGCGAACTCTTGCCGTTAATGTCCTGAACCGCGATCACCCGCACCACGGTGAGATCGGCTGCGTCGAGAATGACCAGCGTATGCGGCAGAGTGTTGCCCACCGCGACGTATTTTCCGTCGCCGGAAACGGCGGCATTGCGCGTGTTGATGCCTGCCCGCACCTCCGCCACCATCGCCAGGTTCCACAGGTCGTACTTGGAGATCCAGCCGTCGCGCGAAGCGAAGAAAACGTAGCGTCCGTCCGGCGAAAATTTGGGACCGCCGTGCAGCGCATAGCGCGTAGCGAAACGGATGAGCGGTTCCAGCCGGTCGCCGTCCAGGATCGTGGCGTGGTGGTCTGCCGCTTCGACCACGACGAACAGATTCAGAGGATCGGCTGCGTAGGACGGCTTGTCCGGCAGCGTTGCGGGTGCGCGGTGAATCACGCGCGAGGCGTCGATAGCGTCGCGGTCCCAGTCGGGCGTGGTGGCCGGCGCGCTGTAGACATACTCGGCGAGCGCCTTGATCGTGTTGCTGGAGAGCTTGTCTTCAAAACCGGGCATGCGGGTCGCGAGCCGGCCTTTCGCGATGACCTGCTCCGCCGCTGGCTGTTTCAGGCGTTCGAGATTTCCCGGCAGCAATGCCGGCCCCATGCCGCCGAGACGATCGGTGCCATGGCAGGCGGCGCAATGCTCGGCGTACAACGCAGGGGTATCCTGCGCCGAGGCCGTGCCGGCAAAAAACAGCAGGCAACCACAAAGACACGAAGACACGAAGCATGAACACAGACTGCGTGCCTTCGTGGTTCGCGTTTGCATTGAACCTGAATCCGGCAGTTCACTCACCGCCAAGGACGCCAGGGACGCAAGGGAACGCGATAAGCATGCCTGACCGAACTCACCCAAAGGGTTAAGGTGCTGATGAATACATGCACTTGTTTTCCTTCGCGTCCCTGGCGTCCTTGGCGGTGCAAATGCTTTTTCCGGGTTGAATCCCGCGTCACGGCCTGTGAGCCGGCGACGCGGTGCGCCGGCGAGAGAAGGGGGTGACCTGCACCCGCACACCGGACCCGGCGATGCCCAGT
>Ga0315281_10001882_pt1 | contig 31199 bp, 21 predicted proteins | sample YL17G07_0_MG_FD_204540 | JGI IMG/M metagenome (GOLD analysis project Ga0315281, IMG submission 204540) | Sediment microbial communities from Yellowstone Lake, YNP, Wyoming, USA - YL17G07_0 | ecosystem: Environmental > Aquatic > Freshwater > Lake > Sediment | place: USA: Wyoming | collected...
CTCGCGGCGCAGGGCCTCGCTGAAGCCGCGCATGGCGTACTTCGAGGCGCAGTACATCGAGTAGTACGGCATGCCGACGCGCCCGGCGATCGATGAGATGTTGAGGATCGTGCCGCTCTTCGCCGCGCGCATGTGCGGCAGCGCGATCTGCGTCAGCCGCACGGGCGCCCAGATGTTCACCTCGGTCATTCGCCGCACGTCGTCTGCGCCGATCTCGTCGAGCCGCCCGCCCGCCACAACACCGGCGTTGTTCACCAGCACGTCGATGCGCCCGTAGTGATCGATCGCCCGGTCGACGATGCCGGTCAGATCCTCATCGATCGCCACGTCGCACTTGACCGTCTCGGCGCGGCCGCCCGCGTCGCGGCACTCCAGCGCTGACGTCTGCAGCGCGTCCATGCGCCGGCCGCCGAGCAGCAGCGCCGCGCCCTCGGCCGCGAACTCCAGCGCGATGGCGCGCCCGATGCCGCGGCCGCCGCCGGTCACAATCACCACCTGGTCCTTGAATCGATCCGTCATCGTCGTACCTCCTGATCCGGATCCCGGGTCCGGCAAGCGGCGCCCCCGAGGTTGAGTGCGGCCCGGCGCGGCAACCAGCGCGGGGCACCAGGACGGTGCGAACCGCGCCCCGCCGTGGGCTTGGATCATCGCGCTGATGCGGCCCGGCGTCAACGGCCGATCGGGCCAATTTCGCTCGATCGAACGGCACGATCCTTCCCGCTCACCCCCGCGCTGCGTACGCTGTGGGCTGTCAGCCGTTGAAGCGCGAAGCGGGCGAGAGCCCGCGGTCAGGAGCATGGCGATGAAGAAGGTGCAGTTTCCGGCGGGCTTCTCCTGGGGCACGGCGACGGCCTCGTACCAGGTGGAGGGCGCCTGGGACCAGGACGGCAAGGGCGAATCCGTCTGGGACCGCTTCAGCCACACCGAGGGCACGATCCAGAACGGCGACACCGGCGACGTCGCCTGCGACCAGTACCATCGCTTCAAGGAAGACGTGGCGATCATGAAGCAGCTGGGCATGCGCGGCTACCGCTTCAGCATCGCCTGGCCGCGCATCTTCCCCGACGGCAAGGGGAAGGTGAACCAGGCCGGCCTCGACTACTACAGCCGCCTCGTCGATGAGCTGCTGGCGAACGACATCACGCCGTTCCCGACGCTCTACCACTGGGATCTGCCGCAGGCGCTGGAAGACGCCGGCGGCTGGGCGAACCGCGACATCGTGGGGCAGTTCGCGACGTACGCTGAGACGTGCGTGAACGCGCTGGGCGACCGCGTCAAGAACTGGATGATCTTCAACGAGCCGTGGTGCTTCACCTTCCTCGGCTATCTCTACGGTGTCCACGCGCCGGGCCTCCGCGATGCCTCGACGGCGATGCGCGCGTCGCACATCGTGAACCTGGCGCAGACCGCCGCGCTGCGGGCCATGCGCGCAACGGGCAAGCCGGAGTCGATCGGCACGGCGTTCAGCATGCAGTCCACCTACCCCGCATCCGACAGCACCGAGGACCGCGCCGCAGCCGAACGCCAGCACGCCTTCAGCAACACCTGGTTCCTCGACCCGATCGCGAAGGGCGCGTACCCGCACGCCTACGTCGATCAGGAGAAGGTGCTGGCGCGGATGGACATCCGCCCCGGCGACATGGAGCAGATCAAGGACCGGCTCGACTTCATCGGCGTCAACCTCTACCAGCGCAGCATCATCGCCCACGCTGAGCAGGACCGGAACGTGGGCGCGCGCGGCGTGCCGGGGCCGGGGCCGCGCACCGCGTTCGGCTGGGAGGTGTGGCCGGCGGCGATCTACCAGATGATCAAGCGCGTCGACAGGGACTACGGCCACCCGGTGATCTACGTCACCGAGAACGGCTGCTCGTACCCCGCCGCGCCCGGCGCCGACGGCCGCGTCCACGATCCCGAGCGCATCGACTTCTACAACGGCTACATTGGCCAGGTGGCGCGCGCCTACGACGAGGGCTGCGACGTGCGCGGCTACTACGCTTGGACGCTGCTCGACAACTTCGAGTGGGCGACTGGCTTCACCCAGCGCTTCGGCCTCACCTACTGCGACTTCGAGACACAGCAGCGCACCATCAAGGACAGCGGCTACTGGTTCCGCGACCTCATCGCCAAGAACGAGATCGAGTACGACGAGACGCTGGTGTAGGATCGAGATTCCGCTAGAGGGAGAGATTCTCGGGCCCTGGCGCGGTTGTTCGAGCACGTACCAGTACACGAGATGAAGCGTGCGTGAGCTAACTCGGGACTGCGACGCGCACCGTCATCGTGCTGATCGTCTGGCGCTGGTGCCAACCTTCGTCTTCCATATGCACCTCAAGGCAGGCGACGATCGCGTCGCTAATGTTCAACATCAACTCGTCCAGCGTCTCGCCCTGCGATGCGCAACCGGGCAGTTCGATCACGTCCCCCCAGTAGCCGCCTTCCTCTGCCTCGCGCACGGCGACCGTAAAGGTGTCCATCACCGTGCTCCGTTGCTTCTTCCTAGAAGGCTGCAAGGAAGTCCTCGTCTGTCTTGCCCGCCACTTTGATCTGACTAGATAGTAACCCGATCCGTGCGTACGGCGAAGCGGCGAGCGTGTCGACTCGAAGGGCGTGAGATGCCCCGCTAACGGAACCGCCGCCCCACTACTACTCGTCCTCTACCAGCCCCTCTGACGTGAACGCGACGTCGATCACCGTCAGCTCCGCGAACGCGAGCGCGCGCCGCAGGGAGATCGCGTCGCCGTCCGACGACGCGTAGAACACCAGCGCGCCGCCGCCGCCTGCGCCGCATGCCTTGCCCGCCGAGGCGCCGCTCCGCATTGCCAGCTCGAAGATCGATTCGATCGTCTCGTTCGTGACGGCGCCGTGCAGCCGCTTCTGCTGGTGCCAGTTCTCGTTCATCACCAGCCGGATGCCGCCGAAGTCGCTGCCGGCGATCGCGTCGCGCATCGCCCTGCCGTGGTGCTTCAGCGCGTCCAGCGCGCCCGTGACCTCGTTGTCGTGCCGCGCGTAAGCGGCCCAGACCGCGCGGTGGATCTCGCCCGACAGCCGCGCGACGCCGCTGTCGACGAGCACCAGCCGCTTCTCGAGCGCGGCGAGGTGATCCTCGGGCATCGTCAGCTTCTCGATGCGCACGGGCCCGCCCGGCGCGGTGGCGCGCGTGAACGTCATGTAGTTCAGCCCGCCATAGGCGGCGGCGTACTGGTCCTGCCGCCCGCCGGCGACGCCCGCCCCGGTCTCGGCGGCGAACGCGGCCTCGGCGATCTCATCGAGGTCGGCGTCCGGGTTCCGCAGCGCCGCCGCCAGCACGTGCTCGCACGCCGATGACCCCAGGCCGCCGCCGCGCACATCGTGCTCGTAGCGCACCCCCTCGCCGTCGAGCGTCGCGCGCACGTACTTGTCGATCGTCACGTTGACGACGGCGCCGCCCTCCGCGTCCGCGAACGCGGGCACGTCGGTCCAGCCGCCGGCGAGGTCGATGCGCAACGGGGCGCGCGCGGATCTGGTCATGCCGGTATTGTCGCGCAGCCGCGCCCTACGGTCGATCAGCTGCCGGCGGCATCGACCTCGACGACGGGGCGCTGGCGGTTGGCGAGCAATTCCGCCGCCTTCTTGTCGTTGATGAAGAACGCCAGCAGGAACGGGATCAGCAGCAGCGCGAAGATCGCGATGTAGGCGTCGTGGTACCCGCTCACCGCCGCCTGCTTGGCGATTTCGGCCGTCGGTGCGGAGAGCCCCTGGGCGGCCACCGCGGCCGCCTCGTGAACTCGCATCCGGTTGAGTGCGATCGTCACGATCAGCGCCACGCCCAGCGACGCCGCGACCTGGCGGACCGTGTTGTAGATCGATGAAGCGGGCCCCTGCTTCGCGCTCTCGATCGGGCCGAACAGCAGCGTCTGGGACGCCACGACGCCGAACGCGAACGGCAGCCCGCGCAGCAGCAGCAGCCCGATGATCACCCACGCCGGCGTATCGAGCCCGACAAACGTGAACGGCAGGATCGTCAGCGCCGCGAACCCGAAGCCGAAGAGCATCATCCGCCGCGGCCCCAGCGATGGATAGAGCCGGCCCGCCAGCGGCAGCGAGATCGCCGTGCCGATCGAGCTGGGCGCCTGGATCAGCCCCGCCTGCAGCGCCGAGTACCCCTGCAGCTCCTGCAGGAAGAGCGTCAGCAGCAGCATGAAGCCGCCGAACGCCGCAAACGAAGGCGCCATCATCATGTTGCCCGAGGCGAAGAACCAGCCCTTGAACAGCCGCAGGTCCAGGATCGGGTGCGCCACCACCAGCTCGATCACCGTGAACGCCGCGAGCAGCGCAGCGCCGCCCAGCCCGAAGCCGATCACCTGGTTCGACCCCCACCCGTGCGACCCGGCGATCGACACCGCGTAGAGCGTCATCGCCGCGCCGGCGCTGCCGGTGATCAGCCCCGGCAGGTCGATCGCCGTCTGCGCGTACTCCTGTCGATGCTCGCGCAGCACGCGGAAGCCGAACAGCAGTCCAGCGATGCCCACCGGCAGGTTGATGAAGAAGATCCACCGCCAGCTCACGTACTCCACCAGGTAGCCGCCGACGACGGGACCCATCGTCGGCGCGAGCACGACCGGCACCGAGATGATCGCCGACGCGCGCGCCCGTTCCACCCCCGGGAACTCGCGCGAGAGCATCGCCGTGCCCACGGGCGTCATCATGCCGCCGCCGACCCCCTGCAGGAACCGGAAGGCGATCAGTTCATGGATGGAGGTGGCGAACCCGCACGCCGCCGACGCCATGATGAAGAGCCCCATCGCCGTCAGGAAGACGCGCTTCGTGCCGAAGCGGTCGGAGATCCAGCCGGCGGCCGGGATGACGATCGCCAGGCTGAGCAGGTAGCCCGTCACCGTCCACTCCACCAGCGACGTGCTCGCATTGAAGTCGCGGCGCAGGCTCGGGATCGCCACGTTGACGACGGTCGTGTCCATCAGGTCCATGAACAGCCCGAAGATGAAGACGATGGCGACGAGATACTTGTACGGGATCTTCGCCAGGCTCATCGATGCTCCAGACTCAGGGGCGTGTGCGCCGACACGGATTGCAGGGTCTCTGCGTCCGCGCGATCTCATTTAGGCAGACCCACCCCGCTGGGGCCAGCGATCGGGGACGCGCTGTCGGCTCGTGCCACGATCAGATCCCGCGTAGGGGCGTCCCTTGGGGCGCCCGCCCCGGCCGTGCGATGCCTGCCGGGCGCGGCACCGACAACGCGGTTGTGATCAGGGCGGGCGGGGCAAGCCCCGCCCCTACACGCCGGCGTCGCGCCAGACAGCCACGCGCGTTGGCCGTAGGGGCGCCCCTTGGAGCGCCCGCCATCGGTCGGGCGATGTGCGCCAGAACCGCGCCAAACGTTGTCGTACACTCGCGCTCACACTCCGAGGCGATCCCGAACCGAAACGTCCGGGTGAGCCCCTCTCCACGGCGTGGAGAGGGGTGGCCGAAGGCCGGGGTGAGGTGCGCGTTCCCGCCACATCGCATCTGCATCGCTCCCGCCCGGGACGATCCGTTACAATGCCAACCCGAACGTTTGTACGCCGCCTCGGCACTGGACCATGAGCGCACTGCCGTCCTTCTTCCATCCCGCCGTCCGGGCGTGGTTCGAGCGCCGCTTCGACGCCGCCACCGATGCCCAGCTGCGCGGCTGGCACGCCATCGGCGAGGGCAGCGACGCGCTCATCGCCGCGCCCACCGGCTCCGGCAAGACGCTGGCGGCGTTTCTCGCCAGCATCGACAGCCTGCTTCGCCGCGGGCTCGATGAAGGGCTGCCAGACGGGATCGACGTCGTCTACATCTCGCCGCTGAAGGCGCTGAGCAGCGATATCCAACGCAACTTGGAGGCGCCGCTCGCGGAGATCCGCGACATCGCCCGCGAGATGGGCTTCGCGCCGCCGGAGATCCGCACCGCGCTCCGCACCGGCGACACGACGCAGGCCGCCCGCGCCGCCATCCTGCGCAACGCCCCGCACATCCTCATCACCACGCCAGAGTCGCTCTACCTGATGCTGACGGCGGAGCGCAGCCGCCACCTCCTGCGCAACGTGCGCACGGTGATCGTCGATGAGCTGCACGCGCTGATGCGGGACAAGCGCGGCAGCCACCTGGCGCTCTCGCTCGCCCGTCTCGATGCGCTCTGCGAGCGCCGCCCGCTGCGCATCGGCCTCTCCGCCACCGTCCACCCGATCGAGGATGCCGCGAAGTTCCTCACCGGTGCCCCGAAGCCCACCAACGACCAGCAACCAGCGACCGGAGCGAGCTCCCCTTCCCTCCCAGGGAAGGGGCCGGGGGTTAGGTCCCAATCACCAGCCACCAATCACCAGCCGACCATCGTCAACGTCGGGCACCGCCGCGACCTCGATCTGCTGATCGAGGTGCCGCCGTCGGACCTGCAGGCCGTCGCCACGCACGAGCAGTGGGGCGACATCTACGACCGGCTGGCGGAGCTGATCGCCGAGCATCGCACCACGCTGGTCTTCGTGAACACGCGGCGGATGGCCGAGCGCGTCGCGCACAACCTGGGCGAGCGGTTGGGCGCCGAACACGTCTCAGCGCACCACGGCAGCCTGTCGAAGGACCGCCGCCTGCGCATCGAGCAGCGGCTGAAGGACGGCGAGATGCGCGCGATCGTCGCGACGGCCTCGCTCGAGCTGGGCATCGATGTCGGCAGCGTCGACCTCGTCTGCCAGATCGGCTCGCCGCGCGCCGTGACGACGTTCCTGCAGCGCATCGGCCGCTCCGGCCACGCGCTCGGCCGCACGTCGCGCGGGCGGCTCTTCGCCACGTCGCGCGACGAACTGGTGGAGTGCGCCGCGCTGATCCGCGCAGTGCACAGCGGCATCCTCGACCGCGTCGAGCCGCCGGTGGCGCCGCTCGACATCCTCGCGCAGCAGATCGTCGCCGAGTGCGCGACGCGCGAGTGGCGCGAGGACGAGCTGTACGCGATGGTGCGCACCGCCGCGCCGTACGCCGATCTCTCTCGCGACGATTTCAACGACGTCGTCGAGATGATGAGCGAGGGCCCTGCCGAGCGCATCGGGCGGGGGCGGGCGCTGCTGCACCGCGACCGCATCAACGGCACGCTGCGTGGCCGTCGCGCCGCACGCATCACGGCCCTCACCAGCGGCGGCGCGATCCCGGAGGTGGCGGACTACCGCGTCGTGCTCGACCCCGACGAGACGTTCATCGGCACCGTGAACGAGGACTGGGCGATCGAGAGCATGGCCGGCGACATCTTCCTGCTCGGCACGCACTCGTGGAAGATCCGCCGCATCGAGTCGGCGCGCGGCATCCTCCGCGTCGAGGATGCGCAGGGCCGCCCGCCCAGCGTGCCGTTCTGGCTCGGCGAAGCACCATCGCGCACGTGGGAACTGTCGGAAGAGGTCAGCCGTCTCCGCCGGGAGGTGGCTGCGCGCCTCGACGGCGATCACGACACCGTCGGCTGGCTCTGCGACGAAGCCGCGCTCTCCCGCGAGGCGGCGACGCAGGTTGTCGAATACATCGCCGCGGAGCGCGACGCGCTGGGCGTCGTGCCGAGCGACGAGGACGTCGTCTTCGAGCGCTTCTTCGACGACGCGGGCGGCATGCAGATGGTCGTGCACGCGCCGTTCGGCGGGCGCGTCAACCGCGGCTTCGGGCTGGCGCTGCGCAAGCGCTTCTGCGTCAACTTCGACTTCGAATTGCAGGCGGCCGCCACCGACGACGCGGTCGTGCTCTCGCTGGGCCCGCAGCACAGCTTCCCGCTGGAGGATGCGTTCCATTTCGTGCGCTCCGACGTGCTGCGCGAGTCGCTGGAGCAGGCAATGCTGGTGGCGCCGATGTTCGGCGCGCGTTGGCGCTGGAACGCGACGCGCGCGCTGGCCGTGCTGCGCCAGAACGGCGGCAAGCGCGTGCCGCCGCCGATCCAGCGCATCCGCTCCGACGACCTGCTCGCGGCCGTCTTCCCGGAGCAGGTCGGCTGCCAGGAGAACCTCACCGGCCCGCTGCCGATACCGGACCACCCGCTGATCCGCCAGACCGTGAACGACTGCCTGTACGAAGCGATGGACCTCGTGCGCCTGACGGACGTGCTGGAGAAGATGGAGCGCGGCGAGATCCGCCTCCACGCGCGCGACACGACCGAGCCGTCGCCCTTCGCCCACGAGATCCTGAACGCGAAGCCGTACGCGTTCCTGGACGACGCGCCGCTGGAGGAGCGCCGCACGCAGGCGGTCCAGCAGCGCCGCACGCTGCCGGCGCACCAACGTGATCTCGGCGCGCTCGACGTCGAGGCGATCGAGCGCGTGCGCGACGAAGCGCGCCCGGAGCTACGCGACGCCGACGAGCTGCACGACGTGCTGCTCGGCCTCGTCGTCGCGCGCGAGACGCCGGAGTGGCGCGCCTGGCACGACGAGCTGGTCGCGTCCGGACGCGCATCGACGGTGCGCGCCGCCGCGGGCGACTTCTGGTTTGCGACCGAGCACCTGCGCGCGGTCGAACGGCTGTGCCCGGGCGCGGAGATCGCGCCGCCGGTGCGCCTGCCGCCGCAGCTCGACGGCCCGCCGCCGGAGCGGGAGGATGCCGTGCTGCCGGCGGTGCGCGGCCATATGGAGTACCTGGGCCCAGCGACGCCCGCGTCGGTCGCGGACCTGCTGGGCTTCGGCACGCTCGAAGTGATCTCGGCGATGGCGCGGCTCGAGGGCGAGGGCATCGTGCTGCGCGGGCACTTCACGCCGGCCGTCGACGACGAGGAGTTCTGCGACCGCCGCCTGCTCGCGCGCATCCATCGCTACACGCTGGACCGCCTGCGCAGCGAGATCGAGCCGGTGAGCGCGCAGGACTTCATGCGCTACCTCTTCGCCCGCCAGCACGTGGCGGGCCAGCGGCGCTTCGAGGGCAAACGCGGCCTGCTCGACGCGATCGCGCAGCTGCAGGGCTTCGAGATCGCCGCCTCGGCGTGGGAGCGCGACGTACTGCCGTCGCGCGTGCTCAACTACGATCCGCGCTGGCTCGACGAGCTGTGCCTCGCCGGCGACGTCGCCTGGGGGCGGCTGTCGCTGCGCAAGCCCAACGGCCACGCGCGCGGTTCGTCGCCCTCGCGCGCCACGCCGATCAGCGTGGCGCTGCGCCGCGACTTCGGCTGGCTGCTCGAGTCCGTGCGCGGCGCGCAGCAGCCGGAGGATCCGCAGACCGGCGCCGCCGCCGCGACGCTGGACGCGCTGCGGGCGCACGGCGCGCTCTTCTTCGACGACCTCGCCGCCGCGAGCCGCCAGCTCTCCGCCCAGCTAGAAGAGGCGCTGTGGGATCTCGTTGCGCGCGGCCTGCTCACCGGCGACGGCTTCCAGTCGCTGCGCCAGATCATGGCGCCAGGACGCTCGTCGCGCGCGAGGGAAGCGCGCCGCCACGCACGCTACGGCGGATCGCGCGCGGGCCGCGCCGGCGCTCCGCAGGGCCGCTGGTCGATCGTCCACCGCTTCCAGCCGGAGCCCTCGCCCGCCGACGAGCTGGCGGAGCGCGTCGCCATGCAACTGCTGGCGCGCTACGGCGTCGTCTTTCGCGATCTCGTCGCGCGCGAGAGCTTCACCGTGCCGTGGCGCGAAGTGCTGCGCGCGCTCCGGCGGCAGGAGGCGCGCGGCGTCCTCCGCGGCGGCCGCTTCGTCGCCGGCTTCATGGGCGAGCAGTACGCGCTGCCCGAGGCGGTCGAGGGGCTGCGCCGCGTCCGCCGCGAGGAGCGCACCGGCGAGATCGTCCGCATCAACGCCACCGACCCGCTCAACCTCGCCGGCGTCATCACCCCCGGCCCGCGCGTGCCCGCGCTCCACACCAACGCCGTCATCTTCCGCGACGGCCTGCCCGTAGCCGTCGAAGAGGGGAAGCAGCTCGTGCCGCGCGGCGAGGCCGGCGAGGCCGCCATGCGCGAGATCGCCGCCGCCGCAGCAGGGGCGCCCGCCGCCCGGTAGTGCGTTCCCGCTCGCGGCTGTGCACTCCGGTGGTAGGGGCGGGGCTTGCCCCGCCCGCCCGGCGCCTCCACCAAACCGAGCGCGTACCGAAGCCCCCGGTTGAGCCCCTCTCCACCGCGTGGATACAAGGGGGTGGCCGTCGAAGACTCGCCGTGGAGAGAAGGCCGTCGCAGACTCGCCGTGGCGAGGGGTGAGGTGCTCGGCCCGCCGCGGCCGCTCGATGTTCATGCCCCCAAAACCCCGGATCTCCGCGTCCTCCGCGCCTCTGCCATGAGATTCTTCACCGTCCGCTTCACATATGCCCCCGCACCCGTGCCCGCGGGACGGAGAGGGTGCCAACTCCGTGGCATCCCCGTCGCCGGCGCCGATACCCCTGCATGGAGAAACAGGAGAATGCCCCCCTTCCGTCGCCGGGCAGGCAGCCTGGCACGGGCCGCGTGCGGCTGGCCGCATCGCTCCGGCGGCGCGCCGGCATCGAGTTCTTCGCGCCGGGCGCCGTGCTGGTGCACCAGGGTGAAGCCACGCGCCGGCTGTTTCTCATCGCCTCCGGCACCGTCCGCGTCATGCTTGGCGCCGGCCGCGGCGAACAGGTCGTGGCGCGCCTGGGCCAGGGCTCCTGGATCGGCGAGACGGCGCTCCTGACCGGCGCGGTCTCCTCCACCACCGTCATCGCTGAGACCGAAGTCCGCGTCTTCGCCATCAGCCAGCAGGACTTCCTCGCCGCCGCCGAGACCGACCCGGCGATCTTTCGCGAGATCGCCGCCGAGCTTGCGCAGCGTCTGCGTTCCGCCGACCAGCTGATCGGCCACGGCGACGAACGCAGGCTCGTCGCGCTCCACCACGATCCGGCGCAGGCGCTGCACGCGGAGCAGATCGTCGCGGCGTGCGCTCGCTGGGCGCCCGGCGTCCACCTCGCGGTGGTGACCGGCGGCGATCGGCAGCACGGCCCGTCGGTCGCCGACTACGCATCGGCCGGCGCGGATCTCTCCACGCTGCGCGCGCGCCTCACCGACGGCACGTCGACGATCGTCTCGGCCGATGGAGCCAGCGACGCGGAACTGTCCGCCTTCGTGCGAGCGGTAGCCGAATTCGCCCCGCTGGTCGTGTATTCCGGCCACCAGATGCCGCCGGCCATCGCGCAGGATCTGACGGAGATCGTCGCCCTCGGCCAGCACACGGCGACGGCGGCGCCTCATCCGGATGCAGGGATCCCGCGCCACGTCTTCCCGGTCGATGACGCGTTCGACCCGCACCGGGTGGCGCGGCACATCTGCCGGCAGCGCATCGGCTTTGCGCTGGGCGGCGGCGGCGCGCGCGGCTTCGCCCATCTCGGCGTGCTGTCCGCTCTCGACGAGGCCGGCGTCCCCTGCGATGCGATCAGCGGCACCAGCATCGGGGCCGCCGTGGCGGCGGGCATCGCCTGCGGCCTGCCGCCGGAGTCCGTTGCCGCCGCCGTCGAATCGGCCGGGCGCTTCGCGGCCATACCGAACCCGATGCCGCTGCACAGCGTGTTCACCAGCACCCTCGTCGAGCGCCAGCTCAGACGCCAGTTCGGCGACGCGCGCATCGAGGACCTCGCTACCCCGCTCGGCGTGGTCGCGGTCGACCTCCACACGGGCGAGGAGGTCGTGTTCACCAGCGGCGACCTGGTGCCCGCGCTCATGGCCAGCATGGCCGTGCCCGGCATCTTCACGCCGGTCCGCTACCAGGGCCGTGTCCTCGTCGATGGCGCCGTGCGCTCACCGGTCCCGGTGCGCGCCTGCCGCGACCTCGGCGCCGACTTCGTGATCGCCTCCCGCATGTGCGTCACCGCTGCCGCACATACCAGCTCGACAGCGCGCAGCGTTCCCTGGCTGCCCGAGACCATCGCCTGGGCGCTCGACCTCATGCAGACGCAGATTGCCACCGAGAGCGCGGGCGGTGCCGACCTCGCGATCGAAACCTTGATCGCCCGCGACAAGGCCGGCCTCTTCGACTTCGGCCACCGGCGCCACGTGGAGGCCGCGGGCAAGGCCGCGGCGGAGTCGGCGCTGTCCGGCACCGGCGGCCGTGTCCCGGGCGCGCTCCGGGCCGCGTAGGCACCTTCCCGCCGGTACGTCGATCGATGCTCTCGCCCCCTCACCCCGGGTCAAGCCCGCGCACCTCTGGGAGTGGATCAGCGGGCCCCGTTCCGCGTATCCTGCAAACCTCATGGCCGCTGATAGCGGCCGGATTACTGTTGTATCTCGCCCAGTGAGTATGAGGAGGCCCGACAATGCAGTCCAAGATCCTGGAGGAGCTGCGCAAGGAATCCGGCGGCGAAGACCTCGACCTGAGCTGGCTCGATGCGCCGGCCGCCGAGCGCGGTCTGCGCGTGGCGCCGGCCAAGCGCGGTCTGACGCTGGAGGACATCTCGACGTCGTCGTACGGCGATATCCCCGCCGGCACGCGCAACCAGAGCGGCCGCATGCGCGGCGCTGGCGCGCGCAGCGACGCCCAGAACATGTCGACGCACTGGAACACCAAGGCGGCGTCCTGGTCGGAGTCCGCCATGCTGCTGTACGAAGAGGCCGTGCAGCGCCAGTGGAGCAGCGCCACCGATATCCCGTGGGCCGAGATGCCCGAGTTGCCGGACGAGCTCGAACTGGCGATGTCGCAGCTCTGCACCTTCCTCACGCAGGTTGAATTCATCGCCGGCGACGTCCCCGGCAAGTACGCTCCCAACATCAGCGGCGAGTACTTCGAGATCGGCCTCTTCCTCGCCAGCCAGATCATGGACGAGGCGCGCCATCTCGATGTCTTCCGCAAGCGCGCGCTCGCCAACGGCATCGGCCTGCTGCAGGCGGGGCCCGGTGCGCTCGGCCTGCTCCTCGCTCAGGATCTCACCGAAGTCGCCTCCACCCTGCACCTCGTCGGCGAGGGCTTCGTCCAGTCGATGTTCCGCATGGGCGAGATGTTCGCCCAGAGCGAAGTCGACAAGCGCATGTTCCGCTTGTCCGCACAGGACGAGAGCCGCCACGTTGCGTTCGGCGTCATGCACATGAAGTACGTCATGGAGACGCAGCCCGAGCGCCGCGACGAGATCCACACCTACCTGGACCGCATGGAGGGTAACCTCGGGATCGGCTCCACGCAGGCCGGCCTCACGGGCGGCGGCGACACCGGCGAGGCGCTGGCCATCCTGCTCGGCGGCGGCACCAGCGAGCCGCAGCTGCGCGAGGGCTACATGAAGCTGCTCTCCATCCGCAAGCGGCAGGTCAACGAGTACATGCACCGGCTCGAGGTCGTCGGCCTCGGCGACCGCCGCCAGCGCATGAATCCGATGATGGCGATGCTGCTGGATCCGCCGCGCAACTAGGCGGCAACACCCCTACGAACTGAGCTGAGAGGGCACGGCGCGCGTCGTGCCCTCCGTGGGCGAGGCGAATGCGCCGCGCGGGATGATCGGACACGACCATGGCAGAGACCGAGACGCCAGACCAGGAAGCAGCGGCGGCGCCGCCGCAATTTCCGCTCCCGCCGCTCGACATGAGCTGGGCGAAGGTGCCGACCGAGCGCCCGCCGAAGCCCGTCATCGGGCCCGAAGGCTTCACGCTCAAGCTGGCCGACGCCGGCGCCTACGCGTGGGCTCCCGACCACTGGCCCTACGAGAACGACACGCCGCGCGGCTCCCACCCTTCGACGGACATGGGGCTCGCCGCGCCGTACACCATCTACGACAAGCTGGAGGTCTGGGCCGACAACGCCGCCGATCTCTACGAACTGGCCATCCGCGAGCAGTGGAAGCCCGCGACGGAGATCTCGTGGGGCACCATTGAGCCGCTGCCGGACCACATCGAGGCATCGATCGACCAGATCGTCTCGAACATCTCCGAGCAGGCCTACAACTCGAACCAGGTGCTGATGGGCTGGCTGAAGGAGATCTCCTACGGCTACCACGAGGTGAAGCTCTACCTGGCCACGCAGGTCTTCGACCACGCCCGCCACGTCGAGGCGTTCCGCAAGCGCGCCCTCTCTAACGGCGGCGGCCTGGGCGTGCAGACGCCGGGCTTCTTCAACCGCACCGTCTACGCGTCGTTCAAGTTCACCGAGCTGATCGTCTACATGAACATCATCCGCACGTCGTTCCTGCTCGCGCTGTGCGAGCAGGGCAACAAGATCGGCCGCTCGCAGGCCGACCGCCAGCTCTTCGACCGCACGGCGAACGACCTGCGCCGCCACATGGCGTACGGCATCGAGCACCTCCGCCACTACCTGCTCATGGGCAACGACACGAAGCGCCGCAATGTGCGCACCTGGCTCGAACGCGGCGAGATCATGATGGCCGCCGACCTCAAGCGCGACAAGCCGCTCCGCGAGGCCACGATCCTGGCGCTCGGCGACACCGTGCAGAAGGGCAAAGCCGCCCTGCTCGAGCTGCGCCAGGCCCAGCTGCTCAAGTACACGCGCGCGCTCGAAGCCGCCACGTACACCGGCCACGACAAGTACGTCACCCAGTCACTGAGAGAAGCCTGCGACACGCCGTAGCCGCCGTTTCAATCGGGCGATTCGACCAGCAGGGGCACGCAACGCGCGTGCCCTTTCTGCTTGGGTGGTAGATCGTAGCGACAGCCTCCACTACCGTCGTCACTGACAACTGATAACTGTGAACTACCCACTACCCACTACCAGCTAACTACTACCCACCAAGGAGCCCCCATGCCCGACAGCTTCAAGTTCCTCCAGCTCCGCCGTGATGGCCCTGTGCTCATCGCGACGATGTCCAACCCGCCGAAGAACTTCCTCAACGCCCCCATGGTCGCCGAGCTGCACGCGCTCGCCGATGCACTGAAGGACGATGCCGAAGTCCGCGCCCTGGTCCTCACCGGCGGCGCCGAGGGCATCTTCATCACCCACTACGACGTGGGCGAGCTGACCGTGCTGTCCGACGCCAGCCGCAAGCGTCCCGCGCCGGCGCCCGCCGCGGCGGAGCTGCACACGATGCACAGGCTCATCCTCAAGCTGCAGGCGCTGCCGCAGCCCGTCATCGCCGCCATCAACGGCACGGCCATGGGCGGCGGCTGCGAGCTCGCCATCGGCTGCGACTTCCGCTACATGTCGACGGACGGCGTCATCGGCTGCCCCGAGGTGCGCGTCGGCATCCTGCCCGGCGCCGGCGGCACGCAGCGCATCACCCGCTTGGTCGGCGTCGCGAAGGCATTGGAGCTGATGCTGCTGGGCGACGCCGTCAACGCCGTCACGGCGGAGCGCATCGGCCTGGTCCACCGCGCCCTGCCGCCCGAAGAGCTGCTGCCCGAGGCGATCGCGCTCGCCCACGAACTGGCCTCCCGCCCGCCGCTGAGCGTGGCGCTGATCAAGCAGTGCATTCTCCAGGGCAGCGAGATGCCGCTGACCGACGGCCTTCGCTTTGAGCAGGAAGCCTTCTTCCAGACCATGCGCTCCGACGACGCCGCCCGCCTCATGCGCGCCTACCTCCAGAGCAACCGCCCGCTGAACGAGCAGTAATCGCGACGGGGCGCTGTTCGAAACCTGCACGGGCGTCGCGTAGGGGCGGGGCTTGCCCCGCCCGCCCGTTCGGCGTGGATCAGCACTCACGTCGTGTAGGGGCGGGGCTTGCCCCGCCCGCCCGTTCGGCGTGGATCAGCACTCACGTCGCGTAGGGGCGGGGCAAGCCCCGCCCGCCCGTACCGTCACGCGAGAGTGATGCTTCTCACCGATCCGGATTGTCGGCGTCGAGCGCCCAGCGCAGCGGGTTCTCGTCGACGTATCTCCTGATCGCCGTGAGTTCTCCTTCGTTGCGCACGACGCGCTCGTAGTACCCGCGCTGCCAGACCGAGCCTGCGCGTCCGAGCAGCGCGTTGATCTCCCGCGAGGCCAGTGACTTGAACGCGCCGACCGCTGCGCTGAGGTTCACGGATTGTGCGACGGACGTCTCGGTAAGCCACAACACACCATGGACGTGGTTGGGCATGACGACGAATCGATCCAGCTCCAGTGACGGGAAACGGACCGGAAGTTCGTGCCATATCCGGGCGACCACCGTTCCCGCCGGATCAGCCACGAATCGATCGTCCTGTACCGCGCCGAACAGGCACACGCGTTTTTCCGTAACGACGGTGATGTAGTAGGCACCGGGGGTGGTGTAGTCGTAGGCTGGTGCGCGGACGGATCGTCGCTGCGGGTAGGAGCCTGACGTCACGAGAACCATCCTGAGGCGAACGGGCGGGCGGGGCAAGCCCCGCCCCTACACGGAGGCTGGTGAGACCCGTGGGGCGTCCCTTGGGGCGCCCGTCTCCGGGCGGCGTGGCGTGCGCCGTACACCCGCCGTTGTCGCACGATCGTGCTGGCGGGCGGGGCCACGCCCCGCCCCTACACGGTGAGATGGTGCAGACCCGTGTAGGGGCGTCCCTTGGGGCGCCCGTCTCTGGCGGCGCGGCGTGCGCCGTACACGGGCAACCGTTGTCGAACGATCGTCCTGGCGGAGCGGGGCAAGCCCCGCCCCTACACGGAGGCTGGTGAGACCCGTGGGGTGTCCCTTGGGGCGCCCGTCTCCGGGCGGCGTGGCGTGCGCCGTACACGGGCACCGTTGTGGCACGACGTGCTGGCGGGCGGGGCAAGCCCCGCCCCTACACGGTGAGATGGTCCAGCCACGATGCCCCTTGGGGCTCCCGTGCCCGGCCGTGTAGCGTGCGCCGTGCTCAGACGATCGTCCGCCCGGGCAGGCAATCCCTGCCCCTACGCGTCCTTCCGCTTCGTGATCGCATCTACCTCTGCGATCTCCGCCGGCGTCAGCTTCCAGGCGCCGGCGGCGACGTTCGCCTCCACCTGCTCCGGCTTCGTCGCCCCCGCGATCACGCTCGGCACGAAGTCGTGGCTCGCCAGCCAGCCGATCGCCAGGTCCAGCATGCTGTGCTCGTGCGCCTTCGCCCACGCCTCCAGCTTCTCGATCACGTCGAAGTTCTCGTCGCTCAGCGCCGACTTCGCGCGGTCGCCCATCGCCGCCAGCCGCGTCCCCTCGGGCGCCGCCTCGCCGCGATGGTACTTGCCGCTCAGCAGGCCGCTGGCCAGCGGGAAGTACGGCAGCAGCCCCAGCCCGTACTTCTGGCACGCCGGCGCCAGCTCGCGCTCGACGCGCCGGTCCAGCAGGTTGTACTGGTTCTGCGCCGAGATGAACGCCGTCGTGTGCTCGCTGCGCGCGATCCACTGCGCCTCCACCACCTGCCAGCCTGTGAAGTTCGAGCAGCCGATGTAGCGCGCCTTGCCCGACCGCACGACGTCTTCGAGCGCCCCCAGCGTCTCCTCGATCGGCGTCTTCGCGTCCGGAAAGTGGATCTGGTACAGGTCGATGTAGTCCGTCCCCAGGCGGCGCAGGCTCGCCTCGACCGCCTCGAACACGTACCGCCGCGAGCCGCCGCCCCACAGCGGCCCCTCGCCCATCGGCACCGTGAACTTCGTGGCGATGATTACGTTGCGGCGATGCCCCTGCAGCGCCGCGCCCAGGAACTCCTCCGACTTGCCGCGCCCGCCGTAGATGTCCGCCGTGTCGAAGAAGTTGATGCCGCAGTCGATCGCCTTCTGCACCACCACCGCGGTCTGCGCCGCATCGATGCGCATGCCGAAGTTGTTGCATCCCAGCCCGACCGCCGACACCTGCAGCCCCGAGCGTCCCAGGTTCCGGTATTCCATCGTCGTGATCCCTTCCCAAGGTGAATGAGCGTGAGTGCGGCGATCTTAGCACCGCGCCGTGTCAGCGGACACCCGCTGCGAGATGGAAACTGGAGACTGGAAGTCGGAGGCTGGGAGTCTTGCCCGCCGCGGCCCGGCTTCGAGGGACCGCCGGGCTGAGCCCCTCTCCACTGCGTGGAGAGGGGTGGCCGTCGAAGACTCGCCGTGGAGAGAAGGCCGTCGCAGACTCGCCGTGGCGAGGGGTGAGGTGCTCGGTCCACCACGCAGTCCCGTTTCATGCGCGGGGGTGGCGGCCGCCGCCACAGTAATCTCGCGGTGCATCGCTGTTACCGCCGGCGGCGCCGTCGCGGCCGTCACCCGCTTCGCTACACTGTGCGCATGACCAAGGTCAGAATCGGCGTGCTGGCCCTCCAGGGCGACTTCGCGGAGCACATCGCCGTGCTGCGCTCGATCGGCGTCGACGCCGTGGAGGTGCGCCTGCCGCGCCAGCTCGCGGAGATCGACGCCCTGATCATCCCCGGCGGCGAGAGCACCACCATCACCCGCCTGCTCGACATCTACGAGCTGCGCGAGCCCATCCGCCGCCTCGGCGCCGACGGGCTGCCGATCTGGGGCACCTGCGCCGGCGCCATCGTCCTGGCGAAGCAGGCTACCGACCTCGACCGACCGAACCTGGCGCTGATGGACATCGACGTCCGCCGCAACGCCTTCGGCCGCCAGGTCGACAGCTTCGAAGCCGATCTGCTCATCGAGGGCCTCGGCGAGGCGCCGTTCCACGCCATCTTCATCCGTGCCCCGCTGATCGAGCGCGCCGGGCCCGCCGTGGACGTGCTGGCGCGGCTCGAGGACGGCACCATCGTCGCCGCCCGCGAGGGCGCCCTCCTGGCCACCTCCTTCCACCCGGAACTGACGGGCGACGCCCGCTTCCACAGGCTGCTGGCCGGCCTGGCCGCCGCCTACGCCCGCGACCGCGCCGGCGCCTCGAAGTAGGCCGCCGCGAAACGGCCCTCCGCTTCGCGTTACAATGAAGCAGATGAACTACGCCGGGCACGCTTGGCTATGACACCTGCCGCTCGCACCGTCCTGCCCACCGACCTGGTGGCGCTCGTCTCGTACGACGGGCGCGTCTACGCCAACGAGGCGATCACGCGCGACCGCATCGGCACGCAGGCGTCGCCGCACCCGCTGGAGACTGCGTTCGAGCAGTGGTTCAGCTTCGCGACGGGGCGCCACACCTGGATCAGTGTCAAGGGCCCGACGCTCCGCGGCCTCGTCTCGGCCCGCAAGCGTGCGTCGAAGCAGGCGTGGGAGATCGACTGCCTGATCCACGCCGCCGACGACGACAACGGCGTGCTGATGAGCCTGCTCGACCAGATGACGTCGGCTGCCGGCAAGTCCGGCGCGCAGAAGATCTTCGTGCGCCTGCCGCGCGGCAGCGACACCGCCGCGATCGTGTCGCGCTGCGGCTTCGTCCCGTATCTGCAGGAGGTCGTCTACCGCCGGCGCGTCGATAAGGGCGAAGAGCACGCTGTATGTGAGGAGCTGCGCCGGCGCGAGAAGGCCGATGTCTACCCGCTCTTCCAGCTCTACAACGCGGTCGTGCCGCACGAGGTCCGCCGGACCGAGGCGATGACGTTCGCCGAGTGGTCCGGTGGGCAGGAGAGCCTCGGGCGCACCTCGCAGTACGTATTGGAGCGCGAGGGGCAGGTGCGCGGCTGGCTCCGCGTCGCCGGAGACGGCGCGATCGGCCGATTCGACCTGCTGGCGGGCGACGAAACGATCGATGATCTCATAGAGGCGGCGCTGGCGAAGATCGCCAACCGCGAATCGGCGTGCGCACTCGTGCCCGAATACCAGGAGGGCCTGCGCGCACGGCTGGAGCAGCGCGGCTTCGAGCCGGCCGAGGAGTACGCGGTGCTGGTGCGCAGGACCGTACAGCTCGTGAAGTCACCGAGCGTCGTCCCGAAGCTCGTGAAGCCCACATTGGGTTGAGGTAACAGTTGCAACGCGTGATCACCGACGACCTGGAGCTGCTGCTCGAAGCGCTGCCCCCGCACGTCTGCGAGCCGCTAAAGCAGCGCGCAGACAACTTCGAGCTGCTGGAGATCGTGATGGACCTGGGGCGGCGGCCGGAGGCGCGCTACCCCGGACGCGAAGTCGTGCTCTCCGAGCGCGAGGTGTCGGCCGAGGACATCGAGTACGTCGTCGCGCGGATCGAGGACTTCGGCGACGACAACCGCGCCGGCATCGAGCGCACGCTCCACCGGATCTCGTGCATGCGCAACAGGCGGGGCAAGATCGTGGGGCTGACGTGCCGCGTGGGCCGCGCGGTCTTCGGCACGATCCAGGTGATCGAGGACCTGATCAAGACGGGCAAGAGCATCCTCATGCTGGGGCGTCCCGGCGTCGGCAAGACGACGATGCTGCGCGAGGTGGCGCGCGTCCTCGCCGACGACATGAACAAGCGGGTGGTCATCGTCGATACGTCGAACGAGATCGCCGGCGATGGCGACATCCCCCACCCGGCGATCGGCCAGGCGCGCCGCATGCAGGTGCGGACGCCGGCACTGCAGCACGCTGTCATGATCGAGGCCGTCGAGAACCACATGCCGGAAGTGATCGTCATCGACGAGATCGGCACCGAGCTCGAGGCGGCCGCCGCGCGGACGATCGCCGAGCGCGGCGTGCAGCTTGTCGCGACGGCCCACGGCAACGAGCTGGAGAACCTGACGATGAATCCGACGCTGTCGGACCTGGTCGGCGGCATCCAGTCCGTGACGCTGGGCGATGAGGAGGCGCGGCGGCGCGGCACGCAGAAATCGATCCTGGAGCGCAAGGCGCCACCGACGTTCGACATCGTCGTGGAGATCCAGAGCTGGGACCGGGTGGCGGTGCACGGCGACGTATCCGAGACCGTGGACTCCATGCTCCGTGGCTACATGATGCCCGCCGAGGTGCGCGAACTGAACGAGGACGGCACCATCCGCGTCATCGAGCTGCCGCGGCCCGTGGTGCCGGCGGGACTGCGCGGCGACCGCGGCATGCGGGACCGCCGCCCTTACGCGATGAGCGGGCATGGTGAGCGCGGCCTGGCCGCCGAGATGGGAGCGCCGGCCGTCGAAGACGGCCCCTTTCGGCGCATCTACCCGTTCGGGATCTCGCGGAAGCGGATGGAGCAGGCAATACGCGAAACGGGGGCGCGGGTCGCGATCGCGGAAGAGCTGACCGCCGCCGACACGGTGGTGACGCTGCGTTCGTACTTCCGCCGCAAGCCGCAGGCGCTTCGCGACGCCGAGAGCCGCGGCATCCCCATCTACGTGCTGAAGACGAACACCGTCGCGCAGATGGAGCAGGGGCTGCTTTCGATGCAGCCGCGGACCTCCAGCGCGGCCGAACTCGGCGCGCCGTCGCAGTATGCGTTGCAGGAGACCGAGGACGCGATCGCCGGCGTGATGAACGGCGAGGACGCATCAGTCGAGCTGACGCCGCAGAACGCCTACATTCGGCGCCTCCAGCACCAGATGGCGCAGCGCTACAACCTGACCTCGCGCAGCCAGGGCCGCGAGCCCTACCGCCGCGTACGGATCTATCGTGACGATCCCGGCGAGCGCTGGCTGTAGTGCCGCGACGCCGTCGCGCGCAGATACCGCCAGCCGCGTGGGAAGGCGCCCCTCGGGGCGCCCGCCCCCCTGCCGCGCGATTGCGCCGCGATCTTCGTTCGCGCGCTCCCCTCTCCTCCGTGGAACAGGGCCGTTGAAGACCCGTCGTGGCGAGGAAGTATGGGGCGGGCGGGGCAAGCCCCGCCCCTACGAGATGCCGGTGGCGCGCAGATACCGCCAGCCGCGTGGGAAGGCGCCCCTCTACGCGATGCCGATTGCGCCGCGATCTTCGTTCGCGCGCTCCCCTTCCCTCCCAGGGAAGGGGCCGGTCGAAGACTCGACGTGGCGAGGGGATAGGTTCCTCACCGCACCGTGAGCGTGCCGTGCATCAGCGCCGGGTGTACGTCGCAGTGGAAGAAGTAGCTGCCCGGCTCCAGCGTCAGCGTCAGCGTCACCGTCTCGGTCGATGGCCCGTTCGCCACGAGCGTCATGCCGACGCTCGCGCCGCCGGCGCTGTCGCCGCGGAAGAAGTGCACGTTGTGCACGTCGCCCGCGTCCTGGTTGTCCAGCGTGATGTCGACGGTGCCCGCCCGCGCCGTCAGCTCCGTCCGCTCGAACAGCACGTTCTTCGCGACGATCGTGATGGCCGCGCCGCTCGACTGCGCCGGCGACGACGCCCCGCCCGCAGGCGCGGTGGTCTTCGCAGCGGAGCCGCCGCTCCCGCACGCCGCCAGCGCCGCGGCCGCGGCCAGCCATGCCAGGCACAGCGCGATCCTCATGCCGTCACCTCAGCAGCACCCGGATCATACGCGAAAGGGGGCGGATGTCACTCCGCCCCCCCTCTCGGTGCAGGATCCTCTGCGTCGGAGTCCGCGCCTGCCCGGCCGGCCGAGCCCCTCTCCACGGCGTGGAGAGGGGTGGCCGAAGGCCGGGGTGAGGTGCTCGATCCGTCGCGACGGTCCATGTCGATCCACTTGTGTGCCGGATTAGTCCGGCATGGTGGGTCTGCGTGCGGCCTACGCCTCCTGCCTCCAGATCGGGCGGGTGCCGGCGAGGACGCAGAGCGCGCCGACGACGCCGAGCGCGAGCAGCGCTGGCAGCCAGCCGCCGTTGCCCGCGGGCGCCGGCCCGGTGCCCGTGCTGGGTGCTGTCACCGGGACCGACGGCGTACCGCCTGCACCGCCGGTGCCGCTGGCGGCTACCGTGACCGTGCCCGTCATCCCCTGGTTCTCGTGCAGCAGGCAGACGTACTTGAACGTGCCGGCCGCCGTGAACTTGAGCGAGTACGTGCTCGGGTTGGGCACGCCGGTCTTGTCGAAGATGCCGGAGTTAGCGAAGCCCGTGCCGTCATAGGTCTTGCCGCCCGCCGGCAGTGCGATCTGCGCGGTGATCGCCAGGAACGGCGGGCCACCGGGTGCGACGATCGGCGTGACCAGCGGCGGCGACGCGGCGCCGCTCATGAACGAGACCGTGTGCGGCGTCAGGTCGGCGTTGACCCAGGTGACGGTGTCGCCCTGCTTGATGGACACATTGCCCGGGAAGAAGTGGAGGATGTCGGCCACGTCCGGCGAGCCCGTCACGTCGGCGTCGGAACCCGGCGTGATTGTGAAGTTGGTCGATCCGTCGGCCATCTTCGCGCTCGAAACCGCCTTCGCGTTCAGCGTGGTGACGACGGCGTTACCCGCATCGAGCGTGGCCTTCGCCTCGGTGGCGGCGCGGGCGTCGGCCGTCGCCTGCGTGTCGGCGGACGACGCGTTGGTCACGGCGTTGATCGTCAGCAGCATGTTGGGGTGGAGCGCGCAGAGGAACTTGAAGGTGCCGCTGCCCGTGAACTTCACATCGTAGCTCGAGCCCTTCAGCAGCAGGCCGGAGTTGATCATCTTCGACTGGTCGAACGCGGCCGGTGACGCCGGCGATGCGAACGCGATCGCCGGGTTGAAGCCGATGGCAGGCGACCCGTGCGGGTCCGGGACCAGCAGCGCGGGCATGGCCGTCCCCGTCGGCAGGAACGTCGCCGTGTGCGGCTCTTCGTACGAATTGGCGAAGTGCACCGTGTCGCCCAGGTGGATGGTCAGCGTGCCCGGGTAGAAGCCGTTCGTCGCGACGCCGCCGCTGCCACCGCCCACCGTGACGTTGATCGTCTGCACGGCCGCCGATGGGGCGGCACTCGCGATCGAGCCGACGCCGAGCGCGGCGGCCAGCGCGAGCGCCGGTATCACCAGTAGTTTGAGTCTCAAAATCGCTCCTCCTTGAGCTAACGGCCGCACCGGGCCGATGTTCAGATGAGGCGATTATACGCACTGGCGAGGCGTGTGAGAACCACCCCGTACCGGAATGCCGCGTTAGAATCTGGCAACCGGCGGCAGCCGCAAATCAGCCTGCGCGCCGCGGACCGGCGCGCAGGCGGCGGGGCGGCGCCGGTACTACGCCTCCCGCGCGCTCCAGAGGGTTTCGTGCTGACTGCCGGTGATGGCGTCGATCGTGGCGGCACGCTCGCGGACGATCAGGTCGCGCAGAGCGGCGTCGACGGTCTCGCGGGCACCGGCGAACCCGGAGTGGACGATGCGGTCGCGGATCGAAGACCAGAGGCCGCTCTCCTCGAGATAGAGGGTGCTGTGGGGCCAGAAGAAGAACTCGAAGCTCTGGGGCATGCCGAGCGACGGCCGGTGCTGGCCGAGCCAGAAGAAGCGCTCCTGGATCGAGACGACGGGGTCGACGATGGCGACCATCGGCGTGCCCGAGGGGCCGTCAGGGTCGGCCGGGTCATGGCGGGTGTCGATCAGCAGGCGTTCGGGGAACAGCCGGAACGCCGCGGTGAAGACGTCGGCGTGCTTGACGATGTGCTCGATCTCGGGGATATCCACGAGCAGTCCGTTCTCTGTATACATCTCGTGCCTCGTTGTGAAGACGACCCGGCCGCGGGAGTCCGGCGCTCACGATTCCGTCCAAAGGTTACGGGGTGCGCCAGTTCAGCGCACCCCGTTTCTTTACGTCCTGATCCGTACCAGCCCCGCCTGGCTAGTACATCGGCGGCGCGCCCATCGGGGCGCCGCCGGCGTTCTTCTCCGGGATGTCCGTCACCAGGCAGTTGGTCGTCAAGACCATGCCGGCGATGGAGATGGCGTTCTCGAGCGCGGCGCGCGTGACCTTGAGCGGGTCGATGATGCCCTTGGCCATCATGTTGCCGAACTCGTCCTTCGCCGCGTCGTAGCCCTCGCCCATCTTCAGCGTCTTCACCTTCTGGACGATGACCGAGCCGTCCTTGCCGGCGTTGATCGCGATGCGGCGGAGCGGCTCCTCGAGCGCGCGCCGGAGGATCGCCGCGCCCGTCTGCTCGTCGCCTTCGAGCTTGATCTTGTCCAGCGCCGGCAGGGCGTTGATCAGGGCCACACCGCCTCCGGAGACGATGCCCTCCTCGACCGCGGCGCGCGTCGCCGAGAGGGCGTCCTCGACGCGGTGCTTCTTCTCCTTCAGCTCGACTTCCGTCGCGGCGCCGACCTTGATGACGGCGACGCTGCCGGCGATCTTGCCCAGGCGCTCCTGGAGCTTCTCGCGGTCCCAGTCCGAGGTCGTCGTGTCGAGCGCGGTCTTGATCTGGCGCACCCGGCCGTCGACGTCCTTCTGCTTGCCCTTGCCCTCGATGATCGTGGTGTTCTCCTTGGAGACGATGATCTTGCGGGCGCGGCCGAGGTCTTCGATCTGCACGGAGTCCAGCTTGCGGCCGAGCTCCTCGCTGATCAGCGTGGCGCCCGTGAGCGCGGCCACGTCGCCCAGGTTGTCCTTGCGGCGGTCGCCGAAGCCGGGGGCCTTGACGCCGACGACGTTGATCGTGCCGCGCAGCTTGTTGACCGCGAGCGTCGCCAGGGCTTCGCCCTCGATGTCATCGGCGATGATGAGCAGGTTCTTGCTCACCTGGAGCAGGCGCTCCAGCATGGGCAGGATGTCGGTGACGGCGCTGATCTTCTTGTCGGTGATGAGGATGTACGGCTCGTCGAGCTCGGCCTCCATCTTCTCGTTGTTGGTGACGAAGTAGGGGCTGATGTAGCCGCGGTCGAAGGCCATGCCCTCGACGTACTCGACCTCGGTGGCGATGCCCTTCGACTCCTCGACGGTGACGACGCCGTCCTTGCCGACCTTCTCCATCACTTCGCCGATCAGGTTGCCGATGGTGGCGTCGGCGGCGGAGATGGCAGCGACCTGCGCGCTCTGCTCGCGCGTCGTGACGGGCTTGGCGTTCTTCTTGAGCTGCGCGACGATCGCCTGGCCGGCCGCCTCGATGCCGCGCTTGATCGCCATGGGGTTGGCGCCGGCCGCGACGTTCTTCAGGCCCTCGTGGACGATCGCCTGGCCGAGCACCGTGGCGGTCGTGGTGCCGTCGCCGGCGATGTCGTTGGTCTTGGAGGCGATCTCCTTGGCGAGCTGCGCGCCGATGTTGTCGAACGCGTCGTCGAGGTCGATGTCCTTGGCGATGGTGACGCCGTCGTTGGTGATCGTGGGGGCGCCGAACTTCTTGTCCAGCACGACGTTGCGGCCCTTGGGGCCGAGGGTGATCTTGACCGCGTCTGCCAGCGCATCGATGCCGCGCATCAGGCTGTGACGGGCGTCCTCGTCGAAGAGAAGTTGCTTGGCCATCTCTACCTCATCCTTTGTGCAGTGTGGTTGTGGTTGCGAGTGATTCTTAGCACTCTCCGAGCGGGAGTGCTAACGGCAGTGTAGGGCAGGGCCGGCGGAGGGGCAAGTAGGGGGTAGGGGGTAGGTTGTAGGTGGTAGGGACGCAGCTTCAGCTCCGTCCGCCCCCGCGGCGGCACGAGGCCGTAGTGGAGGAGCTTCAGCTCCGTCTGCCCCCCTACGCGGATGCTCCATCTCGAAGCGGAACCCCCCGGCCCCCGTAGGGACAGGTCTTCAGACCTGTCCGCCCGGCACCAACCCCGCCCGTCCGCCCCCTCGTTCGCAACGGCCGATGGGGGCGACGCCCCGTACGCCGCTTGTATAGTGTGGCGCATATGCAATTCAGCGAGCTATCGGCCCAATTCGCGCCTGACCCTCACGTCCGGGGGCATCAGTTCGAGTCGCTCTGTCGCTGGTATCTCCAGAACGCACCCGAGTACCGCAACAAGCTCAAGCAGGTCTGGCTGTGGCACGACTGGCCCGACCGCTGGGGCGCCGATGCCGGGATCGATCTCGTTGCCGAGACGCACGATGGCGACCTGTGGGCCGTGCAGGCGAAAGCCTACGACCCCGCCTACGCCATCAAGAAGTCCGACGTCGACACGTTCCTTAGCGAGTCGAGCCGGCCGCAGTTCGCCTACCGGCTGCTGATCGCCACGACCGACGGCATCGGCGACAACGCCTACCGCACGCTCGTCGATCAGGAGAAACCGGTCGGCCTCGCCCTGCGCTCGCACCTCGACGCGGCGGCGGTGGCATGGCCGCTCGACTTCGACAGCCTGCTCCCGGCGCGACCGGATCCGAAGGCGCCCCGCCCGCATCAGCAGGAAGCGATCGACAAGGTGCGGCTCGGCTTCGCCGACGCCGAGCGCGGGCAGCTGATCATGGCCTGCGGCACGGGCAAGACACTCGTCGCGCTGTGGGCGGCGGAAGCGCTGGCGAGCCGGCGGACGCTGGTGCTGGTCCCGTCGCTGACGCTGCTGTCGCAGACGCTCCGCGAGTGGACGGCGAACAGCGCCGACACCTTCGACTACCTCGCAGTCTGCTCGGACGACACGGTCGCCGCCGGGCACGACGCGATGGTGTCGTGGACGGCTGACCTCGGGCTGCCGGTGACCACAGACGCCGCCGCCATCGAACATTTCCTGCGGCGCGACGGACGCGGCGTCGTCTTCGCCACCTACCAGTCGTCGCGCCGCATCGCCGAGGCGCAGGCGGGCGGCGCGCCCGCGTTCGACCTCGTGATCGCGGACGAAGCCCATCGCTGCACCGGCCCGGCATCCGGCGACTTCGCGACCGTGCTGGAGCCGGACACCATCAGCGCCCGGCGCCGCCTGTTCATGACGGCGACGCCGCGCTACTTCACCGACCGCGTGAAGAAGGTCGCCGGCGAGGCCGATTACGAGGTCGCGTCGATGGACGACGAGGCGAGCTTCGGTCGCGTCTTCCATCAGTTGACCTTCGGCCAGGCGATCGAGCGAGACCTGCTGTCCGACTACCAGGTGCTCGTGGTCGGCGTCGATGACGAGATGTGCGCCGCGTACGTTGAGCGCGGCGCGTTCGTCACGCTCGACGGCGAGCACGTCACCGACGCCCGCACGCTGGCCAGTCACATCGCGGTGGCGAAAGCGGTCAAGAAGTACGACCTCAAGAAGACCATCACCTTCCACGGGCGCGTGAAGAAGGCCGAGCAGTTCAGCGCGATGTTCCCGGCGGTCGTCCAATCGATGCCGGCGGACGAGCGGCCCGACGGTGCGTACTGGAGCCGCTACGTCTCGGGCGAGATGCCGGCGAGCAAGCGCGACGTGCTGCTCCAGCAGTTCCGCCATCTCGACGAAGAGAGCCGCGGGCTCCTCGCCAACGCGCGCTGCCTCGCCGAGGGCGTAGACGTACCCGCGATCGACGGCGTCGCCTTCATCGACCCGCGCAGCTCCACCGTCGACATCGTCCAGGCCGTAGGCCGGGCGATCCGCAAGTCCGACGACAAGACGCACGGGACGATCGTGCTGCCGGTCTTCCTGCGCCCCGGTGACGACGCCGAAGCCACCCTCGACGACTCCTCGTTCAAGGCGGTGTGGCAGGTACTGAACGCCCTGCGCGCGCACGACAACGCCCTCGGCGAAGAATTGGACGCGCTGCGGCGGGACATCGGGCGAGATCGCTCAGGCGCAATCAAGCGCCCCATGAAGATCGAGCTGGATATTCCGGCGAGGATCGGTACGGAGTTCTTCAAGGCATTCGATGTTCGCCTCGCGCAGCAGACGACAGAGCGCTGGGAATTCTGCTTCGGCCTGCTCGAGCGGTTCGTTGGGCGAGAGGGGCACGCCAGAGTACCTCAGCAGCATCTCGAAGACGGACTCACACTGGGCGGCTGGGTAGGGAACCAACGGGAGTCAAAATTGTCGGGGCGGCTGCGCGAAGACCGCCAGCATCGCTTAGAGGCGTTGCCGGGATGGACCTGGGATGCTCTGACGGCTCAGTGGGAGGAGGGCTTCTTTTTGCTACTGCGGTTCGTCGAACGGGAAGGGCAGGCGCGGGTTCCGGATGACCACATTGAGGACGAATTCAAACTCGGCAAATGGGTCAGCAAACAGCGCATGGCGTTCACGTCGGGGCTGACTCGACTCAGCGACGAGCGACGGCACCGCTTAGAGGCGCTGCCGGGCTGGGTCTGGGACGTTGGAACGGCTCAGTGGGAAGCGGGTTTCTCGAGCCTAATGCAGTTCGTTGAGCGGGAAGGCGAGGCGCGACCTTCCGTCGCACACGACGAGAACGGGTTCAGGCTGGGTTCGTGGGTCAACAGTCAGCGAACGGCATTCGTAAGGGGACGACTAACAGCCGCGCGACGGCAACGTCTGGAGGCGCTGCCTAGCTGGGTGTGGGATGTTCTCACCGCTTGGTGGGAAGAGGGCTTTTCCAAGCTATTGCGGTTCGTCGAGCGCGAGGGACACGCTAGGGTACCCCAACAACATCTCGAGAGCGGCTTCAAGCTCGGCCAGTGGGTCGGCATCCAGCGCCTAGCACACAAGTCGGGCGGACTCAGCGACGCGCGGCGGCGGCGGCTCGAGGCGCTGCCGGCATGGGCGTAGGAGCCTCACCTCGCGCGTTGGGAGGAGGCGATCGCAAAGCTCAAGAAGTTCGTCGAGCGGGAGGGACACGCGAGAGTACCGGCGCAGCATCTCGAGGATGGTCTCAAGCTCGGACATTGGGTCCGCAATCAGCGGTCGGTGGCGTTCGGGAAAGGGCAAATGAGTGACGAACGACGGCAACGCCTGGAGGCGCTGGCTGGGTGGACTTGGGATATTCTCACGGCCCAGTGGGAAGAGGGCTTCTCCAAGCTATTACAGTTCGTGAAGCGCGAACGGCACGCTAGGGTACCCCGACAGCATCTCGAGGACGGGTTCAGGTTGCGTGGATGGGTCCAGGCTCAGCGAACGAGGTTCGTGAGGGGACAATTGAGCGACGACCGGCAGCGACGCCTGGGGGCGCTACCAGGATGGGTGTGGGATGTCCGCGCGGACCAGTGGGAAGAGGGTTTCGGCAACCTAATGCAGTTCGTCGAGCGGGAAGGGCAGGCGGGAGTTGTGGACGATCACGTCGAGGCTGGGTTCAAACTCGGCGTGTGGGTCGGCACGCAGCGAGCGGCGTTCAGGTCGGGTCGTCTCAGCGACGAGCCAAAGCGGCGGCTCGAGGCGCTGCCGGGGTGGACTTGGGATGCTCTTTCGGCTCAGTGGGAAGAAGGCTTCTCGAAGCTAGTGCAGTTCGTAGAGCGTGGAGGCCACGCGCGAGTACCACAACGTCATCTTGAGGGCGGGTTCAAGTTAGGTGGCTGGGTCCAGACTCAGCGAACGAGGTTCGTGAGCGGGCGATTAAGCGACGAGCGACGGCAACGCCTAGAGTCGCTGCCGGGCTGGGTCTGGGGGCTACGCAACGAGCGGTGGGAACAGGGTGTCTCGAAGCTCAAGGAGTTCGCAGAGCGGGAAGGGCACGCGCGGGTACACGTGGCACATCTGGAAGACGGCTACAAGCTCGGGCAGTGGGCGAGCGTCCAGCGAATACTTTTCGCGGCGGGGCGACTCAGCGACGAGCGCCAGCGGCGGCTTGAGTCGCTACCGGGCTGGGTGTGGCGCGCCGCACCCGGCTGACACTCCGCACTCGGAGTTCCACTCCCCAACCCCCTAAACTCCAATCACCAATCACCAGAACACCAGGAGACCACGGCCATGCCGAGAGGGGGAAAGCGCCCCGGCGCCGGCGCGCCGAAGGACAACGTCAACGCCCTCAAGAGCGGCACCCGCTCAAAGCGCGTCAGCGCCATCATGCAGGCCCTCCTGCACGATGACGAAGCCCGCCTCGTCCTCATGCACCTCGCTGCCTCCGGCACCGCCAAAGCCGGATACGCCCGCGAGCTCGCCCACGCCATGGCCCGCTTCATGCACGACCACCCCGTCGCCGCCCAGGTCAGCCGCAAGCTCGACGACATCGCCGCCCGCGAGTACGCCGCCTACGACGCCCGCGACGTCGACCGCCTCCTCGCCGAGTACGAACAGCACACCCGCCGCGACGCCCTCACCGGCCGCAAGCTGACACGAGGCGCCCGCACCACCCCGGAGCAGCAAGCCCGCACCGCCCGCCTCCGCGCCCGCCTCCACGCCTACCGCAAGATCCTCAAGGCCAGCGAAGCCCTCGACGCCCTGGCCGCCGCCAGCGACGACGCCGCAACCGGATTCACCCCCGTCATCGACGCCCTCCCCGGCGGCCCCAACGACCCCGCCGTGCTGATCGAAGAAGTCATAGCCGCAACAAGGCAAGCCCTCTCAACCCCCCCGCCGGAAGGCCCATTCAGCTGACCGCCTGCCCTTCGAGTTTGCCCCCCATCCACCTACACTCGCCCCATGCGTAACGAATCAACCACCCACCCGCCGCTGCTCTCTGAGTGCGGCTCTCTACTCGGCGCCCGGTCATTTGCTGTTTGCTGTTTGCCGTTTGTTCTCGCGCGCGGCGGCGCGCGTCCGGCCCTTTGCTGTTTGTTGTTTGCTGTTTGCTCTCGCGAAGCGCCGGTCAATCAAACAGCAGCCCCAAATCGCCCCGTCCGCAGCTTCGGCGGAGGGGCCCCGTGCGCGAAAAACGCGGGAAACAACGGTCAATCAAACGCGGCAGCGACGCTAATTCTTCGTCGTGCCGGGGATGCCGATGGCGACGTTGACGCGGACGAAGACGGCGACGTCCTGCGATGCGCCGCCGGCGCCCAGGCCGGAGATCGTCACCACCGCGGTGTCGCTGCCCAGGATCTTCGACGGGTCGACGCTCA
>Ga0315281_10001883_pt1 | contig 31190 bp, 28 predicted proteins | sample YL17G07_0_MG_FD_204540 | JGI IMG/M metagenome (GOLD analysis project Ga0315281, IMG submission 204540) | Sediment microbial communities from Yellowstone Lake, YNP, Wyoming, USA - YL17G07_0 | ecosystem: Environmental > Aquatic > Freshwater > Lake > Sediment | place: USA: Wyoming | collected...
ATCACCGGAAAACGTCTGGGCATTGTCGGTCTGGGCCGGATCGGAAAAGCGGTCACGGAGAGAGCCCGCGGCTTCCGCCTGGACGTGGTTTATTTTGACAGCCGTCGCTTGAGCCGGTCAGAAGAACAATCCTCCTCTATTTCCTTTCTGCCCCTCGACGACCTCCTCCAAACTTCAGACATCGTTTCCGTCCACGCCTCCATGACGCCGGAGACCCATCATTTGCTTTCGCGGGATAAAATCCGGCTGATGAAGAAAGAGGCGATTTTTATTAATGTCGCCCGGGGTCCAATCGTGGATGAAAAGGCTCTGGCCGAAGCATTAGCCGAAGGGCGCCTCTTCGGAGCGGGTATCGACGTCTATGAGCGGGAACCTGAAATCGAGCCGGAACTCCTGCGCCTGGACAACGTCGTCCTCCTCCCCCACATCGGCAGCGCCACCTACGAGACCCGACTCAAAATGGCCATGGCGGCCGCGCGTAATCTCATCCAAGGACTCCGCGGCGAAAAGCCGGACAACCTCATCGTTTAACCGGAATTTGATCGGAAGCGAAGCTGTTGTGGGTTAAGCGGCTCGTTCAGGCTTCCGCTGCGGTAGCCGGCCAGGTCCAGAGCGACATAGGGATAACCGATTTTCTTGAAAGCGTCGACGATTTGACGGCGAAGGCGCGGCTTCAGGATTTTCGGGAAATCTTGGAGGGGAATTTCGATTCTGGCGATTTGGCCGTGATGGCGGACGCGGAGCTGGCCGAAGCCCATGTCCTCCAATAAATTTTCGGCCTTCCCGACTTTTTTCAAATCATCGATCGTAATTTTCGTGTAATAGGGAAAGCGTGAGGCCAGGCAAGCCAACGACGGCTTGTTCCAGGTCGGAAGGCCGAAGGACCTCGAAATCCGACGAATTTCCGCTTTGGTCAGCCCGGCCTCCTTTAAAGGAGACCTCACCCCGAGCTCTTGCCCCGCTTTTGATCCGGGCCTAAAGTCGCCGACGTCGTCCGCGTTCTGGCCGTCCAGCACATAGGGAATCCCCGCTTTCGCGGCCAAGCTTTTGAGCCGGGAAAAAAGTTCCTGCTTGCAGTGATAGCAGCGGAGCGGAGGATTTTTCACAAAATCGGGATTCTTGATCTCATGGGTGTGAATCGTTTTATGCAAAACCCCCAATCTTTCGGCGATTTTTTTTGCCTGCCGGATTTCCTGCGCCGGATAGGTTTCAGAACTGGCGATAACGGCCAGGACGTTTTTTCCCAAAACATCCGCAGCCGTTTTTACGAGCAGCGTGCTGTCCACGCCTCCGGAAAAAGCGATCAAGACTCTGTTCATGCTTTTGAGGATCTTTTGAAGCTTGGCCAATTTAGCAGACGTGGCTTTTCGCAGGGAGGTTTTTTTCATCAAAATTCTCGATGGCTTTTTTTACGCCTGGCCTGGACAAATTTTTCGACCTCCCGGACAAGCTCCTCCGCGATCTCATTTTCTTTCACCCGCCGCAGGAGCCGGCCTCCTTTAAAAATAACTCCCGTGCCCTTGCCGCAGGCGACGCCGATATCGGCCTCTTTGGCCTCGCCGGGACCGTTGACCATGCATCCCATGACCGCCACCGTGATATATTCCGTTATTCCAGACAGCTCTTTCTCCACGCGAGCGGCAATACGCCGCAGATCGACTTCAGCGCGGCCGCATGTCGGGCAGGAAATGAGGTTCGGGCTTCGACGGCGCAAGCCCAGACTTCCGAGGATCTGATAAGCGACGCGGACTTCCTCTTCCGGCGGCGCCGTCAGTGATACACGAATCGTGTCCGCCAAGCCTTCATGCAAGATGAGGCCGAGCCCGACCGAAGATTTCACGGCGCCGCAGAGGAGGCTTCCGGCTTCAGTGATGCCGGCATGGAACGGATAATCGACCTGCCGGGCCAGAAGGCGGTAGGCCTCAACCGTTCGCAAAACATCGGACGCTTTGAGCGAGACCTTGATCAAGCGGAAATCCAAGTTCTCTAAGAGCCGGATGTGCCGCAGGGCGCTTTGGACCATGGCTTGCGGAGTCGCTCCGCCGTATTTTTTCTTCAAATCTTTTTCCAACGAGCCGGAATTCACGCCGATCCGGATGGGAATTTCCCGCACGCGCGCCGCCCGCACGACCTCTTTGACGTTCTCCAAGGAGCCGATGGTTCCGGGATTGAGGCGGAGCCCGTCGCAGCCCGCATCGATGCAGGCCAGGGCCAGTCTATAATCAAAATGAATGTCGGCGATGAGCGGCAGGGCGGCTTTCTTTTTGATCCGGCCGAGCGCTTCGGCGGCTTCCCGATCGGGAATCGCCACTCGGACGATCTCGCAGTCGGCTTTTTCCAGACGCCCGATCTCGGCGACTGTCGCCACGACATCCCTTGTCGCGGTCTTGGTCATAGACTGGACGGCGATCGGCGCCCCCCCGCCGATGAGCACCCCGCCGATATTAATCTGCCTCGTTTTCCGCCGAGGCAATTCGACTTTTACTTTTTCCCTCACAACTCACCGTTCCTAAAAATATGGCCCTGTTCCATTTCATGTTTTTGTACATCACTTTTTTTTAAAACGGTATCAGGCTCTTCCAGCCGTTGGGCAGCCTTTTGACGACGTCATTGAGAATGATGAACACGAATAGCAACATAAAAATGAAAAACACGATTTGCGTCCAGATCTGTTTAAGCTTCGGGCTCAAATCCCTGCGAATAATTCCTTCAATAGCAAGAATGAAGATCTGCGTGCCGTCAAGCGGCAAGAACGGAATCGGCAAAAGATTGAGCACTCCAAGCTGAAGGCTAAAGAAGGCAATAAACCACAAAAGCTGGTTGAATCCCATTTGCAAGAAAAAATAAGACATATTTGCGATCTCGATGGGACCGCCAAGATTTTTGGTGGGCGATGCTTGGCCGGTGAATATTTTCTTTATTAAATCGACGAGCATGAAGGCCATGCGGGAACTCTCCTTGAGGCTCTGGTTCAAAGCATCAATAAAGCCGAATTTCTTTTCAACGGATTTCATTCCCTGGGAAATGCCGATCTTCCCCACCTTGCCTTCCCGCCGGGGCGTAATATTCAGGGTAACGGGATTTGCATTCCGGAGAACGGTGAAAACCAGATCTTGTCCGGCGTTTTTCTCAATGACTTCGATGAATTTATAAAAATAGACGGGCTGGCTATTGATCTTCTGAATGATATCGCCCGCCTTAAGGCCGCCTTTATCAGCGGGTGAACCGGTCGCAACCGTTTGGACCTGGATCAAAATCTTCCCATAGAATCCCGCATAGCCTTGATCAAACTTTATCTTTTTATTTTTCTCCGTAAGAAGCTCGACGGGTATGACCAGGCCATTCCTTTTGATTTCCAGGTTCAGGAGTTTGTCGGGCTTTGTTCCGACGGCGAACTCGACATCGCTCCAAGTCTTGACCTTCTGTTTGTTGATGCTTAAGATCTCATCGTCGATCTTCAAATCGGCCTTAGACGCCGGCGAGCCGGCATCGATCCAGCCGATGACGGGTTTTTCATCTAAATATTCAGCGACCGGCACGCCGATCATATTGACAATGGTAAAGAAGACTATGGCCAGAAGGATATTCATGACTGAGCCCATGGCAATGACCAGGAAACGCTGCCACCGGTTTTTTGCCATAAAATCGTCGGGCTCCAAAGCTCGGCCGGGCTCAAAAGCCCCCTCCCCAAGAAATTTGACGTAGCCTCCGATCGGGATCAAGCTTAGGCGATAATCCGTTTGGCCTTTTTTATGACCTAAAAGTCTTTTTCCGAACCCGAAGGAAAAGACCTCTACCCGGATTCCGACTAGCTTGGCCATGAAAAAATGGCCGAATTCGTGAATAAACACCAGGATTCCAAAGACAAGGATAAATGCCAGCAGGGTCCCGAAAATCGTGCCCATACTAATTCCTTTGTTGAATGAGATGTTTCGCTTGTTCCCGCATCAGCCGGTCTTCTTCGAAGACGTCGTCCAGAGTGCGGATTTTCTTCGTCTGGTAGCCGTCCAAAACCCTTTGAACGATTTCGACAATTTCCAAAAACCTTATGCGCCGGGCCAAAAAGGCGGCCACGGCGACTTCATTAACAGCATTGAGCGCGGCTGGAAAACTCTCCCCTTCCTGTAAGGCTCGGCAGGCCAGACGGATGAGCGGATAACGCTTCTCATCCACCGGATAAAATTCGAGCGTTTTCACGCGGGCCAAATCGAGCGAAGGGAGAGGCGCCTCCCTGCGGTCCGGATAAGTCAGCGCATACTGGATGGGGATTTTCATGTCCGTCGCGCTGAGCTGGGCGAGCACGGAGCCATCCCGCATTTCGACGAGGGCATGGACGACACTCTGGGGATGGATGAGGATGCCGAGCTCGTCCGGCCGGAGGTCGAACAGCCAGCGGGCCTCGATGAGCTCCAGGCCCTTGTTCATCAGCGTGGCCGAATCCACGGTGACCTTTCGGCCCATTTTCCAGCGAGGATGGGCCAGAGCCTCTTCGACCGATTTAGTTTTCAGTTGGCGAAGAGGAGTTCGGAAAAACGGTCCGCCGGAGGCTGTCAAGGTTACTTTTTTAATATGCGACTTTTTATCCTTCAAGATGCACTGAAAAACGCCGCTGTGCTCGGAATCGACGGGAATGATCTCTGCGCCAGCGGCCCTGGCCTCTTTCTGGAGGAAACGGCCGGCGACGACCATGGACTCTTTGTTGGCCAGGGCGACTCTTTTCCCGGCCCGGACCGCAGCCAGCGTGGGCTTCAGGCCATCGATGCCCGTGATCGCTGAAACGACGATATCCGCATTTGGATAGGCGCCGATTTCCTGGGCCCCTTCCGGTCCGTAAACCACACGGAGCGATGATTTTTTGAACCTTCGCCGCAAAAGGTCGGCGTCTTGTTTGCGCTCAAGGGATACGATGTCCGGCTTGAATTTCCGGATTTGCTCTTCTAAAAGCCGGCCGTTGGTGCCCGCCGCCAGGGCCGTCACGCGAAAATATTTCGCCTGCCGGCGGATGACGTCCAGCGTGTTCAAGCCGATCGTGCCGGTGGATCCTAAAATTGCGACATTTTGCATCTGCGGCTACTTCCAAAAAAAACGAATAAAATAATAATAAAATGGCGCGGCCAGGATCAAGCTGTCGATTCGGTCCAGAAAGCCGCCGTGGCCGGGAAGAATATTGGAGGAATCCTTAACGCCGGCCGCCCTTTTGAAGAGCGACTCTAACGGATCGCTCAATTGGGCTACGGCATGGACGAGTGCGCCGCAGATGACCGCCTGGAAAAGCCCAATCCGGGGGAGGAACAAAGCGCGGGCCGCGATGGCCGCCCCGCAGGCAAAAAGAATGCCGCCGATGCTTCCCTCCCAGGTCTTATTCGGACTGGCTATGGGCGTCATCTTATGGCGGCCCAAGAGCTTTCCGAACATATAGGCGCCGCTGTCGCCCAGAAAAATGACGATGAAAAGAAAATAGATATATAAAGGCCCTTTCTCGACGCGCAGAGGATATAAATAACCTAGCGTGAAGCCGATATAAACGGCGCCAAAAACCGTCAAGGCGAATGACGGGGGAAAGAGGACCATTTTTTCGATCGTGTTGAACGAGACGACGAAATAGGCTCCCGCCAGCATCAGGCCGATAATCAAGGCCATCTCAAAAGGCAGCTCTTTAAAATAAAACGAGGCGCCGATGAGGAGGGCGAACAGAATTCCCGCCGTTCGCCGGGGGGCCCATTTTCTTCGGCGGGCAAGATTATAGAATTCGAGAAGCGCAACGATAATGAAAGTCTGGAGGAACAAAAAAAAGATAAGGGCTGAGGTCCACTGGATCACGACAAAAAGGACGGCCAATAAAATGACGGCTGTCGGGAATCTTTTGCGGAGGCTCATTGGGGGGGACGGATATCACCGAACCTTCGTTCGCGTTTTTGATAATCCACCAGGGCTTGAAGAAAATGGCGTCTCCGGAAATCCGGCCAGTAGTCCGGCGTGATCCAGATTTCAGTATAGGCCATCTGCCAGAGCAAAAAATTGGAGATGCGGATTTCACCGCTCGTTCGGATCAACAAATCCGGATCGGGCAATCCCGCCGTATAGAGATAATGGGAAAATGCCTCTTCCGTCAACGCCGAAGGATCACCGGGCCTCTCCTTTAAAATCTTTTTAACGGCGTCGATGATTTCCGCCCGGCCGCCGTAATTCAAGGCCAGGCAGATCGTCATCCGGCCGTTAGACTTGGTGAGCGTCTCCACCCGATCCAATTCCCGGCGGATGTTAGAAGGGAGGCCGTCCTTTTGGCCGATCACCATCAAACGAAAATCATTTTCGACAAGCGCCTTGTCCTCTTTTTTCAGATAGTCCTCGAGCACCCGAAAGAGGGTTGTCACTTCTCTTTTCGGCCTTTTCCAGTTCTCCTGGGAGAAGGCGTAAAGAGTGAGAATTTTGACGCCCGCCCGGGCGCTCGTTTCGACGATTTCCTGGACCGATTTGGCGCCGGCTCGATGCCCCTCGATCCGGGACAAATTTCTTTTTTTTGCCCAGCGGCCGTTGCCGTCCATGATCACGGCGACATGGGTCGGAATTCTCGAAAAATCCAGCTCTCGGGCCAGGCGCTCTTCGCAGCTTCCGGGCTCGAGGAAGCCTTCCAAGTCCTTGAACATGCACTCATTATAGGTATTACCCTGGGAATTGTCAAAAAAGTAGACCTCAGCCGGTAGATTTGGTATCCTATGAGCTTAAAAAGAAGAGGTTTGCGCATGTGTTTGGGCATTCCGGCAAAAGTGGTCGAAGTCGACGAAGTCTACGAAACCGGCAAAGTGGACTATCTGGGAACGAAAATCCAAGCCAATTTCGTTCTTATAAACAATATTCGACTCGGCGACTGGGTCATCGTCCACGCCGGATTCGCCATCTCCAGGTTGGATGAGAAAGAGGCCCAAGAAACCCTGGATTTGCTCAGAGAAATCGCTTCCCAGATCTGATGAACGCTTATCGCGATAAAAAAGTCATCGAAGCCCTCCTTAAAACGATAGAAAAAAAAGTCCGCCTTAGCCCGGCCCCGATCCGGATCATGGAAGTCTGCGGCACCCACACGATGACGATCCATAAATACGGCCTGAAAAAAATGCTCGAGGCCGCTGGGCTGGATATGATTTCGGGCCCGGGCTGTCCGGTCTGCATCACTCCCAACGAAATCCATGAGGCCGCCATCACCTTAGTTGCTCAACGAGAAAACCTCATTCTCGCGACTTTCGGCGACATGACCCGCGTGCCGACCCGCCAAGGAGCCCTACAAAAAACCGTTCCGGCGTCGGGGTCCCTAATGAAAATCGTTTATTCACCCGAAGAAGCCTTGAACCTGGCCCGGCAAAATCCGGACAAAGAAGTCGTGTTTTTCGGGGTCGGCTTTGAGACAACCATTCCCTCGATCGTCCATACGGCAAAGCAGGCGGCAGTTGAGCGGCTGGCCAATTATTCGATCTTGTCCGCGCTCTGGCTCATCCCGCCGCCGCTTGAAGCGATCCTGGAATCCGGGGAAATCAAGGTCTCCGGGTTCCTCTATCCAGGACACGTCAGCGCCATCATCGGCCTAAAGCCGTATGAATTCGTCGCGGAAAGATACAAGCTTCCGGGCGCGATCGCCGGATTCGAGCCGGCCGATATCCTCCTCGGCATTGTGTCCATCCTCGACCAGATCATCGAACAAAAACCGCGCGTCGCGAATGAGTATTCAAGGGTCGTTCGGCCTGAAGGGAATGAGCGAGCCAAAGGGCTGATGTTCTCCATGACGGAAGTGAAGGACGCCCATTGGCGGGGGCTCGGGCTCATAGCCAGGAGCGGGTTGAAACTTGCGCTCGACTACGCGGCGTTCGACGCCGAAAATAAATATCGGCTTGGCATCGAGCCCGGAAGCGGAGACCTTCCCGGCTGCCGCTGCGGCGAAGTTTTGCGCGGCCTCATTTCTCCGCGGCAATGCCCCTTGTTCGGCAAAAAATGCGTTCCCGACTTCCCTCGCGGCCCGTGCATGGTGTCATTCGAAGGCGCCTGCCTCGTGCACTACAAATACAGCCCGTAGTTGCGCGTCTCGTAAATATCTTGTATTAATTGAGAGAATCATTTGAACGCGCAACCGCCGGGGAGTTTGAGGGGGGCGGAGTGGCCCCCCTTAGGGGTTCAGTGGAGCGCCGAAGGGGGAGCTTGACTCCCCCTTGGAAGTGCCCCGGATCTGCGAAATACTGGAACAAGGAATTTATGAGACGGGGCACTAAGTGATTATCATGAAAGGTCCAACCATGGCCGAAAAAATAAGCCTCGATCTCGGCGGCGGCGGCAAAGCCATGCGCGATTTTATCATCCGGACGATTGTGCCCACATTTAAAAACCCGCGCCTCGAGGAGCTCTTGGACGCAAGCCATCTCCCCGGCGGCTCGGCGTTCACGACGGACAGCTATGTCGTGGACCCCATTTTTTTTCCGGGCGGTGACATCGGCGCCTTGGCGGTCAACGGGACCGTGAATGACCTTGTCGTCTCCGGCGCAATCCCTAAATATCTATCGCTGGGCCTTATTTTAGAGGAAGGACTTGAATGGGCGGCGCTGGAAAAAATCCTAAAATCTATCAAAAATGCGGCGGCCAAGGCTCAGGTCCAAATTGTCACCGGAGACACAAAAGTCGTCCGCCGGGGACAGGCGGACAAGATCTATATCAACACGGCGGGCGTCGGAAAAATCATTGCCAAGCCCCGGACTTCTCGGATAAAGCCGGGAGATTGTATCATCGTCACCGGAACGCTCGGCGAGCATAGCCTGGCGATTCTTATGGCCCGGGGAGATTTCGGGCTTGAAGCCAGGGTCCGAAGCGATTGCGCACCGCTTACGTTTCTGCTGCCGTTGTGGAAAAAGGGCACAGTTTGGATGAGGGACATCACCCGAGGAGGATTAGCCACTATTCTTTCCGAGCTGGCGGACGGACTCCCCTATCCCCTGCTGATTGAAGAAGACGCCATTCCGCTGTCCCAAGCGGTCCGCGGAGCGACCGAAATTCTGGGAATCGACCCGCTCTATCTGGCCTGTGAAGGACGGGCCGTGATCGTGGCGCCCGAAAAACGAGCCTGTCAGATAGTCCGCGACCTCCGCAAGAATCCGCTCGGCCGGAGGACGCGAATCATCGGCCGGGTTGAAAAAAAGATCGGCAGGCCGGGCGAACTGCTGCTGCGGACGACGGCGGGAGGTTTGAGGAGGCTCGAGCTGTTAACGTCCGAGCTCCTGCCGCGAATCTGCTGATAAAGCAAATTGGGGAAATGTACGAATTTCTGAATTCGATACGTGTCCCCGGATTTTTATACAGGAGGAAAAACTTGAACCGTTTTTTTCTTCAAGCCGTCGGCATCTTGAGCCTGCCGATCCTTATGACGGCGGCGCAGCCGAAAACAACCCTCTCTGATCAACAAGGCTATCGTCCCGGCGATTCAAAAAACCTCGAATACGGCCGGTTCACCGATTTCCGTTCGAGCATCAAAGAGTTTAGAGAGCTTTTTGCCCTGATGAAAATGACTCTCAAACACAATCAGGTAATTTTTCAAGGAAAGACGGGGCCGGTCAGCGGATTTGCCGCAGGCTCCGCCTATCCTCAGGTCTGGCTGCGCGATGCCGCGACCATCATTCCGGCCTCAAAATATCTGTATGACGGCTCGTTCTTGCGCTCTTGGCTTATTGAACACTTGTCTTACCAAAAGGCCGACGGTTCGCTTGAAGATTGGATCGACAGCCGGGGTAGGTCCGATAAAAATACGACGGAAACCGACCAGGAAACGAGCGCCGTCCTGGCCGCTTTCCAAATCAGCCAAATCTCAGGCCCAGGCTGGCTTAAAGAAAAAATCAGCGGCGAAACGGTCCTCGCCAGGCTGGAAAAAGCGCTCCTTTTTGTTCTGAATCACCGCTTCGATAAAGCCCATGGGCTCGTCATCGGCGCCCACACGGCGGATTGGGGCGACGTGGACATGGGACATGCCGACGAGAAGGCCATTTATGTGGACGCCGAAACGCACTGGACATGCGACATCTACGACCAGAGCCAATTCTACGGCGCCGCCAGGGGATTGGCCTCCATGCTCTCGGCGCTGGGGCTTTCGGATCGAGGCCGGTTCTGGCTGGAGAAGGGCGCGCTGCTCCAAAAAAATACCGACAAATGGCTGTGGCGGGAAGACAAGGGATTCTACAAAGTCCATATTCATTTGGACGGTCTCCGTCACGACTTCGCTGAAAACGATATGTTCGCCATGGGCGGCAATGCCGAAGCGCTGCTCTGGGGATTGGCTTCCGAAGACAAATGCCCCCGGATCATCGAAAACGCGCTGGTCCGGCAAAAAGTTTTCAATGTGTCGACGATCAGCGGATCGCTGCTCCCCCCTTATCCCAAAGGATTCTTCAAGCATCCGGCTATGTCCGATCCTTACGAATATCAAAACGGCGGCCAGTGGGACTGGTTCGGCGGCAAGCTCATCTCGGCCATGTTCGAACACGGATTCAGCCGCGAAGCACGGGAGAAACTTCTGGAAATCGCCAAGAAGGACCTGGCCAACAGAGGCTTGTATGAATGGGACACGCCGGACGGAAAAGGGCGGGGAAGCGCTTATTATTCCGGAAGCGCGGGAAGTCTGGCCAAGGCGCTCTTTGAAGGATATTTCGGGATCAAAATTTCGCCCGATTCACTGGCGCTCGAGCCCAAGCTCGGCAAAGACAGCGCCGTCATCCATGTTTATGTTCCGGCGGCCGGCATATTCGCGGCCTATTCTTACCACTGGGACCGCGCAGAGCAAAAGCTGACTCTTGGCTATAACAGCAATTTCCAAGGACAGGGAAAAATCAAATTGCTTGCCCCCTGGTTCCCGCCGGGCCTGCCCGCGGATTCAGGCCGAATAAAAATCGAGGCGAAACGCGACGGCGTCGCCATCCCCTTCCGGCAATTCCTGCTTCATAACGATAAATTCATCATCATCGAAACGGATTTCAAAAACCACATTCTCGAAGTGCATATCATACGATAACGATATCGTTAATCCAAAGAGGAGGATCAAATATGAAGGCAAGGAAAAAATTCGGCGAATGGGCCGTGCTTTTTTCAATTTCTCTCATCCTTGTCGGAACTTCCTGTTCTAAAAATTCCGAAGGAAAATTGCTGGACATGACTTACGTTTATGATGAGAATACGATTTATTGGCCGACGGCAAAACCCTTTGTTTTAACCAAGCTCAACTGGGGCCTGACCGAGGGAGGGTGGTGGTACGCCTCAAATGAATATGGCGCCTCGGAGCACGGAGGGACTCATGCGGATGCGCCCGTTCATTTTGCCCGGGGAGGACGGACGATTGACCAGATTCCCCTTGAGGAATGGATCGGACCGGCGGTCAAGATCGATGTTAGGACTTTATGCAAATTAGATCGGGATTACCGTCTTTCTGTCTCTGTGATCGAAAGCTGGGAGAAAAAATACGAGAAAATTCCAAGCGGCGCCTGGGTGATCATGTTCACTGGAATTGGGACTCAATATTATCCTGACAGGAAAAAAGTTCTTGGAACTGATAAAAGAGGCCTGGAAGCCCTTCCCGAACTCAGCTTCCCCGGTTTCTCGTCGGAATCGGTTGAATTTCTGACAACGAAAAGAAACATCGCGGGAATCGCCATTGATACGCCGAGCATCGATTTTGGAAAATCAAAAGATTTTAAGGTCCATCAAATTCTCTGTGCCGCTGATAAGCTCGCCCTAGAAAATATCGCTCACCTGGACAAACTTCCAGACTTCGGCGCCAGGCTCTATATTATGCCGATGCTGATCAAAGATGGAACGGGTGCGCCGGCTCGCGTCTTCGCCGTCCTGCCCTGATTTGATTTGATCCATTTTGACCGTGGGAAAGCAAAGCCTACCGGAATCAGACTTCTAGGATGAAGGCTGATTTCCGCCGACGCACTGGCGGCTGGCCATACCGTCGGATTCATCATAATAAGCCGGGGTAACGAAACGAATTTTACCTGCGGAAAAATCATTCAGCTCCTCCCTGCTGGCTCGCATGACACCATTGTTCGTGCTCATCCACAGGTTGCCGGCATCGTCCTCAATGATGCCCAAGATATGATCATCAATCAAGCCCTGCCGCGTCGAACAGGACGTCATCTTTCCTTAAACTCCGACAACAAAGGTTGTCACGACCATCTCTTCTCCGTCAACTTCTGTTAGCTTTCTTGGTGAGGGGGCATGATTCAGTTTCGATTGCTTCCAGAGGAGAGGATCTCTGAAGCCTCTTCTGGCCTGTTTCCTGAATCTTTGTCCTTGCTGTGGCAGGAGTTTACCGCCCCCGACATCCGGAACGCACCGTCCTTTATCGGGTGTTGTTCTATTACTTCGAGTGCTTCCTGGCCGAATACGAGAGCCGATTCGAGAAGGATTATGGTTTCTTCCGTCCGATTGTCAAGGAAGTGGTGGAGCGCTACCTCGACTGCGGCAATCCGCGCTGCGGATTTGCCCGCATTCAGGGCCAGATGCGCATCATGGCCTTCCTCACAGACTATTCCGTTGTGGACAGGATTATCAATCACCTCAAGCTCGCGTTCGTGGCATCGAAGCCTCCCCCGCCTCAGGTCGCTTATCAGGAAGTTTTGATGGCTGCCGAGACCTCGGCTGAGTATTTTTCATGATCCTTTCTTTAACCGGGAGGAGAGGTCTATCGGATTTTAGATGCTTTTATTATTTCCCTAGACTCTTTATCTCATCTTCCGCCATATTCTGCTCAAGTTGACATCCATACCCATTATTTTTTATCATTCCTGACGATGGGAGGAGGTAAAAGTGGCAAATGAATGCCCATTCAGCCAGCTCAGCAGAAAACGAAATTCTTATCAACCCTCCTCGACTATACGGAGGGCCAAAGCGGAGGAATCCGCTTGTTTGTCATCCCCCCGCAATCGCCTAAGCTGCAGGGTTATGTCGAGAGGTCGAACCGAACGCATCGGGAAGAGTTTTATGAAGTGGAAGAGATCGCGATCTTGCTCGAGGACCACAATCAACATAAGCCAAGCCGTCACTAAGCCTCTGAACGAGTTCACGTCCTTGACAATAGTCGGCGGTCAGGAATATCTTTTTCCCGTGAAGGGTGGTTCCGATTCCGATCTGAACGGGAGGGGTCGTCGCGTTGCGCGAAAAAGCAAATTCCTATAATTTTTAGCTGGAGGAAACGCTATGTCACTGCGTGAGAAAGCATTCGCCACGACATTTATCCTTGCGGGTCTGAGCGCCCTGGCAATGGCGACGGCACCTACATTGGCCCATCAACTGGCCACGCCCCCGGCAACGCAAGCCGTACTCGACGAGCAGGTGCTGCTGGCAAAGTCAGGCGGGCGCGGTTGGTCCGCGTTAGCCAGAGTCAGCCCAGACGGGCGGGTGGTCATGCGAGTCCGGCAGGACAAGCAATGGAAGTTGCTCGTCAACGGGCAGCCGATGGGTCCCGCTGGCAACTTGATATCGACGCCGCTGTTCAGCCCGGACGGGCGCCGCCTCGTGTTCACAGTGGTGCGCGGTAATCGGACGTCCTTGATTGTGGACGGCGAAGAACGGGCGAGTTGGGCGGGTAATCAGCTGATGACCTGGCAGGCCTTCGATCCTGGCCCCCCGCCGGCGCGGTTCAGTCCCGACGGCGAGACGCTGGCCTATACAAGCTATGAGCCGGAGGGGAAACAGGAGCGATGTACCACCCAAATATTAGGACAGCCTCCGGAACGAGAGTCCGGTGAAATAGTGTCGGTCAGTGGAGGCAAGCCATGCCTCGCATTACGCTCTGGTTCCCGCGACGGGGACCCCTGGTCCTTAATTGTCGACGGCAAGCGAGGCCCGACACTTGAGTCCTGGCAAAATATTTATCCCCCCTTTGCCGGCTTCACTTTCAGCCCCGATGGGACACGATACGCATATGTCGCGGCGGGCGAGTTTATGATACCGTCGCTCAAGGTCAAGGACACCTACTACTCCAGCAAGGATGCTGTGCCGCCGGGGGCGCTAGCCGAAGGGGTTCCAGTCATTGTGGCCTTTGAAGGGGCGACCGTCATCATCGACGGCCAGCGGTCCGGTGCGGGGTTCATCCCCAAAGGGAGCCTGGAATTCGAGGCCGGGAAGAGGGCGCAACAAGAGAAGGGCAAGTTTGTAGCATGGAATTACATCTTCAGCGAACCGGTGTTCAGCCCCGACGGAAGCCGCGTCGCTTTCGCGGAGGTGGAATTCAAAGGCACCAAAGGCTTCTCGTCGGCCCCCGAGTTCAGTGGGCGCGTTTATGTCGACCAGAAGCCCGGCTCGGCCTATACGGTGCGCGGAGGCATGGGCGGGCCAACCCTCGGGGACAACGAATTCCCGATCATTCTGCGCGGCCTGCACCCCGCCTGGGCGGGTGTCTCGGCGCCTGTCTTCAGCCCCGACAGCCGCCACGTGGCCTACGCCGCCACGAGGAGTGAGGGCGACTACGTCATCATGTTTGACGGCGTGCCGCAGCCCGGACCTCGGCTCGAGTGGTTCCTGGGGGGGCCTGTCTTCAGCCCCGACAGCCAGCACATGGCCTGCGTGGGCCACGCCGAGGGCCAGACGGTCGTCGTGCTCGATGGGGCAATCACCGCGCGGCTGCCCGGGACGAAAAACGATTTCGCCGAACTGCTGACGTTCAGCCCTGACAGCCGCCACCTCGCCTTCGTGACGGGTAGCGCGAAGCCCGCCTACTGGACGGGCCTGGACACGCACGCGCGGCGACGCGTCATTGTCGACGGGGTGGCTGGCCGGGAATACGACGCCTCGAGTATCGAGTGCCTGGTCTTCAGCGCTGACAGCCGGCACGTCGGCTACATCGTGTATCCCCACGGGGGGTTCACCACGAAGGCGGTCGCCGTGCTCGACGAAAAGGAGAGCAGAATCTATAACGTGGTCTATTCCAAGACGTTCCGATTCTCCGGCGCCGACCGCGTGTCATACGTTGCGCTCGACGAAGAGCGAGGCTTCTTCCGCGTAACCCAGACGGCGCGCTGAAATCTGTGCACTTCGACATAACCGATCGTTTGTTTCTGAGAAAGAAATAAATCAACCCGACTGGGCACGGATTTTCGTCCGGAGCCAAGCCCGGGCCAGTTTGACCGGCTTGAGCTTCCCCCGTTTCCGGGCCATGTCGATATAGGTCCGAACGAGCGTGGGCGGCACATCCCTCTGCTCGGCGTCCGGCTTCCGGGCGAGGGTTAAACTCATGCTGGGGCAGGTCGCGACGCACAGCCCGCAGCCGATACAGCGGGCCGGTTCGAGCCGAATCCCGTCACCGTCCTTCCGTGTCAGCGCGCTCATCGGGCAACGTTCGAGGCACGTGCCGCAGTCCGTGCAGGTTTCAACCCGCTGGGAAACTCGGAAAGGCGTTGAGACGAACTCAGCCGGCCGGGGAAGGGACTTGATCGTCCGCAGAACCCCGCAGCAGCAGCTGCAGCACATGCAGATGTTGGCGATCTTGCGGGCGTTGCTCGGCTGGAGTACGAGCCCGGCCTCGCTTGCCTTCTTGAGGATGGCCAGGGCTTCTTCCCGGTCGATGACCCGGCCCATGCCGTTCTTCTCGTAGTAGTCCACGGCCCGGCCCATGATGAGGCAGGCTTCCTCGGGCTTGCCGCAGCCCTGGCCCATCATCGTCCGTTCCCGGCGGCAGATGCAGGGAGCCACGAGAAATCGGTCCTGGCCGCGCAGCATCTCTTCCGCCTTCTTGATCATGTTCACGGGAATTGGGACTCAATATTATCCTGATAGGAAAAAAGTTCTTGGAACTGATAAAAGAGGCCTGGAAGCCCTTCCCGAACTCAGCTTCCCCGGTTTCTCGTCGGAATCGATTGAATTTCTGATAACAAAAAGAAACATCGCGGGAATCGCCATTGATACGCCGAGCATCGATTTTGGAAAATCAAAAGATTTTAAGGTCCATCAAATTCTTTGTGCCGCTGATAAGCTCGCCCTAGAAAATATCGCTCACCTGGACAAACTTCCAGACTTCGGGGCCAGGCTCTATATTATGCCGATGCTGATCAAAGATGGGACGGGTGCACCGGCTCGCGTCTTCGCCGTCCTGCCCTGATTTCCAGGCCGAGCCCCGCGGTTTGAACTATGGCCCGCGCATTTTCCGACAATCTTTGCGTCGACTCGGCAATGCTCGATTTATCCATCGGATCTTGTTTGAACAGAATGATTAGGGAATCTGACTTTCGCTGTCAACTTGAACATGAGTCATTTGAATAAAACAACCAAATAACGGAGCCTATCATAGCGCACCTTTTCGGGCGACTACAATCTCAACGGGCAAGCCCAGATTCTTCTTGAGAGTGATATCAAGAATATGAAACCCAGCTTTCTGGACGGCTTCCTGGACAAAAATCGGACGACAGTCCAAAGAGCGAGGGAATATCCGATGCGCCCATTCATAAACCCGTCCGACCCAGCCGGACATCCTTTTTTTTGACAAAGCGACAACGCAAAGTCTCTTTCCCTCGCGGAGGACTCTGGCACATTCGCTTAAGACATCGGGGATTTCAGGAGTATCGAAAAGTTCTAAGGTGAAACAAACGAAAACCACATCGAAACGGTCGTTTTTAAAAGGAAGCCGCGCTCCGTCTCCACGGACGAGTCTGACTCTTTCCGAAAGCCCGGCCTTCTGGATCTTCTTTCTTGCCTGCCGGCACATCCCATGTGAGATATCCACGCCGAAGATCTGGCTGGATCTCCGTGAACTCCCCAGGGAGACTAGACCGCGACCGGTTCCGAACCCGATCTCGAGAACGATGTCGCTTTCCCTGACGCCGAGCTTGCGGAGCCCGAACTCTCGAAAGGCTCTCTCCCAGAATCCGGCCAAAACATCATAGCCGCGGCTTAGACGATCATAGTGGACTCTGGCCGCGTCCTTGGATCGGCTAACCCGGCTGATTCCCTCTTCGGCCTGAGGCATGCTACACCCATACTCTTTAATGAATGATCTTATTTTACGTCCTGCAACAGACGGAGGCAATTCGCCAAGAACGCCCAGACCTGCCCGACATCGGCCAGGCGATAGCGGGCCCGCGTCTCCCTCCCCGAGCCTACGTGAACGGTGATCGAATCCCGGCCGAGCACCCGGAACGCGTCCTCGTCCGTTCGATCGTCGCCGATGAAGATCCGCAGCGTTCCTTTTTGCCGCGGAAGCCAATTCATGAGCTTGCGGATTCCCACGCCTTTATCCCAATCGATGTCAGGCCGGATCTCGAGAACCTTCTTGCCCTCGGTAACGATAAAAGTTCCGCGCGTTCGACGGACCTCATCGTCTACGATTTTTCTCAGCGGGGCGACGAGGGCGGGATCCAGTCGCCGGAAATGGACGCTCCCCGTGACGCCCTTATTTTCGATAAGAAGCCGGCGGAAACGTCGGGTCCTGGCCTCTATCCTCTTTAGCAGGCGCCCGAGCGCGGAGCGTCTCTTTTTTGCCAGGGGATGGACCCAGGTCCGCCTGCCCCACGTCGCTTCCAGGCCGTGATTGCCGATGTAAGCCAGGCGTTCGATACCGACGCATCGGCGGACATCGGCGAGAGATCGTCCCGATACGATGCAGACAAACATCCTCTCGCTCAAAGCCTCCAAGAAGCGCTTTTTCCGGTGAGGAAGCACAGCTCGATCTGGAGTCCGTTCGATGGGAACTAGCGTCCCATCGTAATCCAGAAAAAGGAGGAGGCGCTGGCCGGGCTTGATCATCCGCAGGATTTCTCTCATAGACGGATGATATCCTCCTGTTCATAAAGCGAGAGGAAGAGAAGCAGGTAATCCCTGATGTGACGGGTGATGAGAAAATTGTTCTTGATGTGTTCCCGCCCGTTCATTCCGAGCCTTTCCGCGTATTGGGGCGCGTTTAACAGTTGCTTGATGTAATAAGCTGTTCCCTCGATGGAATGGCTCAGGATGCCGGAGTATTTGTGGGCGATCTGAAGGGGAATGCCTCCCACGGCCGAGGCGACGACAGGCTTAGCTTTCCACAGAGCTTCGGCGACGGTCAGCCCGAAACCTTCCTTCAAAGATTTTTGAAGGATGACGTCCGAGGCCCTCTGGAGGGCGTTGATCTCGATATCGCTGCCCGGCGGCAGGAAGAGGACGAAGATGTCCGGATCGTCCGCGGCCTCCTGCTTGACCTCGGCCAGCACCTTCATCCCCTCGGGATCGTCGGTCGCTCCGCCGCCGGCCAGGACAAGCTGGCAATCGATATGCTCCTTGACCATCTTGTAGGCCCGAATGACGCCGACGGGGTCTTTCAAGTAATCGAAGCGGGAGACCTGGGTGACGATAGGCCTGTTCCTATTCAGTCCGAACCGCTTGCAGACGGAATCAATGAGGTCTTCGGGGAGCTCCTTATTTTTGTCGCTCAACGGGTCAATGGACGGCGAGATAAGGATCTGCCGGATGGCCAAGGGCCGGGAAAACGCGGGGGCCGAGAAGACGGCCGCGTCGTAGGATTCGACGAATGTTCGCAGAAACTCCCAGACATCAGGCTGAGGGTTCGTGAAATCGATGTGGCATCGCCAAATCCATTTTCCGCCCCGCGAACGCTTCTCCTCGACCAGGGCGACGGGCTGGGGATCATGGACGAACGTGATCTCGGCGCCCCGCAGGACCTCCTTCGCGTTATGCCGATTGACCTCGACGAAATACTCCAGCTCTCCCGGGCCGAACGTCTCCGGGACGCCGTGCAAAGCATTATGGATCTTTTTCGTCAGGGTGAAAAACCGTTCGTTTCCCTTGATGACGTCCCAGGAGACATCGACGCCAAGGTCATGGAGGAGCGGCAGCATCCGGCTCAGGATCTCGGCGACTCCGCCCCCGACGGCCGTAGAGTTGATGTTCTGGACGTTCTTCCCACGAAGCCGTTCGGCCAGCAGGAACAGCTCTTCGAGGGTGCTCGAACCCACGATCGGCGCATAGTCGCTAATCCTCGACATATTGGCTCACTTTCTGAACGATCATGTTCCGCAATCCCTCCAACGTCACCGTGTATGGATCCAAGCGGGAGATATCGCGGGCCAGTTCCGTCTCGCCCAGGTCCTCGAACCAGTCGGAGAAGTCGTTATCCCCCTTCTCCAGCCGCAAACGGGCTTCAAAGACATGATAATAGATGGAGTCGATGCTGACCTTCTGGACGATCTCCCGGAATTCGTCGAGGCTGTGGGCCTCGTAGGCCGTAGGCAGGATGAACGTCCGGCACGACATGAAATGAAATTCCTCTCCTTCCTGGCAATCTCCGTTCCGCCCGTTCCGTTCCGCAAGGGCCGATCTCAAGATGTCGAGAAACGCCGCGCGGAGACTCCCGATGCTGCGGAACTTGACGGTATCGACGCTGGCCAGCCGTTCCCCAAGGGCGTCCTGGCCCAAGGCGTTGGTCACCCAGAAAGCGAAGTCATTCGGGGGTTCGGGCGACAGATAATGGTGCTGTTGGATGAACCGATGGGTATGATAGTAAATGGAGCTCCCCGGAATCTCCTGCAGGCCGGCTAACAGCTCCCGGGCATTCTTGGCCCGCCGCCCCAAGAGTTCAACGAGATTAAGACGCGTCATGAAATGAAATGGCCTGGCCATATTCTTACATCAGTCTTTTCATTTCGTTGACGATCTTGCCCGCCCATCGGTAAACGTTATTCTCCTTCACGGAGTTCCTCATCCGTCTCATCCGTTCCGACTGTTGATCCGGCGGCATTTCGATCGCCTGCTTGATGGCGTCGGCGAACTGGTCCGTGGCCATCGGGTTGACCAGGATGGCTTGCTCCAACTCGCGCGATGAGCCGGTGAATTTGCTAAGGATGAGCGTGCCTTTCTCGTCGATCCGGGAGGCCACGAATTCCTTGGCGACGAGATTCATGCCGTCATGGATCGAGCTGACGATGCAGAGATCGGCCGCCCGGTAATACAGCAGGAGATCGTCCAAGCCGAGGTGCTTTTTATGGAGGAGAATGGGCTGCCAGTCTTTCCGCTTCCATTTCTCATTGATGTCCAGCATCCGGTCGTAAATCTCGTCGTTGTAGGTTCTGTATTTAGGGATATGGATGCGGGAGAGAGGCCCCAATTGAAGAAAGACGAACTTTCCGACGTATTCCGGATATTTCTCGAGAAACCGGTCGATGGCGTTGAAGCGCTCCACGATCCCCTTCGTATAATCTATACGGTCGATCCCGATGCCGAGAAAACGGTTGCGGAGCCGAAAGTCCATTTTCAAGAGAGAGATCCGGCGCTCGATGTCCTCGCTCCGGGCCTTGGCCTCGACCATATCATAATCGATGCTGATCGGGAATGGCCGGACCAGCGTCTCCCGGCCGCCCTTGAAGACCGAAAGACGTTCCCGGTCGACACGGACCTCCAGAAAGCGGTCGACGGAATCTAAAAAATTCAGGCCGTGGTACCGGACGTGAAAACCGAGGATGTCATTGCCCAGGAGCCCCCACAAGAGTTCTTCCGCCTGCGGGCAGACGCGGAACGACTCAGGGTTGGGCCAGGGGATATGCCAGAACTGGGCGACGACGATATCGGGGCGCCGCTCCTTGATCATCTTGGGAAGCAGGGCGAAATGGTAGTCCTGGATGAACACGAAACCCTGATCGTCGCCGATCTCCTCGATGACGGCATCGGCGAATTTTTCATTGACGCTTTTATACGACTCCCAGTCACTCTCCCGGAAGATGGGACGGACATGGACGATATGGCATAGGGGCCAGAGTCCTTCGTTCGAATACCCGTAATAGAACTTGTCCTCTTCCTCCTTGGTCAACCAAATGCGCCGCAGCGTATAGCTCGGATCTTCCGGGGGGACCTGGACGTGATCGCGTTCATCCACCATCTCCCGATCGGCCTCTCCGGAGCCGTGGGCAAGCCATATGCCGCCACAGGCCCGCATGACCGGGTCCAAAGCCACGGTCATCCCGCTGGCCGGGGTCATGCACCGGATGCCGCTGTCACCATAGGTGTGGATATAGGGCTCGCGGTTCGAAACGACCAGAAATTTATGAGTTCCGATCTTATCCCTAACGACGTCCTTCAAGTTTTCTTTGGTCCAACTCATGGTTATAGGCTCCTTCGACCGAATCCCAGGCTAAAAAACGTATAGAATGAAGAAATAAATCGCCATCATCGTCAAACCGAGAGGCAGCCCAACGGCCGCCCACTCCTTCATGCTGATCTTCAGCCGTCCCGCCGCAACGATGTTGGGAATATTGCCGGGGATGAGCATCCCGCCGCTGATCGACAGGCCCATCACGATGCCGACGATCTGGGAAAGGGCCAGGGCTGGGCCGATCTCGATGGCCGTGAGCGTGGCGTTGTCCAAAACGGCCGAACTCATATTGACCCAATATAGCAGCCATGATGGAATCTTGGAAATATACCAGATCATGAGCGGCCTGAATCCTTCCCCGATCAGAACGAGGGCCGCGATGAACATATAGACCTTCAGCGCCCGGAAGACAACGGTCTTCGGCGTTTCAGGATCGTGCGCGTGCGCCCCTCTGGCGAATGGAGACATTTGGGGGCCGATCCAAAGAGCGCCTACGAGCGCTAGGGCCAAGACCCCAGGGATCATCATGAATCCGAAATATTTAAGCGGAAAGAAAAATCCAGCGTGATAGGGAGGGCCGGCCAGTTTGGAGATTAAAATCGTGGACAGCGGCTCCCCCAAAGGCGATAAACAGGCACCTAAGCCTGCGGCGAAACAGGTGATCACGACCAGATTCTTCCTCTCTTTTCTGGACAAGGGAAGAGCGACAGCAATTTCGGCCACGAGAACGGCCGTAACGATGACCGAGAGGACGCTGGACAGCAGTCCGAACACGGCGATCAGCAGGAAGAGGAACAGGCGATGTCCGAGTTTCCGGGCAAGGCGCAGGATCCAGCGACTGAACGGCGCATTGGCATAGTGGATCAAGAGGCCCATGACCAGAACGACCTGAACAATGCCGATGGGAACGGCGCCGATCATGATGGGCGCCTTCAGAGCTTCCATGATTACGGGCCAACTCCAGAGACCGGAAACAGTCATGGACGCGACGCCCATGACCAGGAAGAATGGTTCCAGGTTTTCTTCGATCTTCCGGACTCGAAAGGGAAGGACCAACAAGGCCGAGGCGAGCCCGGCCAGTCCCACGACCGTGGTCAGGACCGGCTGGAGCGGGATTTGGGGCATGAGATCGACCGTGGCTCTATGGATGGGGGCCCATCAACAGTCCAAATGCGGCTTTTCGGTCAAAGGGACGGCCCTCTCGATGAGCATATTCTTGATGGACGTTCCGAGCTCATACAATACCTGTTCCATTTCTCTTTTTATATGCGGCCAGGCCAAAGCGCTCGCCGCCTTCAATTGGGACATCTTTCTGACCGCGGCCGCCAAACGCAGTCGTAATTCGGCGATCTCTCTAGTAAATTCCATATCCGAACTCCAGCCGTCGTTCTCGGCGAGGAATTCCAGGTCTTTGAGTTCATCGGCCAAAAAATCCAACTGAGATTCGCATTTGCACTCGAAGTATTCCCTTGGTTCTCTTGTCATTGTCCTTCTCCTTATATCAATTTTTTGGGCGGCTGTGGAACGCGATGCGGCGATCATTATGCCGCCCCAAGCCAGCCCCACCGCTCCGGAGGCGTCCCGCCTCAGCGGGAATATCTCCTTGCGTTATAATGAATGGAGATCTCCATTTCGAAATCTCGGTCGATAGCCCGCCCCGGCGAAAGGGTCGGAGCGTTCTTGACGGCCGTTCTCGTCGCGTCGATATACACCTTCGTTTCGAACCAGCTCACCGTTTCGATCAGATCGGTTGCGACGATCCTCAGCCGGTTCCGCCGCGGCTTGGGGATGGTGACGCACATGTACGGGATCTCATAGAGCGAATCGTTGACCAAGAAATCTTTGACATTTCCGACCTCCCCGTCCAGAGCATAGACGCAATAACCGATGAGCTCTCGAATGCTCCGTACGTGAGGGTTTCCGCGCATTTTTTCCCCGGATTCATCTGTCCTCTTCCGGCCCTTGTCGGTGAGAATAAATCCTGCCGACACGTGATAGGTCAAGCGCCAGGGAATATCTTGTTGGAGCGAGACCGGTTTATCGTCATCTATCACGAGGCTGTTTTGCAGGGCTTCCTTGTCCAGGCTCACAATGAAGCGGCGATCGTTATCAACGGCGCGATCAAAGAATTCCGGAGGGACAAGCACGTCCCGACTCCGGACCCAGGACCCGAGCTCGACGACAAGATAACGGATCGTCCATGTTTGATCGTCGAGCAAGAAATCCCGGACCTTGCCGAGCTCGCCGTCGCTTGCTTGGATCTTAAATCCCCAGAGATTTCTAAGACTTTTCATCTGATCGTTCCTCTCGAATCCGGATGAAGCCTTACCGATTAATGGATATAACGTGGCTTGACCGCCTCGCTACTCCAAGGAGATGATCACCCGGGCCAAAAGGAATTTATCCTTGTTCAACAAATGGAGCTTGATCCACGTGCCGTCGGCCGAACTCTCGACCCGATAATCTACGTCCTCTTGGAGGTCACGGGGGAACAGCTTGAGGTGCCTGATCTTGGAAAGACCGACGTCTCCGGCCGCAAGTACGATCACGTTGACGCTGCGCAGATCCAAACTTTTTTGAAAATTGGCGAACGTCACGTTCTTGACCCGGTCGCCGCAGATCCCGAGAAACGTCCCCTTAATGATCCCCGCGCCTTTCAGGTTGTCCCTCGCGCCGACAAGGTAATAGACAGAATTGAGCTTCGTGTCTAACTCCGTGTTTCGGGCCTGGGTCTTGGCGAGATCGGTTTCTAATCCTTTGATTCGGTTTTCGAGAATTTTCTCGCGCGCGGACCATGTCTTCTGGAGTTCGACAACCTTCTCCTCGCCCGCCGCGTTCCGGCGTTCCAGCTCGCCGATCTGCCGGACGAGCTTGGCTTTCTCCTCGTCGCGCGCTCGGATATCCGCTCGATACTGTCGACCAGGCGAGATCGCCGCCTCTCCCTTCGTTAGGAATGTCCCGAACACGTCTTCCGCGAAATAATTTCCGACCCGGTAACCGACGAGAACCTTGTCGAAAAAGGCCGAATCGGCGAGCAAGGCACCGGCCTTCTCGGCGGAAACGCTTTTCTTCGTCGTCAGGAAATCATAGGCGATCTGCCAATGGCTCTCTCCCGGAGCGACGACATGGAACTCGGGAATCCGGCCGAGGAGTTCCTTTCTCTCATCTTCGAGCTTCCTGATCTGACCGTCCCGCTCGTTCAACTTCTGTTCGAGTGATTTGGCTTTGTTTTGAAATTCGGCGACCTGTTTTGTCAGGGCCTCCTTTCCGGCGCCGCCGCAGGCGACCATGAAACAGATCCCTCCGACGAGAAACAGGGACAGGGCCAAACTCAGGATGACACTCTCCGTTTTCTTATCACCGCTTTTTATCATGATAACCTCCTTCATCATCGTTCATCCGAGAACCCTCGCGCGCGGCGTGGGGGCGGAGAGGAAAATCCTCTCCTTTATTACATACAAAAAGCGTGCCAAGGCTCGGTCGGCTCGATGCGGAATTTCAATAACTTTGTCGATGAGTTTTCCGCGACCTTGGTCGAGCGAATTGATGGTCTAAAGCGTTTCAAGCAGACAACCTTCTCAATGAACATCAAGAGAAAAAGACATAATTTGAAGTTACCCTCCAAGCAGGTTCCATTTAGCGAGGATTCTTGCAGCAATGAATAATAATCCTGCGAAAATTAAAAGTCGTAGCGTATATCGGCGCCAATGGCTAAACGATGCCCGCTCGCCGTTCAGCTTTTCTCCCATAAAATATTTGATATCAATAAAACGGACACCAGCGAGGCTAATGGTCACAAGGATATAGATTAAATAGATAGCAAACGTGGCCTTGCGTAAAACGATGTAGATAGCGCAATAAAATAAAGCTGCATTCCCACCAACAATCCAAAACAACCGAGCCAAAGCAGGCAGACAGCCTCCTTGCTCTTCGGATTGTTTATGAAGTGTTTTGTTTTGAACGGTCATCGTCGCCTCCATTTCCGCGCTCAGTTAGAACGCTCGCCTTAGGGCAATAAAATAATAATGCCCTTGGTCGAAATGGATGGCGGCCCGACCAACCCAATTGACATTGCCTGTGTGACGTAACCGTATGTCACACACCCAAATATATTTTACATTGGACAAAAAGTATTTTCAAATGGAAATTCATTTTTGCTAGCGATGGCAGAACGTGAAACATTGTGTCTATTTTCCCATCCAAGCATCGTGAGGAATTGTAGATTAAATCCCAAGCGGCGCCTGGGTGATCATGTTCACGGGAATCGGGACTCAATATTATCCTGATAGGAAAAAAGTTCTTGGAACTGATAAAAGAGGCCTGGACTGTTTTCAACCTTATTTATTTTCGGCCGATGGAATAGTATTCAAATCCCAGCAGACGCAGCTTGGCCGGATCGTAAATATTCCGGCCGTCGACAATGATGAGGTTGGCCATGAGGCTTTTAATTTTCTTTAAATCGAGATCGATGAATTCCTGCCATTCGGTAATGATTAAAAGCGCGTTGGCGCCGGCAGCGGCTTCATAGGGCGAACTACAATAAATGACCCGATCGGGGTCCTCGGGAAACAAGGCTTTCATATTGTCCAGAGCCTCGGGGTCGTAGAGACGCAGAATGGAGCCCGCGGCCAAAAGCTCCTTAATGACTATGATGCTCGGCGCTTCTCGGATATCATCGGTCTCGGGCTTGAACGATAGGCCCAGGATGCCGATCTTCTTATCTCTCAAAATCCACAGCGCTTTTTTAACTTTTTCCAAGAACACCCGGACCCGGTCGGCGTTCACGATCTCGGTTTCCTTGAGGAGGTTCATGTCAACTCCGAGATCTTCGCCGATCTTGATCAGGGCCTTCAAGTCCTTGGGAAAGCACGACCCGCCAAAGCCCAGCCCCGCCCGCAAAAACAATCGGCCGATGCGCGGATCCAATCCCATGCCTTTGGCGACCATCTCGACGTCCGCGTCCGTTTTCTCGCAGAGGTTGGCTATAAGGTTGATGTAGGAGATTTTCATCGCCAGAAACGAGTTCGAAGCGTGCTTGATGATCTCGGCTGTCTCGATGTTGGTGATCAACAAGCGGTCCTTGGCGTTTTCATAGATCTTTATCAAAATATTCTTCGCCCTCTCCGTCTCCACGCCGATGATGATCCGGTCGGGATTCAGGAAATCAGGAACCGCCGATCCCTCGCGCAGAAATTCCGGGTTCGAGGCGATGTCGAATTCGCTGTTCGACTTTTTATAGAGAGAGATCGTTCGCTTAATCCAATAGGAAGTCTTAACGGGAACCGTGCTCTTCTCAACGACCAGCTTGTAGCCGTCCAGGTTGACGGCCACCAGCCGGGACACTTCCTCGATCTGGGACATGTCGGCGCTTCGGTCATGGGCTTCCGGCGTCCCGACGCAGACGAAAATTACGTCCGCCGCCCGGATGGTTTTGTCCAAATCGGTACTGAAGCTGAGCCGGCCGCTCTTCAGGTTTTTTTTCAGCAAATCTCCCAATCCGGGCTCGTAGATGGGGACTTCTCCTTTGGAAATTTTTTCGATCTTGTCTGCCATTTTATCAGCCCCGACCACGGAATGGCCGAATTCGGCGAGACCCACCGCCGTGACAAGCCCGACATAGCCCGTCCCGATAACTGCGATTTTCATATCAGCCTCCTCCCTATGCTTTGATGACGTTGGCCCGTTTCTTTTTTACGGCATTCCGCGTATCGATGACCAAAGAAGCGTTCTTCACGATCCAATCGTAATCATAGGCGCTGTGGTCCGTGGCGATGATCACGGCGTCGGCGTCCCTGAGGCGTTTGGCCGTGAGCGGCACGGACCGGAGAGCGAGCCCCGGATATTCGCGGTGGCCAGAAGATTCGGGAACATAAGGATCATTATAAGACACCTTCACGCCTTTTTGCTGCAGGAGGTTGATGATTTTAAGCGAAGGCGATTCGCGCTGGTCGTCGATGTCTTTTTTATAGGCGATTCCGAGAACCAGGATCTTCGCTCCCTTCAACGGTTTGCCCCGTTGGCTGAAAGCCTCGATGGTCTTGGCGATGACATAATAGGGCATGTGGGAGTTGATCTCGCCCGCCAGCTCGATGAATTTCGTCGAATAATCGACTTCGCGGGCCTTCCATGTCAAATAAAAAGGATCGATCGGAATGCAGTGGCCGCCCAGGCCCGGCCCGGGATAAAACGGCATGAAGCCGAACGGCTTGCTCGTCGCGGCCCGGATGACTTCCCAGATGTCAATGCCCATCCGCTCGAAAATCATTTTGAGCTCGTTGACCAGCGCGATGTTGACGCAGCGGAAGATGTTCTCCAGAAGCTTCGTCGCTTCGGCCGCCCGGGTCGAAGACACGGGAACGGTTTTTACGGCGACCTGCCTGTAAAGGGCATCAGCCAGCCGAAGGCAATTTTTAGTATATCCGCCGATGACTTTCGGCGTGTTGGCCGCTGAATAGATGGGATCGCCGGGATTTTCCCGCTCCGGCGAAAAGGCCAGGAAGAAATCCTTTCCCGCCCGGAGGCCTTCCCTTTCGAGGATGGGAAGCATATCGCCATCCGTCGTCCCAGGATACGTCGTGCTTTCGAGCACCACGAGCTGCCCCTTCCGAAGATACTTGGCGATAGTTTCCGTCGTATTCAAAACGAACGATAAATCGGGATTACGGTGGGCATCGAGCGGCGTCGGCACGCAGATGATGATGATATCGACGGAGGGAAGCTCGCTGAAGTCCGTCGTCGCCTTGAACTTCTTCAAGGATAAAAATTCCTTGAGCTCGGCCGTGGAGATGTGCTTGATATAGCTTTGCCCCCTATTGAGCATCTCCACTTTTTTAACGTCGATATCAAAGCCCTTAACCACGAAGCCCTTCTTCAAAAAAGCTTTGACCAAAGGAAGTCCGACATACCCCAGGCCGATGACGCCGATCACGGCCTTCTTGAGGCGAATCTTTTGCTCTAAGCCCCTGCTCTGCTGACTCATGATCCCTTCCTTTCTTTATACCAGGCGATGGTGCGTTCGAGCCCCTCCCTGAAACCGACGAGGGGGTTATATTTAAGTTTTTCCCGCGCTTTCCCGATAGCGGCGAATGAATGGAGGATATCACCCGGCCGGGGGGCGTCATGCCGCGGTTTCACCTGCGCCCCGAGAATCTCGTTGATTCTCGCCGTCAGGGCGTTGACCGTGATCCGCTCGGCGCAGGCGATATTAAAAACGCCGTCCGCGACATCCGGGGCTTCCGTAGTTAGAATATTGGCCTCGACCACATTGGCGACATATGTAAAATCCCGGGACTGCTCGCCGTCTCCGAAGATGGTCGGCGGTTCGCCCTTAAGGATCTTCGTTATAAACAGGGGAATGACCGCCGCGTATTGCGAATCGGGGTCCTGGCGCGGACCGAAAATATTAAAATAGCGGAGGCTGACGCTCGAAAGGCCGTAGAGGAGGCTGAAGACCTGACAATATTTCTCGCCGACATTTTTGCTCAGACCATAGGGCGAAAGCGGCATTCCCTCGACGCCTTCCTTTTTGGGGAGCCGCTGGTCGTCGCCATAAGCCGCCGACGAAGAGGCGAAGACGACCTTTTTGACTTTGGCTTCGGCCGCCGCCCAGAGCACGTTCAGCGTTCCCCGGATATTGATCTCATTCGTGGCCAAAGGATCCTCGACCGACCGCAGGACAGACGTCAGGGCCGCTTCATGGAGGACATAGTCCATCCCCGCAACCGCTTTCCGGCAGGTTCCAAGGTCTCGAATATCGCCTTCGATAAGCTCAATTTTGGCGCGAAACGGATCGAGGTTCTCGCGTTTTCCGGTTAGAAAATTATCCAGAACGCGGACTCTATGGCCCCGGCGGACCAACTCCTCGGTCAGATGCGAGCCGATAAAACCCGCGCCGCCCGTCACCAGATAGGCTTTCATGCTATTCCCCAGAAAGAAAGGATCTTATTATAAATAGCCGAATTCTTTCAATTTGTCGAGCACCTTGGCGACGCTTTCCTCGAGCTTCTCCTTGTCGGTTTCCAGAAGGATTTCCGGATTTTCCGGCTCCTCATAAGGATCTGAAATCCCCGTGAATTCTTTGATCTTCCCTTCCATCGCCTTCTTATACATGCCCTTGATGTCGCGCCGGATGCAGACATCCAAGGGGCATTTTGCGTAAACCTCCAGAAATGCGCCGATCTCCCGCCGGGCATGCGCTCGAATGTCGCGGTAGGGCGAAATAAACGATGTCAGAACGAAAACGCCGTTGCGGGTCAAAAGCTTGGAGACGAATGTCACGCGCCGGATATTCTCGTTGCGGTCTTCCTTGGAAAAACCCAGGTCGCGGGTCAGGCTCTGGCGGACGATATCGCCGTCCAGGCGTTCGACGCGATAGCCGCGGGCTCTGAGAACGTCCGCTACGCGATCGGCCACCGCCGATTTACCCGAGCACGGCAGCCCGGTGAACCAGAGCGTGACTCCTTTATGTTCATGGTCGGTGCGCATGAATTTACGAACTCCTTTCCGAGTTGTTATTATCTATCTAATGATCTTGCCTTTCATGTCCGCGGGAACGGCAAGCCCCAGCGAATGAAGAATGGTCGGAGCGACGTCCAGAATGTCAATATCCTTGCGCACCGCGGCCTTATTCTTCGGATCATACAGGATGTACATTCCTTCCTGGGCGTGCACGGCGTCGTCCGGTCCCGTGTCGTTTTCCGGCAAATACATCGAGCCATAGCCCAGCGTGCCGGCCGAGCGCCAGTAGAGATCGTCGAAATAGACCATCAGATCCGGATAGTCTCCCCTGACCTCGCTAAAATACTCATTGGGCTTGAGGATGCGGGTCTCCCAGGCTTCACCTTTGGGGCCGCGGATGGCCTTGAGCCTGTCGATAAGCGCCTCCCGCTCTTTTTCGTATTCCTCGGGCTTGATGATGCCCTGCGGTTCGCGGCCCTCGACATTTAAAAAGAGCCGGGCATAATAGCCGCCCCAGCCCCAAATTTTTGTCCGCGGCCAGTCGACGGCCGTTTTTTCGATGCTGGCTCCGAGCGACGGTTTCTCCTTGAGCACGAGATCTCCCTGCTCGATCAGCCACTCATTGATGCAAAAAGCTCCCTTCATCCGTTTGGCGCCGTGGTCGGAGATGACAAGGACTTTGGTCTCAGCATCGATCGTCTTCAGCAGCTCGCCGATTTTCACGTCTAAATATTTATAATAGTCGATGATGACATTTTCGTACTTGTTGCCCCGCTCGTAGAGGTGGTGCGCCTTATCGAAGTATTTCCAGAAGGCGTGTTGGACGCGGTCCACGCCGATTTCGACGAACATAAACAGGTTCCAGGGCTTGCGGCGGATGAGGTAGTTGAGGACGTCGAACCTCTTGGCCGTCATCTCATAGATTTCCCTGAGGATTTGGTCGCGGTCTTCGGTTCTGAAAACCACATCGAACATATACGGCCCGAATTGCGCCTCGATTTCCTGGCGGAGCTCCGCCGGGTAGGTGTATTCCTTCTCGCTGTCGGGCGTGATAAAGCAGGAGATGAGATGGCCGGCGACTTTTCGCGGCGGATAGCTGGGAGGCACGCTCACCAGACAGCTCTGGCCGCCGTGATCGCCGATGATGTCCCAAACCGCAGGCTCGGTAATGGACTTCGACGTCGCGATCCACATCTTATCGTAGGAATATCCGGTGCGGTGGCGAAAACCGTAAAGGCCAAGCCGACCGGCGTCCTTGCCCGTGCTCATGACCATCCAGGCGGGAATAGTGATCGGCGGATCGGAGCTTCTCATTTTGCCGTGGAATCCGTTTTCGACGAGTTCGCGAAGAATGGGGAATTCACGGCGGCGGTCGATGACGATTTCAGCCGGCGCCGAATCCAGGCCTATGATCAAGAATTTTTTATTTTTATTCATTGAAGGGGTTCTTATAATCCATGATAATCTTGGCGACTTCGGGCCGGACAAGCTCGACCGGCGGATACTCGCCTCTGAGCAGCAGGTCGCGGATTTTCGTCCCGCTGAACTGGATCTGATCGGACGGCGGATGCGGGCAGATTTTTTCATTCACGACGGACAGGCACTTTTTGCAGTAATAGAACGAGCGGAAGAACAAAGGGAC